>Ga0134126_10000311_pt1 | contig 63698 bp, 39 predicted proteins | sample KB31752_FD_96881 | JGI IMG/M metagenome (GOLD analysis project Ga0134126, IMG submission 96881) | Terrestrial soil microbial communities with excess Nitrogen fertilizer from Kellogg Biological Station, Michigan, USA - KB3-175-2 | ecosystem: Environmental > Terrestrial > Soil > Unclassified ...
ACTTGCGGCGACGCGAAAGGGTTGTGCTTCAGGGGGACGAAGCCAGGGTAAAGATCGAGCGATGGTTTGCCGGTTTCAAGATCCCACATGCGAATCCGGCAATCGCCATAGTAGATGGCCACACCCTGCCCGTTCGGTGTCAGGAGGAATCGGACCCATTCCGCCCCTTCGAGGGTTCTCAACTTCTTGCCGGTGGCGGTCTCCCATACGGTGAGAGTGTCGTCGCTTCGCGTTGCGAAACGCTTACCGTCCGGGGAGAAGGCGGACAAGCGGATGGGGTGAGGGAGATCGAAATTCATTTGGTAAAGCGGTTTGTCCGTGGCGGCATCGTGAACGCGCAGCCCAACCGGGGAACAAGGCTTGCCCAAAAGAAGGGCAATGTCGTCCGTCTGCCAGGCGACAACCTTGCCATCGGGAGAAAGGACGCCCTCCATTTCGCAGACCCTTTTTTTGTCTCCCTTGGCTGGCACCACTCGCGGAGGGTTCCAGAGACGGAGTTGTTTTCCGCTCGCGGCATCCCAGGCGTTGACCGCCCCTTTCCACCAACTCAGATGCAGCTGTTTGCCATCGACGGAAAACTGGAGGTAGTTCGCCATGTGCTTGAACCCGCCTCGCTGCCAGAGAATCTTGCCGGTTTCAACCTTGAAGACAATGACACCATAGTTCTCATCGCTCCCTCCGGACGCCGCGAGCCGTGTACCGTCGGGAGAGAAGGTGAGGTCGAAGATGGGTGCCTGCGGCACGCGCAGTTCGCGGAGACGTTCGCCGGTGGTGGCGTCCCACAAGACGATGACCGGATCGTAGGCGTCTCGGTCCTTATCGGTGATGTGATGGTGATAGAACGAATTGTAGCTGGCTGCGGAGGCGATGCGGCGGCCATCGGGAGACAACACGGCGCAGGCGATCCCTGGGCCGTGATAAAAGCGATGATCGCCGATGCGAGCGAGAGCGCGCGGCGGCAAGGCTTCCGCGCCAAACGCGGCCGATTGCGGAAGTCCTATCGTCGCGATCAAGAGGACCAGCAACCGCATCGTCTTGTCGATCATGGATCCATCCTTCGGTTATTGAGCGAGCCGCCACCAATCCACGGTTTGCAGAGCCGACTTCTCTTCGTCGTTCGGTTGATGCGGCAAGACGGCCAGCAGGGGGACAGCGAGCCGCTGGCGCAGTTCCTCAAGGACCGTTTCCTCCGCCACGCCGCGCATCGGCGTCGTCGCCGTGACGATTACGCCAGCCACATGCAAACCGCGCCGCTGCGCCGCCTCAATGGTCAGCAAGGTGTGATTGAGCGTGCCCAGCGACCGCCGCGCCACCACGATCAACGGCAAGCCTAACTCGATGGCGAGATCGGCCACGGTCGCGCGCTCCGTCAAGGGACACAGCAACCCGCCAACGCCCTCGACGAGTACGGTCATTCCGCCAGCGGCGCGACGACGAACCGCCGCCGTCAATTCCTCCAGTGTCAATGACTTGTCAGCGAGGCGAGCCGCCACGGGGGGAGCGGCGGCGGCGGCGAACGTGAACGGAGTCACCGCGTGGAGGTCCGCATCGCCGGCTGCTTCGGCGAGAAGGCGTGTATCGTCGCTCCACTCGTACTCCGCGCCCGTGGCCACCGGCTTGCATACATGGAAGGCGCGTTGCTCGCGCCGCCAGATTTGGGCTATGCCAGCCGTCACGAACGTCTTGCCGGCATCGGTGTCGGTCGCGGTGATAAGCAAACCACGCATCTGCCCTCCGTCGGCTCGCGTTCAGGAAGATCCCGGCGGAGTGCCTCCTCGCGCCGCATGCACCTTCTGATAGCATTCCCACGCCTCGGCGAAATCGCCGTCGAGCAAATGGGCCAGCGCCGCGAGTCGTCGCGAATCATCGTCGCCGCGCAGCCAGTCGGCCATCTCGACGTGTTCGATCGCCTCAGCCACATCGCCGCGCCGCAGACAGCGCCGCGCCTCGGTCAGCGTCTGACGGCGCTGTTCTTCCAACGCGAACAGCAGCGATAGATCGGCCTTGCAGCGACGGCATTGCGGCGGTTGCACATTATCCGCCTTACACACGGGACAGCGCATGACGCTCAGTTGTCCTCCAGATAGAACAGCGTGTCGGCCAGTTCGTTGCACGCCGCCGTCACTTTGTCCCATTGGCGATCGGTCAACGCCGTGCGTACCTTGGTCATAAGGCGTTCGACCTCGGCGCGGTCCTCCGGTTGCGTGCGCTCCAGCAGACGCTCGGCTTTTTCCAGCAGCGCCCGCGCCTGCACGGCCTCGCGCTGGCCTTCACGCGGCCCCGCCACCAGGCTCGGCAGTTCGTCCTCGACCGCCTCGTCCATGCCATTCGTCAGTTCGGCTTCGTCCTCATCGTAGCCCGCTTCGCCGCCGGGCAAGGTCCACAATTGTTCGAGACGTTCGCGCGCCTGATCGCGCTCGTCACGCTCGAAACGCGCCAGGGCATTTTCGATGACCACCTGCTTTTGCAAGCCGGTGGCCCGCTCGCGCGCGGACACCTTCAAAATGCCATCGAGATTCAGATCGAGCTGCACGACGAGAGGATTGCCCGATGGCACGCGCGATAGTCCCTGCACCATGAAGCGACCGACGCGATGATTGTGGCGGACATCATCGTGTTCGCCTTGATACACGTCGATTTCAACTTCGGTCTGATTATCGTGGAAGGTGTAGAACAATTCGCTGCGCGAGGCCGGCAGCGCCGTGTTGCGGTGGATGATCGGCGCGAAATGAAACTCGAACGGAAAACCGCCCTGGCTATCCACACACTTGATACCGAGCGAGTGCGGCGTAATGTCCACCAACACCGCGCCGACATCGGCGCCGGCGATGATGGCCGACTGAATGGCGGCACCCATCGCCACGCACAGATCGGGATTGACCTCCTGATGCGGCGGTTGGCCGAGTCGTTCCTCCAGCAGTTGACTGATGATCGGCGTTCGCGTACTGCCGCCGACCAGCACCACCTTGTTGATCGACGAGGCGATCAGATTGGCGTCGTCCAGCGCGCGCTGCACGCAATCCATGGTGCGATCGAGCAACGGCTCAATCAGCGTCTCATATTCGCCGCGCGTCAGTTCCATGTTCAGATGCAACGCCTCCCCCTCCTTCTCCGCGAGGAACTCTTCCTCGATGCGCGCGAAGGGATGCGCGGAGAGCTGGCGTTTCGCCGTCTCGACGGCGCGGAGGATACGCGAGCGCGACACGAGGTTGGCGCGCAGGTCGATGCCGTGTTCTTGCTGGAAGCGATCGCAGACGAGATTGAGTAGCAGATCGTCGAAGTCGTCGCCGCCGAGCTGCGTGTCGCCGTGGCTGGACAGTACCTCGACGACGCCTTCCTGGGCCTGCACTATGGACACGTCGAAGGTGCCGCCGCCGAGATCGTAGACGAGCATGCGGCGCAATTCGCGCTGGCCGGGATCGTAAGTCAACGAGGCCGCCGTCGGCTCGTTGAGAATGCGCACCACCTCCAGGCCGGCCAATTCGCCGGCCTCGTGCGTCGCCTGGCGCTGGGCGTCGTTGAAGTAAGCCGGCACGGTGATGACCGCCTTATTGATCGGCACGCCCAACTGAGTCGCCGCGCGATCGCGCAGCGCTTTCAGGATCATGGCGGATATTTCTTGGGGACGATATTCCTGATCGCCGAGTTGGACCTTCACATCCTGGCCCATCTTGCGCTTGATGGACTTGATGGTGCGTTCGGGAGCCAGAATCCATTGATTCTTGGCCGCCTTGCCGACGAGCAGCCGGCCGTCCTCGGACAGACCGACGAATGAGGGCAGAATGGGATCGCCATCTTCCTCGCAGACGTGCGGCTGGCCCTCGCGGACGAAGGCGATTTCGCTGTTGGTCGTGCCCAGGTCGATGCCGACAATAGTGTCCATGCTCGCATCCTTCAAACCGCTTGCGGCTTGGCGGTTCGCGTGAAACGCCAAGCCGCAAGCGGCTAAACAATTTCACGACTTCGCCACCCGCACCTGAGCGTAACGGAACACGCGGCCATTCCACAGGTAGCCGCGGCGAACCTCCGCGATCACCTCGCCGGACGGCCGGCCGCTCTCGATGACGGCTTCCACCACTTCCATCCGTTCGGGGTCGAAGCGCTCTCCTGTTGTCGGGATCGCGTCCAAACCGTGTTGGCGTAGTGCGCGCTCCACACGTTGCAGGCTCATTGTATAGCCCGTGACCAGCGACGCGAGCATCTGCCGCACACGCTCGCTATTGTCGCGCGCCAAACGCTCGCGCTCCTGCCGCACCGCGTGCCGTTCGTTCTCGACGGATTGGACGACGGCATCAGATTCGTTCGAGCCGAACCACCGCGCCCAGAACGAACGCGGCGCGGGAATAACGGCTGGTTCCTCGGTTTTGGTCGCGGCGGCGAGCTGTTCCAAAGCTGGCTGCACCGTCTCGCGCATGCGCTGCATCTCGCGGCCGGCGAGGGCCAGCGCGTCGTACAGATCGATGAGTGTTTTCAGCAGCGGCCGAAGCGCTTCCTCGATGGCCTGTTGTTCATCTTGCTCGGCGCGGACCTGGCTTTGCCGCAGAGCATCGAGCGCCGCGGTAAGTTGACGCAGCGCCTCGGCGTTTTGTTCCTGCTGCGCTCGCGCCGCCCGCGTTTGCAGGTTGACCTCTTGACGTACCGCCACGAACTGTCCCAGCAGCGTGTGCAGGTCGAGCCGCTCCTCGGGACGTTGATACGCCGCGCTCGGCTCGTCGTCCCGCGCCGCGTTCACGTCGGTCAACCAATTGCGGAAGTCGGCGAGAACGGCGGCCACGGCGTCCGGCGTCAGGGCTTGCGCAGCAGAGACAGAAGCGTTTTCAGCGACATCCGGCGGCGGGGACTCCGGCATGCGATCTCCTCCACGATGACATCTACCGTTTCTTTCTTGCCCGCCTCGAACAGCCGATAGCGCGCGCGAGCGTTACGGTCGCGCAACCGTTCGTAGGCGGCGCGAATGGCGGCGAACTTTTCGGGATAATGCTCCGGCGAGAATTGGCGCACCAGTTCCAGGTAACGACGGCGGATGCTCTCGTCGTCGCAATCCGGCGGCAAACCGAGTACGACATGCGGATCGTCCATTTCCCCTCCTTAGAGGCTGTAACGAAAAACTAACCACAGAGTCACAGAGGACACAGAGAAAGACACAGAAAAAGACAAAAACCAAAAAAGAAAACCACAGAGAAATTCTCCTTCTTGTATCTATTTCTCTTCTGCTCGGTGTTTTTCTCTGTGTTCTCTGTGACTCTGTGGTTAGTTCTTTTTGTTAGTGCCTCTTACCAATCGTCGGGATCGTCGTCAAATTCGTCGCCGCCCATGTCCATGCCGCCGAACAGCCGTTCCAGCAAATCGAAACCGAAGGGGTTCAACTCAAGCAGATGTTTCTCAATTTCTTCAAGCATGCGGTCGCGGCGTTCATCCGGCGGCCGCGCTCGCGCCAGGCGTTGGGCCGTTTGAAGCAAGGGAACGACGCGCCAGGTCGGTGTACGGCGGCCTTGCGCATGAATCCAGGTCAAGGCATGGAGGTAAGGGAAAAACGGATTTTCAGGATGTTTTTTCTCCGCCAAATCCGCCAAGGTCCGCGCCTTGGGATAGGCTTTCAAATCGAGGAGATTTTGGCACAGTTCCTCTAATTGCGTTTCGGAAAAGTCCAGATTGCGGGCCTTCTGGATGTACGACAACACCTTCTGCGTATGTCCCTTTTGGCCGATGTACTTGACGCCGCCCGCCTGGAGACCGGCCAGGATGCGTGTCAAAAACACCGCGCCGGCCGGCGTCGGTTCGGACAGGCCGACCTTGAGATCCTGCTCGAAGCGTGTCTTCAGCGCGCGTGGAAGTTTGAGGCGGACCACCTCCGTCAGCAACAGATACGAAACGCCCACCGGGGCGAGCGTTCGCGCCAGCGCTTGCTGTACCAATTCTTCGGCGCGCGCGGCATCGCCGGCCTTGAATTCGCAGGCGGCCCAGTGCGCCAGGATCATGCTGCCGTCCGGTCCCGTGTTCAAGTCCAATGCTGCTTGAAACGCCTGCCGCGCTTCGTCGAATCGTCCCTTCTCGACGTGGTCGCGGGCCAGCAAAAGATAGGCATCGCTCACCTTGCGGCGCAATCGGCGATCGAGCGAATTGCCTTTGAGCGCTTGCTGAGCCAGATCCAGCGCCTGTGCGTAATCGCCGTGTTTACGCCGCAAATCACTGAGCAATTCCAGGGTCGGCACATGCTCGGGGAAGTGCTTGAGCAATTCGCGGGCCGCCTTTTCGGCCTTGCTCGCGTGCTTGGCTTCCAGATGATGGCGAACGAACGCCTCATGCGTTTCGAGTTGATCGGGGGCCAATTCCAGGCTCTTTTGCAAACACTTCTCCGCCGAGGGATTGAGCGGTGCCTCCGGTTCGTCCTCGCCGAATAGCCCGAAGGGTTGACGGCGTTGCTCGCGGCGCGGCGGAATGCTGGCGGCGTTGTTGCCCATGCGCTGCCAGATGAGGGCGCGCGCATGGCTCCCTTGCTCGCCCGGCCACTTCTCCGGATGGTTGGCGATCTCCTTTTCATACTGCTGCCAATAGCGATGGGCCTGCGTCAAATCGTCGCCCTTTTCGTAGGCCAGGGCGTGCAAACGGTAAAAGTTCGGATCGTCGGGCGGGTGGCCGAAAACACGCTGATAGCGCAGCACGTCATCCGGTCCTGTATCGAGGATGGCCCAGTAAAAGCATGCGGCCAGACGCGGCAGCAAGTGCGGCGCTTCCTGACGCAGAGCCGGCAGCAGCGCCTCGGCCTGACGGAACGCCGTGGCCAGTTTGTGCTTGTCGGCCAGGCTCGCTTGCAAGATGCGTAACTGCGCCAGCAGGGGCGATCCTTGCAAACGGTCGAGTTGCTTTTGGAGAACGGCTTGCGAGGCCGGCGGCTGCGCGGTCCGAAAGGCGACATCAATCTGACAGCGCAGCGGTGCGGCCAGGCGTGCCGGCACCCGCTCCGCGTTGAGACGCTGCCAGTTCTCCAGGGCACGCATGTTGTCGTTTTGCCCATAGGCTTGCAGACCGCGCAGCAGCAATTTCCATTCGAGGAACGGCGAGCGCAGACCAATGCCTTGCAGCGTTTCGCGTGCCGCCTCATCCTGGCCGGACTCGACTTGCTGAAAGGCCAGAATCACGCGATCGAAATCAGCTTGCAGCGCCGGCGGCAAGGCGTCGTGGCCGGCGGACTCTTCCTGGAGGGCGGCGTCGGCCACATGAGCGAGGATGCGTCCCACGCCGGCCGGGTCCGCCAGTTTTTCGCTCAGGGCCAGCGCCTGAGGTACGCCGCCGCACTGGGCCATTTCTTCGGCCAATCGTTCCAGCCACGCCGGAGTTGTCTCGTCCAGACACCGCGCCGCTTCGAGGACCGTAAGCGCATCGCGCGGCTTGCCTTCCGTGCGCAATTGTCGAGATCGGCCGAGATATACCTCCTTGAGCAATTCGAGATGGGTCGGCGTCGGTTCATACTTGTGCAGCTGCTTGGCCAGCTCCAGGGCTTGCTGAAACCGACCTTCTCGGCGCGCGCGTTCGATCCGCGCTAGCAGATCCGCCGGGGAAAAGACGGAGGAGTGATGGTGTTTGCGTTTCTTCGCCACGGAACCCCTCACGCATCGCCAGAAGGTAACCTCCTGAGTCACTATACGTGAGGCGAGACTCTCCGACCAAGGCTGCATGTATGGCGAGGTCGGCTATTCAGAATCTTCCTCCTCAGAAGAGTCGTTTTGGCGTTCTCCGTACTCATCGCCAGACGCGGCAAGTCATCGGCTGCACTCCTGATGCAAAGGGCGCCAGGAGTTCATCTTATGCTCACTGAATGAACAGACGACTGCACTAACCTTGCTACGATGTCGAATTTTCGCTGGTTTTTTCTTGCGTCTATCACCTCTTCTTTGTATAAATTGCACAAGGAAGAGATTGAGTACGACGCTCACATCCTTCATCACCATGATTTGCCCGCAAGGAAGTGGTCATGTCCCTTGATTTTTCTTCTCCAACTTATCTCCTTTTCTCAGACATTACCCCGGTGATTATTCTCACCGCCAAGAGGCTTTGAAGAACATTCCGGCCTCACTTTTTGCGAGAAGATTTCAGCGCGGAACTTCTCATAACCCTTACCCCCTATGGCCCACGGAGGACACCGGCCATGCTTGTCTTGGCTCGCCAACTGAATGAACGCATCGTCATGCCTACGGTGCAGGCGACGATTGAAGTCGTCGCCCTCAAGCCCGGCGGCGTTCGCCTAGGCATTGATGCCCCACCGGAAGTCACGATTTTGCGCGAGGAAGTACTCCAGCGCGGCGGCGTGTCGCCGGCCGTTCTGCTCGCCAAGGCCGAACCCGATGCGGCGACGCGCCTGGGCCAAATCCGTCACGTCCTGCGCAACCGCCTGCATACGGTCACGTTGGGGCTGAACGTGCTGCGCCAACAACTGTCGGACCATCCCATATCCGGCCTGGAAACAATGCTCCAGCGTATGGAGGACGAGCTTCGCACCCTCGATCAACAGCTCCGCGCCTTGTTAGTCGGCCCCCTGACGCCCACCCTCCTGCAACCAGCTGGCACCGCGATGGTTTCCGCTGCTTTGGAAGGCGTCGAAGACGGTCTCGCCATCTGAATGCGGTTCTCGCGGATGCGTCCTGGACGTGCCGCGCGCGCTCGGTAGGATAATACTCCCGAGACCATCGCGCCTGCGATCTCCATTCCGCGAGGGCTGCCGCCATGCTATCCATTCTGCTTTTCGCTCAGGTTCCGGCGCACTGGCTCGACAATCTCGTCGAAGCCGGCACGCGCCTCGCTCCGCCCGGCAGTTTCTTCGCCTTCAGCTTCAACGTCCGCGCATTGCTGGCCCTGATCCTGGTCAGCCTCTGCTGCGGCGCCATCGGCTCGCTCGTCGTCGGCGGACGACTCGCTTTTTTCAGTGACGCCCTGGCGCATTGCTCTTTCGCCGGCATCAGCATCGGCTTCCTTCTCTTCCTGGTGATCGGCTCGCCGACTCAGCACGGCGAGAATGCCGAAAAAGCATTCTGGGATTGGGTCACGATGGTCATGGTCGTCTTTGGCATCCTGGCCGGCTGTGGCATTGTCTGGGTGCGCACACGCACCGGCCTTTCCAGCGATACGGTCATCGGCGTCTTCTTCGCGGGCGCCGTCGGTTTGGCCGCCGCCCTGCGCGATCTCATGCACTATCGCAGTCTGTTCAACCTCGAAGACTTCCTGTTCGGCAACCCTTTGTTGGTATTCAGTTCCCATCTGGTGATTTTGGCATGTCTGGTCGTGTTCACGGCCGGCCTGTTGGCGTGGATTTACAATCATCTGCTGCTGGCCAGTTTCAACAACAGCCTCGCCCTGTCGCGCCGCGTGCCGGTGCGCCTGGTCAATTATCTGTTCATCATTCTGCTGGCTCTGATCGTCAATCTATGCCTGCGTTTCGTCGGAGCGCTGCTCATCAACGCCCTGCTCATTATCCCGGCGGCGACGGCCATTAACCTCAGCCGCAACATGCGGCAACTGTTCTGGCTGACCATCGTTCTCACGCTCGTCCTCAGCGTCGGCGGTCAATGGCTGAGTTGGGAACTGGGAGCCGCCGCCAAAATCCCTCTGGGCATCTCCGGGACCATCGTTTTGCTCAGCGTGGCAGCGTTTGTGCTGTCGATGATTCTCGGTCCCTGGCTGCACGCGCGGCGGACGGGGTAATTTCTTTTCTTCAATCCGATCACAAATCTCTTGACGCCATCTACATTCTGGATAAAATTATCCATATATCCTCCGTTCCCGCCCTCCGATCCCACCTTGGCGGGAACCGATGAAGGAGTCCAACAATGATTCACCCCTTCGCGCACTATAGGCCGGGCGTCCGCCGATGGGAACTTATCGGGGCCGTCTTATTCCTTTCTGTCGGGCTGGCGACGTCGGCTCGCGCCGTGGACATCGACCGCGATCCCATTAACTACAGCAACGCCGATGCTCACAACGTCGTCGAACGTCTGCAACAGCGTCTCGATGAGGGTCAGGCGACACTCTCCTACGAAGGGGAGCATGGCTATCTGCGTTCGCTGTTGCGCGAGTTGAAGGTTCCATCGTCTTCGCAGATGCTTGTTTTCTCGAAGACGAGTTTGCAGCGCCAGCGCATCAACCCGCGCACGCCGCGAGCGATCTATTTCGGCGACGACGCCTACGTCGGTTTCTGTCAGAAGGGCGATCTCCTTGAGGTAACGGCCGTCGATCCGCAATTGGGATCGGTGTATTATTCGCTCAGTCAGAAGAAAACGGACAAACCGCAGTTCAAACGGCAAACCGACAATTGTTTGATCTGTCATGCTTCGTCGTTCAATCAGGGCTATCCGGGGCATCTGGTCCGCTCGGTGTTTGCCGACGGGATGGGACTGCCGATCTTGGCTTCGGGCACGTATCGCATCGATCACAGCAGCCCGCTCAACCGTCGCTGGGGCGGCTGGTACGTGACCGGCACCAGCGGCAAGCAAACGCATCTGGGCAACATGATCGTGCGCGGCAATCCGCGACCGGATGACATCGACAATTCCGCCAACGTCAACGTCGCCAATCTGGATCGCTATCTCAAAACGTCGCCATACTTGACGCCGCACAGCGACATCGTGGCTCTGATGGTGCTGGAGCATCAGACCGAGATGCACAATCGCATCGCAAGGGCGAATTTTCTGACGCGCATCGCTCTGCGTGATGAAGCAGACTTTAACAAGGCGCTGGGGCGGCCGGCGGATTATCGCTCGGAGAGTACGCTCAGCCGCATCAAGAATGCCGGCGAGCCGGTCGTCAAATACCTGCTGTTCTGCGAGGAGGCGCAGCTGACGGAGCCGGTGAAGGGCACGTCGGGATTCGCGGAGGAGTTCGCCAAGCGTGGGCCGCGCGATCGTCGAGACCATTCGCTGCGCGACCTGGATCTGAAACGCCGATTGTTCACGTACCCGTGCAGTTACCTCATCTATTCCGAGGCGTTCGACGGACTGCCGGCACCGGTCAAAGACTATGTGTTGCGCCGCTTGTGGGACGTACTCAATGGCAAGGATACCAGTAAGGATTTCGCGCATCTGTCCGGGGAGGATCGCCGGAACATCGTGGCGATCCTGCGCGAGACGAAACCGAATCTGCCGGATTATTGGAAACGATAATCGTTCGCCGCTGTGTACTCCCTCTCCCCTGTACTCGGGGGAGAGGGGTTGGGGGTGAGGGGGAGAGAATCCCGCAGAGAAGTCACCCCCTCACCCCCAACCCCTCTCCCCCTGAGTACAGGGGGAGAGGGGAGAGTGCGGGGTGTCCTGCCCTTGCAACACAACCGCATCTCTCCGACAATACCAATCGCCGGCTCGCCCTATCCGCCGCCTATGCGCGAACCACCGATGGCTCCGCTGCGTAACAGCAAGTGAAGTCCGTGGCGGAGCGCCCCGATGAGTTTCCTCCAACCGTGCGAGTGCCGTGGACAATCCCTCTATCCTAAAAGTCGAAGATTTTATCCTCCGGTTCACGGCTATCCTCTACGAGGCATTGCCGTTTATCATTCTCGGCGCGGTAATCGCCGGTATCCTCGAAGAAATGCTGCCGCAAAAGCTCATCACGCGCTTTCTGCCGCGCAGCCGAACCCTGGCGATCCTCATCGGCGCCCTCTTGGGCATAATCTTCCCCATGTGCGAATGCGGCATCATCCCCGTGATGCGCCGTCTCCTCCGCAAGGGTTTGCCGCTGAGTTGCTGCGTCGCCTACTTGTTGGCGGGGCCGATCATCAATTTCGTCGTCATGGGCAGCACCTTCGTCGCCTTCTCCGGCATGGAAAACACCACCGAGTCGAATGGCGGCTTGTCCTATCAGATGGGCAGCTGGTGGATGGTGGGTTTTCGTGTCGGGCTGGGCTTTCTCGTCTCGGTCGGCACCGCCCATATTGTCGAGTGGCAATATCGCAAATACGGCAACAAACTGCTTCTGCCGCTGGCCATTCCAAGTACGTTGCCGCTGATCGAGGACGAAGACGCCCCGGAGGCGAAACGCTCGCCGTGGCAGCGCATCAGCAATATCGCCGATACGGCCCTGCACGATTTCATCGACATCACGGTATTTTTGATTCTCGGCGCTCTGTTGGCCGCGTTCATGCGTCAGGTGGTCACCGAACAAATGATCGCTCAGTTGTCGCGCGATCATGCGGTGTTGGCCATCGGCCTGATGATGCTCCTGGCCGTGCTGCTGTCCCTGTGCAGCGAAGCCGATGCTTTCGTGGCCGCGAGTTTCGCCACCTTGCGGCCATCCGCCAAGCTCGCCTTCCTCGTGCTTGGCCCCATGCTCGATCTGAAATTGTATTTGATGTATACCCGCGTCTTCCGGCCGCGGCTCATTTACACGATCTTCCTGGCTGTCATCGTCCAGGTGTTCGTCTATTCTTATGTGACGCATTTATTCTGGGAGCATTTCGGTCCACAAATATACAACTGGAGTCCTCGTATCCCCTGGCAGCGGCCCTGGTGGTGGTAACCGAATGCAGTAGGTCCCGCGCACCGAGCGGGACCGTGCCCAAAACCGGCCCTGTTTTGACCGAGACTTTAGGAGGAGGTTGGTTTCATGGCTCACGATCATTCGCACGGCGATCGCAATGCCTATTACCTCAACCAGCTTTTCACGATCGCGGTATGTGGCGCGCTGGGCGGCGTGGCCGTCATGCTGTGGTACAGCGGCAAATTGACGAACATGCTGCATCCGAAGTTCTTCCTCTGGGTGTTGCTCGGCGGCATCACGCTCTTGGTGTTGGTGTTGATCCGCGCCATCGCCCTCTGGCGCTCCGTCGAGGAACCGCAGCCCACCCACAATCACGATCATCACCATCACGACCATGCACATGGTGACCACGACCATGAGCATGACCACCATCACGAACACGCTCACGAACATAGCCACGAACACGAACACGTTCACGCCCACGACGATCACGATCACGGCTGGGCACCGTGGCGCTACATTGTGCTGCTCCTGCCGGTTGTCCTGTACTTCCTGAATCTGCCCAATAAGTCGTTTAGCGCCGGTGCGGGTGGTAATCTGGACATCGGCGACCTTAGCGCGCCGGGCATGGTTCGTTCGACCGGCAGCGAGGTGATTGGCTTCACGAAATTGCAGCAAGCATCGCTGTCGCCGGAACAGCGCGATTACTACGAAGGCAAAACCATCACCTTGACCGGCCAGTATGCCGGCAATGATCCCAAACGGTTCACGTTGGTGCGCTTCAAGATCGCCTGCTGCGCGGCCGACGCCGTGAAACTCAACGCCGTCATCATGGTCGATCCCAACTCAGCCGAATCGATCGATCCGGACAGGTATCGCAACAAGTGGATCGAAGTGCGAGGCCGTATTCACTTCATCCAACGGCCGGGCGGCAACGAGTACATCACCGCCTTGATTCTGTATCCGACGAAGGACGAACCGCTGAGTCGTCTCGCCAAGATCATCCCGCCGCCGGCAAATCCGTGGGTGGACTAAGAACTACGGGACAGCCCCCTGCCAGCCCGCAGCGCAAGCAAGGGTAAATCCTTCCTTTGCTTGCGCTGCGGGCTGGCGGGCTTTTGTCTGCTCGTCCTTGGAACGCACCCAGCACTCTTCTATTCTTTGGGGTTGATCGCTTCACACGTTTGAGTACACTTTGCCCCGCACCTCGCGGACGCCGCCATCGAAGCAGATTCCACAATGCATTACCATCCCCTGAAACGCCCTGGGGCTGAGGGCTACGCGCCATGCTGTTTTGTTCCTGGACGTTCGCCCAGTTTTTCCTCATCGTTTTCGCCGTGTACTGGCTCGTTCCCTGGCAGCGCCTGCGCCTGGACATGCCGTTGCCCGGTCGGCGGACGTATGCTCTCAGCGGCAAGGAGATGCGCGTCTGGTGGCTGTTGGCGGCCAGCTTTTACTTTTACGCCTCGTGGAACAAGAAGCTCGCCCTGCTTATCGTCGGCTCGACGCTGCTCGATTACTGCATCGGTCTGGCTCTGGAAGCCTGGAGCGCGCCGCGCCTGCGCCGCGCCTTGCTCGTGCTGAGTCTGACGGCCAACCTCGGCCTGCTGTGCTATTTCAAGTACGTCAACTTCTTCCTGCAATCGCTGCAAGAATCTCTGTTAGCCGCCGGCGTGTCCACGTCGATGCCGGTGCTGAAGGTGATTTTGCCGCTCGGCATCTCCTTCTACACGTTCGAGGCGATCAACTACACCGTCGAGGTCTTTCGCCGCCGCGTGCCGGCCGAGCGCAATCCGGCGCATTTGCTGTTTTTTGTGTTGTTCTTCCCCCATTTGATTGCCGGTCCCATCGTCCGCGCCAAGGATTTCCTACCGCAGATCGGCCGCTCCAAGCGCTGGAGTTGGGCGCGCTTCCAACTCGGCGGCGAGTATTTCCTGCTCGGTCTGCTCAAGAAATGGGTGGTCGCCGACCAACTCGCCGCCTACGCTGACCCCGTGTTTGCCAACCCCGAGGCATTCGGTACGCTGGCCAACTGGCTGGCCCTGCTCGCGTTCACCTTGCAGGTGTACTGCGACATTTCCGGCTATTCCGACATGGCTCTGGGCACGGCGCACCTGCTCGGCTACAAGTTGGCCATGAACTTCAACATGCCGTACCTCGCCACCAGCGTGGGCGATTACTGGCGGCGCGATCACATCTCGCTCTCGACGTGGTTGCGCGATTACCTGTTCATTCCGCTGGGAGGCAGCCGAGGCGGTTCGTGGAAGACCTGCCGTAATTTCCTTATCACGATGACGCTCGGCGGTCTGTGGCACGGGGCGAGTTGGAACTTCGCTCTCTGGGGATTGCTGCACGGCGTCGCCCTGTCGATGAACCGCGGATTTCGCTCGTTTTGCGCGTCGCGGCCGCGTCTGGAGGCGTTCTTGCAGAGCATGCCCGGTACAGCCCTGCGCATGGCGTTGACGTTCTTCTTCATTTATCAGGGTTTCGTACTGTTTAGGGCGCAGACGTTTGCCGTCAGCCGCGCCATGTTCCATCGTCTATGGGTGCCGGCGGACGGCATCGGCGTGGGCCATCCTTACGGCTACGGCCTGTTCTGGTGTATCGTAGGCGGTTTTGTACTGTGTCACGTCGCCGCCTGCCGCCAGTGGTGGGATCGCCTCAGCTTGCGCCTGCCCGCGCCGGTCCTGGCGGGCGCATATGTCCTGGCGCTCGTGTTCTGCATGGTGATGGCTCCGCTGTATGAAAAACCGTTTATCTATTTCCAGTTCTGAGAGGGACGCGAGGGATGAGTGCTTCTGCATTCGGGCCTCCAATCGACTCGCCGCGAAGATCCGTGGAATGCCTGAGCGGGGGGCGTCAGCCCTCTGAGGGTTCGCTGTCTCAGGGGGCTAACGCCTCCCGCTCGGACAACTCGCGTCCTTTGCTCCAGCGCAGGCATCCGTTAACGCCGGTAGTGGGTTGGCGCTGGCTGTGGGGACGGCTCCCCATTCCGGAGAAGAAGGCCGGCCTCCCCGCCGCACAGCCGAAAGGCGGCTCCACGCTGACGGCCGCGCGGGTTCGTCACATGAAGCGCTGCGCTCCGAGGATTCTCCCCTGGTCGGTCGGATTGTACGCGATTGCCCAGATCGGTTTGTTTCTCTGGCTGTTCATGGATGCACGCTGGCAGCCGGAGCGGATAAAGACGGAATGGCAGAAAAGGCAGGCTATCCGCGCCTGCGCGGCGGAGGCGCCGGATCGCCCGTTGGTAGTGATGCTCGGCAGTTCTCGTACCGACTGGGGCTTCCAGGCCGGACGGTTGGACGGTCAGCCAGGCCCAGACGGTCGGCCGATTCGCGCCTACAACCTGGGCGTACCGGCGGCGGGACCGATACACGAATCGCTGTACCTGCGCAACCTTCTCGACGATGGCATCCGTCCCCGCCTTTTGCTCGTGGAACTCATTGTCACGCACTTCAACGAGCCGCGACGGGGCCTCATGTCTGAGGAAGGTATGACCGAAGGAGCCTGGTTGAGTGCCTCGCAGCTCGCCTATTATGCGCCGTACTTCTCTCGGCCGCAGCGAAAAATCCACGATTGGCTTGAGGGCCGGTTGGCCCCGGCCTACGCCTTCCGTTACCACGTTCACAGACGCCTGCAACTACCAGCCGGACCGCGCCTGTGGGATCCCGCCTCCCAACCGATGGACCCGTGGGGCTGGCGGCTGCTGATTCCGGACACGATCACGGAGGATTATCGGGCCATCCGATGGAAGGTCGCCCGCGACATGTACGCCGCTAGCCTGTGGCGATTTCGCTTCGCGGACGGCCCCACGCGGGCGATGCACGAACTGCTCGCCCGCTGCCGTCAGGAACAGATTCCGGTCGCCTTGGTCCTCATGCCCACCAGCGCCAGCTTTCGCAGCATGTATCATCCCGATGCCGTGGTCGCGTTGCAGCGTTTCCTGAACGAACTGCGCGAGCGCTACGGCCCCGAGGTCATCGACGCTACCGAATGGCTGGACGACGATGGTTTCGATGACGGTCATCATTTGCGCAGGGCCGGCGCTCAAAAATTTAGCACGCGGATGGTAGAAGAAGTGCAAAGCATCCTGGCACGCCAGGAAGAAGGATGAATGCCTCCCGTTTACGTTTCGCGCTGATCGCCGCGAAACGTAAACGGGAGGGAGCATCATTATAGCGGCGGTCGTTTCAAATGATGCCCGGTCGCCTGCTGATAAGCATGCGCCACGGCGAGCAGTTCCACCTCGCCGTACAACCGGCCCGTGAAGCTGATCGACGATGGTAGTTCGACCTCACCGACCTTGTGGAAGCCGTTGGGCAGCACAACGGTCGGATGCCCCGTCAGATTGGTCAGTGTCAGGTCATTCCCCCCAACATACAGATCGACTTGCCCCATCACTTCGTCCATCTCGCGCATAACCAAGGTGCGGATACGGTTGGCGCGTAGATACTCGACCGCCGGTACGAACTGGTGCTGACGGAAAATGCGCGGCCAGCTGTTCAAGCCCTCCGTGACGCCCTGGCGTGTCAACTCATCGAAGACGGCCGCCGCCTCGGTATCGAGGATCAGCGTCAGCGCGTCGAGCGGATGTTTCGCGGGCAGCTTGATGGGCACCAGACGAACGCCGAGATCGCGAAGGACACGTAACTCGGGCCGCTCCTTGGCGGAGACACGCCCTTCCACATAACCGACCTTGAGAGTGCGCAAATCGCGGCGCGGCGGCCAGGCGAAGGGGCGATCGACCGCGCTGGGATCCAGGCCATCGAAGCCGTGAATCGCGCCGAGGACAAGGGCGCAGTCTTCCACGGAGCGACACATGGGACCGAGTTTGTCCATGCTCCATGACAGCGTCATGCAGCCGTGGCGACTGACGCGGCCGAACGTCGGGCGCAGGCCGGTGACGCCACACACGCGCGACGGTGAGACGATGCTGCCCATCGTCTCGCTGCCGATGGCAAACGCGACGAGGCCGGCCGCCGTCGCCGCCGCGGAACCAGCCGACGAACCGCTGGAACCGTGCTTCGGATCCCACGGATTGCGCGTCCTGCCGCCAAACCAGCGATCACCCATCGCCAGCGCACCCAGCGCCAGCTTGGCGACGAGGACCGCTCCCGCTTCCTCCAGACGCCGCGCCACCGTCGCCTTGGTGTCGATTATCTGCTCCTTGAAGGGAGCCGCTCCCCAGGTCGTCTTGTAGCCGGGATACGCGATGAGATCCTTCGCGCCCCAAGGGATGCCGTGCAAGGGGCCGCGATAACGGCCCGCCGCGAGTTCCCGGTCGGCGTGTTCGGCCTGCTTCAGCGCGAGTTCCTCGGTGTAGTTCACGACGCAATGCAGGAGAGGATCGTACTTGCGTAACCGTTGGAGATAGAGTTTCGTCAGTTCGAGGGACGACACTTGCCGGGTGCGGAGCAGTGCTGCCAAAGCGGTGACAGGCAGAAACGCCAGATCGTCGGCCGCGTTCGGTTTCTTCGGCGCCGCCTGCACGATCGGCTCGACGCCGCGACGAACGGGTTCCGTGGAAGGCGGCAGCCAGGGAGCGGGATTGAAGGACAACGCGGGTGGAATATCGTTGGCGAGCTTGACCGCGCGCATCGTCTCGAATTTACGCTGTTGCCGGTTAAGCCGGTCGGCGAGTTCCTTGCGATCGTCGTCGGAGAGCGTGAGTCCGGCGATCCACTCGGCTTGACGAATCATGTCGGTGGTGATGGCGGGTGCCTTGTCCGCCGCGGCGACGAGCGCGCGCTGAAACACCGCCGAACCGACACCCAGGCCGGCGAGAACTTGCAAGAGGCAGCGGCGGGTCTGCAATGGATATACCGTATCGTTAAAGGGCGACTCGCTGGTCATGATTCGTTACTCGGTTGTGGTAGAGTGACCGCGGTTGGTTGTAGGTCCGGCTTGCCGAGCCGGACCTGTAGCGCCACGGATTGCCGGAGTCCGCTTCGGATGCAACAGGTCCAGCTCAGCAAACTGGACCTACTAACGCCTTCACTCTTTGCCCGCGATCTGCCGCGCCTGTTCGATGTCGCGCCGTAGTTGCTCGACCAACTCGGCGACGCCGCCGAAAGGTCGCGTGTCGCGCAGACGCTCGATGAAATCCATCGCCAGCGGCTGGCCGTATAAATCGCCCTGGAAACCAATCAGGTGAACCTCAATCTTGCGCGCGTTTTCGCCGAACGTCGGATTGGGACCGACATTCGCTGCCCCCGGCCAAACCTCTCCGTGATGGGGAACACGCACGGCATAGACGCCATCGGCGGGGGCGAGAGTGGGCAAGTGTTCGAGATTGGCCGTGGGAAAGCCGAGTTTCTGACCGCGTTGCTGTCCGGTGCCGACGATGCCGCGCAGCCGATACGGACGCCCCAGGAGTGCCGCCGCTTCGCGAACGGAGCCGGCGGTCAGATACGAGCGCACCTGGCTGCTGGACACCTCCACGCCATCAAGGAATACCGGCGGCACGACGGTCAGGCGTATATCGGCTGGCGCGCACAGACGCGCCAGCGTTTCGACATCGCCCTCGCGGCCGCGGCCGAATCCGAAGTTGGCTCCCTCCACCAGCGCCCGCGTGGCCAGGCGCTCCTGAATCACTTGCGCGAAGAACTCCGTGGCGCGCAGGGCGAGCAACTCGCGTGTGGCGCGGAGAACGAGGACGTGATCGGCACCCGCTTCGTGCAGCAGCCGCGCGCGATCCTCCGGTGTGGTCAGCGACGGCGGCGCCTGGCCGGGGCGAAGCAAATCGAGCGGATGCGGATCGAACGTCAGGGCGATGGCCGGCCTGTCGAGTGCGCGAGCTTGACGGCGTAGTTCGGCGAGCAACGCGGCATGTCCGCGATGGACGCCATCGAAATTGCCGATGGTCAGCGCCCCTTCCCGGCAGTCGTCGGGAGGCGTCGCCTGCCAGTCGATCGTATGGGTCGCCATGTCCGGATGCGTCCTCCAGGATATTGTTCGCTCTTATAATAGCAATTATGCCAGGGCGTCTAGTTTTCTCTTGACAAAGGAATTGCCTTGGACGAGGATTATTTTCTGTAACCGTTTGACGGTTTACGACATGAACTATTCTCATTATCGGACTCTCGGTCGGTGACGCGGTTCCGCGTGCCGATCTTCCTGCTCTCTCGTTTTTTTCTGTTGTCTCATGTTAAGGAGTGCATCATGGCGAGGATGATGTTCCGAGTTAGCATTCTTGCGTACCGAGGAGGTAAACGCGCCTTCACCCTCATTGAGTTGCTGGTGGTGATCGCCATTATTGCCATCCTCATTGGCTTACTCTTGCCGGCCGTGCAGAAGGTCCGCGAGGCCGCCGCTCGCGCCCAGTGCAGCAACAACCTCAAACAGCTAGGTATCGCCACGCATTCCTGTAACGATACCATGGGCGTTCTCCCGCCTGCGGCAGCGGCGGGCAACGCCTGGAACGCGACCGTCCAGCTACAGGGACCATATCGGGGACAGACCGGGACGACGTTCTTTCAACTTCTGCCCTACATCGAACAGACCTCACTATACAATGCCGTCATAAGTCAGGGCGGCAACGTAGCGAATGCCAGCGTCAATGGCACCGCCGCCTATGGAATCCAGATTAAGCCATTACGCTGCCCATCGGACCCCAGCCCGGGGGCGGGCACCGGCATGGGTACGACGAACGGGGGTGCCAACTCCTGGGCCATCTCCAATTATGGCTCGAACTACCTGGTCTTCGGCGGCCCCGCTTCCAATAGCTTGGAAGGGGCGGCCCGCATCCCCGCGTCCTTCCCCGATGGCACCTCCAACGTCGTCCTGTTCGGCGAGCGGTATGCGTGGTGGGGTTCCGCCAACGCCAGTTTGTGGGCCGACTCCGGCTATCCCTGGCATGCAATTATTTGCAGTTCCTACGACAGCAACGGCGGGGGCTATGTACCTTGCCCGATGTTCCTGTCTCAGCCGGTGTACACGAACGCCATCGGCCCCACCGCAGGTGGAGAATCGGGGCACACCAATGTCATGAACGTCGCTCTTGGCGACGGTAGTGTCCGCACTGTCACTGCCAGCCTCAACCCGACGATATGGGCCCAGGCCTGTGACCCTCGTGACAACATCCCGCTCGGCAGCGGTTGGTAGAAGGGCCGCCCCTCCTTGGAGCATTCACCCTGGAGTTTCCAGGGCGGATGCTCCGAGCAGCGGTTCGTTCTGATTCATGTCTCCAAGAAAAGGTGAGCCGGACGATGCAATCATTGCGGATTCGTATGGTTATCTTCTTGGTCCTAAGTTGCGCGCTGGCGGGTTGTACCGGCAAGGGAGGCGGTGCCAATGCTTCCGGCAGCGTCTCGCTCAACGGTCAGCCCCTCGCCGACGCGGAGGTTCAGTTCATCCCCAGGGATGATGCAAGTTTAGGCACACACTCGACAACAACGGACTCCGCCGGGAAATTCACCGTCAAGGGAGATCGCAATATTCCCCTCAAGCCAGGCCCCTATGTCGTCATCGTCAACAAACTTGCCGTGAAAGAAGGAGACGGGAAACAAGGCGCGGGAGGGAAGGGGGCCATGGTCAATACGGTTCCCCTCATGTATCAGAATCGGGGCAGGACCCCTCTCAAAGCGGACATCCAACCGGGCAGCAATCAACTGCCGCCTTTTGAACTGACGAGCGGCCGGACAAGATGAAAACGCCAGGGAGTCAGCGCAGCCACATGAGACCTCCTCACCGGGAACGCACTGCTCCCGTTTCGGCCCTTTCCAGTTCACGGATTCGACGCCGGTACATCTCCACTTTCTCCTGCTGGCCGTTCTGAGCCAGCAGATCGATCAACTCTCGGAGAAAGAGGACCGAGTAGGGATTACAACGGATGGCGGCCTGCAAGGCTTCGATCGCGCCGGCGCGGTCTCCTTGCCGGTTCAAACAGTTGGCCAGGTTGTAATAGCCCTCGGCGGAGTCCGGTTTGAGTTGCACCACACGCCGGAAACAGGCTGCCGCCTCGGCACGCTTGAAACGCCGAAACAGAACCAGGCCCAGCGAGAATTGGCTTTCGACGGACTGAGGGGCCAAGCGGGTCGCGGTGCGCAGAGCCTCTTCGGCCCCCGCGAGGTTGCCGCTTCGCGCTCGCGCCATCCCCAGGGTCAGCCACGGAAATTCCTCCTGCGGATAGTCCCGAACCGTGTGTTCCAGCAAGGTCAGTGCCTCGCCGGAGCGTCCCAAATCCAGCAGGGTGTTCGCGCGGGCGCAACTGCTTTTCATACCCACCAGTGTCCGATACAACTCATCGACGAAGGGGTCGGACAGAGGGAGATCGGGCGGCAATTGAGCGAGTTGGCGCAAATCGTCTTCCACGGCGGCCCGGTCGTTCAGTCGCTCGTGGATCTCGGCAAGCAGAGAGCGAGAGGCTTTGCGTGTGAAGGGACTGCGCGCCGAGTTGCCCAGGTGGTTAAGGCTGCCCTGCCAATCGCCGCGCTGGTGAAGCACCCGCGCCAGTCCCAACTCGGCCCAGGGATCGGAGGTGGCTTGCAGGGTCCGGCGATACTGTTCCTCCGCCTCGCCCAGACAGCCCCTTTCCAGGAGGACGCCGGCCAGGCGGACACGCAGAGCCGTGGGAACATCGCCTCCGCATTCGACGGCTCGGCGCAAGTGAGGCAAAGCAGCGTCGAGGTCTCGCTGCGCCAGAGTGATGCCGAGCAAGTAAGGCCAGCGCGGCTCCTGCGTGTCGAGCCGTTCGGCTTGCGCGAAACAGGCAATGCCTTCGTCGGGAAAATCGTGGGCGACGAGAACCATTCCGAGGCGGCCCCAGGCTGGAGCCGCACGCGGAGAGGCCAGCACCTGGGCGCGGCTCTTCTCGATGGTCGCGCGGACGATCGGGTCGAGGTCAGGCGGAATCTCCGGCGGGTCCGGCACCGCCGGACGCCGATACCAGGCAACCCCGCCAACCAAGAGGGAAATCAAGCCAGCCAACAAGATCGCGTTGACGACAAGGCGATACTTCCCGCCGCCGATCAGACTGCGCCGAAGTACACCCGCGGCCATCGTGGTTATCCCCCTCCCTTGCGCAAGGTGATCCACTGGTCGGCGGCTCGGCCAGCGAAGATCTCTTCCTTGCCATCGGGCCAGCGCACCTGGATGGACTCGACCCGGCTGGCCGTGCCAAGGCCAAAAGAAATGCGCGGATCGTGACTACACAGGTAGCTGGCGCCGGCATTTACCCAGCGCCGCTGACGCCCGCTTGTTGTTTGCACCGTGACCTCCGCGCCGTAGGCGTCGCGTTTGAGCGCCGGGTCGAACACACGAATACCAAGCCAATGTCCCCGTGGCGAAACGACATTGCGAAAGAGCCGAGCAGGGCCGGCCACCTGCGTTACGAGCAAGTCCACGGCGCCATCGCCATCCACGTCTCCACAGGCCAGGCCGCGAAAGACGCCAGCCGTTCCGCAAAAGGGAGTATTCTCGTGGGTCAGATTGCGGAAGTGGCCCGCGCCGTCCCCGGCGAAGAGGTGATTCGGCTCCGCGTAAGGCTCCCAAAATCGATCCGGCGACGCGGCTGCACTTGCTTTCGCGCGGATAACCCGGCCGTTGGCGATGGCCAGGTCCAGGGCGCCATCGCCATTGAAATCCTCCAGAATGGTGCCGAAGCCCGTACCCCGGCAGTCAGCCCCGGCCAACCCCGCGGCGGCCGCACGGTCTAGAAACAGGCCGCGCGGTCCCTGACGCCAGAGAGCATGCGTTTCCGAGGTTAGATGGGTCACGAAAACGTCGAACAGGTTATCGCCGTCCACGTCTCCCAGAGCGATGCCCATGTTGGCCGGGGCATTGCCCATACCGTTGAAAGCCAGGCCGCGAGAGAGTGCTTCTTCCCGAAACGTGCTGTCCTTCTGGTTAATCCACAGATGATTGGGCCGGCCATCGTTGGTCACGAAGATGTCAGGCCAGCCATCGCCGTTGAAGTCGGCGCAAAGGACACCTAGACCTGGGCCGGCCTTCCGCGCCAAACCGGACGACGCGGTCGCATCGTCGAAGCGAACGGCCCTTGCCTTTGCACCGGCAGGAATGCCGCGGTTGTGAAACAGACGGGTAACGGTGCCCGCGAACTCATTGGGGTTGCAGTAATCGCGTGTCCCTCCCGCTCCGCCGCATTGGCGCGAGGGGCTATAGTCGAGATAGTTGACAAGGACCAGATCGAGCCAACCATCGCGGTCGTAATCGAAGAAGACCGCCGAAGCACCCCAGAGCGGATTGTCCAGACCGGCTTCCCGAGTAATGTCGCGGAAAGTCCCGTTGCCGTTATTCAGGAACAGCTTTACCCCGCCATACTGCGTGACGAGAAGGTCGGGCCAGCCGTCATTATTGATGTCGCCAACCGCCACGCCCATGTTGTAGCCGGCAATGTCCAGACCCGAACCTTTGCTCACGTCCTTGAAATGGCCGTCATCCATTTGCTGATACAGGCGGTTGACGGAACCGGACTGAGGGCCGCCGTTCTGGAGGAGGTAAATATCCAGATGCCCGTCGCCATTAAAATCGAACAGGGCGGCGCCCGATCCCATGAGTTGCGGCAGGAAATACGCGCCCGGCGAGCCGGCATCGTGGACGAAATCCAACCCCCGTTCTCGGGTGACATCGCGAAACCAGGGAGAGCCGTCCCGCACCTCCGAAGGCAACGAAATGGACGAACCGGGACGGCAACCCAAGCCCAGAGCCGCCAGGCTGCACGACCAAAACACGGTGGCGATCCGCATGTGTCGCATACAACACAAAACTCTGCCAGCCCGCAGCGCCAGCAAGGGAAGGATTTACCCTTGCTGGCGCTGCGGGCTGGCAGTCAAGAGGTTTCACAGTCGATCGAGGGAATCGATCCAGCGGGCCAGTTCGTGCAGCGTGTCGATGCCGAGTCGGCCATCAATGTACTGCCGGCCCATGTCCTTGATCTCGCGGAAGATGACCGGATACTTGTGTTCGGTCAGTTTGGCCTTGGTCTCCTTGACGGCCGCGAGCAGGGGATCTTTATCGCCGACGGCCAGAAAGAAGTTCAACGGCTGATTGGCGATCTTCTCGCGCGGATTGCTGGTCAAGGCGGCTCCGGTCGTCGCCACCCCACGGAACAGACCCCGCGCGTGGAAGCCAATCCAGTACGCCATTTCGCCGCCGCGATCCATGCCATGCACGATGATACGTTGGCGATCGATCGTGTAGTTCTCGCCAACGGCCTTCACGGTTTCCTGCACAAACTCGCCCTCGCTCTGCGTCCAGCCGCGCTCGGCCTCGGCCTTGGGACAAACGAGGATGATATGATGGTCCTCGCAGTCGAACTGCCAGGAGGCGCTGAAATTGTCGAAATCTTTTTCCTTATTCTTGCCGGCCGGGTGCAGCCAGACAAGCACCGAATGCGCGATATTCGGATCGTAATTCTCCGGCACGTAAATCCAGTAAGTGTGATCGGCCGCCGCCGTCGTGCGTTTGAGGAAGCCCGTCTCGGCCTTTTTCTCATCCTTTTTATCCTCTTTCTTCGCTTCCTTCTTCGGCGGCATGGGGCCGGCGCCCTTGGGTTTGACAAGGGCCTTCTTGGCGCTGGATTTCGCCAGGAGCGGCTCCCGGGGCGGCACCGTTTCGGGTATCGTTCCGAGCTTGATCTTGAGCGTTTCCGTCTTCTTGCCGTCGGCGCGTTTGACCTCGAACGATAGTTCCAGGCCGGGGATCGTCGCTTGCATCTGGGTCAGAAGTTGATCGCGCGATTGGATGGCTTGCAAGACGGTCTGACCGGGACGAACCTCGCGACCGATCTTCATGAGCCGATCGCCGATTTTGATTCCGGCCTTGTCGGCGGGGCTGCCCGGATAGACGTAACGAATCTCGACGCCTGGCTGGGGATCATCGCGGATAGGCAGAATACCAATAAACGACTGAGCGTAGGCGGCGACGGCTCCTTCCAACACGACTTTATCCAGCTTCAGTTCTTCTTTGCCGCGCTGAATCGTGATGGAGACGGTATCGCCCTCGTACTTCGGCCCGAGACGCTGTTGGAGTTGGGACTGGCTGATGACCGGCTTGCCGTCGATTGCTTTGATGGTATCACCGGGCTTGATGCCGCGTTTCTCGGCTGCGGAGCCGGGCGCGACGGTGGCGATCGTCGCGGCGGCGTCGTGCATGTCTTTTGCCTGCTTCATGGTGACACCCAGCAAACCGCGTTTCAGCGTCACCGGATTCTTCTGCGTACCCTTAAGCATACCGGGCAAAACGCGGTTGATGTCTTCGAGCGGAATGGCGAAGCCGATACCGGAGTCATACCACTCGAAGCCGGCCGTCTCGCCTTCGGAGCGCGGCGAGGCCGGCACCAGGACGCCCTGTACCCGGCCGTATAGATCGATGAGCGGTCCGCCGTAGTTGGCCGGCGATACCTTGGCATCCGTCTGAATCGCTTTGGCCCAGATGCGATTGAGAGCGCTGAGGATGCCGACACTGACGGAGGGCATCTGATCGGCTTGGCCAACCAGCGTGCGGCCGACGGCCAGAGATGTCTGGCCGATACGCATCTCGCTCTTGGGAGCGGCGCTCGGCACCGACAGCTTGCCATTGACGCCGACCAGTTTGAGGAGGGTCAACATGCGCGTTTTATCGTTGGCGACAATCTCGGCGACGTATTTTTCCTTGTGGCCGGGCACGGCCACATAGATGGCCGACGGTTTGCGGGCGAAGTTGAAAGCACTGGAGATGACGTAGCCATCCGCATGGACGATCAAACCGCTGGTCGGCCCGGTGCCGGTGCGGATCATGGCGCGCGGCCCGGTGGACACGATCTCGGTACCACCTTGCGTCTCGATCTGCACAACACAGGGCGCGATCTTGCGAACGGCCGCCTTGATCGCCTTCTCCTGCAAATCGTCAAGGTCATCGTCCGCTCGCACCATCGCTGGCAGAAGAACCACGGTCAAAGCGGCCAATGCCGCCAGCGGAAGATATGCGTGTCGCTTCATCATGTATGGATTCCTCCACCAGCCCGCAGCGCAAGCAAGGGTTCCCTTGCTTGCGCTGTGGGCTGGCTTTGCCCTACTTCTTCGGGGCGGGTTTCTTGGTCTTCGGCTTCTCCAGCGTCAACGACACGGTTTGCAGTTTGCGGTCGCGCTGAATCTCCAGTTTGACGGTCTGATTGGGGTGATAGCGGCCCAGTACTTCCTTGAGCGTATGAATGTCGCCGACTTGCAGACCATCGACGTAGACAATCAGGTCGTCCGGCCGCAGCTTGGCCTTGTCCGCAGGCGATCCAGGTATCACGTCCTCAATGTAAGGCGGCGTGCGCTCCACCGGATCGGCGACGAGAAGAATGCCCGTGTAGACGCCCGGCCCTTCGTTGCCCTTCCTGTCCGGCGCGAGCGGTTTATATTTCTCCTTCTTCTCGACGATGTCGAGAATGCCGACCGTTGCTTTCTTGCCATCGGCCTGCGTCACCGTGATGCGCGCGTTGATCGGCAGGGCGTAATTGATCCAGGTGCTGGTGAGTTCGTTGCGGAGTTCCTTGCCGATAAGCCCGAGCAGTTCGCCCTTGCGCGTTGTCAGAGCGCCGCCGGCGGCACCGGGATTATTGGTGATGGCATCGACCACATACACATCGCCTTTGTAAGTCGCCTCGAAGATGCCGATGCGGCCATACAACTTGGAGTACGAGGCAACCACGCCGCGCTGGATGGACATCGGCTCATCGCGTGTGGCAATCTGGAACTGATTGCTGAAAGCGAGGACGCCGGTCCCCGGTTCGACCGGCGCGCGCTTGGCCGCCGCGAAGACATCGAAGTAGGGCTGGTCTTCCACCTTGACCTTCTCATCGCCGATCTTGACCAGGGCAATGTCCAACTCCGGCTCGATGGCCACGATGCGCGCGTGATAGCGAGTACCATCGTAAAGATGGACGCGCAGATCGCGCGTGTCGAGAATGTGGCTATTGACGGTGAGAATGTAGCCGTCCGCCGAGACAAGGATGCCGGTGCCGTAGGACGCCAGGCCGCGGATGCCGCCGGAGCCGAACAGCTTCACCAGCTTGGGATTGACCTTCTCGGAAACCTTGGCGAAGGATTCTTCGGCCCGCACCACTGGGGTCAGGAAGAGGGCCAGCGCCAGAGGAATAATATATCGTGATAGGTTCATGGATGGATCTCTCGTTCATCCGATCTTCACCAGCCCGCAGCGCCAGCAAGGAAGTCCCTTGCTGGCGCGGCGGGCTGGCGGGCCGGGTTCACTTGCCCTCTTCCTTCTTCCACGTATTGACGTTCAGACTCGCGTAGGTTTTATCGCCGAAGCGAACCTCCATGCGCTGCGGTAATTTGCCACCGTCCACATCCTTATAATCGGACAGATAGACCTCGCAGGGATCTTCGTCGCGGTCGAGCCAGATTTCAAAGCCAATCATCTGGCCGGCCGTTTCGTCGTTCTTGGTCGAGAAGTACCATTTCCCATCGACGCCGGCATGCCGCGTGCGAATCACCTCGGCGTCCACGCGACGCTTGCTGTAATCCACCTTCTTGGTCTGGTCGGGGCCGGGCGGATAAAACGGCTCGGTCCCGCCGTGGCTGTAGCCGGTGGCGAAGCCTTTGGGACCATGAACGAGCATCTGCCGATACTGATATAGGGCCATGAGCAGGCCGCCGCTATCGGGCGGCTCGCGCCGCGTCGTCGTCTTCTCTTCGCCGTTGAGCGGCTCCAGGCTGAAATCGAGGCCATCCACGATGGCCTGAATCAGATCGTTCTGACCATCCTTGGCTCCTCGGTTTTTGATGGTGAAGTCGGCGACGACACGCTTGCCGCGCGGACCGACGCCGGCGAAGAGCATGCCGGTGGTACGGATGCCCCAGTTGCCGGTCGCCTTGCTGAAATCGCCGTGCTTGTGGAACGCCTTCAGAAGACGCTCTTGTTGTTGCTTATTGAAGTAGTAATTGGCGAAGCCGGCTTTGGCCTCGAACAGCTTGCTCGCCGGCGAATTGACCACGGGCGGCTTGGGTTGCGGTCCCGGGCGCGGCTGCGGTCCCGGCTGCGGCTGTCCTCCAGGCTGGCCCGGTAGTTCCTGACGCTGCACACCCATCAAACGAACGAGGACTTCGCGCTTCTCCAATTGTTTCTTCTCGTTTTCATGGCGATAGACGATCGGCACGCGCCAGCCCTTCGGATACAGTCCGAGGACATTCTTGAACTGGTTGACGCTGAAAATCATGCGGCCCGCGAAGGACACCAGTTGATCGTCCACATCCAAACCGCGCCGCTGGGCGTCGCTGGGGATGATGCGCTTGATAAGCATCTTGTTGAGCGAGCCTTCCTCCGATTCGGTCTCCACCAGCGCGCCGAGCGAGGCGTGATCGGTGTCCATGCCGGACTTGAGCTGCGGGAGGAAGTTCTTAATCTGGTTGATCGAGATAGCATAGCCGACACCGGAGTTGACGCGCCCGCGTTTCTCGAATGAACCGCGGCCATTGATGCCAATCAGTTCGCCGTCCATGTTGAACAGCGGGCCTCCGGAGTTACCGGGGTTGATCGACGTGTCAATCTGGATGCAGTCGGTGTACTCCAACAGCGTGCCGGAGGGATATTGATAGCGATGGACGCCGCTGACGAGGCCGAACGTCACGGTCGGCGTGAAATCGGTGGCCAACAGAAACGGATTGCCCATCGCCAGCGACCAGTCGCCGGCCTGCACTTTGTCGCTGTCGCCCATCTTGGCAAAGGGGAACTTATCGCCCTCTTTCTTGGGCAACAACTTGATAAGGGCCACATCGCCGACCTTATCGAGTCCGACCAAGACAGCATCGTAAAGAATGCCGTCGGGCAGACCGCACTTCATGACCGGGCTGCGCGCGGCCGAGGTGACGTGGAAGTTGGTCAAGGCGTAGCCATCTTCGCTGATGAGAACGCCGGAGCCGCCGCCGGTCAGCACAGCGACGACAGATGGCTGCACCTTCTCGATGACGGCTACCCGTTTTGTCTCCATCTCCGCAACGCGCTTATCGAGATCCTCCGCCCGAATCGACAGAGCGGCGAGGAACAGAGCCGGCAGCAGTCCAGCCAACAGATAGCGCCACCGTTTGTTAATGAGACGAATCATGGAGCCTTCCCAGTGTTCAGTGTTCAGTGTTCAGTGTTCAGTAAAATGTCGGCGACCCGTCTTACTGAACACTGAACACTGAACACTATTTCTGCACCTTGGCGTTGACCAAATCCAGGTGCTTGCCATTGTCGAACATATCGCCGCTGCGAACGATAATGCGTAGCTTTTGCACATCTTTGATATTCAGATTAACCACGCCTTCGCTCTTGACCCTGGAATCCTTGCGAGTGAAGGTCTTCTTATACAATTCCTTGGCTTGACCATCGATTACGCCCTCAATCACCAGGACGACCGGACCGCCGACGCCCCCGACGGCTTGATCGATGCCGGCCAGAGCGTGAAACTCGCGATAATCGCCCTTGAGATCGTACTCCAATTCCGTGTGCGCGTGCAGAGCCAGGCCGAGGGCGTAGGATTCGTCGTAGAGCCGCAGCGGGCCATTATCGAGGTTCTTGTCGCGCCGGTAGGTATCGATGAAATCGAAGTTCGAGGTTTGCACGACCTTGACCGGCTCCAGACGCGACAGGTACGCCAACTTGTCGAGGGTGTAATCCAGACGCGCGACGAGGTCCAACGCCACTTCGATGCGTGCCCCGGCGGGCGTGGTCACGCTCAGGCCGGTCGGCGTTCGCGCGACGGCGCTGGCCATGATGAAATCCTGATGGTTGTCCGTCAGTTTGCACAACACTGGCGGCGCTTGCGGATCGAGTTCACGCTGGAAGATGAAGCCATGCAGGTTGGGATTGCTGAGAGGGATCGCGCGTTTCTTGCCGCTGGTCAGCTGGAACTCGATGGTCTTGCCGTTCTCGTCGGCGAGACCGAGGGTGCCTTCGACGGGATTGACAGTCCCTTCATCGAGAATGGCGATCACATCGCGACGGCGTTTCTTGGCTAGACGTTCCTTCCAGTCCTTGCGATACTTTTCATCGCCGGCGTGAATGAGGAGATTGGCGAGTGCTGATAGAGGCAATTTGATTTCCTGTCCCGCCAGCGTCTTTAACTCCACCTGTTTCGCCTTGATGCTCCATTCTTGACAGTGCAACAAGGATCCATCGGTCAACTCCACATCGGCATATTTTTCGGGGAGTTTGACCGGCGCGGGCGTGAAGTCGATTTTGAGTACCTGGGCCAGCGGCGTGGTGACGCGCTTCGCGCCTTGCGAAAGCACGATTTCCTTGTCCGTGATGCTCTCGATGTTGCCCTCAAGGACATCGCCCTTGAGGGTCTGGAGTTTGGCGCCCCAACTGATTGATGTACACAGAAACAGAGCAAGGAGGGCCGCACGAACACGCATGAACAACCTCACGGAGAACCAAAGACCGCTTGCGGCTTCGCATCGAATCGCCAAGCCACAAGCGGCGGAACGAGAAGAAGTCTTCGACCCACTTTTCACTTGCCGCCCGACTTCTCCAGTTGTTTGAAGTAGGCTTCGATGGCATCGCGGTACTTGGCGGGCATGCCGCGCGTCAGGTCGGTCATGGCCTTGGCGCGTTCACGCTCAGGCAGCTTGCCCCACACGTCCGCGTACTCCTTGAACTTCTTCATGTCGATCTCTCCCTTGCCCGGAGGAGCGCTCGGCAACGCGCTATCGCCGGCGGGACCGGAGGACCGATTGCCGCTAGGCAAACCAGGCGATCCGCCACCGCTGGGGCAACCGCCGCCATTGCATTGGGAGCAGCCTTTGCACTTGTTCTCCAACTCCTTGATCTTCTCATCGAGTTTGACGAGAACTTCGCGTTGCATGGCGCGCGTTTTGGGTCCGCCGCGTGTCAGGTCGAGGCGATCCTTGATGACACCCATCTTACGAGCGATCCAGTCGAGATCCTTATCCTGCCACGTCACCATGTCGTAGTGCATCAGCACGCCGACCATGCGATAACGCGCCGGCGCATCGACCACATCCAAGAGCAGGCGATCGATCGAATCGTCGGCCTCGTTCTTCATCATCAGGGCATGCTCGGTCACAGCCCGATGGAAGAAGTAAGCGGCCGGCTCAACCACATCTTCACCTTGAACGCTCCTGAATGCCTCCAATGCTTCGTCGAAGACCTTGCGGCTGGTGAGCGCCTTGGCGTAGGCCAAACCCAGATTGGCGCGGAAGAAGACCGGCAGCTTCTGGTCCTTGACGAGATTGGGCACGCTCGTCGGTGCCGGCGTCTCGGGATCGCGTGCTTCTTTCAGAAGCTGTGCCACGGCGGGATCGCCCAGCGCGAAGGTATCGACCACCTTGTCGAGCAAAGGGCGATCACTCGCCCACACTGCGTCAAACGCTTTCTGAGTTGCCGTGTCGTTCTTTTTGGCGATGCCCTTCAACCAGGCCTGCGCCTGACTGCGGGCCGCATCCGGCGTGGATGCCCGGAGTTGGCTGAAGGAGGGAAGATCCTTCAACGGTTTCTTCTCGGGTTCCGCTTGCGCAAAACCGGCCCCCACCAGGAGGAGAGCCAGGGCAGCGGCCGAGAACCAGCGAGTCAACCTCACGGAAGTTCTCCTGTTTGTCGTGGTGAAAGGGATCGACCTTCTGTTGCTCATGTTCCCAGAACGCATCGCTTGACGCAAGTAGTGGTTAGTGGTTAGTGGTTAGTGGTTAGAAAATACAGAGGGACGCTTTTAACTAACCACTAATCACTAACTACTAACCACTATTTTCACTTCGCCTCGTTTTTACCCGTGGCGATGTCGTGCGTCACCTTGCTGATCTTTTGCTGGCGCTTCGACAGATCTTTCAACTCGCCCTGAATCCGATCGTAGCGTTCGCGTTCGTCATTGTTGGACGCCTTCTCGACCGGCGGCGCTTGTTCGCCCGCGTACTGCTTGCCGTACAACTCCGTGCGGGAGTTGACGCGCTTCTGCATTGAGCGAATCATCTTCAACTCGGCGAGCAGATCGATCAATTTCGGATCGGGTGGCGGACCCGATTGCCCAGGCTTGCCCTGCTGGCTCTTTTTCTTGTTTTCCGCCTGCGCCTTCTTGAGCGCATCGATCATCTCTTCCAGCGTCTCGATAATCTGGTTCTCGATAGTGACGGTGACGACGCCGGTATCCGTCTTGCGCAGGCGCGTGGCGACGGTCTGCATGTCGCCGCGAACCTGCTGGAACACCTCGGCGAAGGCGACGGCGGAACCTTCCGCTTCCAACAGACGCAAACCATCCGAGGCCAGCTTGACGATCTTGTCTTCATCGTCGGACAGCACATTAGACGCCTGCTGATCGGCGCGGGTCGCCTCGGCCTTGGGATTGGCCTTGATGCCCTTGTCCAGCTCGACGGTGCCATCGCGGACGGCCTTCTGGCGGGCCAACATTTCGCGACAACGCGCTTCGAGCTTGGTCAGGAGGCGTTCGATTTCCTCCTCGCGGAGTTGACGCAACAGGTCTTCGAGTTGTTTCCTCGCGGCCTGGAGATCTCGCAGTGCCTTTTCCTGATCTTCAGGGGCGTCCTTGCGGTTGTCCTTGCGGAGATTGTCTTCCGCGCGGTCCATATTCTTTTCCGCGTCCTCAATCTTTTTCTTGATCTGAGACTGCTCCGGCGTGGGCTGTTGCGGCTGTTGGCCGCTCTTCTTGCTGCCTGGCTTGCTCTCGCCTTGCTGCCCTGGTTGGCCGGGCTGACCCGGTTGACCGCTCTGACCGGGTTTGCCTTCGCCGGGCTTGCCCTGACCGGATTTGCCGGCCTTGCCCTTGCTGTCGCCCTTGCCTTCGCCTTTACCCTTGCTATCACCCTGCTTGCTCTCACCGGGCTTGCCAGCGCCTGGCTTGCTTTCACTCGGTTTGCCCGCGCCCGGCTTGCCGGCACCTGGCTTGCTCTCGCTTGGCTTACCGGAACCTGGCTTATCGCCCGGCTTGTCACCGGGTTTGCCGCTGCCGGGCTTGCTATCTTTGCCTTCACCCGGCTTGCCATCCTTGCCCTCACCACCCTTGCCATCCTTACCTTCACCGGGTTTGCCGTCTTTCCCTTGGCTGGCCTTGCTATCTTTCCCCTCGCCAGGCTTACCGTCCTTGCCTTCGCCGCCCTTGCCATCCTTGCCTTCGCCCGGCTTGGCATCCTTCCCTTCGCCGGATTTGCCGTCCTTGCCTTCACCTTGCTTGCTGTCTTTACCTTCTCCGGACTTGGCATCTTTTCCTTCGCCGGCTTTGCCGTCCTTACCCTCGCCCTTGCCGTCCTTGTTGTCGGCCTTGGGATCTTTGGCGTCGTTCTTGGCCTCGCCCACGCCTTCCTTGCCGGACTTACTGCCCTTGCCCTCGCCGTGCTTGGCCTCGGCCCCTGGGTTGGCCTTGGGGTTGACGAGATTGTCGGTCTGGTTCTTGATCTTGTTCTGCTCCTTCTCTAGATCCTTGTTCTTGGAGCGCGGGCCGATCGTCTTGTTGAGAACCAATTCCTGCTTGCGGATGACGTTCTTCAATTCTTCCAACAGGCGAGCATATTCCTTTTGCTTCTTGCGAATTTCCGCATCGCGATCATCCTTGAGGAGCAGTTCCATGATTTCGCGCAGATTGCGCCGCAGTTCCTCGTTCTGCTTGAGGATTTCTTGGAGTTGCTCGGTGTCCTTGAAGGCGTTGTTGGTCTTGAGCGTGTCGATGAGGGAACTGAATTGGGTTTCGATGCCCTTCTCGCTGGACCTTTTGATAGCCTCGCGGAGAATCTTGGCCTTGTCGCGATCTTCGGCCTTGCCCGAATTTTCCATGCGCAGAGCCAAGCCGAGCAATTTTTGCTTGAAATCATCGAACTGGCGCTTGAGGCGTTCCTGCTGCGTGGCGGCGTCCTCGATTTTGACGCGCGGATCGGCAGTGTCCCCAGAGCGCTTGATGTCGCTCTTGTTCTTGGGAGCGATCTTGCCCGGAAGAGTTTCTTGCGCCGCCGCAGTCACAACGAAAACCGTGGCCAGCACACCCAGCACGGCCAACAGACGACGTGACATGGACATGTTCCTCCCACATCTTTTGGGGGCGTAACCCCCGAAAATCAGATCGCGTCCGCCTTATTCTCGCCGCAATAATGACGAACCAGCGGCGGCTTACCAACAATGTTTACCAGCCCGGAGCGCCAGCGACGGGTTCTTTCAACCCGTCGCTGGCGCTCCGGGCTGGTGGTCACTTCTTCCCTTCCAGCTTGTCGCCGCCCGTCGCCTTGTCGAAGAGATCGTTTTCCTTCTGCTCGTAGATCTTCTTGATCGTATCGTATTGTTCCGCTTCGTTCTTCTCGATCTCGGCGATACGCTTGATTAACTCGTTGATGTCGGTCATCTTCTGCATGGCACCGAGAATCTTTTCCAAGGCCCGCGTGAGAACCAACATCTGATCCTTGGCCGCCACACCGCCCTTGAGCGACGCCGCGATGCGCTCCGGGGCGGCCGTGTCCTTGCTATCCAGGGCAGTGCGGAAGGCCGTCACGGATTCGCGCGTCTCATCGAAAGTGCGATCCACGCTCTTGAGCGGATCGACAATGTTTTTCTCAACCTTGTCGATGAGCTTCGGACTGACCTGATTGGTCTTCATCTCGCGCAGAATGCGAGCGTAGACATCGTACACCGCGCGGGTGGCGACTTGCCCCTTCTCCAGCACTTCGTTCACCTGATCCGCCCGCGCGCTGATCGGTCCCAGATTCTCGATCTTGACGTTCCCGGTAAGGTCCAGGTAAGCCTGGCCGAGCTTCGCTTGGGATTCCAACACCTGCTGATACATCGTGTCGAGGTCGCCGTACTGCTTCTCCTCCTCCTTGGCAATCTCGGCGAGCAACTCGTTCTCCGAGACGAGGAAGAAGGTGAACTTTTCCTCGCTGACCTTGAGATGCGGTTGCGGTTTGCCATCCTTGGTCTTGTCGCTGTCGAGGTCGGTATCGATGGCTTCGAGCCACAGTTGCATCTGGTAGCGCGGCTGCGGCCGGCTCGGATCGGTCATCTTGAGGCCGGGATTGTTCTTCCACAGCGGTAGATCGCAGGCGAGCGGATCGAGATCGGGCTGCGTCCATTCGTCGGCCCGAATCGAGAAATTGTGCAGCAGGATGCGATACGGGTCGCGCTGCGGCTTCGCCAACTCTTCGCGCACCGTGTCGGGATGTAGGATCGCATCTTCCGGGCGATCTTCCAACGCCCGCTTGAACCGCGGCAGCGCATAGCGCTCGGTGGGAGCTTCTTCCGTCTTGCGTTCGACCTTCGCGGTCAACTTGAGCGTGTAAGCGAGATCGATCAAGCTGGGCAACAACCCCTGACCGGGGATCGGGTAAGGGATACGGCGATTGACGCGAGCCGATTCGAGATGCGTGATCGTGTAGGCGTAACGCACATCGGTCAGACCGCGATCGTCGTCCACCTGGCCCTTGAAGGGAATGCGGGCGGAAACCGTGACCATGAAACCGCCCTGCACCTTGCGAACAATTTCATCGGGTGCCAACTCACGGATCTTCGGCGGAGCGTCTTCCAATGGGATAATGACGACTTGCCGTTGGCCGGTGACGCCGTCGCTGTCGGTGAAGCGGAACAGGAAATTCTGCTCGAAACGGACGTTCGGGAAGGTGGTGCGGAAGGTGCGTGCATCGAGCATTTCCGGCGGCGTGCCGGTGAGCGGGATGCCGGCCTTCTGCGACTTATGCGGTACGAGAACGACGGATTGCAAATCCTTGCTGGCCGTCGCTGTCAGCGTGAGATTGCTGCCGGCCGGCGTGTCGATGCGCGACACCTCGCCTCCTTGCAGCGATACCTTGGCCGGCGCGAAGCGCTGTTTCTTGCCGCTCAACTCGTCGGGATTGTCGCCGCGCTTGAGACGATAATAGAGATACGCCGGCCGTTCCTCCTCGCGCATCAGTTCCTCAAGGGCCGGCGGTTCGACGACCACGACCTTGCGCGAGGCCGTGTAGTAATCGAGACCCTGCACGGTGAAATTGACCGTCTCCTTGAGGTCGCCGAACTGCCCGGTGTATTCGTTGTCGGCCAGTTTTTGCATGGTGGTCTGGCTGCTCGTGGTGTTGCCCCTGTAGACGAGCATCACCTCATCGGGGATGATGAGTTTGCGCAGAACACGACTCAGAGCCGGATCGGTCGCCCGCGTCTCCAACTGATCGAGGACGCCGCGCATACCGTCTTTGGTTTCGGCGGCCAACGTCTTGTGCGTCTCGGTCTTGTCGAGATTTAACTCGATCTCATCAAGGGTCAGACCGGCGCGCAACTCGCGCACCTTCCAATCCTCCGGCAGCGACATCTCCGGCACCGCAGCGCCGAGCAATTCCGGCGTCAGATCGAACCAGGACAGCGCTCGCCATCCCTCAGCCGGCTTCTTGCTGAACTCGTGTATCAACTGATCGCGCTCGTCGCCCGCAACGCCGCGCGAATCGAGCCAGGCACCATAGGATTCGATGGCCTTTTTCGTGGGTGCGCCGGCAATGACGTATTTCAAGGCACGAACGCGAATGGTCGGCCCACGGTCGCCCTTACCGATGCGATATTCGCCGTTGGCGGGAGCATCGAGATACTCCAGATGAGCCATGCGCGGCCAGATGACATTTTGCAGCAGGATATTGCGCTCGAACCAAATGCCGGCGACTTCGTGAAACTGGCCGAAGCCGGCTGAGGTGAAGCCGTGCCCCTGGATGGCGTTGACGGTGCAGAAACTCGTGCCCGCTATCAGATAGCCGCCCAGAATCAGCACGCCGACGAAGATGCCGCGTTTCACCAGACGCTCCCAATCGAAGACTTCCTTGATCTTCAATTGATCGACGCGCTGCGCCGCCTCGTGGATGGTTTCCTGCACCATCGCCGCCGAATAGCCGATGCCGGCCGTCTTTTTCGGATCGGCCAACTCCACGGCGGTAATGAGACGATCGCCGAGGATTTTCGGGAAACGCCGTTCGAGTACCAGCGCCAGGGCGACATCGCGGAACTCGCGGAACAGACGTGTGAACACCTTCAAAGCCACCGCCGCCGCCAGCCCGGACAGCAGCACAACGAGGATGCCGCCGCGCACGCTCCAGGGCAGTTCCTGCACCCAGTCAACGTGGAACAGGCGAAAGATACCGTAATCGAAGATCAATCCGATCCAGAACCACAGGGTGAGATACAGCCCCACCAAGGCGGCGCCTTCGAGGCTGACGTACAGACGGATGTAGGTTCGCAGTCGCTCCAGCGGACTGCGAACGCGCTGATGCGCTTCGGCCAGATTGCGCGAGCGAACCGGAGTTGTGACAGTGGCCATGTGCGGTATCCTCAATCTTCGCCAGCCCGCAGCGCCAGCAAGGGTGAGTTATTCCCTTGCTGGCGCTGCGGGCTGGCGTCGAATAATATTATGCCAAACGCAGAAGTTTCCGTGTCAACCATTCCACCGATAACAGCCCCACGACGCCCACCAGCACCCAGGACATTTTGATGGGCTGATACGGCGCTTCGCGGTTCCATACGACGAAGCCTTCGTCCCACAGATCCTGAATCGGCCCACGGTTTCGCAACGTCTGAATATCCGGACGCATGCACGTCGGAATCAGATGGGCGTTCTTCAAATCGAAATAGAGACGCAGCTTGTCGTCCTTGACTTCGCCCTTGGCCGCGCCCTCCAATTTGGGACGGCTGAGGCTGCGTTTCAGTTCCACCCGCTCGGCGTCCGTCATACGGCCAAGTACGTCATCGGCTTCGCTGGCCAGCTGATACATCGTCTGGAAGTCCGGCCGCGTGTTGTCCATCTCCGGGTTGGCTTCCTTGACGCTGAAGCGCTGCGTCAGCGTGTCGCCCGTCTCGGGACTTTTGACCGTCATGGTGTAATCGCCGGCCGAGCGCACCTGGAAACGAGCGCTGAACCAACCGTCGCCAGTCGCCTTGGCCTTCATGGCGAAGGGTTTGGGCACAACCGAATCGGGTAGTCCGTTTGGCGGCATGATCGTGACCGCGGGCGGTTTGCCGTTGGGTGCCAGCGCTTCGCCTTCCTTGCCCTCGAACTTGCCCTCGAACTCAATCGGCTTGTTGGCCACATGGTTGGAACCCATGTAGAGACGAATGCGTTTGCTGACCCGGCTCATGTTGTTCGACGCCGCGTAGCGCAACAGCTTCGTCCAGAAGCGTTCGTGATAGGGCACGCTGAAACTGCGTAGTCGCCAGATTTCGCCGGAGCCGAGCCAGACCACCCGGCGATTGCTGCTCGGCGAAGTCATCACGATATAAGGCTGCTGTGAATTGTCCTTGAGTTTGCTTTTGGGATCGGTGAAACGGGCCACGACAACGGCGGTCGTCTTGGCCTTCTCAACCGGATAATAACTGTAGAAGCCGCGGATGGTCGCGTTCTTGTCGCCGCCTTCCTTGCCGCGCCCGTAGAAGAAGGCGTCCCAGTCCGACAGGAACTTGGTGGCGTCCTCGCCCTCGTCGAGCTTGAGAAACTCCATGTCCGGCGTCGCGCCGGTGAAGTTGAGCGCCCACGGTTCGTTGGTCTGGCGATCAAAGTCGGAGATACGAATGTCGCTCAACACCACCGGATAGAGGTCGAGAATCGGCTTGAGCTTGTCCTTGTTCGCCTTGGGCCGCGCCAACTCCAGCGTGTTAATAGGCCCGCCGACAGCGACGAGTCCGCCACCCTTCTCGACCCAGCGTTCCACCATTTTCAGTTGGGCGGCGCTCAATTGCGTCCAATCCGGATCAAAGGCCACGATCACGTCGTATTGATCCAGGGCGTAGACTTTGTCGTCATCGTTGTCCTTCGCTTCAAGTCGCGTCGGGAAGGAACTGAGCAGACGATCGGCCGGCACATCCTGCACGATGCCGCCGCGATGCTCAGTGACGCCGGGCGGCAGCTGCATGCAGATGGACACCTCGGCGCGTTTCTTATCCATCTCACGGATGAGGATGGAACGCAAAAACTGGTAATCGCGCGTCGCGGCGCTGGTGAAGACCAGCACGCGCAACGGTTTCTTGACCACGCGCAGGATCGACGGTTCGCTGAGATGAAACGGTGAGGCGAACGCCTCTTGCGTGTCGCGCGGCACACGCACGCGGAAACGCAATTCGCCCTCGCCGGTCTCGCTCAATTCCCACTTCCGACCGGCGACGCCCTTGGCTTCCAGGTCGATATGGGCTGCCTTGGCCAACGCCAGCGCGTCGATGGGAAAATCGATCGTCACGCGCGGCGGCGAACTACGATCGAACTGCACCGGCGCGGACGGCTCCAGCGTCAGCTTTTTCGTGCCGAGCGACATTTGCTCGCGTTTCTCACTGGGGCTGTTCTTGTTCACCTGCTCCGTCAGCGTGATGTCCAGATCTTCATCCTTGCCGCTTTTGTTCTTCTTGGTGTACGTCACATCGAGAAAAACCTTAACCGGCTTTTCGGGCAAGCCTTCGCCTTGCAGTTCGACGACGGCGCGGAACTTATCTTCGGGCTGCACCTGTTCGGGTACCCGTATATCCACGATGTCGATTTTCACCTGCGGCCGTTCCTCGCCGACGGCGACAACGAAGATCGGAATGTGCGCGGCTTTGGCCCGCGCCTCAATGTCCTCGAACATCTTGGGCGAGCCTTCCGTGCTGCGGCCATCGGTGACAAGAACGAGTCCTTGCACTCGGCCATTCAATTCGCGGTTGAGCAGCGACAAGGCCGCGCTGCCGACGTTGGTGCCGCCGAACATGCCCGCTTCGCCGAGTTTCTGTGTCAGGGCTTGCAATTTCGCCAGACGTTCCTTCTCGGCCGTCGCCGCTTCAACGGGAACTTCCACCTTCTTGCCGGGGTTCAGCCAGGCTTGCAGAAACTCCGGCGTCATCGGCTTCGGCTCCGGCGTTTCGACGTTGCGGTCGGCGTTGCGCAGGAAGGTTTCCCACTCCTCGCGCGTCCAGTTACGGCCATCCTTGAACAGCAGATAATTGTCATCGAGCCGGCTGGCGAAGCGGAAAGCGGTCACCGGATTCTTCGCTTCAAGGTTGGCGAAAAACTTGACTTTGTCGTCGGTGAGGAAGGCGAACACGTCATCTTGGCGTGTGCGCAATTTCTCGCCGACCTTGCCGGTGGTCGGCGCATCGGCCACTTTCGTGAGGCTGGCTGAGGTATCGAGGAGAACCAGCGTCTTGCCCATGACGCGCGTCTCTTCCCACGTCTGCTTGGCCGGCAACATGAAGACACCGGCCAGCAAGAGATAGACGCACATGCGCAGTAGGGCGAGGAAGCCGGCCCAGCCGATGCCAACGCCGCGGCTGTCCTTGACGTACATCCAGATGATGTAGAAAAAGCCGGCCACGAGGATCGAACCGAGCAACAACGGCCACACCCACCAGGGAAATTCGTGACCGCGGATCGTCAGCGGATCGCTCAGACGCCGTAAGACCCATTCTTGGTAGGTTGAAGTATTGGCTTCGTTCATGATGCAACTTCGTCCTTATCAACTTGGCGAGCGGGGTCGCGTAAGCGCCCCGAGGGCTTGTTTTCTCGGGGCGCTTACGCGACCCCGCTCGCCAGGGTTCTCAACTTACGCCGCCGCCGGTTGCGCGGGTGCCGTCTGTCCCGGCAGCGCCTCATTGCCCTTCAGATGGAAACTCAGATGGACGGCCAGCGCCTGCTCCACGACGAGAATGACCAGGAAGAACAGGTACAACCACGGCGATTCGGAAGCATCGGGCAGCTTGTTCTTGTACGCCTCATAGGTATCGCCCGGCGAACGCAACAGCACGGTGCCGGCTCGACTATCCTTGGCGTGCGTATGCTCCAATTTGTCGCGCGACGCCCGCCGCAGATCGCTCTCCTTGGCGGAGTCGATGTTGAAGGCGAAGGAACGAACCTCGGTCTGTCCCGGCGCATTGTCCTTGCTGTTGGGATAGAACTCGAACGTGTACACGCCCGGCTGACGCGAGTCGGTGAAATCGAAGGTCAGCAAATTGCCCTTCATGGGCAGCGGCTGTTCGGGGAACTCCTGCGCCTTGGGCGCTTCGTCGTCCTTATCCTTGTCGAGATCACGTTGGCGTTGAAACTTCCATTTCACCTTCGGCTGATAACGGCCAGCGTCGAACTCCAGCTTGACGCGCTCGCCGACCGTGCGATTAAGATCGTCGCCGGAACTGATGAGCCAACGCTGCAAATCCATGACGAAGGGCGTGTAGCTCCACGACGAAACGCCGCTGCCCCAGTCGTTCCACTTGCTCGCGGTGCCGGCCGTGGTCAGGATGGCGCACACTCGCCCCTTGCCATGTTTGCGGGCGACGACGAGCGGATCACCGAACTCGATGGCCGTGCGGAACTCATCGAACTGAGCCGCCAGATTTTTCATCTTCGGATGCGCCCACAGCGTTTCCATATCCGGTCGAGCCGGATCGTTCTCGGCGCCATGATCGTGCCGCAGCGCATCAATGGCCCGCACGACATTGGACAGGTACGGTTTGCCGAGCGCGGTGCGGATCATCGTCCGATAGTTTTCGACCGGCTCGACATAGCGTGTGAAGGCTTCGGGTTCATCCACGGACAGATCGCGTGTCTGCTCGACCATCTTGCGAGCCAACTCTTGAGCGCGGTCCTTGTAGCCTAGGTCGCTGGTTGTGTGATTGTTGGGCAGCACAATCAGTTCCTCGGCCCCGACGCCGCTGATCGGCTCAGGATCCCACTGAGAGCGCGGCTTAGCCTGGTAATAGCGATCGATGGTAAGGAAGCGAAGTCCGCTGCGAAAGTCCGACAGCGTCTTGATGGCTTGGTGTTTGGGATCGCGGAATAGCAACCGCGGCTGCTCGTCGTTGTAACGCCGATCCTTGGCCTTCTCGGCACGCTCCTCCGCCGGCATCAGACCGCCCGGATCAAGTGGGTCATACGGCTTGTTGCCGATCAACAGCGGAAACAGGCCATTGAACTTCTTGAACAGCGTTTCGTTGTAGAAGGTGGGCCGGGCTTTATCGCCGAGGAAGTAGCACAAACTACCGCCGTGCTGGACGTATTCCTGTACCTTCTTGATGGTCTTCTCGCTCTTGATCTCGCCGACATCAAGGAAGATGACCGTCGGATACAATTCCAGGTTGATCTTGTCGAGATCGTCCACCTTGCAGCGTTCAATCTCGTAGGAGCGCGCAGCCTCGTAGGCGGCTTTGAGATGTTTGAGATCGCCGCCATCCAGTTCCGGGTCTTGTCCGCTGCCGTCCACAACGAGCGTCGGCACACGCTTGCGGACCTCGACGACCATATCGCGGACGTTGTCCGCTTGCAGGCCGGTTTCTTCGCGTTTTTCTTCGCATTCAATCTCCGCCGTGATTTGCACGTATTCTTGATCGAGCCGGCGTTTGCTCTCGCGTACATCCGGCAAATCGGCGGGACTGACCGAAGGTGCGGGCTTCTTCTTGGCGAAAATGAGTGTGAACTTTTCGGTGACGCTATCGTCGGCCGGAATGCGATCAATCGGGTGCGAACCGGCGTAGCCTTTCTTCTCGTCGCCATCGACGCGGATTCGCAGGAAGGTCTTTTTGTCGCTAGAACTATAGTTGCGAATGGTGACGCTGAACTCCGTCTCGACGCCTTCGGCGACGACGCGCGCTTCGGAGTGCAGATCGGTGATGGCCAGGTTATCGTGATGCAGGGCCATTTGCCGCGTCTGCCCGCGATAAGGGTGGGCCGTGTCGATCAAACTGAGGTGAGCGCCGGATTCGACCAGTTTGTCAACGGCCTTGGTCAACTCTTCGGCTCCCGGTCCACTCCAATCCAGATCGCGGAAGTCGCTGACAAAATGCAGAATCTTCTGTCCTTGCCGCACCTTGTTGTGCAGAATGTTCTGTCCCTGTTGCACATCGTTGAACAGCGTCCGCGCCTTCTCGATCCCCTCGACCGGATCGATATGCAGGGCGGTCGGCTTGAGCGATACCAGCGCTTGATCGATGGCCTCGCCGGAGTGATCGTTGAGACGCTGATCGAAAACCGGCTTATCGAGATTGGAGAGTAAATAAATCTTCATCTGCTGATGCGTGGGTGCCTGGGCGGCGCTATGGGCGAGTTGCTTGATTTGCTCCCGCGCGATCTCAAACGAATTGGTCTTCGGTCCCTTGTCCACGAAATGATCGGCCATGCTTGGCGTATCGTCGAGGATGACGACGTGTTCGGCCCCCTGGCCGGTCGGCATGGCGCCGACGAAGCGCGCGACGAGGAAGGCGGCCAGCAACACCAGCAGAATGCGCAACAGCAACAGAATCATCTGTTCGATGATGAGACGGCGGCGGTTGCGTTTCTGTGATTTAAGGAGAAACTCCATCGCCGCCCAGCGAATGCGCTTGAAGCGCATGCGGTTAATCAGGTGAATCAAAATCGGAGCGCTGACCAGAGCGCCGCCGGCGGCCATATACCAAGGGTGTAGAAAGGGATCCATGTATCGCAAACCTTTACTCGTAAATCCGAAATCCGAAATCCGAAAGAAACCGAAAACTAGAAATCCGAAATCGAAAAAGCAGGGTGGGGTTTTGAGTTTAGGTATTTTGGTTTGAGATTTCTTTCGGATTTCGGATTTCGGATTTCGGATTTTCTCACACGGGGCCGCGATTGCGTACCGTCGTGGTACGGGCGGCCATGCGGTGATGCAAGAACTTCGTCAGAACCGCGTCGAGATAATCGCCGGTACGTACCAGTTGATAATCGATGCCCAACCGCGTGCAACCACGGCGAACCTCGACGAGATATTCCTCCAGCGCTTCCATGTAACCGTCGCGCAGGGCGCGCGGATCACAGAGCAACTGCGGCAGTTCCTCCATGCCCTCGAAGCGCGTGGTGCCGGAGAACGGAAAATTCATTTCATCGTCGTCGAGGACGTGGAAAACGAGAATGTCGTGCCGTCGCTGACAGAGCATCTCCAACCCCCTGAGGAGCGGCTCGCGATCGACGAGGAAATCGGAGATAAGGACGATCATACCGCGCTGCGCAACGGTTTCGGTCACGCGGCGCAGGATGCGCTCGATGTCGGTCTTCTCGCGCGGCTTGCTGACGTGCATGGCGTTGCAGATGGCGTCGATGTGCGTCTGCGGGCTGCGCGCCGGGACAATCTGCCGCACATCGGAATCGAAAGTGATCGCCCCGACGGCGTCCTGTTGGCGCAGGAGCAGATAGCCGAGGCAGGCAGCGATGGTGCAGGCGTAGTTGTACTTGTTCATCGCGCCGCGGCCGTAGTGCATCGATTCGCTGACATCGACGATCATCGTGTTGCGCAGGTTGGTTTCCGCCTCGTATTGCTTGATATAAAAGCGATCCGTTTTGGACCAAACCTTCCAGTCGAGATGGCGAATATCGTCGCCGCTGGTGTATTCGCGGTGCTGGACGAACTCGATGGAGTGTCCGAACAGGGGACTTTTGTGCATGCCGGAAATGAAGCCCTCGACCACCTTTTGAGCGCGCACATCAAGGCGGGAAATCTTGGCGATGGTCTCGGGATGCAGAAACCGGCGAGGATCGTCTTCTTTTACAGCCACAGGGTCACTCCGCTATCCGCTATCCGCTATCCGCCATCCGCTATCCGGGTCTGACGGATAGCGGACAGCGGACAGCGGATAGCGGGACTACGATGCGAAAATCTTCTTGAAACGCTCGTCGCGCGTCAACTCGCTGTCCTTGGCGGGCGTATCCTCAATCAGTTTCTTGATGACCGTGTCGGAGCTAATGCCTTCCGAGGCGGCGGTGAAGTTGGTAAGGATGCGGTGACGCAGCACCGGATAGGCCAAGGCCTGAATGTCTTCGGTCTGTACGTGAACGCGGCCATAAAGGAGCGCGCGGGCCTTGCCGCCGAGAATGAGATACTGCACGGCACGCGGACCAGCGCCCCAGGATAACCATTCGCGGATGAACTTCGGCACACCCGGCTCGCCGATGCGCGTCTGGCGAACGAGGGCCAGCGTGTAGCGGATGACGTGATCGCTGACCGGCACTTTACGCACCAGATTTTGCAATTCGAGAATCTGCTCGCCACCGAGGACGGCCGCGACTTCGTCGTTCTGAATCGACGTGGTACGGCGGGCAATCTCGAACTCTTCGTCGAACTTCGGATAGCGCACGAACACCTTGAACATGAAGCGATCTTGCTGCGCTTCGGGCAGCGGATAGGTGCCTTCCTGCTCGATGGGATTCTGCGTGGCCAAGACGAAGAACGGTGCTTCGAGGCGATGACGGACACGGCCGACCGTCACTTGCCGTTCCTGCATGGCTTCCAAGAGTGCGGCCTGCGTCTTGGGCGGCGTGCGGTTGATTTCGTCGGCGAGAACGACGTTGGCGAACAACGGCCCTTGCAAGAACTTGAATTCGCGTTGGCCGGTGCTGCGGTTTTCCTCGATGACTTCGGTGCCGGTGATGTCCGACGGCATCAAGTCGGGCGTGAACTGGATGCGGCTGAAGGCCAGCGACAGCGAGCGCGACAGCGTCGAAATCATCAAGGTCTTGGCCAAACCGGGCACGCCTTCGAGGATGCAATGGCCCTTGCTGAACAGCGCGATGAGCAACTCTTCAATGACCTGATCCTGACCGACGATGATTCGGCTCAGTTGTTTCTTGATATTTTCAAACGCCTCACGCAGACGGCGGACGGCGTTCAAATCGTCTTGGCCCATCTCGGGCACGCCCTGAGAACCTTCGTTCATCGCCAGGGAAGGAGTGAAAGACTGCTCGTTCATACGGGTCTCTTTCAAATAGTTTTCAGTGTTCAGTGTTCAGTTTTCAGCGTCCGTGTTCAGCAGTGGATTTGCTGAACACTGAACACTGAAAACTGAACACTGAACTATCGTTGGTAAATGGGCAAAGCAGCGTTATCCAATTGGAGAATGGTCAGGTACACTGGGGTGATGAAAGCGGGGCCGACGTGACCGCCGGACCAACTGCCGTCGCCGGCCTGCGAACGAATGATGTTCTCGAAGTTCGTCTTTTTGTAACCGCTCCAGGTGAGACGATCCTTCGCCTCCGACTTGGGGAACAGCTTGACATAACCATCCTCGCCAAGCATGTACACCGCCTGCGCGTAGTAATAGTGCGTGTACTCGTCGTGGCCAAAACGCGCGCCGCCAAGTCCGCCGCCCAGGTGTTGCTTGCAGAAGGTGAACCACTTCTTGACCAGCGGCGAATTGTAATCGCCAAAACTAAAACCACAAGCGATGGCTGCCGCCGTCAGGGCCGGCCGGCCCTGACCACCGCCGCCGCCGCCGAGAGAGTAGACGACGCCTCCCTCGCCATTCGTGGAATCGTGCAGATACTTCTGGGCCATCTTGATGGCTTCTTGCGGCACGATGATGCCGGCGTTGCGCGCGGCGCGCAACGCTTGAACCTGCGTGATCGTCACCGAGCCTTCATCGAAGTTGCTACCCTCTTTGGCCGAGATGTAGCCCCAGCCGCCGCGATTGGTTTGGGCGGCGTGCGAAAATTTGCACGCGCGTTCGAGAATGTCCACCAAACGGCGACGACGATCGCCCTCTTCCTCTTCGCCGACGACGCAGGACAGAAAGAGCGTGGCGAAGCCGTGGCCGTACATGTAGCGGCCGGCCTCACCGGGCATATTGGGATTGCCGAGCATGCCGTTGGGCATGCTGTGCGACATGAGCCAATCCGTGGCGCGTCGGATGTTATCCTTATATTTGCCGTCGCGGATGGTGCTGCCTTCCATGAGCATGGCCATGCCGCTGATGCCGGTCATCGTCACCGGATATTGACCGCTGAAGGCATCCCAGTGGCCATCTTTGTGCTGCGTCTTGGCCAGGTATTCCAACCCTTTCTGCACGGCCTTGCGTTGCTCCGCCGACATCTCGTCCGCTCGCGCCAGCGGGGCTATCCATGCCGCCAGCGTCAACGCGGATAGCAGCCAGACACCTCGACGAAATCGCATGACGAACTCCTTGCTCGACCAAGACGCGGGAACAGTCCGTGGGACTCTCCCTTTTTGACGATTGAAGGGACGATTTCTCACAACCGGAGGACAGGAAAAGTACAGGCAGGTTTGGAGAGTGCTAGACCGCTTGCCAGCCCGCAGCGCCAGCAAGGGATTCCCTTGCTGGCGCTGCGGGCTGGCAGAGTTTTGTCCGATAGTTCTCAGCGTCCCGGCAGGGGATCGGCAATCTCGCGAATTCGCACCCGATCGATCCGATAGCGGTTGGCCCGTTCACCGACCGGCGCTGCCGACGCTTTTGTTCCCTCCGGTGAGGCTGGTGTCTTGGCGGCGGGCTTGCCTGCCTTCTCGGGCGTGGGGTAATGCGTGAGCTTCATGTTCTGGCTCAGAAAGTCAATCGTGCCGCCACGGGCATCGACATGCACCCCGAAGAAATTTGTCGCGTTGGTGAGTTCCTTACCTTCGGGGGTGCCGAAAAGCGTTAGCCCGGTCCGCTTCTCGATACTCAGCAGTGCCGCAACCCACTGTTGCCCACGCCCAGGGGTCATCGTCATGTGACGGGCCGTGAGCAGCACAACAGGCAACTCGGCGAATTGATCGAGAACCAGCTTTTGATTTTTCGCTTCCGCGTGCCAGGCCACTTCGCCGGTCGCTCGCTCGAAGGCGTAGAGCCGGCCGTTGACCGGCACCGTCCGCATGCCGAGATTGGTCATGACATTGCTCACCGGAACTCCGCCGAAGGGATTGCCGGGGTTCGCGGCTTGCGTCGGCGCCTGACAAGCGAGGTAGAAGTTCTTGCGGTCGGCGAGCAGATGGATAGTCTGGACGTTGCGCAGATGCTCGGCCGGTTCCATCATCTGGCCGGCCATCGCTTCCTTGCGGGTTCGCAGATCAATCACATGCACCTTGCCGTCCGGTTCGACGACGCCCGTGAAATGAGCGTCTTCACTGTGAGCCACGATCGACCGCGATGGATAGCTCTGCTTCCAGGCGTCTTGTCCGGTCAGCGCATCATAGAACCGCAGAACCACGCTATTGCCGTTACCCGTTTCGGAGATCAGGATGTAGCGGCCAAAAACCTGGATACGTTTATGGAAGAGGGCCGCGAAGTCCGGCACCTTGACGGAGATACCGTCGGTGGCGCGGAAGGCGCGCGTGGCGTGCGGATTGTTGGCGTTGTCCAGTTCGACGACGAAGACATGTTCTTCATCGGCGAAGATGTGATTGCGCGGGCTGACATCGCTGCGCGACCACAAGGTTCGGCCGGTCAGAGGATCGAGGGCCGTCAAGGTGTCGCGTGTCTGCACGCAAATGGTCTGCCCTTCCAGCGGCCCGACCTGCCCCAGACGCTGCGCCCAACCATCAGGGTATGTCAGCAGCACACTGCCGTCGCGCGGATCGACGAGCGGTTGCTGATTCCACATCGGCCCATTCGGCTGGGCCGCGTTGACCTTGTACGGCTCGGTGCCGCCTGCGGCGAGATTTTTCTCCCACAGAACGCGCCGGTTGACCGGATCAATGCCGTAGACCATGTGGGCAACGGGCAACACGATAAGATGCCCCACCGTGCGATACGGGAAACGGGCGTTGTGGTTTTGGTTGTTGACGTTCGGATTGACATTGTTGGCCTGACCAAAAACCGCATTAGTCAGCATCTGGAACATGGTGGCCGACAATGTCTGCGACCAGATTTCCTTGGGTGTCTTGTTCTCGTCCTCCTGTGTGCGGTCTAGGAGCTTGAACTCATGTTGAGGGTCGAGAGTCAGCCCGACAATGTGTTGCCGGAAGAACGGCAGTTTCTCGCCGTTGTGTTCAAACTGGAAGAGCCGGCCGTGTGCGGGCATCTGCTTGGAATAGTTGTCGGTCTCTTTCTTGGCCTTGAGTTTGACGGAGCCGAGCGGGTTCGTCTCATCCAGATAAGGGATCAATCGCTTATCGGTGGCCGCCTCGTCGTCGTAGATTTGCTGGCCCGTTTTGCCCTCGCGGATGCGAATTTTGGCGTACTCGCCGCCGAGCTTGCGATAGCAATAGGCCGCATCTTCAAGCAGTCCCTTGCGGGTGTACAGCCGCGCCAGCGCCTCGGTGGCGCGGGCGGCCAGTTCGGGCGTGTGCTGGCCGGTGCGGAACTGATTCAGTTCCATCTCAGCTTCCAGCAACGGATGCTCGTCCGCGCTGTCCTTCTGATCCATGAGACGTTCGACCAATTGAAGGCGTGCCTCCTTGCCGGCGCTCGACACGGAGCCGAACATACGGACAAACTGGCGCAGTTCGTTGAGATCGTTGGTCTCGCGCAGTTTGTCCCACTTGTTGGCAATGAGCTTTTCCAGCGGTTCCCGATGCTCCGGTTTGGCCTTGGCCATCATGGCGACGATGCGGCCACGCGACCAGACATCGGGCGCGGCCTTGACCTGCCGTTCATCGACGGCGGGCACCAGTTCTTGCTGCTTGCCGGCCTCGGCGCCGAACTGCTGATACTTCTCGAACGCCTCGACGAGTCGGCCCTGTTCCTCGCGGCCCTTGCCGACCAGCCAAAGATAGGTGGCTCGGCGACGGCGCTGTTCGGCTTGCCTTTCTTCCAGAACCTTGCCGGTGGCGTCTTCCATATCGACCTTGCATAATTCTTCGTATTCCTGCAAATACTTCTCGGCGTCGTTGAAGTGGTCGGAGATGTAGACCGTCAGCGTGTCGTACAACTTGCCGCGTGCCCGTGCGCGAATCTGCTCGTCGGGCTTGTTCTTCAGCGCGGTACTCAGATCCTCAATGGCCCCGGCGAGGTCGCCCTTGTCCAAACGCAGATCGCCGCGCTCGGTCAAGCCAATGGGGTCATTGGGATTTTTGGCGATCAACTCGTCCATCTGGGCGATCTTGACCTTGAGTTGCTGATAGGCAACGACTTCCTCCGCCGTCACCGAGATGACATCGCCTTCGTAGAAGAGCAAGTTGCCGGGCACATCGAGATCGCTGCCGCCGGGCGTGCGCGGCCGCGATTTACTGTTTTTGCCCATCTTGCCCGTGTCCATGTCGATGCCGGCGATTTGCGGTTCCTTGCCGCGGCCGCCTTCCTTGAGGGGCAGATAGTAGACATTATCGCTGCCGATGCCCTGGCCGGACGGTACACCGGTTTCCAGCGTCCACAGCGTCTCTCCGGTGGCGAGGCTGAGGCCGCGCACGTTCTTCTTGCCGACAATCAGCACCTTGCCGTTGTAGACATTGCCCAGGTACAGATCATCATCCAGTTTCGGTTTGCGCCAGACCAGCGAACCATCACGCAGGTTGATACAGTGCAGCGAACGCGCATCGGGAGCGGTGAAGACCACCTTGCCGTCAGAGATGACGGGAGCCGACGCCTTCCAGCGATTTTCGTGGCCGGTTAAGGGCATCATGGGCTGGCCGTTGGGACCCTGAACCCAGCCGATGCGACCGCCGCCGCGCATGGGTCGGCCAAAGCGATCGAACTGTTGCTGCTGTTGCTGATCGCTCTTTTCGCGATAGGGATACGCCCACATCAAACTGTTCTCCAGCAGATTGATGCCGAAGACAGCGCCGGAATTGGTCGGGCACACGAGAATGCCTTCGCCATAGGCGAGGTGAGCCGCCGTGGTGCGGCGGATGACATCATGCTCCATCTTGTCGGTGGTGGTGCCCAACGTCTGACTGGATACGATCTTGGCCTTCTTGGTTTCTTGATCCATTTCAAAGCAGACCAGACGCAGTTCCTGCTGTTTTTCCGTCAGGACGTAGAGTTTGCCGCCCAAGGGCAACGGCGCTCCGAGGAAATAACAGTTCGCCAGCGGTCCCTTCTTGTCGTCGCCGGTTTCCGTCTCCCAGAACAACTTACCATTGGTCTTTAATTCAAAGACTTGCAACCGGCTATGCGCGATGGCATCCTGAACCTCTTGGTGGTAGCCGTTGGGATTATTCATGCCGCCGCCGAAGCCCATGTTGATGTTGGCCGTCTGCGGCGGTGGGACGGCGAGATCCTCGACGACATAGACGAACTGCCCATCGGTGCTGAGCGTGCTGATGGTGGAGTTCTCGAAGAGAATTTGCGGATATTGGTTCTGATCGACGTAGTATTGCAACCACTGCGTCATCGGTTGCGACTTGCGCGATTCGGTATTCTTGCGGAGCAGTTGTTCCAGGCTCCAGGTGGATGGCGAAGCCCATTTTAAGTCGCCCGTCTTCAGATTGCGGGCGACGAGTCCCCCATAGTTCTTGTAGATGAGCAGCGGCACCCGCTTCTCGCCTTCGGTCACGGTCACGGTAATGGGAGAGAAGGCGGGGATGATCGGCTGATTGTGCGTCTTGGCCCAGGTCATGGCCTTGGTGATGCGCTCCGAAGTTGCTGAGTTTTCCTTGGGATCATCGTGCAGCATCGCTTGCCGCCAGATCGCGGACATGAAGGCGGGACCGCCGACGAGTTGGTTGCCGCGGTTGGCCGTGGCGCGGAAGACGATGGCGTCGGTGGCATTCAAGTTGAAATTGGGCCGCTCCATCTTGGCGACATACTCTTCAAACTCTTCGAGCGTGATGGTCTGATCGCCGAATTTCAATTCGCGGGTTCGCTCGCGGAGTTGTTTCCACAATTCCTTCGCGCTGATGATGTTGCCGGTCAATGCGGTGCTGGCGGCGGCGTCGGACGTAGGCGACATCCGCGCCGCGGACCACGCCTTGGCGACCACTTCCACGGGCAACTTGTCTCCGCCCTCGCGGCTGAGCAATCGGCTATAGCAATAGAGGGCCGAGGAGTAATTGCCGCGGTCGAGGTTGTAGTCAGCCAGCAGTTTAATGGCTTCGCCGCCGGCGTCGGTGTGGGCGTATTTCTTCATAATCTCGGCGAGCAAAGCGGGATCGCCGTTCTGCTTGGCCTTCTTGAGCAGGGCGGCGGCGGTAGCCCCATGCGTGGCCTTGTAGAAATCCAGACCGGCCGGAGGCAGGCTGGCGATAAGTCGATTCGCTTCGTGCTTGGCGCTGACCCAGATGAAGACCTCTTTGCCCTCGGCGTTCTTGCGCTTCAGGCGGACGTACACATCTTCATCGATGTCGAGCAGTTTCTGCAAGCGCTCGATGGCGATGGTCCAGTTTTCATCGTTGATGTAATCGACGGCCGCCTCGATGGCCTTGGCGCGTCCTTTTTCGTCCTTGGGCAGAGTGACGCCTCCGTTGAGGAAGCCATCGGGATTCAAACTGGCGTCCGGCTTGGGCGGTGGTCCTCCCGGTCCGATGACCTGGATGGGCCGGGCTTGTTTCACTTCGACTTTGACCTGGGCGCGCCCTTGATCCAGGCAGACCGCGGAGATGGCCACGATCAATACCAGCAGGACGAAGATGGCTCGACGTGAATTCCACGACATTGGCGTGATTCTCCCTGCTTCCTCATTGCGGCCACGACGCGGACGCCGCAGCGTACGGATTCCCACGAATTGTCTCACAGCTTGCCGCGAGATGGCAAGCGTAATGTCCGCTGATTCGACGAATCAATCCCTCGCAAGGTTGCCTGCGCGGTCGAAAACGCGTTTCCCGCGCCGCGCTGGCGTTTCGCGCGAAACGCCAGCGCGGCGCGGCTACACGAACCCTCAATCAGGACGAGACGCCCTCAACAAACTAACATCCCCACGCGCCTCGCCTATACTATCCTTTTAATCGTCACCCTTGGAGTCTTGCCGATGTCGCGTTCGGTTCCCACCTCCGCAAACTCGCGCGGCGAGGGCCGACCAGTTCGGCGACGCACGCGGACGTTTCGGCCGAATTATCTTTCGTTCGCCGGCACCTATCAATGTAATCTGACCTGCCCGCATTGTTGCGTGCCCATCGAATGGCCCGATCGTCTCGACATCGCCACGGCCTTACGTTTCCTCGAAGACGCCCATCACGAGGGTATCGCCATCCTCGGCTTCACCGGTGGCGAACCGTTTTTGTATCCCGAATTCCTGAATGCCCTATGCCGGCGTGCCGTGGAGCTTGGTTTTCGCTTCGACAAGATCATGAGCAACGGCGTCTGGCACCGCGACGCCGCGCATCTGGAAACGGTGCTGGGCGAACTGGCGGCGACCGGCTTCAGCGGCAAACTGGGCCTGAGCGTCGATAAGTTCCACGGCAAGCACACCCCGCAAGCCGCCGAGTTCTGCCGAGCCGCCCGGCGTCTGTTCGACCGCGATAACATCGTCTCTCTATCCTACGCCAGCCGGCAAGCCGATCTGGGATTGGAGCCGGTTCACGACCTGGCCCGCGAACTCGATGCGGTGGTCGAATGGTCGGACATGCTGCATCGTTATCTGCTGGTGTCGGATGAACTGACGATGACACTGAACTGGAACCATCTGGCACCGGTGGAGCGCGCCGAGCGATTCACGGGAGCGTGGGATGGCGAATGGTTCAGGGAGGATTACTGCGAGGGGCCGGGGCAGGCGTTGATCGTGACGCCGAAGGGCGAGGTCAAGCCGTGCTGCGGCTTCGCCTCGGACCTCGATCAGCTGACGATCGGCAACATCCATCGCGATACGGTACGGACCATCATCCGGCGCGGGCGGCGTCATCCGTATGTCGGCAAGGTGTTCCGCGAGGGATTAACGGCGATCCGCGACGAAATTCTGGCTCGCGATCCGGACGCGCTGCCGGCGGCCACGTCGAATCACTGTTATTTCTGCTGGTATGTGCTGACGCGCGGTCTGGCATCGGGAGTTTCCGGCGGCGGCGGGCAAATTGGTGGATGGACGGGCATTCGTCCCAATCAGGGAGGCGAACTAATACAACTTGGTACGCTGAAGCGCGGTTGATGCAACATCATCATCCTCGTTTACGTTTCACGCATCAATGCCACGCGCTGAAGCGCGACGACCGTGAGGACATCGGTGATGCGGCCGTCGGCGCACATGGCGAGCGCCTCCCCGAACGACACCCAGCGCACCTGGAGACGCTCGGTGCCTTCGGGTTCGGCGAGGCCGCTTCGCAGCTCCGTGGCCAGATAACAGACCGCGCGCTCATCGCTGACCGAGTTGGACAGATGGAGCCAGGCGATCTCTTGCCATTGATCGGCGGAATAGCCCGTCTCCTCGCGCAGCTCCCGCTGCGCCGCGATTATCAATTCTTCTCCTTCCGCCGCGCCGCCTTCGGGGATTTCCCACGAGTACACGTCCAAGGTGTAGCGGTATTGGCCGACCAGCAGAACTCGATCCTGCTCATCCACAACCACGACGGCGACCGCTTGATTGCGGTAGTGGACCACGCCGTAGATGCCCGGTTGCCTGTCGGGGCGGAGAACCTCATCGTGGTAAACGATGATCCACGGGTTCTGATACGCGACCGTTCGGGATAGGCGTTTCCAGGGATTGTCGGTCGTCTCATCGCCTTCGGACTGGGGGGTATCTTCCATCGCGTCCTCCTCTTCTGGAAAAGTGTATAGGGTTCGCCCCTTGGGTTCGTCGCGTCATCCTTAAATTTGGTCAAAAACTTTGTCTTCTCCTCTTTTCTGCCGGACAGGAAGACGTTATACTCATCAGGTACTTGGGTCTGGTGAACGCTTCCTTGGTCGTCACGCACTTCCATTCAGCCTTCTCTGTCCCACGTAAATGTGTTATGGGCTGCGAGGCTGTCCCGTGCGGGGCGGCACAGCCCCGGTTTTTTTTCGCGGAGGCCCCAAGATGGGCAAGAAGTTGTACGTGGGCAATTTGGCCTACGGCGTCAGCAGCAGCGATCTGCAGCAGATGTTCGAGGCGCATGGCACGGTGGAGTCGGCCCAGGTCATCATGGACCGGGACACCGGGCGATCAAAAGGTTTCGGATTCGTGGAAATGGGCAGCGACCAGGAGGCCCAGGCGGCGATCGACGCCCTGAACGGCAAAGAAGTCGATGGACGCAACCTCACCGTTAACGAGGCGCGGCCGAAAGAAGGCGGTGGCGGTGGTGGTGGCCGCGGCGGTTACGGCGGCGGCGGCGGCCGTGGCGGTTACGGCGGCGGTGGCGGCGGCGGCCGTGGCGGTTACGGTGGTGGCGGTGGTGGCGGCGGCCGTGGCGGTCGCTACTAACGCGAATAACCAGGCGTCCCTGCCTTCCCCTTGGCTGGCAGGGATGTGGCGCTGGTCAGCTATCTCCCGCTCCTGAACGGGATGCCCCACTTTGCCTGCCTAAGTGGATTCTCATGGCGAGCCGGAGGTTGATGCTTCCGACTCGCCTGTTTTTTTGGAAGCTGTCCAGCGTTCACCCCTTCGCATAGTTTGATCCATGACAAGGACGCAGTCGTCTGTCGCTGAGTGGTTCGCGACGGACATGTACATCTTGCTACTACACAACCTTATATCTACTAACTATTAATCGAACATTACTCGTGTCGGGTAGTTCGACCGGCCGACTATATAACCAAGTACGTCGCGCGGCAAAATTTTTTGTCCGGCACCTAGGAGGTGGCTCATGGCGGACATTACGCAGGTGAATGACCCCGCGCTCGAACGCGCTCAATGGCAGCTGTACCGGACCTTCTTTGATCAGTCCGAGAGGAGACGGCGCTGGTCCATTGAGAAGGACATCCCCTGGACGCAGTGCAACAAGAACCTCGATCCGGCCATCTCCGACGTAGTGGAGTCGTTCTGCGCCGTCGAGCTTTATCTGCCCGACTACCTCATCCATGCGATCCCGGCGTCCCATCCCAGCCGCGCCCGCACCTGGTTCTACGCCAACTGGGGCTACGAAGAGTCGAAGCATTCGCTGGCCCTTAACGACTGGCTTCTCAAGTCGGGCGCGCGCAGCGAGGAGCGGATGACCGACCTGGAAGGCCAGATCTATCAGTTTCCCTGGCAACTGCCGTTCGACAACTATTTGGCCATGCTCATCTACGCCATGGTGCAAGAGCGCGCGACGGCGCTGAATTACCGCAATTTAAGGCGACAAGTGCAGGAGCATGGCGGCGACCCCGCTCTGGAACGGTTGCTGACGCTGCTGTCCGTCGATGAGCAAGCGCACCATCGTTTCTTTCTGGAGAGCGTGCAACTCTATCTCGCACGGGATCGGGATGGCACGTTGGCACAAATCCGCCGAGTGATGCTCGGCTTCGCCATGCCGGCGATTTATGGACTGGCGGACGGACGGCAGCGGGTAGCGAACATCAAAGAGTTGGAAATCTTCAACGACAACCTTTATTACCAGGATGTCTACTTGCCCATTCTGGCCGATCTCGGTCTTCAGCGGGCGGACATGCGCACGCGCACTCCTAATCGAAAGTCCGCGCCGACAAGTGCCACGAACTGATCGAGACAAAACCACGCCAGCCCGCAGCGCAAGCAAGGACAAACCCTTGCTTGCGCTGCGGGCTGGCTGCCGGTTTTTCTTTACCGAAATGCAGCGGCCACCCGTCCTCGGCGGCGATGCGAGTGCCCTGCCACTTCCGCAGCCGCGCGACGCAGTCGGCGGACGCCCTCGGCGAGCTGCTCCGGCTTGGCGACGCCGAAACTGAGCCGGGCCTCACAACTCGCCATCCGTGTCTCGCCGCTCACCTGACCAAACTCGCCGGGCACGAACAAGACTCCTTCGTTCAAGGCCGCACGCATGAGTGGGCCGGACGATGCGGTGTCGATCTCGGCGGGGAAGGTAATCCACACGTAAAGACCACCCGCCGGCCGTCTCCAGCTAACCTCCGGCCAGTCGCCAAACTCCCGACTCAGGGCCGACAGCAAAGCGTCGCGCTTGGCGCGGTAGACCCCAACCAGTTTGCCGACATGGCGATGGTACGCTCCCGTCTCCAGCAGGCGATCAAGGAGGTGCTGGGCGAAGTTGTTGGAGCCGAAATCGTGGCCTCCCTTCAACCGCATTACCGGCCCGACCAGATCGCGCGGCAGCAAGCCGTAGCCGGTCTTCAGCCCCGGAGCGCACGGCTTCGAGAAAGTGTACGTGCTGGCGACGTACTCATTGCCTTTGTCGAAGCTCTTGATGCTGGGCAAATCGGGACCATCAAAGCGCAATTCGCGATAGGCGGCATCTTCCAGGATCAAGATTCGATGAGCGCGGCTGAACCGGCGAGCCAGTTCGACCAGTCGTTGGCGACGCGCTACGGATAGGGTGCGGCCGGTCGGATTCTGGAAGTAATCGACCGTATAGATCAACTTCAAACGGGCGATTTCGCCGCTCTCGTCGAGTCGCTGAAGCAAGGCTTCGAGGACATCGAGGTCAAGTCCGTCGGCGTCCATCGGTACGCCGAGTACGCGGACGCCTTTGCTGGCCAGCACGCCGTGGTAGACGAAGTAGGACGGCGTCTCGGTGATGACGATGTCGCCGGGGTCGAGCAGCACTTCGCTGAGCAAATAGAGCAGTTGCTGCGAGCCGGTGGTGATGACCACTTCTTCGGCGCTGAGGTTCAATTCGGCCGGGCGGACCCCATCGGCGGCGCAGATATGGGCAAGGACTTTTTCGCGCAGCGGCGGATGTCCCTGCGTGGTGCCATACTGGAGGGCGGCACGAGCAGCGGCAGGATGGGCGAGCAGGTCGGCGGCAGCGTCAGCGACTTCCTCAAGCGGCAGGGAGGACTCGTCTACCAAGCCGGCGGCGAGACTGATGAGGCCAGGCGTTTCCAGGGCGAGTCGGATCAGTGTACTGATGGGTGAGTCGGTGGTTCGCAATGCCTTGGCCGCCAACGACAGGGGGGCCGCTTCCATCGGGAGTCCTCACGAAAGGGGAAACGAAAAAAGCCTGAGGTTTCGACCCCAGGCTGCGTGTATTAGGCGTGGATACGTTTGCAGCCCAGAGTCAGGTCGCGGCGACGGCGATAGCGGCAACTCGAACGTCAACGGCGCGAGCCGAGGCGAGATGAGAAGCCGGAAGAATCGCCATCACAACGCGGATCATAGCAAAACCGTGGGATGCAAGGATGTCTCTATTCTGTTGTAGCACAGAGGGCGTGATAGGGCAAGGAAGCATCGTTCTAGCACACTCCCTCAATGGATTGGACTTCGCCGCCAACGGAGGAATCGTTACACTCCGCGGCCAGCGCCGGCGGTTCCGGCCGAGACCGGGGATGGAATTGCCCCGGCTGCCTATCTTGTCAACCCAGGGAAGGGTAAGCGATGCCGAACACTCCCGCCACCGTCGTCAACTACTGGCCCAAATCGTCCTGCGCACGCGCCTTCTGGAGCCAGCGCGAACTGCCGCCGTATCGCCGACTGCTGAGAGACACCGTCGCCTGGCTCGATCCGCGGCCCGGACAGCGCTGGCTCGACCTTGGTTGCGGCAGCGGACAACTTACCCGCACTCTCTGGGAAAAAAGCGGCGGCAGTCTCGCCGAGATTGTCGCTCTCGATTGCGCCGCCCACGACGAACGCGCCATCGCCCAGGTGCGCAACAGCGTCCAGCCGCCCGCCACGGCGGAGCAAGTCCACTTTCTCCACGCCGATTTCAGTGACGGTCTGGCCTCCCTCGCGTCCGCCTCCTTCGATGGCGCGGTCTCCGGCCTGGCGATCCAGTATGCCGAATCGTATTCCGAGGAACGCGGCTGCTGGACGACAGAGGCCTACGAACATCTGTTGCGCGATATTGGCCGGGTGCTGCGGCCGGGTGGCTCTTTCGTCTTTTCGGTCAATATTCCCGAGCCGGCCTGGAGCAAAATCGCTCTTTACGGCATTCCCGGCTTTTTCCGTTCTTCCCGTCCTTTTCGGTACGTCAAGAACTCCCTTCGCATGCTGCGCTACGGCGCCTGGCTCAAGCGCGAGGCGCGTCGCGGTCGATTCCATTATTTGCCGGCTTCGGTTGTGGCCGACATGCTCGCGGGAGCAGGTTTCGACAGCATCGAGCATCGCTTGAGCTTTGCCGGACAAGCCGAGGTCTTTCGCTGCCAACGCTCCGTTTGATCTCGTGTAAGCGCGAAACTCAGCTTGGCGTTTCGCGCGAAACGCCAAGCTGAGTTTCGCTGGGTACACCATTTGCCAGGTAGTCATGGGATCGTTCGGGAAACCGACGATCTGAACGTCCGTCTTCTATTGGCTCACGAGAAGACGGACGCGCTTCATCCGCAAGAGAATGCACCTGCGAGGAAGACCATCATGAAGCATCCTACCCGGCTGCGCAAAGCCCTTTGGATCGTTCCGATTGTGTTGCTCGTTCTCGGCGTTGCAGCCCTCGTCGCCGTCAAAGTATATCTCTCCTCCAGCCACGCTACGCGGCAGGTGGCCGGACGATTGCAGAGCATGCTCGGCGGACGGGTCGAGGTCCAAGAAAGCCACATCGGTTTGACGGGCGGAAGCACGGTGCAGGGCATCCGCGCTTACGCCGAAGGCGACGATAGTAAACCGTGGCTCCAAGTTGACGATGTCAAGGCGGACCTCTCCGCCTTGAGCATGTTGCGCGACAAATCTCCCGACGCCATCGACCTCAACGGCGCGCGCGTCACCCTGCGTTTCGGCAGTTCCGGTCAATTGCTCACCCAGATACCAAGCACCAAGAAGAAGGGGCCACCCACTCAAATCCCGCACCTGCACATCGAGCAAGGAGAGTTGACCCTCGATCAGCAAGGCCAACCGCCGATGGTGATTCATGGCATCAACGCCGACATTGTGCCCGGCGAAGATGGTCTGACCCTAAAAGGAACTATAACCGACCCTTTTTGGGGTAATTGGCAAGCGCAGGGTGACTTTGACACCACAGGCGGCAAAGGCACCATCACCCTCGACACGTCCGAAGTTGATGTCACGATGGAGAAGCTGAAAGCAATCGCTTTCGTGCCGCCGAGCGTCTGGCAGGCGGTCCAGGTGGAAGGAAAAACGCCGGCCCGTGTGCATTTGGATCTGCAACCAGAGAACAAACGCAAGGCCCATTATCGGGTGGAGATTTCGCCAACGGATGCCCATGTGAAGGTGCCCTCGATCGATCTGGATGCCACGCACGCGCACGGCAAAGCGATCATCGTCGATGAATTGGTCGAGTTGCGTGACGTTCACGGCCAGATGGCCGGGGGCAATATCACGACCAGCGGCGATTTGAACTTCCGCGAAGCGACAACGCATCTGGTCTTCAAGGTCGGCGTTGGCAATGTCGTCTTGCACGATCTGCCACGTAGCTGGAAAGTGCCGAAAAACATTGATGGTCATCTGACCGGGTCGGCGGATTTGGTCGTCACGGTCAAAGACGGCAAGGTCCAGACGGCGGGATCGGGGCAAGGAGAGATCAAGCAAGCGAGTTGGGGTGGCTTCCAGATTAAGAAACCGATCCGCTTGGCTCTGCATTCGGACGGACGGCGTTTCCGCTTCCATCAACCCAAACCGGCAACGCTGGCCAGGGAGTTACCCGACGCCAAAGTGAGCGCCGAGGAAATCATCGCGGCCGAAAGAGGGGAATTGGTTGCGCGGGCAAACGAGGTGGCCGATAAGGACGATGAAGGGAAAGGTGGGTTCCTCGAATCGACGCCGACGCGGTTGGTGCGATTATTGGGTCAGGGGATCAAGCTGGGAACAGAACAACTCTCGCACGCTATCGACGTGACGGCGCGAGGCCTGGGTAAGCTGAAACCGCCGACGAAACCCGATGAAGCGCCGACGTATCTCGACGTGGATTTGAACCTGAAAGATGTCGATCTCGCCCAGTTGGTCGAGAAACTGAAACTGCGTTTGCCCTACGCCATCACGGGCCGGCTGACGATTCAGATGCACGCCTCCATCCCCATCAACACGGCGGGCGATATGAAAGCGTATCGTCTGCGCGGCACGGCCAAGTTGCCTCACTTCAACATCGCCGGACTGGAGATGACGACAGTTGAAGCGCAGGTTCGCTACGCCGATGGCGTACTCGATCTGGAGGATCTGCGCGGCCAAATGCCGCAACCGAAGGATCCGAAAACGGTGGGGAAGTTCGAGGGATCGGCGCGTGTGGAAGTCATTCCCCAGGGCGATGTGCGCGCGAAGTTGAAGATTGAGCAAATCCCTTTGGACGTGGTTCTGAACTTACTGCCGGCCACGAAGGATCAAGCGGCGGGTGTCCTGTCGGGTACACTCCAGGCGCGCGCTCCGGTGGCCGGCTTGGGCGATGCGGCGACCTGGCGCGGCTCGGCGGCGCTGACTGCTCCGAGCATCGAAGTATACGGATTGACGTTGCGCAATGCCTCCGCCGATCTAAATGTGGACCAGGGGCGAGCGCTCCTCAAGGCGTTCAAAGCGGATGTCGCGGGTACGCCGCTGACGGGAAAAGGCGAGTTGCAGCTAAAAGACGATTATGCCTTCAAGAGTGAGATCCATCTGGCTCGAACCGACCTGGCGGCGATCAATCGTCTCGCCCCCTCGTTTCGGCCGCCCATCGAAATCAAGGGACAGGCGCAGCTCAACGGTACGGTTACGGGCACACTGAAACCTCTAAAATTCGACACGAACGGGGCGGTGCAAGCGCGCGGCCTCGTGGCGGAGGGCTTCAAGGTGGATGACTTGTCCTTCCACTGGGGCAAGGACAAGGATGGGCTGAAACTCGATACGATTAAGGCCGCCCTGTACGGCGGCGAGGTGACTGGCTCCGCCGTGGTGCCTCTGAGTACCACCGGCGTCGGTACAGCGAATCTTCGCATTCGCGATCTGAATGTGCAAGCGCTGGCGAAGGCGCTGCCGTCCTCTCCCGTTCGACTGGAGGGGAAAGTATCCGGCACGGTGAGGGGGGAATTGGCTCAGGCCAAAGCGAATCGGCCGCGTGCCTGGACAACGGATGTTGAATTGACCGCTCCGAAACTCCGCGTCCAGGGAGTCCCCGCCGAGAAATTAACGGGAACGATTGATTCGCGTGACGGCAAAACCTCCTATCGGCTCCAGGGCGAGAGTTTGGGTGGAACCTTTACCCTCAAGGGGGATTTGCCCTCGCATACCAAAGAAAAGCCGAAGGAAAAGCCCAAGGAACCGGAGGGGCAGGGGCGTCTGGAGGTCCGCGGCGCGCGGCTGTCGCGCTTGTGGGATGCCTACAACATCACGGGCGGCCTGGCGCATCTAGGCGGCCGGTTTTCGATTAACTTGCCCTACCGCCATGAAGGACCGAGAGACCTGCCCGTCGGTAACGGCACATTTCGGATCGTCAATATCCGCTGGGATGATGAGTCACTCGGCGAGAGTCTCCAAGGCGATGTCCGTCTGACCGCCGACGAGTTTCGCTTGTCCAACATCACGGGCGATGTCGCCCAGGGATTGTTTCTCGGCCGGTTCCGGTTTGGGCTGAAACAGAATAGCCGCAGCTGGTTCCACGTTGACTTGCAACAGGTCGAAGCATCGCGGCTACTGATTCCCTTGCCGGCGCTGGCCGCGCATGTGCGGGGGCCGGTCGATGTAAATCTGCGCGGCCGAATTGGCCCGGAGTGGGACGGCAGCGGCGGAGCCACCCTGACGCGCGGCCAGGTTTATGGGCTGGATGTCACGGAATGGCGAATTCCCCTGCAATTCAGTTTCGTCCCGTCGTCGGGCAGCGGCGAATTGACCGTGCGGGATAGCGCCGCGCGACTTGCTCAGGGCCGAGCGAAATTTGACAGCACGTTGCACTGGGGCAACGGCTTGCGACTGACCGGCCTCTTGCTCTTTTATCAGGTGGATCTGCGCACGCTGCTACGCCATACGCCGTCGTTGAGTTCCTACGCTTCCGGGCGTGTGTCTGGCCGGATCGATCTGTCCGGCAACGAAATGCGTTCCATCAACGACTTGCGGGCGATTGTCCAGGCGCGACTTGAAGGAGGGCAGGCGTTGCAGCTGCCGGTTCTGCGGCAGATCACGCCGTACCTTCGTCCCGGTGTGTCGTCAGCCACCTTCCAGTCGGGCCAATTGAAGGGCCGGCTTGCCGGCGGCATCTTCCGCGTGCAGCATATGACCCTGGTTGGCAACTTGCTCCAGCTTATCATCGAAGGCACGATTACCGTGGCGGGCAACCTCAACCTGGACGTGACGGCACAAACCGGCATCAACTGCATCAACCCTGCCAAGGCTAATGCGCTCGGTGGCCGTGTGCCCTTGATCGGCGCTATTCCCCGTCTCCTTCTCTATGAAGCCAGCGCCCTGTTCGCCAATCGCATTGTCCACCTGCGCGTCACCGGCACCGTCCGTAGTCCCTCTATTCGATTGGAGCCGATCCTGCTGCTGACGGAAGAGTCGATTCGCTTTTTCCTCGGTCGCCTCGTTCGCTTGCCTATCCCCAGCGCCCCTTAACGCCGTTTTTCATCACTTCCACTGAACCTCGCCGCTTTTCTAGCCGATAACAAACCATACCTCCGTGGATGTTCTCCCTGAGTCGCCGATCTCTCCCACACCCTGCCGCCCGATGGCCGCTTACGGCTTAGCGCTAAGCCGCAAGCGGCCATCCCCTCGGAGAACTGCCTGTTTGCGGAGGAGGACCACGCTGATGCTGCGAACACAAGCGCCCGGCCAGGTTGCGCGACAACTCGCTTGCCTCGCCCTCATTTTCTCCGGTTGCTCGTTCCTGTTGGGCTGCTCGTCCTCGACGGGGAAC
>Ga0134126_10000313_pt1 | contig 63479 bp, 52 predicted proteins | sample KB31752_FD_96881 | JGI IMG/M metagenome (GOLD analysis project Ga0134126, IMG submission 96881) | Terrestrial soil microbial communities with excess Nitrogen fertilizer from Kellogg Biological Station, Michigan, USA - KB3-175-2 | ecosystem: Environmental > Terrestrial > Soil > Unclassified ...
AGGTGTGCGAGACGGGCGTGCACGCCTGCCGCGCCGCAGACCTGCCGTACTGGCTGGGACGGGAGCTGTGGGAGGTGGAGCTAGGCGGGAACGTGGTCGAGGCTCCCTACAAGCTTGTCGGCAGCCGGGGCCGGTTACTGCGGCGCGTCGCCGGTTGGCCCGAGCTCGAGCGTCCCTTCGCCGAAGACTGCGCCGCGCGGGTACACAATCTTGCGGTGTCGGAACTGGAACGGGCAGGCCGCGCCGATCTCGCTGCGGCCATGGCCGCGGCTGGCACGACCGCCGAATTGGCCGCAGTGGCCGAGCAGGCCAGAGTGCAGGCGCCGGCGCTGGCTGCCACGTTGGCCGGCTACGCGTCGGATTGCGCCTGGGATATCAGTAAGGGCTACTACGCCATGTGCGCCTACGTCGCGGCCACCGCCTTCGGTAACTGGTCGACCGGCGATGAAGTGCAGGACATGACCTCCGACGGCTGGAACCAGGAGCGGGCCCGCCAAGCCGGCTGGCTCGCCGCGCACCTCGGCCTGCCCGAGAAGTCCTGAGGTCTACTACCCGGTGACGCGTTCCCGTTCAGCTCGGAACGCCAGCGCCAAGGAGTCGACCAGCGGAGCCGGCACGTCGTCTTCCCGCAAGCCGCCGAGCACGATGAGGGTATGGCGCATCTGGTAGAGGTAGGTCTCACACCAGGTGCACATCGCGATGTGCCGTTCGAACACGTCGCGCCGGTCTATGGCCAGGGTGCCCTCGAGAAAGTCAGTCACCAGCTCGACCACCTCGCGGCAGCTCACGTTCTCCATGGCCCGCTATCTCCCACCGAGATGGTCTTCGAGTCTGGCCCGCACCCGCGATCGGCCCCTGTGCAGCAACGCGCCCTGCTCGGGCTCGCTGATACCGAGCAGGGCGCAGACCTCTGCCGTCTTCCAGCCCTCCACGTCTCTCAGTGCTACCACCGCCCGCGGTCCGGGTGGAAGCTCCTCGATGGCATTCACGACGGCGGCCACCGCCGCCTCGCCGATCAGTCGCTGGGCCGGTGAGCCAGTCCAGGGAACGGGTGGTGCGCACCAATGGCCGGCCCACCGCTGACCCTCCGGCGTGAAGCGGTCCGGGTCCACAGCCGGCGTTGCGCGAGCCCCGTCCGGGTCAGGCGACAGCGCTGTCCGGCGCTGCCCCGCTCCACAGCCGCGGGCCTGGTTCAGCGCGATACCGAAGATCCAAACTTTCAGCGATGATCGACCGTCGAAGTCCCCGATGTCGCGGATCACTTGCCGCCAGGTGTTTGTGGCCACCTCCTCAGCCGCAGCTGGTGAGGCCACGCCGAGGCGAACCAGCCGCACGATCGCGGCGTGGTACCGCAACACGAGGTCTCGGAAGGAACTCTCCTCACCGGCGTGCAGTCCGGCGACGAGAGCTGCCTCATCGACCGCCGGCTCAGCGCCGTCCATCACGAGACGAGATTACGGTCAACGGCTGGTAGCGGCGATACGAACGCCGAGCCCGATCAACACGCTGCCGCTGATCACGTCCCATCGTCTGCGTACGCAGGCCTGGCGAACCAGTTCCTCGCTCGGCCAACGCAACCAGCCAGCGCAAGGTAGAGAGTGGTCTCGAGGAGAACCTGCACGACCGCCAAGCCGGCGGTGGTCACGAACAACGGTCGATGTGCCGGCACGAATTGCGGATAGAACGCCATCATGAATCCGGCGGCTTTCGGATTCGCCAGCTGTACCATCGCGCCTTCACTGAACCTCCGCCACCACCTCGGCGCAGGACGATCACCAACCGCCACACCAGGGCCATTGTTCGCACGGTGAGTTCGCCACGCCGACCACCAGGCGCGGGCGCCGAGGTAGACCAGCACCACCGCGCCGACGACCCGTAGCACCAAAAAGGCGCGAGTATGCCGATTGGTAGCCTCGAACGCCTGTAAGTCACCCACTCCATGATCGGGCTCGGCCCGGAGACGAGACTGACCTCACCGATGCTGGACCGCGCGGTCATCGACGCCCTGTTCCCGGCTGACCTACCGGAACCCGAGTACTGGGAACGGCGCTACCCATCTCGGTCGCTTCCGGAGGGTGCTCAGATCACCCGGTTCGGTCCCTCCCCGACCGGGTTCGTGCATATCGGCGGCATCTATGTGGCCACCATCGACCGCGACATCGCGACCCACTCCGGGGGTGTCTACCTGGTGCGGGTGGAGGACACCGATCAATCCCGCGAGGTCGAAGGTGCGCTGACCCAGTTCGCCCGCGCGTTCGACTACTTCGGTATCCGCCCCGACGAGGATGACGAACACGGGGCCTACGGCCCCTACCGGCAGTCCAGGCGCGACCGGATCTACCTGACCTACGTGCGGGAACTGCTGCGCCAGGGCAGGGCCTACCCGTGCTTTGCCACCAAAGAGGAGCTGGCCGACATCACCACCCGCCAGCAGGCGGCAAAAATTCCCACCGGCTACTACGGATCGTGGGCGGTCTGGCGCGACGCCGACGTCACCGCCGTAGCGACCAAGCTCGCCGAAGGTATCCCGTATGTGGTGCGCTTCCGCGCCCCCGATGATGCCGCGAGGCAGCGAGTCCGTTTCACCGACACGATCCGGGGTGAGTTGGAGCACGAGGCCAACCGCAACGACACGGTCATCCTCAAATCATCCGACCAATCCCCTCGGCTGCCTACCTACCATTTCGCACATGCAGTCGACGATCATCTGATGCGCGTCAGTCTGGTCATCCGCGGCGACGAATGGATCTCTTCGGTGCCGCTGCACCGCCAGCTGTTCGACGCGCTGGGTTTCGAGCAGGTGCGTTATGCGCACGTCGCCCCGCTGATGAAGCAGATTTCCGGCGGCAAACGCAAGTTGTCCAAGCGCGCAGATCCCGAAGCCAGTGTCGACTTCTACATCGAAGCCGGCTATCCCTCCGATGCCATCCTGTACTACCTGCGGGGACTGGCCAACGGGCGGCTCGCCGACATGCCGCTCCAGCAGGCCCTCGCCACCCCAATCCAGCTTGAGCAATGCGGCGTCGCCGGACCCCTGGTGGACCTGGTCAAGTTGGAAGACATCAGCGCCGATTACATCGCCACGCTGCCAGGAGATCAGGTTCTCGGCGCAGTGCGCACCTGGGCTGCGCAGTATGATCCCGGCCTGGTCGAGGTGCTGGACACTGAACGCGATCTCGCGCTGCGAGCGTTGGCCGTGGAGCGCGACGGTGTTACCAATCCTCGCAAAGACCTGCGCAAATGGTCTGATTTCCGAGCCACCTACGGATTCTTTTTCCCGCAGCTGTTCGACACACTGTCTGGACCCACTGACGAACGCCTGGCGCCCCTCGGTGTGGACGCCGCCGTCACCGCAAGTTTCGCCCATGACCTCATCGAGGGTTATCAGCATATGGACGACTCCCAGGAATGGTTCAACCAGATCCGCGAACTAGCCGCGAAACACGGCTTTGCGGCTAACGCCAAGGAATACAAGAAGAACCCCGACGCTTACCCGGGTTCGATCCGCGAAGCGTCCCAACTCGTCCGCGTCGCCCTCACCGGCTCCACCCGAAGCCCCGACCTGCATGCCATCACCCAGGCACTCGGCGAGTCCGAGGTGCTGCGCCGGCTGCGCGCGCTGGGTGGCTAACGCAGTTCACGCAGCGGAAGGCGAATCTGGAAGCGGGTGTCGCCTGGTTGAGAGTGCAGCTGCAAGTCGCCGTGGTGGCGGTTGACCACGACCCGCCAGCTGACGTCGAGGCCGAGACCGGTGCCCTGGCCGACCGGCTTGGTGGTGAAGAACGGTTCGAAGACCCGCTTGGCCACCTCGGGCGCGACACCGCTACCGGTGTCGCCGATTTCTACCAGGGCGAACTCACCGTCGCGGGCGGTGCGCACAGTGAGGGTGCCTTCCCCCTGCATGGCATCGGCGGCGTTGTCGATCAGGTTGGTCCACACCTGATTGAGCTCAGCCGGGTAGGCGGGGATGGCGGGCAACTCCCGGTCGTAGTCCTTCACCACCTGGATGCCGTCGCCGAGCTTGCGGGCGAGCATGACCAGTGTGGCGTCCAAGCCGTCGTGCAGATCGATGTCCTGGTGCGGTGCGCGGTCCAGCTGTGAGTACTGCTTGGCGGCGGCGACCAGCGCGGTGATCCGGGCGGTGGCGTCGCCGATCTCGCGGAGCAGGTTCTCGGTGTCCACGGTGTAGGCCAGCCAGCGCAGCGCCCCCTCCAGCGACTCGGCCGGCGTGGTATCCGCGACCTCGGCCAGGTCGGCGACCCGCAGCCCACCTGCGACGAACACCGGCGCCAGCTCCCAACCTTGCGCCACTTCATGGTTATCGAGCCAGTCGGCCAGCTCGTCTTCCAGGTCACCGGTCTGTACCGCGGTCAGGGCGGGCGCACTGTGACCGGCCGCTACGAACCGCTCCTGCAGAACCGTCAGGGTTTTCAGGACATCACGATCAAGCCGGCCCTCGGCGAGCATCGCCAGCTTGTGCCGCATCCCGGCCAGCCGCTCCCGCAGCGTGTCAGCCGCCCGGCTGGCCGCAGCCGCCGGATTGTTCAGTTCATGGGTCAGCCCGGCGGACAGCTTGCCCAGCGCCAGCAACCGCTCGCGTTGCCCCACCAGCACGTTGGTGTTGGAGATCCCGACGAACATGCCTTGCAACAGGTGCACGGCCATCGGGTACCAGCGGCGGAACACCTCGTTGAACTCGCGACTCGGCAAGGCGAGGACCTGGCAGTCGCTCAATGCCCGCACCGATGCCGAGTAATTCTGATCAACCTGGTCACCGAGGTAGAACTGGGTGGCACCGAAGTAGACTCCGCGCTGGTCGCTCCGCAAGATCTCGACCTGGTCGCCGGCGACCAGCCGGGTCATCTGGATTGTTCCCGACAGCAGCACGTAGAAGCCACCGGCCGGCTCGCCCTCGGAGACGATGATCTCGCCGTCGCCGATGTCGATCATCTCGCTGTGTCCGCGGATCCACTCCAGCTGAGTGTCGGTCAGGTCGGTGAACAAGAACAGCTCGCGCAGCTCGGTATCCGTCACTGATCCTCCAGGTAACGGTGCACCAAGGTGACAGCCATCGCGCCCTCACCCACCGCGGAAGCGACCCGCTTGACGGACTCGGCGCGCACGTCTCCGGCCACGAACACTCCCGGCAGGCTGGATTCGAGGTAGTAGGGGTCCCGATCCAAGGACCATCCCGCGGGGCGGCGCCCATCGATCACCAGGTCCGGACCGGTCCGGATGAACCCGCGAGCATCCCGGGCCAACACACCGTCGAGCCAGCCGGTTCGCGGGGCGGCGCCGATGAACACGAACACGTGACCGGTGGGCACCGTGTCGGTGGCGCCGGAACGGGTGTGCCGAAGGCTCAGAGCCTCCAAGTGTGCCTCGCCGTGCGCCGCGGCAACCTCGGTGCAGGCCCGTATCGTCACGTTGGCCAGCGCGCCCAACTGCTGGATGAGGTAATGCGACATCGAGCGCTCCAGAGAGTCCCCGCGGACCAGCAGGGTCACCTGGCGGGCGTGACGGGAGAAGAACACCGCTGCCTGGCCGGCCGAGTTGGCGCCGCCTACCACGTAGACGTCCTGGCCGGCGCACGCCGGGGCCTCCGTCATCGCCGAGCCGTAGTAGACGCCGCGGCCGGTGAGCTCGGCCACGCCGGGTGCGGCCAACGCGCGGTAGGCGACGCCGGTGGCGAGCACCACGGCATGCGCAGCGATCTCGCTGCCGTCACCGAAGTGCACCACCCGCGCGGAACCGCGCGCCTCCAGACCGACGACTTCCCGGGCCGACAGCGCTTCGGCGCCGAACTTCTGGGCCTGCCGCCGCGCCCGGTCGGTCAGCTGCGCACCGGACACCCCATCGGGGAAGCCCAGGTAGTTCTCGATGCGGGAGCTTTGCCCGGCCTGCCCGCCGCTGGCCTTCTTTTCGACGAGTACCGTGCGGAGCCCTTCGGAGGCGCCGTAGACCGCGGCGCCGAGACCGGCGGGCCCGGCACCGACCACGATCAGGTCGTAGAACTGCGCCGCCGGCTGGGTAGACAGCCCGACCGCGTCCGCGATCTCGGCGACACCGGGCTGCCGTAAGGTGCGCCCGTCTGCAGTGATCACGACCGGGATCTCCGCGGCGTTAGCACCGGCTGCGTCGAGCAACCGTTGACCTTCCGGGTCGTCGACGCTGTACCAGCGGTACGGCACCGCGTTGCGGGCCAGGAAATCCCGCGTGTGGTAGGACGGCGCCGACCAGCGGTGCCCGATCACCTTGATCTGCTCGACGGCGGTCTCCCCCATCGCCCGCCAGGTCTCCACCAACGCGTCGACCACCGGGTAGAGCTTCTCCTCCGGTGGGTCCCACGGCTTGAGCAGGTAATGGTCGACGTCGACGATATTGATCGCCTGAATGGCCGCGTCGGTGTCGGCGTATGCGGTGAGCAACGCCCGCCGGGCCCGCGGGAACAGATCCATCGCCTGCTCGAGGAACTCGATACCGTTGAGCTGCGGCATCCGGTAGTCGGCGAGGATCGCCGCGACTGGTTCGCCCCGGCGCTTGATCTCCTTGAGCGCGTCCAGGGCGTCCAGCGCCGAGTCGGCCCGCACCACCCGGTAGTGCTCGCCGTAGCGGCGGCGCAGATCTCGCGCCACTGCCCGGGAGACACCCGGATCGTCATCCACGGTCATCAGCACGGGCTTCGCCATTATTCCCACCAACGCCGTTGAGCGAACTATCTATTTCTCTTCAGCTGCGGCTTCCATCGCCGCCGGCTGAGTTGATGTCTGCGACCGGAGCAGCCGGGACAACCGAATCAACGAGGGCGGCCATGCGAATCAGCACAGTGTCGACGGGTCGGGTTCGATCGACACCAGCGTTTCCGCCTCGGTCGGTACCTTGAGGCTCATAGCCGTCAGGTGTCCCCAATGTGGGATAAACCCGCTGAGCGCGACGTACCCTAGCTTCTCAGCTCGGGCGCACGCCTCGGGCGAGCAGCCGGGCCACGTAGGTCGCCAACTCTGCCGCGGTCCACGGGTAGCGCTCCACCACCAGCATGCGGGCGCACGATTCGGAGACAGCGGCGATCATTTCCGCGACCACCGGCGCCTTGCGGTCGATGTCCTCAATGCCGCCGGCCACCATGTACTGGCGCACCAGCTCGCGTAACTGACCCACCACCATTTCTCGGACGCGTCGAACCCGCTCCGCCACCACGGAACCGGATCCCCAACCGGAATCGAAGACCACCCGCCATGAGTTCGGCGCCTGAAGCGCGCCGGCGAGAAAAGCGGTGAGCCCGGCCGCCAGTACGGCCTCCACATTGTCGGAGACGAGATTGCTCGGCAGCGACTCGGTGATCGCGCCCAGCAGGCGACGCTCCTCCCGGTCCAGCAATGCCAGCAGCAACTCGTCCTTGTTAGCAAAGCACTCGTAGACCACCGGCTTGGTCACCCCGGCCGCTTCGGCCACCGCCTGCATCGAAGTGCCCTTGTAGCCGTGCTCGACGTAGACCTCCAACGCCGCGTCGAGAATCAGCGGACGCCGGCGCTCGGGGCCGAGGTGGGCAGCCCGCGCGCGTCCGCCGCCGCGGCGCCGCACCTCGATTGGAATCACCGTCGGCTTTTCCACTTGACAAAACTACCATGACGTAGGAACTTCCTACTATGGAGTAGGAACCTTGGTCCGTAGGGGACCCCGGGAGGTGGCTCCAGGGAGGTGACACAGTGGCTGGAACAGCGCTGACTGATCCCGCCCAGCTGGCGAAGTTCCGTGCGGTCCAGCAGCTGGCCTACGCGGCGGCGGAGTCGGTCGGGCAGGCGCTGCAACCGGGTGTCACGGAGCAGCAGGCCGTCCAACGGATCCGTGACTACCTGCTGGAACGAGGTGTGCAGGACTGGTTCCACACGCCCTTCGCGTGGTTCGGCGACCGAACGGCATTTCGCAACTTCTGGACTCCACTGAAGTTCTTCCCCACCCAGCGCAGGCTGGAAGAGGGCATGCCGTTCATCCTCGACTGCGCACCGGTACGCGAGGGGTACATGGCCGATATCGGCTACGCCGGCTGCCTGGGCACCAACCCGATCTACGAACAGCTGATGAACGACCTAGCCGAGTACCGCACGCTGATCGTCACCAGGGTGCGTGACGGCGCGCCGCTACGGCAGATCTACCGCGACGTCGACGCGCTGCTCGCCCGGCACGGGTACGACAACCGGCACCGGGTCTATCCCGGGCGGGTCATCGCACATCAGATCGGCATGGTGCACTCGCGGCTGCCGAAGTTCATCGCCGCCGGGTTCGGTATCCGTGCGCTCCACACTCTCGTCGGCGACCTGATCGTGGAACGGATGCATCACCGCTCGCCGCTGTGGGCCGATGGCGAGATCTCCAACCATCCGGCCACGCCAGGATTGTGGGCAGTCGAGCCGCACATCGGTTTCCGTGACGTCGGGGTGAAGTTCGAGGAGATCCTGGTGGTGCCTCCCAGCGGCGACGCGTACTGGCTCGACGATGACCTCCCGCACGTGCGCCGCTGGCAGCGAGCGGCGGCCGCATCATGACTGTCACGACTAAGGACATCATCACGACCGATGGCGTGCCGCTGCGCGTGCACGAATCAGGCCCAGCCGGCGCACCCACGGTGGTCTGCGTGCACGGCTATCCCGACGACCACACCCTGTGGGACGACGTGACCACCGAGCTGGCGGCCCGCTACCGGGTCGTGAGCTACGACGTCCGGGGGGCCGGCGAGTCCGGGAAGCCCCGCAGCCGCCGGGGCTATCGGATCGACCAGCTCGTCCGGGATCTCGCCGCGGTGATCGACGCGGTCAGCCCGGACCGCCCGGTGCATCTGCTGGCCCATGACTGGGGATCGGTCCAGGCCTGGCATGCGGTGACCGGCCAGCGGCTGCGCGACCGGATCTCCTCCTACACCTCGATCTCCGGGCCGTGCATCAACCACGCCGACCACTGGTTCCGGGCACGACTGCGCCGGCCGACGCCGCGAGCGCTACGGGAACTGGTCACCCAGCTGCGGATGAGCTGGTACGTCGCGTGGTTCCAGCTGCCGCTGCTGCCCGAACTGGCCTGGCGCGCCGGGCTCGCCCAGCGGCTGCTCGCCCTGGTTGACGACGCCGGTGTCTGTGCTGTGGCGGATGCGGTGAACGGCCTACAGCTGTACCGGGCGAACATGATGCCCCGGCTCACCGCGTCCAGGCCCCGCACGACTGACATCGCCGTCCAGGTGCTTGCGCCCCAGCGAGATCCGTTCGTATCGAGATCATTGCAGACGGAAATCCGGCGTTGGGTACCCAACCTGGCCGTTCGCGAGCTGCCCGCCGGCCATTGGTTGCCGCGTACCCACCCGCACACCGTGGCACGCTGCGCGAGCGAGCTGATCGACCACGTCGAGGGTGGTCCGCCAGCACGCGGCCTGCGCCGCGCCCGGCGCACCGACCGCAAGCGGCAACGCTTCGACGACACCCTGGTGGTGATCACCGGCGCGGGCAGCGGCATCGGCCGGGCCACCGCACTGGAATTCGCCGAACACGGTGCCGAGGTGATCGTCACCGACATCGACCAGCAGGCAGCCGAGCGCACCGCACAACTGGCCGGCACGCTCGGCCCGCGCGCGAGCGCGTACCTGCTCGATGTCTCTGATTGCGGCGCGATGGAGAAGTTCGGCACCGTGCTGCGAGAAAATCACGGCATCCCGGACATCGTGATCAACAATGCCGGCATCGGCGTCGCGGGTCCGTTCTTCGACACCACGGTGGCCGACTGGGAACGGATCATCGACGTCAACTTGTGGGGCGTCATCCACGGTTGCCGCGTTCTGGGCGGCCTGATGGTCGAAGGCCGTACCGGCGGCACCATCGTCAACATCGCCTCCGCCGCCGCCTACCTGCCTACCCGGTCACTGCCGGCGTATGCCGCCACCAAAGCCGCGGTGCTCGCACTGAGCCAGTGCCTGCGCGGCGAACTGGCGCAGGCCGGCATCGGCGTGGTGACGATCTGCCCCGGTTTCGTGCACACCAATATCGCCAACAGCACCCGGTTCGTCGGGCGCGATGCCGCGCAGGAACAGGCCACGAGGCAGCGCGCGACCACGCTGTACCGCCGCCGCAACTTCACCCCGCGCCAGGCGGCGCGGGAGATCCTGCGGGCGGTGCAGCGCAACACCGCCGTCGCCCCGATCACCGTCGAAGCCAAGGCCGGGCTGCTGATCTCCCGACTCACTCCAGGGCTGCTCCGCTCGCTGGCCCGCACCGATCTCATCCCTCGATAACGTCCCAGCTCGGAAGGAAGGCGCTCGATGTTCCGCCGCAGCCACGCCCCGGGAACCAATAACGTGGACAACCTCGTGCTCCGACCACGAGACGTCGCCTTCGATTGGAACAGCCTGCCCACGCATTGGGTGCCGGGCCAGCCGTTCGTCACCCACACCATCAACGTGCTGCACCTGCTGCTGCCGGCGGGGGAGCGGTGGTTCGTCGACGTGTTCACCCAGGCTCTTCCGTTCATCAAGGACGACAAGCTGCGCGAGGAGGTGCTCGGCTTCATCGGCCAGGAAACGATTCACGCCCGTTCCCACCAGGGCGTGCTCGATCACTGGAAGGCCAGGGGCATCGACACCGATACCTACGTAAAGCAGATCGACTGGATGTTCTTCACAGCGCTGGGCGATCGCGACCTGATATCCAAGCGGCGCGAAGAGTGGCTGATCGAGCGACTGTCGATCATCGCGGCGATCGAGCACATCACCGCGATGCTGGGCAACTGGGCACTCAACTCCCCCGCACTCGATGCGGCCGGCGCCGACCCGACCATGCTGGATCTGCTGCGCTGGCACGGCGCTGAAGAGGTCGAGCACCGTGCGGTGGCCTTCGATCTGTTCACCCACCTCGACGGCCGGTACCTGCGCCGGGTGCGGGGCATGACGGTCACCTGGCCGGTCATGTTGTGGCTGTGGGTGCGGGGTGTGGTCTTTTTGATGCGGATCGATCCTGAGCTGACCGGCCGGCGCAGGAAGGCGCGCTGGCGGCATTACTTCCGTGCCAGCCGCCGGCACCTGCTGCCTCCGGCGAACGAAATCGTCCGCGGCGTGCTGAGATACCACCGACCCGGGTACCACCCATCGAAGGAGTTCTCCACCGGGCAGGCCGTCGCCTACCTCGCCGGCTCCCCTGCGGCGACCGCTGCGGCGGTGTGACGTGGAAGCAGCCGCACCACCCGACTTGCGGGGCCGCCAGCGTCCCGACCGGATGTTCAAGCTATTAGGGAAACTGATCACCAGTCTCGAGTGGCTCGCCAGCGGTGGCTACATCCGGCGCCGGCAGCCGCAGCAATTAGATCGAACGCTGCATCTGGTGGTGGACGAGGTGCGCGCCGAGGCACCCGACGCCCGCAGCTTCCGGCTGGTCGCCGCGAGTGGCACCGAATTGCCCCGCTGGCAACCCGGCAGCCACCTCGAGGTGCTGCTGCCGTCTGGCCGGCGCCGCCACTACTCGCTGTGCGGCGACCCGGCCGACCGCCGCTGCTACCGGATCGCCGTGCGGCGGATCGCCGATGGCGGCGGCGGATCGCGGGAGCTGCATGACCTGGTCGGCCCCGGCAGCACGCTGGCCGTGCACGGCCCGCGCAACGCCTTCCCCTACGTGCCTGCGCCTGGGTACCTGTTCTTGGCGGGCGGGATCGGCATCACTCCGATCCTGCCGATGGTCAAGCAGGCGGCCGCCGGCGGTGCACCATGGCAGCTCGTCTACACCGGGCGTTCGCGGGCGTCGATGCCCTTCCTTGACGAGCTCAGCGAGTTGGACCCAGGCCGGGTCCGGATCCGACCGTACGACCAGCACGGCTTTCCCACCGGTGCCGAGCTGCTGGAGTACGCGCCGCCCGGGGCCACTGTGTACTGCTGCGGCCCGACTCCCATGATCGCCGGGGTCCGCCAGGCCTTGCCGGCCAGCGCAGCGGCGGCGTTGCAGTTCGAACGGTTCTGCGCACCGCCCGTGCTGGACGGCGTGCCTTTCGAGATTGCGCTGCAGCGCAGCAACCGCATGCTCACCGTGCCCGCCGACGTCTCCGCCCTCGACATCATCCGGCAGGCACTGCCCGACGTCGCCTACTCCTGCCAGCAAGGCTTCTGCGGGACCTGCCGAACCCGGGTGCTGTCCGGTGATGTCGAGCACCGCGACCGGGTGCTGACCGATCAGGCGCGAGCCGACACCATGACCATCTGCGTGTCCCGGAGCCGGGGCGGCCGGATCGTGCTGGATATCTAGGGACCGTCAGCGAACGCTGACCAGGTCCACCACGAAGATGAGCGTCTCGCCGGGTTTGATCGCAGTCCCCGCGCCACGGTCGCCGTAGCCAAGGTGTGGCGGGATGATGAGCCGGCGGCGACCGCCTACCCGCATGCCGACGATCCCGTCGTCCCAGCCCTTGATCACCCGGCCGGTGCCGAGCCGGAATTCCAGCGGCGAACCGCGATCCCAGGACGCATCGAACTGCCGCCCGTTCGAGTGCGCGACGCCGATGTAGTGGGCCCTGATCTGCGATCCCACGACGGCCTCGGGCCCGTCGCCGATCATCTGATCCTCGATCACCAATTCGGTCGGCGCCGGCCCCTCGGGGACCTCCACGGTGGGGCGCGTCAGCTCGCTCACGTCTTCCTCCTCATCCTGCCCGCCGTGTCCGGCGGGCCACCTATCCTCGCAGCCTCTAGTACCGTGCCCGGGCCCGCAGGGTCTGGTGGAGGCGCCTGCACCTAAATCGTGACGCGTGCCGCTGAGTGCGTAGAGTTTTGGCATGGCGCACGTGCGAATCGGCACCCGCTCCAGCCCGATGGCGCTCCACCAGGCTGAGCAGGTCGCCTCCGCCTTGGAAGCACTGGACCCGGCGGTGACGACCGAGCTGATCAAGGTGACGACCAGCGGTGACCAGTGGATGGGTGATCTGGCGAAGCTGGGCGGCAAGGGCGCGTTCGTCCGCGAGATCGACCGCAATCTCCTGCAGGGTTGCGTCGATCTCGCTGTGCACTGCCTCAAAGACATTCCCGGCGACGTGCCGGCGCCCCAGGGCCTGAGCTTTGCCGCCTACCTGCACCGGGAGAATGTCCACGACGCGGTCATTTCGCGCACCGGTGCACCGCTAGCCGAACTGCCTGCGGGCGCCGTCGTCGGCACCAGCGCGGTGCGCCGCGCCGCTCAACTGCGCCTGCACTACCCGCACGTGGAGATCAAGCCGTTGCGCGGCAATGTCAACACTCGCCTGATGCGCCTGGATGAGGGCCACTTCGATGCGATCGTGGCCGCGGTGGCGGGCCTGCACCGGGTCGGCGAAGCCGACCGGATCACCGAGATCCTGCCGCTGGAGACGATGTGCCCGGCCGTCGGTGCCGGGATCATCGCATTGCGCTGCCGCAGCGAAGATGCCGAGATCAGCGCACTGGGCGCTCAGCTCAACGACGCCGAGACCGACCGGCACGCCACCGCTGAGCGCGCCATGCTGCATGCCCTGCAAGGCCACTGCAACTCCCCCATCGCCGGCTACGCCAACACCGAGGCCAACGGCAAGCTGACATTGCGCGGCAAGGTCTTCTCCCTCGACGGCAGCCAGTGGCTCGACTCCCACCACTGGGGCGTGCCCGAGGACCCCGCGGCTCTGGGTTACTTCGTCGGCGCGGATCTGTTGCGCCAGGGAGCCCGGGCACTCATCGACGCCATCGCGCACTAGCTCGGGCAAGTTTGCGCTGCCGCGCAGTGTGTAGTCGACCGAAAGGGTCGGAGCCGGCACGACCGCCGATGAGCAGCGAGCAGGGTGCGGATCGTGCGCACCGGATCAGCGGCATGCTCGTCATAACGCCGGTAGCCGTTGGCTGATCGCGTCGGCGTCCGCCACGGTGCCCGTCCTGCAAGTCCGGGTGATCGGACTCGCCGACGGTAAGTATCAACGTGGCCGCGTTCAACCTCACTAACACATGACCACTGAACCGAGCGCCGACTACCGGTCCTTCCTGGTCGCCCGGGATTTCCTGCTCGCGGCCCGTCAGCAGTACGACACCGCCTACGGGGAGTTCCGGTGGCCACAGCTGACGGAGTTCAACTGGGCGCTGGACCACCTCGACACTTTGGGGGTGGACTCACAGTGGGCGCAGCGCCCGGCGCTGTGGATCGTCGAGGCGGACGGTTCGCAGCGGCGTTGGTCGTTTGCAGAGATGTCGGCGCGGTCCAACCGGGTGGCCAACTGGCTGCGAAGCGCGGGCGTCCGGCGCGGGGACCGGCTGATCGTCATGCTTGCCAACCAGGTCGAGCTGTGGGAAACGATCCTGGCGGCGATGAAGCTGGGCGCGGTGCTCATCCCGGCGACGCCACTGCTGGCGCCGGCCGACCTACGGGACCGGATCGATCGGGGCAACGCGCGCCACGTCGTGGTACGCACCGCCGATGTGGGCAAGTTCGACGACGTGCCCGGTGACTACACCCGGATCGCGGTGGGCGAGCCGGTGGCGGGCTGGCATCACTATGCCAACGCCTACGCAGCACCGGTCCAGTTCTGCCCCGACGGGGTGACCAAGGCGTCGGACACCCTGTTGCTCTACTTCACCTCCGGCACCACCGCCAAGCCCAAGCTGGTGGAACACACCCACGCGTCCTATCCGGTGGGGCACCTGTCCACGATGTACTGGATAGGGCTGCGGCCGGGTGACGTCCACCTCAACATCTCCTCGCCGGGGTGGGCTAAACACGCCTGGTCGAACGTGTTCGCGCCGTGGAATGCCGCGGCGACGGTGTTCATCTACAACTACGCCCGGTTCGACGCCGACGCCCTCCTTGACACCTTGGCCGGCTGCGGTGTGGACACCGTCTGCGCGCCGCCCACGGTGTGGCGAATGCTCATCCAGGCCGACCTCGGCAGGGTGCAGGTCGGCGTCCGGGAGTTGGTGAGCGGGGGCGAGCCGCTTAACCCGGAGGTTATCGAGCGCGTCGAGAAGGCCTGGGGGATTCGGATCCGGGACGGGTTCGGCCAGACCGAGACGACGCTGCAGATCGGCAACACACCGGGCCAGCCGATCAAGCCCGGCTCGATGGGCCGCCCGGCGCCTGGCTACCGCGTCGTGCTGGTCAACCCAGTGACCGGCGAGCCGGCGGACGAGGGTGAGATCTGCCTGGATCTCTCCGCCCGCCCCCTGGGTCTTATGGTCGGCTACCGCGACGACGAAGCAGGCACCGCAACAGCGATGGCCGGCGGCTACTACCACACCGGTGACATCGCCCGCCGAGACGCCGATGGCTACATCACCTACGTCGGGCGTACCGACGACATCTTCAAGGCCTCGGACTACCGGATCTCCCCGTTCGAGCTGGAGAGCGTGCTGATCGAGCACGACGCGGTCGCTGAGGCCGCTGTGGTGCCCTCACCTGACCCGCTCCGGCTGGCCGTCCCCAAGGCGTACGTGACCCTCGCCGCCGGCCACCAGCCCTCCCCCGAAACGGCACTAGCAATCCTGCGCCACGCCCAGGACCACCTCGCGCCATTCAAGCGCATCCGCCGGGTGGAATTCGCCGAGCTGCCCAAAACCATCTCAGGCAAGATCCGCCGCGTCGAACTACGCCACCGGGAAGCCATCTTGCACGCCAACCCGCACGCCCAGCCCGACGGCGAATTCCGCAACGAGGACTTCCCGGAGCTGCGCGCGGAGATCGGCCACCACTAAGCGCCAGAAGGTGGGCCGACCTGCCCGCTAGCGCCTTTACGAACGGTGCGCCGGAGCTGTCCAGCACCTACGCCGCAGGCTTGATCCACCTGCGGCAATAGACAGTCTCACCCACTGTGGCCATGGTAAGAGGAGTACAGGCAAGCGTGAGCCCATGTCACCCGAGTTCCGGGGCGGGGGTATGGCACTGCGGGTGAGGTGGCCTGACTTGCTGGCCCGCGCGACGGCCCTTGCCGGCGGCGGCCGGCGGATCTTGGGCATCACTGGAGCGCCGGGGGCCGGCAAGTCAACGCTGGCACAGCGACTGGTCGACGCACTGGGCGGTGCCGCAGTGCTGGTCGGGATGGACGGGTATCACCTGGCACAGGCAGAACTGGAGCGGGTGGGCCGCGCCGAACGAAAGGGCGCGCCGGACACCTTCGATGCAGCCGGTTACGTCGCGCTATTGCGCCGGCTGCGCTCGCCCGACGCCGGCACCGTGTACGCCCCGGAGTTCCGGCGCGCGATCGAAGAGCCGATCGCGGGTGCGGTTGCCGTGCCGCCCGAGGTCGCACTGGTCATCACCGAGGGCAACTACCTGCTGCTCGATACCGAGCCGTGGTCGGCGATCCGCGGGTTGCTGGACGAGGTGTGGTTCCTCGCGCCTGACGAGGAAACCCGCCGCGCGTGGCTCACCGCCCGACATCTCCGGTACGGGCGCACCGCGGAACAAGCGGCCGCGCGCACCGCCGGCAGCGACGAGCGCAATGCTCGCCTGATCGCGCAAACCTCAAGCCGCGCCGACCTGATCCTCGACCCAACCCTGTGGCTTCGGACCCCCGATATGGAGACATATGGGGGTTCCGGGACAGTGAATTAGCCCGATATGTCTCCATATCGGGGGATGAATGGGCGGGGAGTCAGCTGCCGAACAGGGCGGGGATCTTGATGAGAAGCTGGTACAGGCCGTATCCGAACGGCACGATCACCCAGGCCCACGCCACCGCGGTGAGAAACGGGCGCGGTGTGGCAACCGATCCGCCCGTCGGGGTACTCATGGCGCGCTCACCACCTCTCCGGACGCCCGCTCGGGCACCGGCTCGTAGAACCTCCGGTTGACCGGGCGGATGAACTCATTGCACAGGAAACCGATGACCAGCAGACCGATCATGATTGAGAAGGACGGGGTGTAGCGGCCCGGTCCGGTCACTCCCGCAGCGATCCGGCTGTCCGCGATCGCGTTGACGATCAGTGGGCCCAGCACACCAGCAACCGACCAGGCCGTGAGCAGCCGGCCGTGAATCGCGCCCACCTGGTAGGTACCGAACAGGTCACGCAGGTAGGCGGGCACGGTGGCGAATCCGGCGCCGTAGAACGACAGGATGAGCAGGCAGCAGACCAGGAACACCACCTTGTTGGAGTTCGTGGTGAGTGTCACGGCCAGGTAGAGAAGCGCGCCGACGCCCAGATACATCCGGTAGATGTTCTTGCGACCGAGCAGATCCGACGTCGACGACCAGACGAAACGGCCGAGCATGTTGGCCAGCGACAGGATCGCGACGAAGCCGGCCGCGGCAGCAGCCAGCCCAGTACCACGGGGAAAGAAGTCGGAGTAGATCGGTGCCGCGCGCTCCAGGATGCCGATGCCCGCCGTCACGTTGAAGCACAGCACCACCCACAGCAGCCAGAACTGCGGCGTCCGGATCGCGTTACGTGCCGAGACGTCGCCATCGCTGATCAACCCGCCCGCCGGCTGCAGTGCGGGTATCCACCCGGCGGGCCGCCAGTTGTCAGCCGGCACCCGGATCAGCAGCCACCCCATCGACATGAACACCGCGTAGACGATGCCGTGGATTCCGAACGCCTTGGCGATGCCAACCGGATCGGCATGCGTACCGGTCGCGCCGAATGCGATCAGCATCGAGGCCGACCACGGGGACGCGATGAGCGCACCGCCGCCGAACCCCATGATCGCAATACCGGTGGCCAGGCCTGGCCGGTCGGGAAACCACCTGATCAACGTGGACACTGGCGAGATGTAACCGATGCCCAGGCCGATGCCGCCTACGACGCCGTACCCGAGGACCACCAGCCAGTACTGCCTGATTGATACTCCCAACGCTGAGATGAGGAAACCGCTGCAGAAACAGCACATCGAGATGAACATCGCCCAGCGCGGGCCATTGCGATCGACCCTGGTACCGAATAGCGCCGCCGACAGGCCCAGCATCACGATCCCCAACGTGAACGGCAATGCGCTGGCCACGCCGGAGATGCCCAATGACGTCTCCAATGGCTTTTTGAACACGCTCCAGGCGTAGGCCTGCCCAATCGCCAGGTGGACCGACAGCGCAGCCGGTGGCACCAGCCAACGGCTCCAGCACGCCGGGGCCACGATCCGCGAACTATCGAGGTATCTGACAGCCACCGATGCCCCTCTCTAGTACATGCCGAGTACTCGCGCTACTGATGAAGAGCTCACGAGGTGGCACGTTAATACTTGTGAGCCGTGATTCTGCAATTGGGGTGAAACGGATGAATAGCCCAAGCGGCGTCATGGGGATGCGCCGGGTGGCACTTGCCAGTTGCGTGGGTACCACCATCGAGTTCTATGACTTCTTTATCTACGGGACGGCCGCCGCGCTGGTGTTTCCGAAGGTGTTCTTTCCCGCGCTGGGTGCGACCGCCGGCACGCTAGCGTCATTCGCCACCTTCGCGGTGGCATTCGTCGCCCGACCGATCGGGGCCATGATCTTCGGACACTACGGCGACCGGTATGGCCGCAAACGGACACTCATCGCGACGCTGCTGCTCATGGGCACGGCGACCGTGCTGATCGGGCTGCTGCCCGGTGCGGCGACGATCGGGATCGCAGCACCCATCCTGCTGGTGGTGCTGCGGTTCGGGCAGGGCCTCGCGGTCGGCGGGGAATGGGCCGGCGCGACGCTGCTCGCCGCGGAGTACGCGCCGCCAGGGCGCCGGGGCTGGTATGCGACGTTTCCGCAGCTCGGTACGCCCATCGCGCTGGCACTGTCCAGCGCTACGTTCCTGGTGACCGGCCTTACCCTCGGCAACACCGATCAGACGTTCGTGGACTACGGATGGCGGGTCCCCTTTCTGATCAGCATCGTGCTACTCGGCGCGGGGCTGTATGTCCGGTTGAAGATTGCCGAGACGCCAGTATTCCGGCAGGCCCAGGGACAGCAGCCAACCACGCGCACCCCGCTGCGGGAAGCATTGACCGAAGCGCCGCGACAGATCCTGCTGTCAGCGGGGACGCTGACCGGGATGTTCGCCCTGTTTTACATCGGCACGACTTATCTCACCAGTTACGGGATCAGTCCCACCGGCGCGGGTCTGAGCCGGGCTCTGGTGCTGTCCATCGGGATCGGTGCCGGAACGGCGATGGCGGCCGGCGTCATCCTGTCAGCCGGCGCTTCCGACCGGCTCGGCCGCCGAGCCGTGGTAGTGCTGTGCAGCGCTGCGGCGGTGGTGTGGTCGCTGCTGATGTTTCCCGTGCTCAGTCTCCACACCCCGGTTGCCTTCGGGGTCGGCGTGATCGTCACCCTGGCGTTGATGGGTCTTGCCTACGGCCCCGTCGGAGCATTGCTTCCCGAAACTTTTCCCACCCATTTCCGCTACACCGGGGCTGCAACCAGCTACAACCTGGCCGGCATCGTAGGAGGCTCGATACCGCCGCTGATCGCCGCGCCATTGGCGGCGGCTTTCGGCAGTTTCTCCATCGGCATCATGCTGTGCGCGCTGTGGCTGCTCAGTCTGCTGTGTGCAAGAAGCCTCGTGGAAACGAAAGACCGGGACCTGCTGGTGCCCCAACCGAGTGTCAGCGAGCGGTACTGATCGGGAAGGTGGCGCTGGACTTGCCCGACTGCGCCGCTGGGATGACAGGAAATACCAGCGCCGACGGGTGCTCGGCGTCGTGCAGGACGGTCTGGTGGGCAACCTGGGTCGCCGTGCTCTCGCCCAGCCACGACCCGGTGTTGGGGTTGGGATCGAACTGGGGGAAATCGCTGGAGGAGATCTCCAAGCGGATGCGGTGGCCGGCGCGGAAAAGATTGCTCGTCGGCCAGACGGTGATGGTGTACTGGTAGACCTTGCCCGGCTCGATCGGCGTCGGCGCGCTGCTCGACTCCCGGAAGCTGGCCCGCTGGATGCCGTTGTTCAGGTTGACGGCAGTGCCGTCGGGGTGCACATCGACCAGCTTTGCCGTCCAGTCGGTGTCAGGAGCCGACGAGCTGGCGTAGAGCGTGACGCTGACCGGCCCGGTCACTTCGGTGTCGGTGGCCAGCAGCGGGGTGGTGTACACCAGCACGTCCGGTCGCTGCTCCACGACATGTTGATCATAGGGTCCTTGTGAACCCGACACCGCGGCGCAGCACGAGTGGCCGCCCACGCTGGCCACGGGGTTGTGCGGATCGTAGTCGTAGGTATCAGGCTGCTGCCCGGTCGACGGCACGGTAGTGACCAGCTTCCCGTCACCCATGAGGCTTGACGCGTGGCCGTCGCTGGACAGGTAGTAGTTCGTCCACCGGGTGCCGGGCAGCGGCCAGGCTGTCGTAGTTTTCCAGACATTGGCTCCCATCTCGAAGTAATTGACCGTAGGGCCATTACTCACACCGTTGTCGACACCTTTGGGAAAGTGATCCCACCATGCCAGCATCAATTCGTTCACCGGGGAATTGCCCGCCGGCCCGATTTGCTTGAGCATGGGCGCCGCGAGACTATCGGGTCGGCCCCAGCCGATGTGGTCCCAGGGGCCGATGACGAGCCGCTGATTGTTGCGGGCGAATGCTGATCCACCGGAGTCGACCATGCCGGTGAAGTTGCGTATTCCACCCGCGAGAAACGCGTCGTACCAGCCTTCGATATCCAGCACCGGGATAGCGATCTTGGGGTAGTACTGCTGTGGCGCCCACTGCTGCCAGTACGGGCCGTCGGCCCGGTGAGAGATCCAGTCGTAGAAGTACGGCGCCACCGCACCGTCACCCGGGTGAAACGGCGGAAAGCTTCGGTACGGGGTATATCGCAGCCAGCCGGCGATGTTCAGAGAGTCCTGCGTGAGCTGCTGGACGACCTTGGTGTCGTCACGATTGGCCGCCGCAGACAACGCGATCGTTTCCATCGCCCACGGCTCGATGAAGTTCAGCCGGAACGCGCCGTTCTCGTAGGTCCAGCCCTCATAATAGTCCGATGAGGTGTTGGCCGGCACGATGGTGGCCAGATGCGGCGGAGCGGTCTCAGCGGCCAACCACTGGGTTGCGCCGACATACGAAGATCCGTACATACCGACTTTCCCGGACGAACCGGGCAGCTTGGCAGCCCATTCCACGCTGTCATAGCCATCGTTGCGGTCGTCGGTGAACTCGGAGAAGGTGCCCGCCGAGGCGAACTGCCCCCGGATGTCCTGGACCACCACGAGATAGCAGTGCGAGGCGAACCAATCCGGACGCTGGTAGCGGGACGGCGCGACCTGCGCGGCCTCCTTGCCGTACTGCGTACGCATCAAGATCACCGGAACCGGCTGGGAGCTGGCCGGCCGGTAGACATCGGCGCGCAGTACCGTGCCATCGCGCGTCGGGACCGCCACGTTGGCCGTCTTCGTCACCGTGCAGGCGCCGGCACCCGATGACGGCGGCGGGGCCGCTGCACAGGCCGCGGTACCAGCCAGCACTACCGCGGCCGCCACGGCCGCAGGGCTTCTCAACCAGCACGAGCTCAACCAGCGCAAGTCGCTCCCCCAACGTCAGTGTTCACGTCTACCTGGTCAGCAGCCGGACGACAACGTGGGTAGTCCAGGGCTAACACCACCCAGCTCGGACTACCTACGTAGTGCGGATCCATTGAGTAAGTATCAATCCCCCATTCCAGTCAGTACTAATACGTCATCCGGGGCATATTGGGCCTTGTAGACCTCTCTGTCATCACCTAGTGTTACTCTTCGTAAGTCCGTAGCCCCCATTGAGGGGCAGTAGCTGGGTACGATAGGGCAGGGGGGCCTGGCCGTGCTGGCGACAATGGCGGTTGCATTTCTCGTGGTCACCAAATCGACGTCAGCGATAGCGAACCTAGCTGCGCCGTAGCGGCACGCGCGACATCGGTCACCTTTGCCAGGTGGCCGCATCGTTCGCCGCCGCATCATCTGGCGGACCCGGGTGATCACCGAGGGGGACCACCCGGGTCATCCAAAGCCTGCGCACTGCCGACGTGCCCCGCCACGGCCGGCGACCAGTACGGACCACCGGGGCTTGCCCGCGTACAGGAAGGACGAAGCCAAGGATGAGCAGGCTGCAGGACCGAGAGCTGGTGGTGGGGATCACGCCGTTCGAGGAGCCCAATGCCGCTCTCGCGGTGGCGCTCGCGCGGGCCGGCTCGGTAGGCGTCCTTGACCTGGGGCGGGATCACATCCAGGCACGCGCCGCGCTGGCGGACGTCTGCCGGTGGTGGTCGGGCACGTTCGGCGTTCGGGTGCCAGCCGGGTGCCCACTATCGCCGACCGATCTGCCGGAGCAAGTCGATGTGGTCGTGCATGGTGTCGGTTCGCAGTGGCCGGCTGTACCGGGCCGGCGATTGTTCGTTGAGGTCACGTCGGTCGCGCAGGCACATACCGCGATCCGAACCGGCGCCTCTGGACTGATCGCCAAAGGCGCTGAAGCGGGTGGCCAGGTCGGTCTCACGACGACGTTCGTGCTACTGCAGCAGCTGCTGGCGGACCCGCTGATCGAGATTCCGATCTGGGCGGCCGGCGGGATCGGACCGCATACTGCGGCCGCCGCGATAGCCGGTGGCGCGGCGGGAGTAGTGCTGGACGCGCAGCTGGCGCTGGTAGCCGAGGCCGATTTCCCGGCCGAGGTCGCTGCGGCAATCCGGGTCATGGACGGCACCGAGACCGCAGTCATCGGCAATCACCGCCTCTTCACGCGGCCGGGCCTGCCGGTGGCGGATCCCGAGTCCGTTGCTTCCCGGTTGGGCGCCCGGCATCTCGGTGCATTGCCCATCGGCCAGGACGGTGCACTGGCCAATCCGCTCGCTCGGCGGTACGTCACAGCCGGCGGCGTGGTGGCGGCGATTCGCGTGGCGATCACCGACGCGCTGCGCAGCGCGCAGTCGCTATCGGCGCAAGGCTGGCGACCCCTGGCGGTGCAGGGTCCGATGACTCGGGTCAGTGATCAGGCCGGGTTCGCCGCGGCCGTGGCAACAGCCGGTGGGCTGCCGTTTCTGGCCTTGGCGTTGAGCGATGGTAACCAGACCCGGGCATTGCTGGAACAGACCGCTGCGGCCATGGATGGGCGGCCATGGGGGGTGGGGATTCTCGGCTTCGTCCCACCGGAACTGCGGGAGGCGCAGCTGGCAGCCGTGCACCAGGTGCGGCCACCGTATGCGTTGATCGCCGGAGGACGGCCGGCTCAAGCGGCACGGTTGGAGACGGCCGGGATTGAGACGTTCCTGCACGTGCCTTCACCCAGCCTGCTGGATCGGTTCCTGGCCGAGGGCGCGCGGCGGTTCGTCTTCGAAGGCCAGGAGTGCGGTGGACACATCGGGCGGCTGGCCAGCTTCCCGCTGTGGGAAATGCAGCTGCAGCGGCTGCTGGACTACGACGACGCACACGGCTGCACCGGCGAGTTGCAGGTGTGGTTCGCGGGGGGCATCCACGATGAGCGTTCCGCGGCGATGGTGGCCGCGCTGGCCGCTCCGCTAGTCGAGCGAGGTGCTCAGGTCGGGGTGTTGATGGGCACCGCGTACCTGTTCACCCAGCAAGCGGTCGCCGCCGGCGCCATTGTCGCCGGCTACCAAAGGGCGGCCCTGGCCTGTGCGAGCACCGTGTTGTTGGAGACCGCGCCCGGGCACTCCATCCGTTGCGCGGATTCGCCGTATGTCCGCACGTTCGCCGAGAGCAAGGCACGGTTGTTGGCCGCCGGAATCCCGCGCGATCAAATGTGGACTGAGCTGGAACAGCTCAACATGGGCCGGCTGAGGATCGCCAGCAAGGGGCTACGCCGCAGGGGCGACGTTCTGGTTGCGGTGGATGCAGAAGTCCAGCGTCAAGAAGGCATGGTGATGCTCGGCGAAGTGGCCACCTTGCGCACGGCCATCACCACGATCGAAGGGTTGCACACCGAGGTGACCGAGGGCGCAGCGACGTTCCTGGCCGCAAGGGCCGACGAACTGGGCATCGGACCAATTCACGATGACCAGGCAGCTCAGACGTCGGAGGCGTCGCCGCTGGACGTGGCGATCGTCGGCATGGCCGGTGTGCTCCCGGGTGCGGCGGACCTGACTGATTACTGGGCGAATGTACTGGCCGGGGTGGATGCGGTCACCGAAGTGCCTACCGGCCGATGGGATCCGACGGTATACAGCGGGACGGCGAATTGGGGCGGTTTCGTGCCGGACATCCCATTCGACGCGCTGGCCTACGGCATCCCTCCAGCGGCGTTGGCAAGCATCGATCCAGTCCAGTTGCTGGCACTGGAGGTGGCTGCCCGGGCCCTACGGGATGCCGGCTACGAGCGGCGAGACTTCGATCGGGAGCACACCTCGGTGATCTTCGGTGCTGAAGGCGGCACTGATCTGGGCAGCGCGTACGGGTTCCGCTCGATGTACCCCGCCTACCACGGGACGCTGCCAGCCGGGTTGGATGAGCAGCTACCGACGCTGACCGAAGACTCCTTCCCCGGTGTGTTGCCTAACGTGGTCGCCGGACGGATCGCCAACCGGTTGAACCTCGGCGGCACGAACTACACGGTGTCCGCGGCCTGCGCCTCCTCACTGGCCGCCGTCAACCTGGCCTGTAAGGAACTGCAAGCCGGAACCAGCAACATGGTGCTGGCCGGTGGCGCCGACGTGAACAACAGCATCCACCACTACCTGCTGTTCGCCTCGGTACAGGCGCTCTCCCCGACCGGCCGATGCCGCCCGTTCGATGTCTCCGCCGATGGCATCGCGCTGGGGGAGGGCGTGGCGTGTGTGGTGCTCAAGCGGCTGGCTGACGCCGAACGCGATGGCGACCGGATCTACGCGGTGATCAAGGGAATCGGCTCGGCCAGCGACGGGCGGTCGCGAGGACTGACCGCACCCCGCCCCGAAGGGCAGCGCCGGGCATTGGAGCGGGCCTACCGGATGGCCGGAATCTCACCCGCCGAGGTCGGCTTGGTGGAGGCGCACGGTACCGGCACCGTGCTCGGAGACCGCACCGAGCTGACAGTGCTGACCGAACTGTTCACCGAAGCCGGCACACCGGCTGGCAGCTGCACCTTGGGCTCGGTCAAATCGCAGATCGGCCACACCAGATGCACCGCTGGACTAGCCGGACTGATCAAGGCAGCGCGCGCGGTGTACACCGGAGTGCGGCCACCGACCGCCCAGCTGCGCGAACCTAACCAGTACTGGAACCGCGAGAGCAGTCCGTTCGCCTTCGATGTGACGGCACGGCCCTGGACCTCCTCGGCACGCCGCGTTGCTGGGGTGAGCGCTTTCGGGTTCGGCGGCACGAATTTCCATGCCGTGCTCACCTCATATGACGGGGCGCCCGAGCCCCGGCACGGGGTCGACACCTGGCCAGCTGAGCTGTTCCTGTTCACCGGCACGGACCGGACCGCGGCGATCACGAGAATGGACCAGCTAGCCGCGCTGCTCGTAGCCAACGACACCGCCGGCCGACCGTGGCGGTTGCGCGATCTCGCCCGGACGCTTTCGGACGAGTCCGGTCGCAACCGGGTGTGGCTCGCTATCGTGGCCGAGGACCTCGATGACCTGGCGACAAAGTTGGCACGGGCCCGGACAGGTGCCCCGGCGGATGGTGTATTCGTCACATCCGAGGATGCTGAGGCCGCGGGTCAGGTTGCGTTCCTGTTTCCCGGGCAGGGCAGCCAACGACCAGGCATGCTGGCCGATCTCTTCGTGGCGTTTCCGCGGCTGCGGCGGGTCCTGGAGCACGGCGGACGCTGGGCCGGCGCGATGTTCCCACCGGCCGCGTTCAGCAAAGAGGAGTCAGCGCGGCAGCGGGCAGCGCTCACGGACACCCGGGTCGCCCAGCCAGCGCTGGGCATCGCCGGGCTGGCCATGCACGAGCTGCTCACCTCGCTGGGCGTGCAACCGGACCACCTAGGCGGGCACAGCTACGGCGAATTGGTCGCGCTCGCCGCCGCTGGCGCAGTCGGCACCAGCGAGCTGCTGGAGCTCAGCGAGGTCAGAGGACAAGCCATTCTTGCGGCGGCCGGATCCGATCCCGGCACCATGGCCGCGGTCACCGCCACCGCTGAGCAGGTGCGGGCCGTGCTCGGGAACGGACCGGTCGTGGTAGCCAACCACAACGCGCCAGGCCAGTCAGTAATCTCCGGCCCTGCTCCCGCGGTGGAGGCCGCATTGGGACGGCTGGCGGAGGGCGGGTTGAGCGGCACACGGATCCCCGTGGCATGCGCGTTCCACAGCCCGGTAGTGGCCGCAGCCACCCAGAGCTTCGCCGCTGAGCTGGATCGCCGGGCTCTAGGTTCACCGCGGCTACCGGTGTGGTCGAACACCACAGCCGCGCAGTATCCAGGCGACCCAGGCTCCATCCGGTCGATGCTGGCTGCGCACGTCGCCGAACCGGTCCGGTTCGTCGAGCAAGTCGAAGCGATGTACGCGGCTGGAGTGCGGGTCTTCGTTGAGGCGGGGCCAGGTCGGGTGCTCACCAGACTGGTCGACGAGATCCTGACCGGCCGGCCGCACACCGCCGTCTACACAGACGCACCGGGCGAGCCTGCACTGCGGCGACTGCTGCTAGCGCTGGCCGAGCTGGCCGTCGCCGGCGTACCGATCGATCCGGCCGGACTTTTCCACGGCCGGGATGCCCGCCCCGTGCCGACTTCGACGTCGACACCGGTTTCGGGTTCCGTCGCTCCTCGACGCGCCGGATGGGTGGTGAACGGCCATCTGGTCAAAACCGCTGACGGGCAATACCTGCGGGGTGGTTTACGTCCAGCCCGACAGGTGCCGGCACCAACCTGCGAGCCTGTCTCCAACGCTGGGAGTGCACCCGGGCGCGAGGCGGCCGTCCTGGAGTTCCTGCGCAGCACCCGGGAGCTCGTCGCTGCCCAACGCGAGATCATGTTGGGCTATCTCGGCACCACAACTCCGGCAGCTGCCGGAATGCCAGTTCCCGGCTTGCCGCCCGCAGCTATGTTGCCATCCACCGTCGCTCCGCTCGCCCCGGCGCCGGACCCAACGATCGATACGAGGGTCGATTCTGCTCCTCCAGAACAGGTCGAACCGGTTGAGCTGACACCCGACGCGGTGTTGGCCACAGTGCGGACCCTGGTGAGCGACCGAACCGGCTACCCGGTGGACATGCTCGGAGCTGACCTCGATTTGGAAGCGGACCTCAGTATCGACTCGATCAAGCGCACTGAGCTGGTCGGCTTGCTCACCGACCAGCTCGGGCTGGCCTGCACCGGCAGCCCGCTGGATGACTCAGTCGCCGAGGAGCTGAGCCGGCTTCGCACACTGCGCAGCATTGTGGACTGGATCGTCAACAGACTTGGTATGCGATCCCCGTCCACTCGAACCCACCCCATCCTCGCGCAGCCCAGCACAGCAAAACGGGCCCGGCGCTACCTCGTCGAAACCACCTCTTCGCCCGTGCCTACCGGGCCGGCCGCGACATCCCTCGCCGGGCGCAGGGTTACCATCGTCGGTGACGGCGGAGGCATCGCGCTGGACTTGTCCGTCCTGCTGGAGCAGCACGGCGCCGAGGTACGCCTGCTCGGCGTGGACCAAGTCGCCCAGAAGACGAGCACCGATGCCCTCGTCTACCTCGCCGCGCTGGATCGGGGTCGGGCAGCGATCCTGCCGGATGGCTTCGTCGCGCTTCGCGATGCCATCCGCGGTGGCGTTAGCCATTTGCTCGTCGTCACCGGTTCTGGGGGCCGATTCGCTCGGGCGCACCACCCCAACGGTGTCGCCGGGGTCGGGCTGGCGGGTCTGGTCCGCACGATCGCACGTGAATTTCCCGAGCGGTTCGTCCGGGTCATCGATATGGATCCCAAGGAGGAGCCGGCTCAACTCGCCAAGCACCTGCTCACCGAGCTGCTCACTCCTGATGCCCCAACTGCGGTGGGGTACACCGCCGGCGAACGAGTCACCTTGCAGGTCGTGCCCGCACCGCTGGAGTACGGGGGGCTGGGCGTGGCCGGGCTAGGCCCAGAGTCGGTGGTACTGCTGACCGGTGGTGCTCGCGGCATTACCGCACAGGTCGCGGTCGGCCTGGCCCGCGCGAGCGGCTGCCACCTGGAGCTGGTCGGTCGAACCCCGCTACCGCGCGGCGATGAGGAGCCGGTAATCGCGGCGGCGGCTGACCGCGTGACGTTGCGACGGGTACTCGCCCGGTCCAGGGGCGGTACACCGGCCGAGATTGAAGCAGCGGCCAACCGGCTCCTCGCCGAGCGGGAGGTCCGTACGACGCTGGGCGAGCTGCGTGGACTGGCCTCCTCGGTCCACTACTCGGCGGTCGATGTCCGCGACCCGCTGTCGGTCACAGCGCTGGTGAATGACGTGTACCAGCGGCATGGCCGGCTCGACGGAATCGTGCACGGCGCGGGGGTCCTCGCTGACCGGTTGCTCGTTGACAAAACTGCCGAGGACTTCACGCGGGTGTGGGAGACCAAGGTCAACGGGGCGCGGGCGCTGGCTGAGGCGGCCCGCGGGGACCTCAGGTTCCTGGTGTTGTTCGGCAGCGTGTCGGGGGTCTTCGGCAACCGCGGGCAGGCCGACTACGCCGCGGCGAACGACGCGCTCGACACCTTGGCCCGGATCTGGACGCCGCGGGCCTGCGGCCGGGTGGTCGCGGTGGACTGGGGGCCGTGGGCGGCGTCCGAGAACGGGACCGGGATGGTCTCGGCCGAGCTCGAGCGCGAGTACGCCAGGCGAGGCATTGGTCTGATCGAGCCCGAGGACGGCGTCGCCTGCCTGCTCGCCGAACTGGCCGCCGGCACCGAGCCCCAGGTGGTGTATATGTGCGCCGAGCCGGACGCGTTCGGGGTCGGGCAGGATGGCTGAGCCGGTCGAGGTGGCCATTGTCGGGATGGCCGCGGTGTTCCCCGGCGCCCCCGACTTGGCCACCTACTGGTCCAACATCCTGGCCGGCGTGGACGCGATCGCCGAGGTACCCGCCTCCCGCTGGGACCCGTGTTTCTACGATCCTGCGGCCGCGACCCGGCACAGCGACCGGATGTACTGCCGCCGCGGTGGTTTTGTCGACCAGGCCACGTTCGACCCCATCCGGTACGGGATCATGCCCGCCGCGGTCCCCGGCGCCGAACCCGACCAGCTGCTCGCACTGCACGTCGCCGCGGAGGCACTCACCGACGCCGGTGGAGACGACCAGCTCGGCGACCGATCCCGGGTCGGTGTGATCATCGGTCGGGGTGGCTACCTCACCCCCGGGCTGGCCCGGTTGGACCAGCGGATCCGCACCGCGAACCAGCTTGTCACCACCCTGCACGAGCTACTCCCTGGCCTCGCCGACGAGGAGCTGGACCGCATCCGTAGCGCGTTCCAATCCCGGCTCGGCCCCGAACGGCCGGAAACCGCGATCGACTTGGTCCCCAACTTGGTGGCCTCCCGAGTGGCCAACCGGCTCGATCTGGCCGGCCCTGCCTACACCCTCGACGCCGCGTGCGCCTCATCGTTGCTCGCCATCGACCACGCGGTCGCCGAGCTGGTCGCCGGCCGCTGCGACCTGGTGCTCGCCGGCGGGGTACACCACTGCCACGACATCACTCTGTGGAGCGTGTTCAGCCAGCTCGGCGCGCTGAGCCGCAGCCAGCGAATCCGGCCTTTCCACCGCGGCGCCGACGGCCTGCTCATCGGAGAAGGCACCGGCATGGTCGTACTCAAGCGCCTTGCCGACGCCGCCGGGGACCGGATTTACGCGGTGATCCGCGGAACCGGCATCGCCAGCGACGGTCGAGCGAGCAGCTTGATGAGTCCGCGCGCTGAGGGACAGGTGCGGGCCATTGAACGGGCTTGGCAGGCGGCTGGGCTGGACCCCACCGAACCAGGCTCGCTCGGCCTGCTCGAGGCGCACGGCACCGCCACCCCGGGCGGCGATAAGACCGAGCTGAGCTCGCTCACCCAGGTCTTCGGACCGGCCAACGGCGCTGGCCGCGATATCGGCATCGGCTCGGTCAAATCAATGATCGGCCACACCATGCCGGCCGCCGGCATCGCCGGTCTCATCAAGGCTGCGCTCGCAGTACACCATGGCGTGCTGCCGCCTACCCTGCACTGCGAGGACCCGCACCCGGCACTCGCCGATTCCCGTTTCGCGCCGGTCACCGAGGCCCGACCATGGCCTTCCCGCGGTGACACGCCCCGACGAGCGGGAGTCGACGCCTTCGGCTTCGGGGGCATCAACGCGCACGCCATCCTGGAGCAACCACCGAGCGCCCGATGCTCTCGACGAGTGAAAACGGCGGGTCCCGAGCGGGTGCTGCTGTTGGCCGCAGCCACACCGGCCGAGTTGGAGCGGCGGCTCCAGGTGCCGGACACCGGTTTGCTCGACCGCGACGATGCAAGCATGCCGCCAGCCGGAAGTCCTTGCCGGCTGGCGATCGTCGCGCCGACTGCGCGCCGCCTGGCGCTGGCCCGCAGAATCGTGCGACAGGGCACGCCGTGGCGGGGCCGCGACGACATCTGGTTCACCGCCACGCCACTGAATCCCGAAGACGCGCCGGCTCGGCTGGCGTTTGTCTTCCCGGGGTTAGAGCAGGGATTCGACCCCCGGACCGACGACGTGGCCGACCATTTCGGGTTGGCCCGTCCGGACCTCGGAGACATCGCCGTCCTCGGTCGGCACAGCCTCGATGTGTTGGCCGTCGGCCGGCTCCTCGATGCGGCGCTGCGTCACCTCAACGTCATGCCAGACCTGGTCGCCGGGCACAGCATCGGGGAGTGGAATGCGATGACCGCGGCCGGCATCTACCCGCACAGTGCGGTCGAGGAGCTCATCGCCTCATTTGATCCAGCAACACTGCAGGTTCCCGGGCTGGCCTTCGCCGCACTCGGATGCGGTGCTGAACTCGCCGCCCAGATTATCGATGAACTGGACCGGGTCGTGGTCTCGCACGATAACTGCCCACACCAGTCGATCATCTGCGGTGAGGAAGCTGTCGTGGTCGCCGCCCTGGACCGGCTGCAGGCGCGCGGAGTCAATGGTCAAGTGCTGCCGTTCCGGTCCGGGTTCCACTCACCGATGCTCGCGCCGTATCTGAAAGAGATCCTGGACATCTTCGCCTGCCTTCCTGTGCGGCCACCGGCCCTTCCGATCTGGTCAGCCACCACCGTCGATCGCTATCCCGACGATCCCGACCGCATCCGCGACCTAGCCGTCCGCCACCTTCTCGAACCGGTTCGTTTCGGCCCGCTGGTCCGGCGCCTGTACAGCACAGGAGTGCGGGCTTTTGTCCAAGTGGGGACTGGGAGCGTGCCTGCCTTCGTGTCCGACACGCTGGCCGAGCTGCCGCACCTTGCGGTGACCGCCAACACACCCCGGCGGTCCGGCCTGGACCAGCTACGGCGGGTTGCCGCCGCATTGTGGGTGGACGGCTGGGCGCCCCGCTTCGATCAACTACCCCTTGCGCCGCGAGCCCGGTCCGCGTCACACAGACCTGCCGTGCCCCTCGGCTTGGGGGCACCGCTGGTCCGGCTCGGGGATGACGTTGCGCCGCTCACTCAAGCGCGGGGCACTCCTGCGTTGCCAGCAGAACTGGCCACCACGGGGCATCCGGTGCTAGCAGAGTTCGAGGCGGCACTGCGGGACGCCGCGGGCGCCGCGACCGACATCGTGGGTTCGTGGGCACGAGGTGGCCCCAAGCAGAGTTGCACGACCCGAACCCTGTCCCTGGCAACCATGCCAGAACTCGTCGACCACTGCTTCTACCGGCAGCCGGACAACTGGCCTGAGCTGGCCGACCGGTATCCGGTGGTGCCGCTGACCACGATCCTCGAGCTGATGGCCGATGCCGCCCGAGATCTGGTCCCTGGCCGCATGGTCGTTGGCTTCAAGGACGTCCGAGCAATGCGATGGCTTGCGGTTGCACCACCCGTCGATGTGACGACCACAGCGTCGTTGGGTTCGGATGGCAACGCGACTGTAGTGCTCGACGGCTACGCGCGCGCCACGGTGCTGCTCGCCGACGACTACCTTTCTGGCGACCCGACACTGCCCGAACCGCCGCTGTCCGGGTCCTGCGAGATAACGGCGCAACAGCTCTACCGGGATCGCTGGATGTTCCACGGCCCTGCATTCCAAGGTGTCGCAGAGCTTGGGCCGATCACCGACGACGGGATCGTCGGGGAACTGCTTGTCCCGCCAGCACCTGGGGCGCTGCTAGATAATGCGGGGCAGCTGCTCGGTTTTTGGATCATGATGCGGGCCGCGCGAGATCGGCTCGCATTCCCGGCTGGGATCGACCAGCTGCACTACTACGGCTCACCTCCTCGGCCCGGCGAGCGGATGCGATGCGTGGTCCGGATTAGATCAGTCTCCGCCACCGAAGTGGTCGCTGACCTTGAGCTGCGGCGCGCAGACGGCCGGCTGTGGGCCCACATCGATCGGTGGAGGGACCGCCGATTCAATACCGACGAGGTGACTTGGCCGGTCTTTGTCTTTCCGGAGCACAACTGGATCGCGCAGCGCCAGCCGGGTGGGTGGTTCCTGGTCCAGGACCGGTGGCCGGATCCGGCCACCCGGGAACTCATCATGCGTCGCTATCTCAGCGCCGCCGAGCGCGCGGACTACCAGCGGCACACCCCACGAGCAGCACGGCAGTGGCTGCTAGGACGCATCGCGGTCAAGGATGCGGTCCGGCAGTGGCTCTGCGACACCGGCGTCGGCCCGGTGTTCCCGATCGAGATCACGGTGACCAATGACGCCGCGGGACGGCCGCGCGTGGTGGGCCCATTCGCAGGATTGCCGGAGGTGTCGCTGGCGCACACCGGATCGGTGGCCGCCGCGCTGGTCGGTGATCCCGGTCACGGGGGCGGCGTGGGCATCGACATCGAGCAGATCACAGACCGGGATGACCGCACCGTGGCCGCGATTTTAACCGCGGCAGAACGACGGCTGCTCGATGCTCAATGCCTATCAATTGCCGACCGACCGAGCTGGGTAACCCGATTCTGGGCTGCTAAAGAAGCCGTTTCGAAAGCAGCGGGTACTGGGCTGGGTGGGCAGCCACACCGATTTGTCGTCGAACGGGTTGACAAAGGTCGGCTGCTGGTAGCGACCGAACAACCGCCACTCGGCCGATGGGTGCAAACCGCAGTCGGCAGCCAGCCCGAACCGCACGCAGTGGCCTGGACCTCGCCGGGCGTTGCAGGTCTGCAATACAACCAACTACAGCGCACGCAGGAGGGGGCAACCTGATGACGCCCGACCAGGTCTTGGCCGACGTTCGCGTCATGTTGATCGACATCATAGGCGCAGAGTACGCACTGGGTCTGGACATCAGTATGGCCACGACATTCGAAGCGGACCTCGAGTTGGAGAGCATCGAGTTCGTCAAGCTGTCTGCGATGCTTACCGAGCATTACGGCAATCGCATCGACTTTGTCGGCTTTCTCGCGGACAAAAGCCTAAACGAGATCATCGACATGACGGTCGGCGAGGTGGTCACCTACATTGCGGGTCGCATCGATGCCACCACCGCGGTGACCGTCGATGCCTGAGATCATCGCGAATGGCGTGCGGCTCCATGTCCAGCGGCTGACGCCGAGCCACCGATCGCGCACGCCCGCCCAGCCGGTCGTGTTCATCCACGGGCTCGGCATGGACAACATGTCGAGTTACTACTACACGTTGGCCAACCCGGTAGCTCAGACCGGCGCCGAGGTGATCATGTACGACCTGCGCGGGCACGGCCTGTCGGAACGGCCACAGGCGGGCTATGGGGTGGCCGATTCAGTCGCCGACCTCGCCGCATTGCTCGATGCGCTGGAGGTTGATGGGCCTGTCCACCTGGTCGGCAACAGCTACGGCGGGACGGTGGCGCTGGGCTTTGCGGTCACCTACCCGCATCGGGTAGCGAGCATGGTGCTGATCGAGGCCCATTTCACGGTGGCCGGCTGGGCCGAGCAGGTGGCGGCCGAGCGTGATCGGATCGGATCCGATGCGGCTGGCGGTGATTTGCGCAGTTGGCTCGAGCAACTGGGCCGCAAGGTTACCCGGCTGCTGGCGATGGCTGACGACCTCATCAACCGCACGACGTTCCTGGACGACTTGAAAGCGGTACAGCCGATCCCGATGAGCCGCCTGCGCACCCTGACCTGTCCGGTGCGGGCTATCTACGGCGAACATTCCGACGTTGTCGATTACGCGCGCGAACTTGACGCATACCTACCACACTGCGAGCTGACCGTGTTGGCGGGTTGCGGCCATTCGGTGCTGATGGACGCGACTGCGGCGCTACGCGAGATCGTGCTGGACTGGTTAGCTATACAGGCCTCCGTGATCACCCCATGAGCCGGTTCCTTTTCGTCGTGCCACCGCTGGTCGGACATTTCTTCCCCACGGTGGCAGTGGGGCAGGAGCTCATCGACCGCGGCCACCATGTCGCGTGGGCCGGTCATGCTCAGACCATTGGCCCGCTACTACCGCCCGGGGCAGAGTTCCTCCCAGTTGCCGCAGATTTCGGCGGCGATACGCTAACCGAACTACGCCGCCGATCGCTGGGCCTGCGCGGCGCAAGGGCGTTCCGTTTTCTGTGGGCAGATTTTTTGATTCCGCTGGCGGTCTCGATGCTACCCGGAGTGATGGTGGCGGTGGACACGTTCCAGCCGGACGTGCTGATCGCTGACCAGCAGGCGTTGGCCGGCGCGCTGGTTGCGCACCAACGCGAATTGCGGTGGGCGACCACCGCTACCACCTCGGCGGAACTGACCGACCAATTCGTCGGCATGCCGCAACTCGGCGCTTGGGCGCGGCAATGTCTAATCGATTTCCAACGCGACCTGGCCGTATCAGAACCCATTGATTTGCGGTGGTCTTACGATTTGGTGCTGGCGTTCACAACCGAGGCGCTGGTTGGATCACTCAGTACATTCCCCAGTCACTATGTATTCGTCGGACCATCGATCGGTGCGCGGCCCTGCACGGTCACGTTCCCCTGGGACTGGCTGGATCCCGGTAGGCAACACGTGCTCGTGTCGCTCGGAACGATCAGCCCCGCGATCGGGCAGCAATTCTTCGCCACAGCGGTGCAGGCGGTTGCACCACTCGCACACCGGCTACAGATGATTCTGGTGGCGCCGCCCGGCCTCGTTGGCGCGGCACCCGAGCACGTGCTGATCCGCGAGTTCGTCCCGCAACTCGATCTGCTTCCGTATCTGCACGCGGTGGTCAGTCACGCCGGCCACAACACAGTATGCGAAACGCTCGCACACGGCGTGCCGCTCGTAGTGGCCCCGATTCGCGACGACCAGCCCGTGATTGCCCGCCAGGTCACCGACACAGGCGCCGGGCTCCGGGTCCAATTCGGGCGAGTCGGTGCCACCGAACTGCGGGGCGCGATCACCCGCATTATCGACGACCCGTCCTATCGGGCCGCAGCGCGGCGCGTACAGACCTCATTCACCACCGCCGGCGGTGCCACCACTGCGGCCGATCACTTGGAGAAATTTCTGTGAGCGATCCCTTCCAGGCCAGCGAGTCGTACTATCAGGGCGAGCTGTCCGCGGGTGTCGAACGATTCCTGGAACCACGCCGGGACACCTGTCCCTGGTGTGGCTCCACTGATCTGTCGATACGGCTGCGAACCACCGACCTCATCCAGCGCAAGCCGGGCCGGTTCACTCTCGAACAGTGTCAGACATGCCAACACATCTTTCAAAACCCACGACTCACACCAGCCGGCTTGGATTTCTACTACCGTGATTTTTACGACGGTCTCGGGCGGCAGATGGCGGAGGGGGCCTTCAACGCGGCCGGCCGCTCATATCGCGGGCGAATCGAGATGCTCAGGGCGTTCACCACTCCCAAAGCCTGGCTGGACGTCGGCGCCGGCTACGGCCACTTCTGCCAACGTGCCCGCGAGGTTTGGCCGAACACCGTGTTCGCTGGGCTGGACCTCAGTGTCAGCGTGGAGGAAGCCCAGCGACGTGGCTGGATCGACCGCAGTTACCGCGGAGAGTTCGTTGCGTTGGCGGATGAACTGGCCGGCCATTACGACGTAGTCAGCATGCACCATTATCTGGAACACACCCGGGAGCCGTTCGACGAGCTGGACACCGCTGCCAAGATCCTTCCTAGCGGGGGCTACCTGCTGATCGAACTGCCCGATCCTCAGTCGTTGCTCGGCCGTATCTTCGGCCGCTGGTGGATGCCTTGGTTTCAGCCGCAACACCAGCACCTGATTCCGGTGAACAACCTCGTACAAGCGTTGGCCAACCGTGGGTTTTCGTCGGTATCCATCGAACATGGCGCGGCGCACCAGTACGTCGACCTGTTCCTCAGCCTGTTGCTCGTACTGATCGCCATCGCCCCCGACCCGAGCCTGCCGTGGTCAAAGACCACGCCCGCGCGCTGGCGGCAGTTGCGGCACGCCACGGTCTGGTCCGCAGGTCGACCGTTGTTACTGATCGCCTACTTGCTCGATCAGCTGGTTGGCCGCGTTATACGTCGCACCCGGGGAGGCAATACCTACCGGGTATTAGCTCGTAAGGACAGCTGATGCAAGCCGAATTCGCTGACCGGGTTGCATTAGTTACCGGTGCGGGATCGGGTATCGGCGCCGCGGTCGCCATCCGACTCGCATCCGAAGGCGCCCGGGTCGCGGTGGCCGACATTGACGATATCGGCGCCGACCGTACGGTCCACCTGATCCGCGAAGCCGGTGGTCATGCGGAAGCGATCGCGGTCGATGTCAGCGATCAAGCCTCGGTAGAAACCGCGGTTACCAAGGCCGTCGCTTGCTTCGGCGCCCTGCACCTCGCGGTGAATAATGCCGGCGTGACCGGGATGGCCGCGCCTACCGCGGAATACGATTTAGCAGACTGGGAGCGGGTGATTGATATTAACCTCAGTGGCGTTTTCTACTGCCTGCGCTATGAGATCCCCGCCCTACTCACCGCCGGCGGAGGGTCGATCGTGAATATCTCCTCCGTGCTGGGTACCAATGGCTGCCGCCAACAGGCGGCCTACGTCGCAGCCAAGCACGGCATTGTCGGCCTCACCAAGTGCGCGGCGCTGGAGTACGCCAGCCAACGCATCCGGGTCAACACGGTCGCTCCAGGCTACATCGAGACACCTCTCATCACCGAGGGCCTCAGTCCGCTCATCAGCCGGTCGCTGATTCGAGCTCATCCGATAGGTCGGCTTGGCCTCCCTGCCGAGGTTGCCGACATGGTTGCGTTTTTACTCTCAGAGCGTGCGTCGTTTGTCACAGGGAGCTACCACCTCGTCGATGGCGGATACTCGGCGCATTGAGGTCTGCGGCTACCGCGCATCACCCTCGCCTCGCCGAAGGTGGCCCGGCCGATGGCCGGGTGCTACCCGGTTTGATCAGGCCAGGGGCCTGGGGAATCGCAGCGCCACAGTGGTGCCGGTCGGGCCGTTATGGGTAGTCAGAACGTCGGCGAGGTGGCGCGCCATCCAGATGCCTCGGCCGCGTCTGGCGTCGGTAGGCGGGCGCACGTAGCCGGTGGTCGCGGGAATGCCGGTCCGGCCATGGTCATCGACGCGGACGAAGACAGCGTCGGCTGTGGACCAGCCCCGGACCCGGGCAGGCGGCTGGCCGTGCTCCAGCGCGTTGGTGGCGATCTCGTCCACCGCGATGACGATGTCATCGGTGTCGCCGTCGCTCAACGCTGTGCTAGTACCCCAGGAACGCAACCGCCGGCGCAGTTCAGCGAGGCCGTCAGCAGACTCGAGGCGCACGTCGAGGTCGAGATCGGCAGGTGCGGCCGGGGCTGAGGTTACGTTGGCGGTGAGGTAGTCGATGGGGTCACGGTACTCGGTGTTGATGATCGTGCCATCGCCACCGAGCAGTCGTGGGTGGACTGCACGGACCTGCGCCAGCACCTCGGGCGGGTAGCGGCGCTGATCCCACAGAAACAGCATGGGATACCCGTACGCCCCGTAAATCTCGTAGGCCATGGATACATACCGCAAGTACTGGCTCAACCGGTCGGAGCTGAGGTCGCAACCTGGTTCCCCTATCACGCGAGTGGGCACGCCCGCGCGTTGCCACTGCGCCAGGTAGTCACCGAAGGACGAAAACATCCGGCCCAGGCGGTTGCCGGACAGCCCGGCACCGCCCCACTGGACGTGGTCGGCAGCCTCGCCCAAGGCGTCCCGAAGCACTCGCTCGGCGGGCTCCGAGATCACCACAAGAAGGTGCTCCTGACGGCGCAATGCCTCAGCGAGGTAGGGCGACAACAGATCACAAAGTTGTTCATCAGAGCTATAGAGCACTCCGACGTGCGCGAACCCCACCGCATGCCCCCCCGGATCCGCGGCAGCGCTCACGACGGGTTCGGCGTTTCGCTGAGCTGAAGATCGCCTTCGTCCGCTACCCCGGCTGGATCACCACAATTCATAGATTTACCCAATACCCACTACCGGCATCCTTAAACACCCCGGGAGGATCCGCCCATGGGTTCCGGTCTCCTGGTTCATCTGTGCACCCCGGTGACATGGCGGTTGGCGCTGGCCGCGGGCAGCCTGGCGCCGCCGTCACTGTTGCACGAAGGCTTCGTGCATCTGTCGACCCCAGCCCAGCTGACCTGGCCGGCCAACGCGCTGTTCAGGGGGCGCACCGATCTTCTTTCCCTGGTCATCGACCCAGCGCGGCTGCCTGGTGAGTTGCGGTGGGAACCCGCGCCGGACGCCCCCGCCGAGGCGCCTTTTCCGCATCACTACGGCCCGGTGCCGGTGTCCTCCGTGGTGGCGGTCATGCCGTACCAACCGGGTCCGGATGGGCGCTTCACCGAACCGATCGGGCTGCCCGCGCCCGAGGACACCGTCGCACGAGTACGCCTGTTCGATCGTGCGCTGGCCCAGCGGCGTGGCGCCGCCGTACTGCCGGTAAACGGTGGAATTGCGGTGCTCGACCCGAGATTTCCGGCATCCCACGAGCACAACGCGTTGTGGATGGACGCGCGCAGCGACGCCGCTACGGTGGCCGCCGAGGCTGATCGGGTGCTCGGCGCCGCCGACCTCTGCCACCGGCGGGCGGTGCTCGATGACCCCGCCACCGCGACCGCACTAGCGAGCCAAGGGTGGCACATCCTGGAGCTGCCCCTGTTGTTGTACGGCGGCGCGCAGCCAGCAGTGACAGTGCCGCCCGAATCCATCACCGTAGTGCCCGTGACGCATGAGGTCGTCCGCACGTTGTGGCAGCGGGCCTGGCGGCGCGATCAGCCTGGCCTCGATGACGATGCGGTGCGCCAGCTCGTCGACTGCGAAGCGCTTGCGGATGCGGTGCTTCGCGTCGTCAACCTCGCAGTCCTCAACCAACGCGGCGAGCCGATCGCAGGCACGCAGCTACGCATCGATGGCGCGACCGCCGCAATCGAGGCTGTGATGACCGAACCGGCACACCGGCGCGCCGGCCTCGCGCGGGCGCTGGTACTCGACGCTCTCGCGCGGGCCCGAACGGCCGGGTGCGATGCCGTCTTTCTCACCGCTGTGGCGGGCGGATGGCCACACCGCTGGTATACCCGTCTCGGATTCACCGACGTCGGCAGTCGCTTCCAGGCAACGTGCTCGACTATCCCGAATTAAGCTGCAGCCCTAGCATTCGGGCCATGAGCGATCGCTCCGCTACCAGCCCGGCCGTTGCTCAGGAGGATAGCGAGCGCACGTTCGACCGGCTGGTGGACGAGGGCACGCAACGCCTTGGTCGGTCCTGGTCCGGGCTACTCGCAACCGGGTTTCTCGGTGGTCTGGACGTCGGGGTCGGCGTGCTGGCCCTGCTGTTGCTGGAAGAGGCCACCCATAGCGTTATGCTCGGTGGTCTCGGCTTATCTCTGGGTTTCATCGCGCTGACGTTGGCGCGTAGTGAACTGTTCACGGAGGACTTTCTTGTTCCCGTGGCAGCGGTCGTAGCCAAGACCGCGTCGTTGGCCTCCCTCGCGCGGCTGTGGCTGCTGACCACAGTGACCAATTTAGCCGGCGGCTGGATCATCACCGGCCTGGTGATGGCAGGTTTTCCCTCGCTACGTGCCACTGCCGTCGAGTCGGGAAGGTTTTATATCGACCTCGGTATCACGTGGAAGGCTTTCGCACTGGCACTTGTCGGGGGCATGCTGATCACGCTGATGACTCATCTCCAGCACTCCACCGAGTCCGACGGTGTGCGGCTGGTACCTGCCATTGTCGTGGGTTTCCTGCTGGGCGCAGGCAAGCTCAATCACGCGATCGTCGCCTCGCTGATCTGTTTTGCCGCATTGCAGGTCGGAGCGCCGTTCGGCTATGCCGACTGGTTGGGGTTGCTCGCCTTCGCAGTGCTCGGCAATATGATCGGTGGGCTGGCACTCGTCACCCTGATGCGCCTATTGCAGGTCCCGCACAAGGTATTGGCCGAACGCCGGGGTAATTCCACCCACACCAGGGGACGAAAGGCCGCCTAGCCAGCGTCATCCACGTCGTACACGTCGGCCGCCGGAGTGGCCAGCAACAGCTTCGCCATCTCGCCCTTCAGTACGGTCAGGCGGTTCTCCTCCTGCTCGCTCCGATTCTCCGTCCGCGCCAGCGCGATGAACTCGTCCCCGACATACCCTTCCCGCAGCACCACCGTGACGCTGCGCGCCCGGTAATCGAGCCGGAAAATGAAACGTTCGCGTGTTGAACCCAGCTCGGGACGCGCCAAGGCATCATCGACGACATACCGGCCGTCGGTCACTGCGCGCATGGCCATCTCGAACGCGTCGCGGGCACCTGGACCGGCGAAAGCCGTGTGCACCTCGATCTCGCGCCGCTGCGCCAAGCCGTCGGGCTCGAGCAGCGGCAGGGCTCGTTCCATCACCTTCAGCGCGTGCGCCACCCCGCCGGGAGAATCCGCACCGTGGTAGCGCATCAGATCCTCGAACGTATAGGCGAGCGCGCCTGCCTGGTCCGCGACCTCGATCGTGTTGATCACCCGAGCTCCTCCGTTGCATGACGCGGTCACGTCCATAACGGTACGTCGAAGTGGGATCATCGACCTGGTGACACCTGGACGGCGTTGGCGATTCGACGGTGAGATCGCCGCCTTCGGCAGGGCCGCGGGCCACCGCATCGTCGTTGGACGGTGGCCGGTGTCACCGTTCGGCCCGATCAGCGATGTCATGGTCGAGGCGCCTGGCGGTGGCAGGCTGCTCATCGCGCCGAACGATGAGGTCGCCCGATTCCTTGCGGGCACTTACCGCTTCGATTCCGTCGCCGTCACACCGGTCGAGGCAGTTCGCCGCCCCGAGCGGCTGCACGTGGTGGCGGGGCCGCTGCGCAGCGATCTGATCATCGGAAGACGCGGCTGGCTCGGGTTGCTGCTCCGCGCTGTGCCGCGCCGGGTGGCCACCGCCCCTGCTTGGGCGGCCCTGATCGACCCGCTGGCTCGAGCCGCGCTGCCCGGCGTGCGGACCCGCGGTAGCGCCGGTTCCGGACGCCGGGAGTGGTACGGAGCCTGGGATCTTCATCAGCTGCTCTCGGTGACCGCCAGCTGGCAGGGCATTGACCTCGGCGCCATGGCGGACGTATGCCCGCCGGTCCGGTTCGGATTCGGCTCCACGCCGCGCCGGCCGTCACTGGTGCGCCTCACCACCACCATCCAGCTGCCCACCCCGCCGCTCGATCTCACCGCCCGACATGGAGACATATCGGGGTGATGACGGCCCTCACAACCCCGATATGTCTCCATGTCGGGAGGCGGGCGAAGGCCGGCGGTCCGGCGGGACGCGAACGAGTAGCCATGGATTCCTCCTGCTGAGTCGTCACAGTGTGTCGATGCTGGTAGCGCAGTGCGAGGTAGCGGTACAGCCGCCAGGCCCACAGTCCGGGTGCACCCCAGCTGTCGCGGCGCTGCGCGGCGTCGAGCACGTAGAGTGCACGGGCCAGCTCCGCGTGGCTCCACACCAGAGGGGTATTGCCGAGCATCCGCCCCGAGTGCGGCTCGACCTCCTCCGCGAGCAGCCGCGGCAGTCCGCGCACAACCGATCAGCCGCGCTCCGGCCTGATCCACTCGGCCCAGCCTCGCCAGGGCGGTGACGGCCAAGAAGGACACCGGCAGGAACGCGCCCTCGGTGCCCGGTCCCGGCCCGAGCTCGGGTGGGTAGCGGTACAGGTAGGGTCCGGCGCCGAGCCGGGCGATCACGGCGTCCACCAACCGGCCGGCCCGGGGATCGTCCCTGCCTAACAACCCGAATGCCACCGCCAGCAGCGCTGACGCGTCAGGTGTGCGGTCAGCGTCCTGGTAGCTCTGCGGCAGCAGGCCCTCGTCGTCAAGCGACGCCAGGATCCGTCTGCAGATGGTCTCGCGGGCAGCCTTCCAGTGCCGCCGGCGAGTCCACGGCCGCCATCCGCGAGCGATCCACAGTGCCCGGTCCAGCACCAGCCATCGGCCGATGTCGCCGTCGACCAACGGCTTGGGGTCGGCGAACTCTCCCGTTGCTGTTTTTGACCCGGTCCGGTCGGTCGCCGCCCACCCCGTCGGCGAGCCGGGTGACCAGCCGCCACGTCGTCGCATCCAGCCGGCCGCCGACTTGCAGGTAGACCGAGACCGCCTCGACGAGCAGCCCCGGCCCGTCGTATTGCCGCTGGTGGCGGGCCGAGTTTCCGATCCGGATCGGCCGTGAGCCTGCCCAACCATCGATCCCTGGCAGCTCACGCTGGTCCGGTACCTGCTCCCCACGAACATCGAGCACTGGGGTGCCCACCATGTCTCGCTCGCCCCACACTCGGTGCACAAGCTCGAGGTGGCGTCGGGCGTCTTCGTGCTGCCCGAGCAACGCCGCGACCGCCGTCGACACCGACGCATCCCGCAGCCACGTGTAACGGTAGTCGAACTGCCGCTGGTCGCCCGGCGCCTCGGGCAGGCTGGTAGTCGGGGCCGCCACCACCGCGCCACTCGGCCGGTACGTGCAGGCCCGCAGCACCGCCAGCGCATCCACAGCCCGCTCGGGGTGCAGCCGCGGCAGCCACGACACCGCGAGCCGATCCCGTTGCACGGCATCGCGCGACTCCAGCCGCGCTACCAGCTGCTCAACGTCGGGCTTGAGGTCACCGTCCACGGTGATCACCAGCGCCGCCCAGCCGTGCTGCGTCAACCGCACGGTGCTGTGCAGCGCCCCATCGCGAACCTGGTGCCCATCGGCATGAACGGTGACCGGTCCGGGCCGTTCGCCGGCTGGCCTGGCTGCCCAACGCGACTGCGCCGTCGACGTGAAACTCCAGCCAGGGGGCGGCAAAGCCGCCTAGGCGCAGGACATGCTCTACGGTCTGCGGACTCGCCGGCCGGCCGTGGCCGGACCGGTGCGGCCGTAGCAGCCGTACCAGAGCCACCCTGAGCCTGCGTCCAGCAGCGCGTCCCACACCTCGACGAGGAGGCCCGCAGGCGCGCGCAGCAGTGTCCGCGTACTGCTACCCGCCGGTGCGCTGTCCGCCTCGACGAGGGCCAGACCGGGAAAAGTCGCGACGCCGCCGTCGGGATCCAGCAGCTGCCAGCACAGCGGTGGGTCGTCGAAGGTCGGCGCGCACCACCAGTCGACCGTGGCGTCTGGCCGCAGCATTGCGACCGTGCGACCATTGCCCACCAGGCGCGCAGCGCCCAGATCGGGAGCCCATCGGGGCGCCCGCTGACCCTGTCGCTCCAGCTTGCACATCCGCGTGGCGACACTCTCGTCCCCCGCCAGGCCGAGCCGGCACCACAGAGATTGCCCGCTCATCAGCGAGGGCAATCTCCGCCTGCCGTTCATTGCTTGCGAACCTTTTTCTGACCGATGCCCGAATTCGCTCATGTTGATGGAATCGGATCGGCACCCGGCTGGTGCGAGCTCACGCTGTCGAGCACCGCCCGCAGGCGTCTGGCGGTATCAGGATCGAGAGCTCAGGGTTCTTAATCAGTAGGTCAGGCTAAGTCGTGAGATCGAAAATCCAGACCATGGAGGAGAGCCCGTGAGCAGAAGGCTCGCAGTGCTGTTGTCCGTGCTCTCGATCCTCGCGCTTACCACCGCTGGACTCGCTCATGCGAGCGGTGCTCGCGCCCCTCACATCATCACGCTGGCGGTCGACGCGACCGATGCTCCGGGTAAACTTTTCCACGCGCGGGAAGTCATTCCCGCCAACTCGGGCCCGCTCACGCTCTACTACCCGAAGTGGATTCCGGGTGAGCACGGGCCGACAGGGCCGATCATCAACTTGGCGGGCCTGAGGTTCAAGGCGGGTGGAGAGAGCCTCACGTGGCGGCGGGACCCCGTTGACATGTACGCCTTCCACCTCGATGTGCCGCAGGGCGCGACCACTATCGAGGCCGACCTCGAGTTCCTGGCACCTACCTTCGCCGGCGGATTCACGTCGGGTTCCTCGACGACCTCGCACCTTGCCGTCTTCGCCTGGAATTGGATCCTGCTGTCCCCTCCGGTGCCGCACACCGACGACCTGCTGTTCGATGCCTCGCTGCGACTGCCGGCCGGCTGGCGATACGGCACCGCACTGAGTGTGCAGCAGGAGTCGCATGGCGAGGTGAAATTCCGGACCGTTAGCCTCACCACCCTCATCGATTCGCCAGTGCTGGCGGCCCAGTACTTCCGTCGCTTTCCGCTCTCGGCAGGCAAACCACCAGTAGAGATGGATGTCGCCGCCGACAGCCCCGCCGCACTCGACGCAAGCCCGCAGTTCACCGATGCCATGCGCAAGCTCGTCGAGGAGGCGGAGGCGCTTTTCGGGGCCGAGCACTACGACCACTACAACTTTCTCCTCACCCTCAGCGACCACGTGGCGCACTTCGGCCTCGAACACCACCAATCCAACGACAGCCGCGTCGCCGAACGCGCATTGATCGATGAGGCACAGGGCCGGCTCGCGCTCGGTGTGCTCCCCCACGAGTACGTCCATTCCTGGAATGGCAAGTACCGTCGCCCCGCCGGGCTGGCCACACCGAATCCCCAGACGCCGATGCAAGGCGAGATGCTGTGGGTCTACGAAGGGCTGACGCAGTATTACGGAAATGTGCTGGCGGTGCGCAGCGGCCTGTGGACGCCGCAACAGTACGAAGACACGCTGGCACAAGCCGCCGCGAACCTGGACCACACGCCCGGTCGCCTGTGGCGCCCACTGATCGACACGACCGTCGCGGCGCAGCTGCTCTACCAAGCTCCGCCAGAGTGGAGCGCCGAGCGGCGTGGCACCGACTTCTATAACGAAGGCGTGCTCATCTGGCTCGACGCCGACACGCTCATCCGCCAACTCACGTCCGGCCAGCGCTCGCTCGACGACTTCTGCCGCAGGTTCCACGGCGGGCAGACCGGTCCGCCCGCGGTCAAGCCGTACACCTTCGATGACGTGGTGGCAACGCTCCATGAGGTCGCTGCCTACGACTGGCAGGGTTTTCTCAATCAGCGCCTCTACAGCACCGACGGGCACGCTCCCCTAGGCGGTATCGAGCGTGGCGGGTGGCGGCTCACCTACAACGCCGAGCAAGGTCAGCGGATCCAGGATCTGGAAGCAGCCCGCAAGCAGGTTGAGATGGGCTTCTCGCTGGGGTTACGCCTGAACACCGACGGCCTCATCACCGACGTGATTCCCGGGACCCCGGCGGCGCAGGCCGACCTCGGACCGGGCATGACCGTTGTCGCGGTAGACGGTAACGGATTTTCACCCGACATCCTGCGTGACGCGGTCAGCACGGCCAGGACCTCCAACAAGCCGATGCAGCTGCTGGTCAACAATGAGGGCGCGCTGATCACCTATCCGATCGCCTACCACGGCGGCCAGCAGTATCCGCACCTCGTGCGCGACGGCGCCAAGCCCGATTCGTTGAGCCAAATCATCGCGCCCCTGACCCCGAGGCGGTGAAGGCCGTCAAGTACGCGATCGACGACGAACGATGGAGCGTGCCAGCACTCGCCAGCCAAGCAGCAACAGCGCCAGGCCTAAGGTGACAACCACCACGAACGCCAGGGGCAATCGGTGGGTGAACGCTGCGCGAACACCGAGCCCGACCACGGTGGCGCTGACCCACACCGCGGTTCCGACGGGCAACCGTAACGGCGCGCGCCACGCCCGGCCGACCAGCCACCCGATGACCAATCCCAGCAGGAACGGCGACGCAGTGGTGAGCAACTCGAACGCATCAACCACCTCGCCATGCAAGCTGCGCCCTATGGCGGTGAACACCAGTACCGCGAGCACATCGGCTCCCGCGGCGAGGGTGACAGTTGCTGGTCGAACGCTCGGCGCACGCTCGAGTTCGTAGTGCGGTGCCAAGCTACGTGGTCCGCGCTGATGCCCGAGCCGCATCTTCGAGCCGCTTAACCACGACGTCCGCGTGGATCGGAATGGAATTCTCTCTCAGCGGGCCGGTACCCCGTAGCTGCGCCTTGAACGGGAACTGGTGCTCGGGGGACTCTCCGGGCTCTTCGCGGTCGAGTTCACCGTCAACCACCGGGTATACCTCGCCCGTCCACACAGTGTCGTCGGGAAGATGCAACTCAACAGTCACGTCGCCCAACGCACCCGCCGGCGAGCTGACGCGTGTGCTAACGCACCAGCTCACCAGCGGAGCAACGCGTTGAGTGACCACCAACTCGCCTGGCCTGAGCGCGCCATCGGCGATGCGGCACATCACCTCGATGTTCAGGACGTTCATGCTGGACCTCCCTTGCCTGGTGCCATCCTTGCCTGACGCCAGTCCCGGAGTCGTCCGTCCCCGCTGTGCCGCCGAATTGAGGCTACGGCACGCGAGTGATGCCCGGAGGTACGCCGGCCAAGCACCGTGGCAGCGAGCAGAATCCATGCGTGGGAGCGCGCTCCGTCCTCGCGGTGCGCTCAGTAGCGGGAGTCGCTCTCGGGCAGATACGGGTCTGCTCCCACTCCGTACTGGTCTCGGGGTGGAGCAGCGATGGCGCGGTTCCGCCAGGTCAGGGCAAGGCTGACGAGTAATCCCAGGAGACCGACCGCGGTGAGAATCCACCCCACCAGAGTCAGATCGATCCCGCGCACGTTGACGCTCACCGCGAGGGCGAGGATCAGGCCCAGTGCGATCAAGCCGATGCTCGATCCGATTCTCATAGTGCTTATGTACCCGTCGCGGCGACGGCGCACACCTCCTAGCTCCGCTGGCGAGTCCCGGGCCTGGCGGCTTGTCGGCCTGATTCAAAACAGGCGAGCGTTTTCGTGGTGACGTATGATCATCACGGCTCTGGCCATAGCCAGGGTCACGGATCGCCTCGACGTGCGCCTCGAGGATCTCGTCACCCTCTTGACCACGTCGGTGCTCAGCCGGGTGCCGATCACGGGGAGGCAGCGTGCGGTTCGACGAGGGCTCTGAGCTGGATACGTCGCAGGTCGACGATCGGCGCAGTGGTGGCGGCGTCGGGGGCCGCGTCGCGCTGGGTGGTGGTGGTGTCGGCATCGTCGGTCTGCTGCTCTACCTGCTGCTTTCCCAGCTCGGCGGCGGCCCGGGTAGCCCGCTGCCCGACGGCCTGCCGGGTCTCGGTGCCGGGCAAAGCGTCAACGACACGCAGATCAACGAGAGCTGCCGGACCGGCCACGACGCGAACACCAAGCTCGACTGCGAGGTCGTCGGCGTTGTCAACTCCCTCGACACCTATTGGACCGACGCCTTCGCCCGCTCCGGTTACACCTACCGCAAGCCCAGGATCACCTTCTTCAATGGCGGCGTGAACACCGGCTGTGGCAGCGCCAGCTCAGAAGCCGGCCCGTTCTACTGCCCAGCCGACCGCGAGGCCTACATCGACTTACGCTTCTTCCAAGAGCTCGAGCAGCGCTTCGGAGCAGAGGGTGGTCCATTCGCCCGTGCGTATGTGGTCGCGCATGAGTACGGCCACCACGTGCAGAACCTGCGCGGCACCTCACGTCGGGTCCAGCCGGGCGACTCCGGGCCGGCCTCCGGCTCGGTGCGGCTTGAACTGCAGGCCGACTGCTACGCCGGAGTTTGGGCGAAGAACGCGAGCACCACCCCGGGACCGTCCGGCCGGCCACTGATCACCAACGTGACCGACGCTGACGTCAACGCCGCACTCGACACCGCCGGCCACATCGGGGACGACTTCATCCAATCCCAGCTCCGCGGCGGCCCCGTCAACGAAAGCCAGTTCACCCACGGAACCTCCGAGCAGCGCCAGAAGTGGTACAGCACCGGATACCAATCCGGGGACCCTGCGAGCTGCAATACCTTCGACACCCCCGACCTCGGCTGAGGCCGGCTGCATGCACCGGCCACTCGGCCACAGATTCGCCACTGCAAGCAATCAGAAGCCCGGCACCACCGCCGGCGCCGGGCTCTGATTGCTTGCAGTGGAAAACCGTGATCACGCATTCACCCGGCCGAAAAGCCGACCGAAGAACCGTTTCAGCGCGGTCATCGCCGCCTGCATGCCGATGCTGAAACCCTTCACTGGTACCGCATCGCGTTGCACGGCTGCCTCGCCACGGGAGGCACGCCCGATATCATCCGCGATGCACTTGGCGAAACTTCTCATCAGCACGCTCGTGACGTCCTGGACCATGCCACGGCCGAACTGGGCAGCAGCACCGGAAAGCTGGATATCCTGAGCCACCTTCACGCGGGTTCCGCTACCTGAAGGCGCCATCGTCGACGTCACCTTCATGGTGGCCTGGCCCTTGCCCTTCTCCTCCGACCCGGATGCATCCATCACGATCCGCTTGGCCGCCTCGTCGCGCTGGACGATCTTTGCGGTGCCCAGGAACTGGAGCTTCACCGGACCCATCTTGGTCGTCACGCGCCCCTTGTACACATCGCCGTTGACATCGATGAGCTCAGCACCGGGCAAGCAGGGCGCGATCCGCGGCACGTCCTGCATGTGCTTCCACACCTGCTCGAGGGGGGCAGCAACCTCGAACTCGTTCTCGATCAGCATTGATTACTCGCTCCTTAATAATCCTCGCGAGGCTCGAACACGGACAATCAGCGCCTATGGCACGGCTTCCTCATCGTGATGACCCAGCATGGCCACCAGCACGAGGGAGCGCTCATCGACCCCAACGGCCTTGAAATCAAGTCCGCTGACGACGCGTTGCGCCGACGGATGACTCTCACGGAACCGCCATCGGGGTTCCACGAGCGTCGGGATTCCACGGGCACTGTCCGCCATCCGATCGCCTGACCCAATCGACGAGAGTGCCAACCATCGATGATCGTTAAACCTCGGGCCTGGTTGGTTGCAGACATGCCGGCCGTGGCGCTGCGCCTGTAGGTGTGACGCGGCTGGGAATATGACTGTGGCAACGCCACGATGCGGTCGATGATTGGCGTACTCGTCAAGAAGACCTTCGCATCGAGGAGCGGCGTCATGGATCTCAAGCTGCGGCCCGGTAAGCCCGAAGACGCCGAGACCTGCGGACGGATCTGCTACGAGGCATTCGCTGCGATCGCCAGGCAACAGAATTTTCCTCCGGATGTACCCTCTCCCGAGGCTGCGGTAGGCCTGCTGTCGATGATGCTGGGCCATCCGGGTTTCTACTCGGTAGTAGCCGAAGCCGACGGGCACGTGGTGGGCAGCAACTTCCTCGATGAGCGCTCGCGCATTGTCGGCGTCGGCCCTATCACCGTGGATCCCGCCGTCCAAGACGGTGGAATAGGCCGAGCCCTCATGCAGGACGTGATACGGCGCGCCACTCAGCGCACCGCCCCAGGGATCCGGCTTCTTCAGTCCGCTTACCACAACCGTTCGTTATCCCTGTACGCAAAGCTCGGCTTCCAGGTGCGTGACCAGCTCGCCTGCATGCAGGGCGCCCCTCCCAAGGGCATGATCTCCGGCTACGAAACCCGGCGCGCTGAGCCGGCGGACATCGAGGCGTGCAACGCCGTCTGCCGTCATGTTCATGGCCATGACCGGGCTGGCGAGCTGACCGACGCCCTAGCGCAGAACACTGCGCTGGTGGTCGAGCACGACGGGCGAATCAGCGGATACGCCACCGACCTGGCGTTCTCCGCCCATGCGGTGGGCGAGAGCAACGAAGAACTCAAAGCGCTGATCATGGCTGCCGATGCCTTCGGAGGCCCCGGCATCCTCGTCCCTACCACCAATGCCGACCTGTTCCGCTGGTGCTTGGAACGGGGTCTGCGGGTGATGCAGCTGCTGACTCTGATGACGGTGGGCCTGTATTCCCCACCGCACGGCGCCTACCTACCCAGCATCCTTTACTGACTTCGACCCACCCAATGGGCCTGCCGCAAGCTGCCTGATGCAGCGCAGCATCGGCCGACGACGTATGTTTGCTGACAAACCGTGACGGCCGGGCGAGGGTGGACGCGAGATGGCGCAGGCCACGAAGCGCACGAAGGAATTCGGCGACCGGGGCTTCCTGCGGCGGTTGACGCTTGCCACGGCGTGGGGCGAGGGCCTGGACGGGTTCGACCTCGGAGTGCTCAGCGTGGTGCTGGTGCCGCTGTCGAGGGAGCTCGGGATCTCGCCGGTGTGGGCCGGCTTGATCGGCGCGTCGTCGCTGATCGGCATCTTCTTCGGTGCGCCGATCGGCGGTTTTCTCACCGACCGATTCGGCCGCAAGCAGCTGTTTCTCATCGACATCTGCCTGTTCGTCGTCCTCGGCGTGCTGCAGGCGTTCGTGGCCGAGGCGTGGCAGCTGTTTGTGGTCCGGCTGCTACTCGGTATCGCCATCGGAGCCGAATACTCCATCGGCTCGTCGATGCTCTCGGAGTTCGTGCCAGCGCGTCGGCGTGGCCGCCGGGTGTCCTACATGCTCGTCTTCTGGTACGGCGGCTATCTGGTCTCGGTGGCGGCCGCCTATGGCCTGCTGGAGGGCCTGGGCTGGAGCTGGCGCTGGACGCTGGCCACCAGCGCGATCCCGGCGCTGGTGGTGCTGGGGCTGCGCATCGGACTGCCCGAGTCGCCGCGCTGGCTGATGCTGCACGGGCGCACCCAAGACGCGCGCGCGATCATCGACCGCTACCTCGGCGGCGACGAACACATGGCCGAGGCCGCCTACGACTCGGACGTCAAAAACGAGGCCGGCTGGCGGCAGCTGTTCGCCCCGGGCATGCGCTCGCGCACCTTCTTCGTCAGTACCTTCTATATCTGCGTGGTGACGCCGTACTTCGCGATCTTCACCTTCGCCCCGAAGGTGTTCGAGTCGCTGCAGCTCAACGAGATGGCCGGCACGATCTTCGCTAACAGCATCGCGTTCATCGGGGCGATCGTCGGCATGCTGACCATTGAGCTCATCGGGCGCCGCAAGCAGCTGATCGGCCCGTTCTGGATCATGGCGGGTGCGCTGCTGGTCATCGGGCTGTGGGCCGGTGCGCCGCCGATGGCGCTGGTCGGTGCCTTCGCGGTGTTCGCCTTCTTCAACGCCATGACCGGCAACCTCACCGCCGTGTACCCGATCGAGGTGTTCCCGACTGACGTACGGGCTACCGGGGTGGGCATCGCCAACGCGTTCAGCCGCATCGGGGCTGCGGCGGGTACGTTCCTGCTCCCGGTCGGGATCCAGGCCATCGGCCTGCCGTGGTGCATGGTGACCGGGGCAGCCATGTGCGTGATCGGCGCCACGGTGTCCCAGCTGCTCGCCCCGGAGACCACCGGCAAGTCGCTAAGCCACACCGGCCTGGTCGCCACGCTTTCGCCAAAGATCGCCCCAGCCTGAAGTTTCGCTTCGCCGGCCGCCGCTAGCAGATGATCATTCTGTACGAATCCTCGCGCCTTCACTGGCGCGTTGGCCCGTGCTGGCGATCGCCGCTGGGGTTGGCTTCGTGCTGTTGCTGACGAGCGAACGCGTCGGCTACTGCGCTTCCACCGGGCCACTATGACCACCGGCTTTGACAGCGCTTCTCGATTCTTCCAACTCGGCCCCGCACAAGCAGATGCAGATCGTTCCGGCAATCCGAGATGCACGTAAAGATCATCGAGTTCGTATTGAAACGTTCGCCACTTGGTTAAAGAGGGCCGAACAGTCCTTGATCATGGTTTGGGTGCCGGAAGCGGCACATCGTGTCGCCCTAGGCACCGAGACCGTGATCATGCTTGCTTGACCGACCACCAACTCAGCGGCATTGCACCGAGACGGCGCGTTGGTCCAGCCACCGATGACACCACAGTGGTGTGCGCAACGCTAAGGTCAACCGGGCCGCTCTTCCCGCCGCCGGCCGTCCGGTGCCTTGCCCGGCGCACCTATCACCCATGTTCCACACGGGCAAGTGTTTGCGTAACAAACCTGCTGCCGGGCGAGATATAGACGACATGGCGAGTGACTCGGGTGGCACAAGAATTGCGAAGTGATGCGCGGACGCGTTCGGCGGCGCATCTTCTACTACGCAAACACTGTTTATGCGCCACAATGGCGGGCGTCGAGAGAGGCACGCATGGTCAGGCTCCGGCATCAGTGCCGAGCTGCCGCAGCGGGCGTGATACTTGCCGCGGCACTGCTGTTGGCCGCCGTCACCGTCCCGGTGAGTGCGGCCGAGGAAGCCTTACCTCCCGGCGGCCTGCCCGGTATTCAAATACCCTCCTTGGCCTGGCAGGATTGTCCTCATAACGATAACGGCTTGCAGTGTGCAACCGCACAGGTTCCCCGCGATTACCGGAATCTAGGCAGAGGTTCTCTTTCGTTGTACCTCAAACGCCACCTCGCCACCGACTCCGCGCACCGGATCGGTTCGCTATTCGTCAACCCCGGTGGGCCGGGTGGCTCTGCCGCCGACTTCGTCAGCGCCGTGGTGGGCAGATTGCCGGCGGAGGTCGCTAGCCGCTTCGATATCGTCGGCTTCGATCCCCGGGGTGTCGCCGCGAGCGGGCAAGTCAGGTGTATGACCGTCCAGGAGACCCAGCAGGCCTGGGTGGGTGCGTCCGCGAGCGTTCAGCCGGGGGCCTTTGAGCGCGGTCAGCGGGCCGCCGAGCAGTTCAACGCCGCCTGCCAGATGCGCAGTGGTGATCTCTTGCCTTATCTCGGAACTGAGTATGTCGCCCGCGATATGGATCTATTACGTGCCGCGGTCGGCGATAAGAAGCTTAATTATTTCGGGGTATCATTCGGTACGTTCATCGGCACCGTCTACGCCAACCTATTTCCCACTCGGATTCGGGTGATGGCCCTTGACGGCGCCTACGATCCCGAGGCATACGCCAACAACCCCTATAAATACGATTACTGGCAGTACGTCGCGGTTGAGGGAGCGTTGTATCGCTTCCTGGACTGGTGTGCGTACAGCCCGGATTGCCCGTTCGGACACGGCGACCCAGTAGCTGCCTACGACGCGCTGGTATCGGATTTAGATGACAACCCAGTGCGCGATGCCCACGGTGACGTCGTCGCGAACGGGGCGACGCTGACCTACCATGTCATGTTCGCCCTCAACGGTGGTACGCCCGGTTGGCCAGGAATCGCCGAGGACTTGAGCGCTGCTCAACAGCGCGGCGGATCGTACGTCGACTCCATAGCTTCCAAGTCGAATTTCTTCGCCGCCAACGTTTCGGTGGAATGCGCCGACCGAGTGTATCCAGCCGGCGAACTGCTCCTGCATTACCATCTGGCCCTTACGACCGTTCCGGCGCCTCGGACAGGCCCGGTGGCCGCGTACGGACCACCTGGCTACGACCACTCCCACGCTAACGCTTGCCAGCAATGGCCGGCCGAACGCGCCAGTCGCTACGCCGGGCCGTGGAGCGCGCACGGCTCAGCCCCCATTCTCGTGGTCGGCACGACCGGCGATCCGGACACCCCGTACCAGGACGCCGTCACCCTTGCCGCCACGTTGGAAAACGGCCACCTGCTCACCTTCGTCGGCGAGGGTCACTCCGGTTTTGCTCACAGCCGCTGCGCACGAGCCGCTGAGGTCGCATACCTCATCGACCTGACCTTGCCGCAGGGCGAAGCCCGTTGCACCGATGACCCACCCGCGCATCACTCGATACCGCAGCCCTCTGCGCGGTCAGCCGTCGGCCGAGCTCTGCCGGTTGGAAGATAGTGGGGTGACTCGTCCCCGTGACTCCGAACGCCGACGACGGATGGCGCGCCGCATGGGACTCATCACCGCAGTGTGGCTGATAGCCACCGCCATCAGTCTCGGCATCGCGGCGAAGACCTCAATCGGACCCGTAGTCCTGAAGCTCTCCAAGAACCACGGGGTGCACGCCGGCGACCTCGTCGGCTTCGCCGGGTGCTATCTGAGCGCTCTGGCTGTCACCGCCAAGATTCTCCGCAAGGTCCACTCGTAACGAGTGGTTTCAGAGCCGCAGACCAGGCTCGAGGAGGCCACCCGCCATGTCACCCATGCCCGCTGCATCGGCCGCCGGAGCGACCGTGGCGATCGGCCGATGCGCGGTGCGCGGCGGCTAGATGGTATGCGAGGAGCAGGGTGACGAGCACGGCGATGATCAGCACGGTCACCGGCAAGGTGATGACGGGGGCGGTCAGCGTCGCTAGCAGCACGAAGATTGCGGTTATGGCGATGAGTCCGGTGCCGACGGGTCCGCCTCGGCGGGTGCCGGGGGTGAGTATTCCCAGCACGATCAGGAAGATCGCGACGGGGAGGGCGACGGTAAACGCGGCGAATACCGGGGACACTGGGGTTTCGTGTCGTACGGTGCCGATGACGACCTGCAGGCCGGCGCCGAGTGCGGCCACGGCGGCGAACACGGCGTAGTGGGCGTACGCCCAGGCGAAGGTGACGCGCAGCGACTGCCGGACCCGCCGTGGGGAGGCATGTTTGAAGTACGACCACCACAGCGCGAACACCAGCACCAGGCCCGCGACCGCGGCGAGCAACAGCCCACCCGAGATCCCGCCGGCGGCCATAGCCTGCTGGACGGCGGTCATGGTGGCGGCGACGACCTCGCCGAGCACGATGATGGTGAACAGCCCGTACCGTTCGGTGATGTGGTCCGGGTGCCACGGGGTGGACCGGCCGGCGAACTCGGCCCAGGCCGGCACCGCCAGCTCGGCGGCCACCAGCACGACAAACCCGATCACCCCGGCCAGCCCGGGAAGCCACAGCCGTCCGATCCAGCACAGTTGCACCAGCGTGACCCCACCCGCGTAGCGCAGCGTGCCCGCCCGCCCCGCGGGGTGCTCGGCGGCGGCGCGCAGCCACTGCGTGACCAACGCCACCCGCATGATCACGTACCCGATCACCACGATGGTGAAGTCGAAGCGCTCGAACGCGAGCGGGATACCGGCGGCGAAGACCAGTACCCCGCCCATCTGTAACAGCGTCAACAGCAGGTATGACACATCGTCGGTGTCGTAGGCCGAGGCGAACCAGGTGAAGTTCACCCATGCCCACCAGATCCCGAAGAACACCAGCACATAGCCGGCCACCGCGGGTCCCGGGTGTCCCGCTGCGAGCGCGTGGTGTAGTTGGGTGCTGGCCTGGGCGACCGCAACCACGAATGTCAGGTCGAACAACAGCTCCAGCGGGGTCGAGGCCCGGTGTCGCTCGTCGGGATCGCGGCCGGTCATCCGCCGTCGCCACGACAGCCGGAGCAGGGTCTCGCTCAATCGTGTCTACCCAAGTCGTGCGTCGTCCATCGCATCGGCGCTCGTCCTGCTTGCCGCCGCGCCGAGCACACGCGAACCAGCGGCACGCGGCGCTTCGCAAGGCTACTTCATGTGGGTGTCGAACCACTCGAGCATCAGCTCGGGGTGCTCGCCGCGGCCGGTGGAACGCTGCTGCTCTCACTGCATGCCGCGACCATCGCCGGCCAGATCATCGACGCCGAGGGCGGATTCCGGCGCTTCACACCCCTGACCCGATTGCACACCCCGCCGACGGCAGAGCCCACACCACCCTCGGTCTGTGCACGGCGCGCAGCAGATCGTTGTTCTCTCTCTGGAAACTACGAGGAGGCCTAGGCCTAGTACTCCAGCCGTAGATTGTGATCATGTGAGTTGTGCTTGTTGGCGTTGGTAGTGACTGGTGCGTGAGTGGTGTTGGTGTCGGCGTCGCCAGCGTGACCAGGCCAGCGGGTTGGTGTGTTGGCGGTTGGGTTCGGTGGCCAGTCTGGTGAATAGGTGCCGGATTTCGTTGCAGGTCAAAGCGATCAGGTTGTCGGATCCGGGACGCTGGGTGTGTTCGGTGGCGGCGATGACCGCGAGTGAGGCGTGCGCGAGCATCGCGAGCAGGGTCCAGCGTCGCCAGGCCAGCCATCGGCGGACTTGGTGTTCATCGAGTCCGGCTAAGCCCTTGGCGGCTTGAAAGCTTTCCTCGATGGTCCAGCGGCGCCCCGCGACGCGGACGAGCTCACCCAGCGGTACCGGGCTGGGGGCATAACAGCGGTAGAAGGCGAGTTCGCCGTGGCGGGGATGGCGGCGAATCAGCAGCCAGTGGTGTCCGGATTCGGCGGTCAACGCGATCCACGCCCAATCGTAGTAGCGCTGCCCCTTGGCACCTGCACCGGCCGAGATCCGCTGCCAGACACCGTCGGGCAGGCTGGTGGCCAAGGCATCGGCGCGCTGGGGGCCGACTGCGGTGGGCACCCGGCGATCGCAGCCGATGGCCAGCACGTAACCCAGCTGGCGGGCCTGCAACTCAGCGCGCAGTCCTGGATCGGCGCCATAGACCTCATCACCGGCTGCCCACCGGGCCGGTATCCCGGCATCCAGCGCGCGGCCAATCATCGTCTTGGCTAACGCTGGTTTGGTCGCGAACTTGACGTCGTCGGGTATTCCGGCGGCCGCGCATCGCTGCGGGTCGGTGGTCCAGGATGTCGGCAAGTACAGCTCACGGTCGATCATCGCGTGCCCAGCCTGCCCGGCGTAGGTCAAATACACTGCGACCTGGGCGTTTTCCACCCGGCCCGCGGTCCCGGTGTACTGACGTTGGGTCCCGACCGTCGCGGTGCCCTTCTTGACATCCCCGGTCTCATCGACCACCAGGACCGCACCCGGATCACCCAGGTGCTCCACCACGAAATCGCGCAGATCATCACGGATCCCGTCGGTGTCCCATACTGCGCGGGCCAGCAGGTGCTGCATGCCATCCGGACTGGACTGCCCGGCATGCTCGGCGATCGTCCAACAATTCTTGCGCGGCAAATCGGCCAGTAACCCCAGCACGAATCCCCGCATTCGCCGCCGCGGCTCGACTCGACCAAACCGGTTGGCCACCCGACCGAGCAACTCCTCTAACAACCCTGACCATGGCTCTACCGCTACGCTGCGGCCCACGGCCACCGCGTGATCTTCTGACGTCGACACAACCGAGGATGATCAAGCGGTGGCCGCCCTCTGTTCGGGACCAACACGCCGAAGATCACGATCTACGGCTGGACTACTAGGAGGCGAAAGGACCGCGACGCGCAAAAAAGGGGGACTGAAGCCGCGCAGCGAAAAGGGGAAGCGCGTGAAACTTCAGTCCCCCGTCACAAAGGCAGGAGGATGACATCATGACAACCTGAATATCGATCCCGGGCACCGGAAAGTTAACACATAGCATGAGACAACTGGCGGTCACCAGCGAAACGCGCAACGAAATCCTGCCCAAGAAGTGGTAACGTTTTCCTGCCGCCGTGCCGATAAACACATTTGGCAGCCGTGGACACACAGTCCCCTACGTTTCCTAAGCCCAACGTCAAGCATCACCCGTGTGTCGGTACCGCTGCCGGCGGCCCTGGCCGCGGCGCAGCACCTGAACCCGGATCAGCCCAGCCACTTGGCCCAAGTGCTCGATCGCTGCACCGTCCTGAGCGTGGCCCGGCCGTCAACGATGACGAGTTAGTGATGGGCACGGTGCTGGTCGCACTCCCAGCGCGGCATCTGCTGATGATGTCCGAAGCTCGGGTCAGGCTGATCGAATCCGACGCGCTGCCTCCCTGGCGACCGTCGGCGGACCTGCCACGCTGGCGGTACCTGCGGCCCCCGCGCCTGGCGGTAGTGCTCACCGGCAAGGGTCACGACGCCCAAGCCGGGATTCGGGCGGTCTGTCACCGCGGCGGTACCGTGCTCGCGGGATCGAGGGTACGGCGACCAAACACGTGACGAGGCGAGTGTCCGAGCCCACCACGGCACACAGATCGTCTGATCGATCGTGTCGTAGGTGACATCCGGGGTCTGCCCATCCGGTGTAGGTACTTAGTGCCTCCTGCGCCACCACTGCTGGGCTGTAAGCAGGATCCAATCCCGGAGGAACCAACACCAGGACAACACCGCAACACTCAGCAGAACTCGCCTTGCGCGCCGCACGGTAACCCCCTGTCAGCGATCTACCACCCATATACAGCATTGAGTATTAGGACAGTGAAAGTCTATGGGATCCCTCGACTATGACGTCCAGCTGCGCTCAGGTGCCTCTACCTCGTCACCCGCTCGCTGGACCGACCGGACGCTGCCAGATGGAGGGCTCAACGGGGACGCGGGACCCGGCCGTGCGTAGTCGGCCGTAGTGCATAGCTAGGCAATCGAGAGCGAGGTAAGCACTGCGGGTCTCTTGTCGGGGGCGTTAAGCAATGCCGTGGTGTCGGTCGGGTTGACATCACCCAACGTCTTGACGGCCTTGATCATGTCTGCCCACAGCGCTTTCCCGGCGGGGATGAGGTACTCGGAGATAATCGTGTGCGCGCCGTCGCGCACGGCGCCAGCCAGGTCCTGAGCTGGACGCTCTCGTATCCTTGCCGTATGTCTCGCCTCATCACGGCCGGGCTCGGCGAGCAGGAGTCGTTGGCCACAGTCTGTGCACATCGATGGATAGGAAGGCGCCAAGATGCCAGGGACACGTGCGCGCCTGTTGGCGCCTGGTTCCGCGCAACTCAGCCATGGTTGCAGGGTGCGGCATCGTCCGGCTCGTGGGGCTCAGCTCAGATCAGGGTTGATCATGGCCGGCCGCTCAGACAGGTGCAAGATAATCGACGTGCACGGTGGCACATCGGGCACAACGACATGAAGGGATGTTATGGCCACCCAGACCCTGACTGAAGCGAACTTCGATGAGATAGTCACCGGCAACGATGTAGTTTTCGTCTGTTTCTGTGACTACTCGTCCAACGCCTGCCGCAGATTCGCGCAGACGTTCGAGGCGTCCTCGAACGAGCACCCCGACGTCATCTACGGCACGGTCGATGTCGAGGCAGAGCAGGGCTTGGCGGCCGCTGCCAACATCAGCAGGCGCCCCACCATCATGGCGTACCGCAAGGGTGTGCTGGTGTACTCGCAGCCGGACGGACTGCTCCGGGAGACGCTGGAGAACGTGGTCGCCCAGGTGAACGCCATTGACATGGACGAAGACCGCAAGGACCTGGACCAAGCGCGCAACCAGCTTGCTTGGGAGTAAGCAAACACACGGTCGGTTGGCTGTTTGGGGACCTTCCCCGAGGCGTGGCCACGGGAAGAGTGAAGTGCACGGTGACCGCAGCACCAAGCCGGAGATCATCTCATCGCCTGCGAAGTCATCGGTGAACGCGATCATCCCCTGACCGGTCGCCACATGATCTACGTCGCCCGCCACCAGTGGACAGGACAGAGGTGATCCGGAAGAGCTGGTGGAGTGACGTAGCGCACGCTCGCGAACCGCGATGAACTGATGCCGCACGGGGGTGTTCGAGCCGTGGTCCAGCATCTACAGCGCGTTTTGCCGATTACCTGGATCCAGAAAGTAAGGCAGGGTCGTGAGTGAGCGAGGCAGCGGCGATCCTGGAGGCTGCGGTGAACATCCGCGAAGTCATCGAGAAACTGCAAGAGGTAGCGACAAACCTGCCCAACGGGCTCGACACCGAGGTTGAGATCCAAATCTGCAACGGCCACGACGCCCCGGGGCTGCGGACGACCTCCGTTGAAGTCAACGCCGTATGGATGATTGACAAGGAGATGCGCACCCCGAAAGAGGCCTTCGCCCAGATCCAGGGCCACCCTCACCGCGATGAGGGCAGTGGGGAAACCATGCCGATGACAGCGCAGATCGACGACCTCGTCGAGAACTGGGCCACCGAGGAGCGGGAAACCGGAGAACAGTCCGCGTCAAGGGACATGATCAGGATCAAGGCGGACGACGAGGAATACGTGCTGCTGCCTTGGGCGGAAGGCACGTATGTGAAGCTGCCTTACGTGGCCGGGGTGCCTCTCCTGCCGGGCGCGCCGAATGCCACCGAGGCTGGGTGTACCTGTAGCCCTGAGCGGAATAACTACGGCCGCGGTCACCGGTGGGGCGATGACGGCGTGGAGGTGGCCGTGAAAGACGACTGTCCGGTGCACCTCAGGGTCGAGGGCCCTGTGGATCCGGATCAACAGGTTCAGGGCTGACCAAGCCTTCACGCAGTGCAACGTCCGCCCGGGAATGGCCCAGAGGTTGTCCCGGTCCTCGCCGAGTTCGGAGACGCCACCAACCGTTACACCGACGCTCAAGCACGCCGCAACTACGCCGGAACCTCCCCCATCACCCGCGCCTCCGGGAAGAAAACCCTGGTCTGTCCCGTTACGCGCGCAACAAACGTCTCGCCGACGCACTCTTTCAGCAAGCGTTCTCCGCGCTCACCGCCTCACCAGCGCCCACGCCTTCTACGACAGTCTCCGGGCCCGCGACATCGGCCACTACGACGCCCTCCGCAGGCTGTCTGACCGCCTCGTAGGAATCCTGCACGGCTGCCTGCGGCACGGCACCACCTCCGACGAGGCCACCGCGTGGCCCCCGCCCCACAAAAATCAACACGCCGCCGCTTGACAACTCAAAAATCAACACGCCGCCGCTTGACAACTTACGACCATGGGATGTCTAGCCCCAACATCAAGCGTCAGCGGGGACCAGACAGACCTGTGCAAGCCGCGCTGTAGTAGTTGCGAGGCGTGCCGCCGTCAGCCAGGGATTGCAGAACCAATGCAGTTGGGGTTCGCGCAAGCTTGCTCTCCACAGCCAAGCGCGGCTGCTGCGCGCCGGGCCTCGGCGGCGCACCACCTGTAGGCCGCCACGCGGCCAGCGTAATACAGCGACTCGGCGACGTCGGCCTGGCTGTATGCAGCGACATTGCGCTCGATCAGCTCGGCTAGCCGGATTAGTTCGTCGGGCGCGTTCACTGGCGCGTTCACAACCTGTGATCCTTGCTGTAACGGTACGTGTTCGTCGAGTGTTGTGTCGTGTTTCCCTGACGGATCAAATCTCCGCAGCCCGGCTGCTGGACCAGCGCACGGCCCGAGTACAGCGCACGATGTCCGCCGCGTCGCATCAAAGTCGCCGACGCCACCCGGCGCCTCTACAACCAGCACAAGTGCACGAAGCCTTGCGCGGCCGGTGACAGCTTCGCCATCGCCTCGGCGAGTTTCTGGTTCGCCGCGGCCTGCTGCTCCGGCGACCCGGACTCCGCGTCACTGACCCCGGTGAAGGTGGCCACCAGCGCCCTGACCAACGCGGCGACCCGCGATGATCGTCGGCAGAGCTGCCAACACGGCAGTCGGCGCGACGCTGGGGCTACCCACCGCTCGCCGCCGACATCGCGCTGAGCATCAAGCTGGCGCGCTGACCGTTGACGTTGGACGTTGACGTTGCGGCCGTCGAGCCTGTCGGCTTGGCGTTGAGAGTGCCCATCTCCGCTCGCGGCTATAGCTGCTAGCCGCGTATCCCTTACCCCCCAACCGAGTTTGATCCTCACGACAGCTCCCTAGATTTGCGCACCAGACAAGAAAAAGAGCCGAGCATCCACAAACCACCTCCGACAGGGGGTCATTCGTTGATCGCTCGGCTCTTCGTCACGAACTTCTCAGCATGTGGCCACCAGGTGTCCGATGTGATCGTGTCCGCGTGGGCCGTGCACGCGGCTCTGTCTCTGGTGAAACGAATCTATACGCACCCGACAAAAGGATCTGGAGAAGCGCCGCGACGTCCTGTCCGTGTTCCTCGCTAGATCAACTTATAGTGTGACATTTCGCGACATTCGGGGACCTTCTGACAGCCGTCAGTGCCCCACTCACCGAGGTGAGCAAGGCCCTACACCTGACCTTATGACCGTCGGGACGACAGGATTTGAACCTGCGACCCCTTGACCCCCAGAGATTGGCAGCGCAGCTGCATGAGGTTTCTTGCGCAGGTCAACGATGGTTGCAAGGTCCGGCATCGTCTGGCTGGTGGGGCACGGTTGCTGTACTTCTCAGCTGTACATGTGCAGACGATCAGTTCAGATCAGGGTTGATCATCTTGTGTCGCTGGTGCGGCATGTGACCTCTGAAGTCACATCCAGGACAGACGTCCTCGCCTTCGATGTGGCCTTCGTACCAGGCATGCACTGCCGCATGGAGGATCGCACCTTCGGCGTCCACCTCTCTCGATAGCATCGCGGCGATTGCGTTGTTGACGATCAACTTCAGAATCTCCGAGTCAGGGTTGGGAAACGGAGGGTGAGGCATCGCTGACATGCCTGTCAATGCTAGACCCGGGCCGTGATCTGCTCCGTACGATCGCGATAGTGGACGCCTGCTGGTCGGACGTGAACCGTTGCCTTGGCCGGACATTGACCAATGATCAACACGTCATCATCTTCTGTCGAGTATGCTCGCAGATTATAATTGGACAATGTGGACAACGCTGGGTGCGTCTGCATTTATGTTAATGGTGATGTGGCCCTTGGCTGGCAAACATTCAGCCCTGATGGTCAGCGCATGACGTTGTCGCCGGTCGGCCTGTGGGCGTCCGGTGGTGGTCGGTCGGGACGTCGTGTCAGGTGGGTGCGGGTAGTGCGGGCATCCAGGGTTGGCCGGTCAGCGCGTCGCGTAGCGCCGTGATCTTGTCGAGGCCGTGTTTGGCGGCGGTGGAGAGGTAGCCGAGGATGGTGTAGCGGTCTCGGGTGCGATCCACGCTGGTCAGGCGCCCGGAGATCTTCTGTTGGATCTTGCTGGGTCGTAGGTCGCGTTCGGCCTGATTCGAGGTGGGGGGCACCTTGAGATCGTGGACGAAGCGCAGCACGTCGTCGGGGCGGTCACGCAGGACTTCCAGCAGCAGCCGGGCCTTGCGTTGTCCGGGGCGGGTACCGGCCGAGGTGGTGTCGGACAGCCCGACCAGCATCCCGTTGCGAATCCGGGTGAGCAGCGCGTCGCGGATGTCGGCGGCGATCGCGGGCAGGCCCTGTTCGCGGGCGAGGTTGGCCTGGTGGATCAGCCCACGCAGCGCGTCGGCGATCTGGGTGGGCCACACCGCGTCGGGGTAGACCTGGGCGGCGTCGTCAAGATCACGTAGGAGGTGGGCACAGCAAAGCTGGTGGACCAGCGTCCCGAGCTGGGCGGAGTCATAATTTTGGTAGCGGTCGTGCACGATCACTGAGTTGGTCAGGTCCTTGACCACGAACGCCGTGAAGGTGTCCATGGACCGGTCACCGATCAGGTAGTGGGTGTAGAGCTCGGTGCAGGCCACCAGCAGGTACCGCTCGGCCTTCTTCTTCCCCGCTGGTGGCTGCTGGGGGCCGACCCGCAGTGGGGTCTCATCGCAGCACACCGCATACCCGCGGGTGATCAGCGTCCGGATTCGCTGGTCCACGCCGGTGAGCAGCCCCGCCGCGCGGTTGATCATGCCGTGGACGAACCCGACCGAAGGTGCCGCGCCGGTCAGCGACTCCAGCAGCGCGACGACGCGGTGCGCGGGGATGAAGTGCACGACCATCAGGTACACCGCGAACGCGGCCAGGTGGGGGCCGTACCCGACCGGCCCGCAGC
>Ga0134126_10000314_pt1 | contig 63377 bp, 54 predicted proteins | sample KB31752_FD_96881 | JGI IMG/M metagenome (GOLD analysis project Ga0134126, IMG submission 96881) | Terrestrial soil microbial communities with excess Nitrogen fertilizer from Kellogg Biological Station, Michigan, USA - KB3-175-2 | ecosystem: Environmental > Terrestrial > Soil > Unclassified ...
ACGCCAATTACCGCTACCACGTGCTGGATGATCCGGACATTCCGGATGCCAGGTACGACGCGATGATGCGCGAGCTGGAGGCGCTGGAAACCGAACACCCGGAGTTCGCCACCCCTGATTCGCCCACGCAGCGCGTAGGAGCGGCCCCGTCTTCGGCCTTCGCCTCCGTGCGCCACGAAATACCGATGCTGTCGCTGGCCAACGCGTTCACCGATCCGGATCCTCCGCCCGGGCAGGACCGGGACAGAGAGGTGCGCGAGTTCGTGCGCAAGATCGCGCAACGCCTGGGCATGCACGACCCGGTGTTCTCGGTCGAGCCGAAGTTCGACGGTCTGGCGATCAGCCTGCGTTACGAGAACGGCGCGTTCGTGCGTGGTGCCACCCGCGGCGACGGCGAAACCGGCGAAGACGTGACCGCCAACCTGCGCACGATCCGTTCGATTCCCCTGAGGCTGCGTGGCAAAGGCTGGCCGCGCGTTCTGGAAGTGCGCGGCGAGGTGTACATGCCGCGTGCGGGTTTCGAGGCTTACAACGAAAGGGCGCGCGTTTCGGACGGCAAGATCAAGCCGCTGGTGAATCCGCGCAACGCCGCGGCCGGCAGCCTGCGCCAGCTCGATCCGCGCATCACCGCGCAACGCCCGCTCGCGTTCTATGCCTACGCGCTGGGCGCGTTCGAGGGCGCCGCGATGCCGGCGCGTCATTCCGAAGTGCTGGCGAAATTGCGCGAATGGGGGTTTCCGGTGAGCCCGCTGGTGTCCACCGCGCATGGCGCGGACGGGTGTCTCGCGTACTTCGCGAAGATCGGCGCGCAACGCGACAAGCTGCCGTTCGACATCGACGGCGTGGTGTACAAGCTCGACGACCTCGCAGCGCAGCGCGAACTCGGTTTCGTCGGGCGCACGCCGCGCTGGGCCATCGCGCACAAGTTCCCGGCGCAGGAACAGGCCACGATCGTCGAGGACATCATCGTCAACATCGGGCGCACCGGCGCGGCGACCCCGGCAGCGAAACTCAAGCCGGTGTTCGTCGGCGGCGTCACCGTCACCAACGCCACGCTGCACAACGCCGACCAGGTGGCGCGGTTGGACGTGCGCATAGGCGACACCGTGATCGTGCGTCGCGCTGGCGACGTGATTCCGGAAGTCGTGCGCGTGCTGCCGGAGCTGCGACCGAAAGGCACGAAACCGTGGACGATGCCCGCGCATTGCCCCATCTGCGGTTCGGACATCGTGCGCGAGGAGGGGCAGGTGGTCGCGCGTTGCACAGGCGAACTGGCCTGCGCGGCGCAACGCACGCAATCGGTGTTCCATTTCGCCGGCCGCCGCGCGATGGACATCGACGGCCTCGGCGAGCGTTACATCGAGGACCTTGGCGAATTCGGTTATCTGCGTTCGGTGGCCGACCTCTACAAGCTCACGCTCGACGATCTTCTGGAAATGAAGCGCCGCGCCGACGAACGCGACGGCACGATTCCCGAGACCGTCAAGGCCGGCAAGATCGCGACCAAATGGGCGGAAAACCTGATCGAGGCGATCGACAAGAGTCGGCGCACCACGCTCGAAAGATTCCTGTATGCGCTCGGCATCATGCACGTCGGCGAGAGCACGGCCAAGGTTTTGTCCACATGGTTCGGCAATCTCGCGCTGATCAGGCATCTGCCATGGCCCGTGCTGAAACTGGCGCCAGACATCGGCGACGAGGTCGCGCGCGCCATCGACGCCTTCTTCGGGCAGCCCGGCAACCAGAAGGTCATCGACGATCTGCTCGCGCGCGGCATCGAAATCCGCGATGCGCGCCCGCCGAATGCGAAGCTGCGCGCGGCGCTCGCGCTGGACAACGTACTGGCGCATGCAGGAGTTCCCAAACTCACCGCGAAACGAGCGCAGCAACTCGCGGCGGCTTTCGATTCGTTCGCGGATGTCGCCGCGGCAGGCGTGCCAGCGATGCTCGGCGCGGGCTTGCCTTCCGAGAGTGCCGAAGCAGTGCACGGATTCTTTCAGACGCAGGAAGGCCGCGTGCTGGCCAAACGCGTCGTGCGTTCATTGCAGGCGCTGCACGAGGCGGCCGCACGCGTGTCTGCTGCCGCGTCAGGTCCTTTGGAGGGACGGACCGTCGTGCTCACCGGGACGCTGTCGTCGCTCTCGCGTGACGAGGCGAAGGAAAAGCTCGAAACTCTGGGCGCAAAGGTCACCGGCAGCGTGTCGAAGAAGACCAGCTTCGTGGTCGCAGGCGATGCGGCCGGTTCCAAACTCGACAAGGCCAGCGAGCTGGGCGTGGAGGTGTGGGACGAAGCACGGCTCATCCAATTCTTGAAACAGCATGGCTGATCGCGCGTCGTTGCGGGAGGCATTGCTGTTGCGCGCGCGCCTCAACGCGCTGGTCCGCGATTTCTTCGCGCAGCGCGGCGTGGTCGAAGTGGAAACACCGATCCTTTCGGTCGCCGGCAACACCGAGCCGAACATCGAAGGCTTCGCCACCGAATTTTCCGGCCCGGTCGCGGCGGGTTCGCGCGAACGCTTCCTGCGCACGTCACCGGAATATCCGCTGAAACGCCTGCTGGCCGCGGGTTTCGGCGACTGCTACGAACTCGGCCGCGTGTTCCGCAACGGCGAAGCGGGACATTCGCACAATCCCGAATTCACCCTGCTGGAGTGGTACCGCACCGGCTGGGACCATCGCCGGCTGGCGCTGGAAACCGCGCAGCTCTTGCGTGCGGCATTGGCATCGGTACAACGCGACGCGGCGGTGAACAGCGTCACCTATCGCGACTGGTTCCGCACCGGCATCGGCATCGATCCGTTCGCGGCCGACGAAGACGAATTGCGCGCGACGTTGCAAGGGCAGGTCATGCAGACCGCCGGCCTGACGCGCGACGACTGGCTGGACCTGATCGTGACGCATCGCCTGCAGCCGGCGTTGCCGCACGACGCGATCACCATCGTCTACGACTTCCCGGCTTCGCAATGTTCGTTGGCGAAGATCCGGCCTGGCTTGCCGTCCCTGTCCGAGAGCTCCGTCGCCGAGCGATTCGAGGTCTATCTCGGCCGACGTGAACTCGCCAACGGCTATCACGAATTGAACGACGCGAAGGAACAGCGCGCGCGCTTCGAACGCGAAAACAGGCTTCGGCTGGCGCGCGGCCAGCGCGAGTTGCCGATCGACGAAAACCTCCTCGCCGTGCTGGATCGCCTGCCGGAATGCGCGGGCGTCGCGCTGGGCGTCGATCGCCTGCTGATGGAACTGCTCGGCCGCGACGACATCCGCGAGGTGATCGCGTTTCCGTTCGCGCAGGCTTGACCGGCGGCAAACGCCACCCGGGCGCGCGGCCCGGACGGCGCGCGTTGCGTCAGGCCGAACCGCCGGCGATGTCGGGGCGGTCTTCCTCACCCCAGAAGAAGCGATAGATCAATCCGCCGATGATGCCGCCGATGATCGGCATCACCCAGAAGAACCACAACTGGTCGACCGCCCAGCCGTGCTGGAACACGGCCACGGCCGTCGAACGCGCGGGATTCACCGAGGTGTTGGTGACGGGAATGCTGATCAGGTGGATCAGCGTCAGTGAAAACCCGATCGCGATACCGGCAAATCCGACCGGCGCGCTCTTGTGGGTCGCGCCCATGATGATGAAGATGAAGAAACCCGTCATCACCAGTTCGCAGATCGCCGCCGCGCCCATCGAGAAGCCCTGCGGCGAATGCGCGCCGAAGCCGTTCGAGGCGAAGCCGCTGGCGGTGGCATCGAAGCCGGGCTTGCCGGACGCGATCAGGTACAGCACGCCGCCCGCGACGATGCCGCCGACCACTTGCGCGACGATGTAGGGAATCACTTCCTTCACCGGGAAGCGGCCGCCTGCCGCCAGTCCGCACGTCACCGCGGGATTGATGTGGCAGCCCGAGATGTGGCCGATCGCGTAGCACATCGTCAACAGCGTCAGTCCGAACGCCAACGCCACGCCGGCATAGCCAATGCCGAATGGATAGCCGTCTGCGCCAGCGACGTGCGCAGCCAGCACCGCGCTGCCGCAGCCGCCCATCACCAACCAGAACGTACCGAAGAATTCCGCCGCACAACGCTTGCCGAGATTCATCGCGCTTCCCCTCATCCGGTGATCGAGATGACCGGAGCCGGACCCGGCTCCGGGCCGCGGCGGCGTCATGCCCGCCGGTGCAGCGCAAGCATAGGCGAAAACACGCGCAGGCGGGATGACGGCCGGCGGTCAGAACTCCAACTCCAGCGCCGCGCACAGGTAATCGATAAGCGGCGCCAGGCGCTTGAAGTTGTCGATCACGAACGGGAGCAGCTGCGGCGCACAGGCGAACGCATCGTCGAAGCCCGCGCCGGCGGCGTAATTCCTGCGCTTGAGGTCTTCGATCAATTCGTGCGAAGGGTCGTAGCCCTGCGGCGCGCGCGTCAGCGATTCGCCCCAGAATTCGTAGCGTTCGCGGAAGGCGCGGCCGTGCACGGCGCGTTTCCACGCAGCCGGATTGTCGGCGATGAAGGCGCGCAATTTCTTCAGCGTCGGCGATTCCGGGTGCCAGATGCCGCCGCCGATGAAACAGTCGCCGGGCTTGATGTGCAAATAGAACGAGGGCGCGGCGACCTCGCGGCGGCGCTCGTGGAAGAAGCGCGCTCCGGCCCATGTCTTGTACGGTTGCTTGTCGCCGGCGAAGCGCACGTCGCGCTGGATGCGGAACAACGAGCCGCCGACCTTGCGTGGATCGGCGCGGAAGTGCGTGCTGATCTTCGCCAGCGGGGCCTGCAGGTCCGCGATCAGTTGCAGGTACGGCCCGCGCACGTGGCTTTCGTAATCGCCCTGGTGCGCCTTGAACCAGGTGCGGTTGTTGTTGCGTGCCAGCGCGCGCAGGAAGCGGAAGGTCGCGGGAGAAAAGTAGGAAATCATGGAAGGGATACTTTCATTTGAGAGTGTGGCCACGGATGGCCGCTTTTTGATTCTTGCGATCAGGGAAGATCGTTCAATGGATTGCGGTACGCAATTCTCCCGCCCACGCGGCGAGACGGTCCAGCAGGGCCTGCTTTTCGCCGACGGGATGTTCGTTGCGGAATCGTGCAACCTCGTCCTCGTATTGTTCGAGCGTGAGCGTGGTCAGCGGCGTTTCCTTGGTCAGGTTGTCGCGGCAATGCGTCAGCCAGCGCGCGCGCTCGTTGTCGGAAAGCGTTTCCGGCCAGTTGCGCGCGCGGTAGCGGAACAGCAGCTCATCGTATTTGGGATCGGCGAAGCCGAAGTCACGCGCGCCAAGTTGCCCGGGCGGTGTGGCACGCACCTGTGCACAGCGACGGCGGTCGGCCTCGGCGGGAAAACCGGAATAAAGCGCCAGTTCCGGATCAACCGGTGCGCGTGGCGATTCCTCGCCGAAGGCGTCGCGCACGCGCTGCGCCAGGTCCTCGCAGGCACGCAGGATTTCCAGGTGCGCAAGGGCGCGTTCCACATCCAGCTGGATCCGCGCAGGGTCCACGCCGCGCAGCGTCTCCAGCGGCGCCAGCGCCGGTACGCGATTGACGTGCACGGTCTTCAGTGGCACGCGTTCCACGCATTCCGGCAAGTCGGCGCGCGGCACGAACAGACGTTCGCGGATCGACTCCGAATCCAGTTGCGCCCACGCCGGGTCGGCATCCAGGTCGGCGACGATGATCTCGTTCTTGCGTTGCGGATGCGCGGCCAGCGGCGCCACCACCGCGAGGCAGCCGCGCGCGGCAGGATAGCGTTGCGAGACGTGCAGCAGCGGTGTCATGCGCGCCACGTCCAGCAGTTCGAATACGCGCTGCTTGCCGCGCAGCGCCAGATGCCAGGCAAATAATCTGGGCTGGCGCACGCGCAGCAGGCGCGCCAACGCCAGCGTGGCCTGCACGTCGGACAGCGCGTCGTGGGCGCGCGCCTGATGCAGGCGATTGGCGGTGGCGAGGTCTTCCAGCCTGAAGCTCGGCGTGCCGTCGTCGCGTCGCGGCCATTCGATGCCTTCCGGCCGCAGCGCATAGCACATCCGCACCAGGTCGATCAGATCCCAGCGCGAGTTGCCGTGCTCGTACTCGCGCGCGTAAGGATCGAAGAAGTTGCGGTACAGGAGATTCCGCGTGACCTCGTCGTCGAAGCGGATCGAGTTGTAGCCGACCGCGCAGGTGCCGGGCGCGGCGAGCGATTCGTGCACGGCTGCCGCGAACTCGGCCTCGCGCACGCCATTGCGTTCGGCGTCCTGCGGGGTCCATCCGGTGATCAGGCAGGCTTCCGGTTGCGGCAGCCGGTCGCGCGGCGGCGCGCAGACCAGATCGATCGGATCGTCGACCGGTTCCAGGTCCAGCGTGGTGCGCAACGCGGCGAACTGCACCGGACGGTCGCGGCGCACGTCTGCGCCCCAAGTCTCGTAGTCGTGCCAGAGGAAGGTCGGCGCGGGCATTGCCCGAGCCTAGCGATGCGCCGCGCGGCGATCAATCGCGGCTGCGCGATGCGGCGCCAGCGGGTTACACTCGCAGGCAGAGGAGGGCGCATGGCCAATCGTGCGGAAGACAACCTGGTCTGGATCGATCTCGAGATGACCGGGTTGAATACGGAGAGCGATTCCATCCTCGAGATCGCCACCGTGGTCACCGACCGCGAACTCGAGGTGCTGGCGGTGGGGCCGGAGTTCGCGATCCGCCATGCCGAGGCGCGCCTGCAGGCGATGGACGACTGGAACCGCAACCAGCACGGCCGTTCGGGGCTGTGGCAACGCGTGCTGGATTCGGAGGTCGACCATGCGCGCGCCGAAGACGAGACGATGGCTTTCCTGCAGCAATGGGTGCCGGCGGGCAAGTCGCCGATGTGCGGCAACTCGATCTGCCAGGATCGTCGCTTCCTGCACCGCCAGATGCCGGCGCTGGAGAAATTCTTCCACTACCGCAACCTCGACGTGTCCACGCTCAAGGAACTGGCGCGCCGCTGGGCGCCGGAAGTGTGCAAGGGTTTCAGCAAGGAATCCGCACACACCGCGCTGTCGGACGTGCACGACTCCATCGCGGAGCTGCGCTACTACCGCGAGCACATGGCGGAGTTGGGATTGAAGCGGGAAGGTTGAGTTCGCAGAGCAGGGCGGGAGCAGTAGCGCAGCGGCACATCTCGCCTTGTCAATGGTTGCGGAATTAGTCGCGCTTCTCCCACTCTACGCTGGCTCATCCCTCCCTACGTGGGTTCGAAATCAGAGGTCACCATATCGATCTTTGGCTCAGGCTTTGAACAATAAAAAGCAAAATTCCACATATGCCGGCTGCGCTCAATGAAATGATTGCGGCCCAATAATGAAAGGGGTGTTCGGATCGCTCGAATCCCCCCCGGAATAAGGACGCTCGCGCGTCCTGTGATTACGCCACGCACAGCGCTAAAAAAAAACCAAACACCCCCGACGAGGAAAATCCAAGGATGATGTAGAGCCTCAGTTACCAGCATCGCATGCTGCCTGCACGGCAAGAACGCCTTCCGCTGATTGGTCGAGCAGTCCGCGTAGGCTGGGCTGGCAAGCCCAGCTTGCCTAGCCGGTTATTCAACATCCAATTATTCAACATCCAACTCGATGGCCCCAGGAGAAGCGGCCCAATCCATCGGCAACCAGCCACGGCGCACGAAAGCGTGGAACGAAGAATACGGCCAATCGGCGGCCCGTTCCACCCAGCCGTGCTTCACCGGATTCCAATGGATGTAATCGACGTGTCGCACGAAACCCCTCGCGCAAGGCTCCGATGTGCTCGACCAGCAGCCGGTTGCTCGAACGTTCGGCCAGGTTGACCGTGAAGAAGAAGGCTCCACTAGGCCGATAGGCACGAATATAGCGACGCATGAGGTGATCGTCGCACCATCTGCTGGGCTTGGCAGCCCCGCCTACGCGGGCTACCGCGAGCATATGTCGGAGTTGGGGACGAAACGCGAAGGGTGATCGTTTGGGTCGCAGTACGTAGCCCGGATGAAGCCGCGTCAGCGGCGGAATCCGGGATCTTCGCCCGGATTGCGCTGAGCACCATCCGAGCTACTTGCTACGTGAATTTGTAAATCAGTGCGACAAGACAGGCCGCGCATATTGCTCCGTTGATGAAAATCGAGATCCGAAAAGACACTGGATTCTCGTTCCGCCTGATTCTAATGCCACTAAAATCAACGGAGCTGCCAGTTTTCAAACCATGTACTACGCCGTACAGGCCAATTGCAAAACCGACACAGAGCATTAGGTTTTGCTCAACCGCATTATGGATTAGCACATGCCGCATCCTCTGCTTTAATCGCATCAGTCTGAGTACGTTGGGGTGAGCTTGCGAGCCCCAAGATTCTCACCCCAGCAAGACCTTCTCCACCAACACATCCACACCTGCCTTCGGCGTGATCGATCGAGCGGGGATGTCCGCGCCGCTGCGCCACATGTTCACCGCGTCGCGCTTGGCTTCGCCATCGACCAGGAACAGCACGCTGCGCGCGCGGCTCAGACGCGCGGCACTGAGGGATATGCGTTCCGGTGGCGGCTTGGGCGCGTCGAACACCGCGAGCGTGTCGGGAGAGTCCGCGGCCGTGCCCCAGTCGTGGCCGGGGAACAGGCTGGCGGTGTGGCCATCCTCGCCAAGGCCCAGCAACACGAGGTCGAAATCGCCGACCGCGTGCAGGGTTTGCGCGTATTGCGCGGCGCCTTCCGTCGCGCCGGCTTCCGCGGGAATCGCATGCACGTTGGCGATCGGAATGGGCACGTGGTCGAGCAGGGTGTCGCGCGCCATGCGGCTGTTGCGTTGCGGATCGTTGGCGGGCGCGCAGCGTTCGTCGCCGAAATACACCTGCCATTTCGCCCAGTCCGTGATCGTCCTGCGCAACGCGTCGTACACGCCGCGCGGGGTGTTGCCGCCGGCCAGCACGATGCGGAACACGCCGCGCGCGGCGATCGTGGCCCGCGCGGCGTTGCGGATGCGGGCCAGCGCTTCGTCCTGCAGCGCGGGAACATCGCTGCAGGAATGCCAGCGGACCTGCTGCATGGACGAGTCGCCGGGCACGCTTATTCCTTCTTCATCGCATGGCCGCCGAACTCGTTGCGCATCGCGGACAGCAGCTTGTCGGTGAACGAATCGGAATCGCGCGAGCGCAGCCGTTCGATCAGCGAAGCGGTGATGATCGGCGCTGGCACGTCGAGGTCGATCGCCTCGGCCACCGTCCAGCGGCCTTCGCCCGAATCCACCACGTAGGGCGCGATGCCTTCCAGCGTCGGGTTCTTGCCGAGCGCATCGGCGGCGAGGTCCAGCAGCCAGGAGCGCACCACCGAACCGAAGCGCCAGATCTGCGCGACTTGCGCAAGGTCCAGCTTGAATTCCTGCTTGTGGCCGAGCACCGAAAAGCCTTCGGCGTAAGCCTGCATCAGACCGTACTCGATGCCGTTGTGGACCATCTTGGTGAAGTGCCCGGAACCGCACGGGCCGACGCGGCCCCAGCCGGTGTCCTTGCCCGGCGCCAGCGCCTCGAAGATCGGGCGCAGGCGTTCCACCACGTCTTCGTCGCCGCCGATCATCATGCTGTAGCCCTCGGCCAGGCCCCACACGCCGCCGCTGGTGCCGCAATCGACGAAATGGATCTTGCGGGCCGACAGGTTCTGCGCGTGGCGCATGCTGTCCTTGTAGTTGGAATTGCCGCCGTCGATCACCGTGTCGTCCGCTTCCAGCAGGGCGGCGAGGTTGTCGATGGTCTGCTCGGTGATCGCGCCGGACGGCACCATCGTCCACACCGCCCGCGGCGCCTTGAGCGTGGCTGCCAGCGATTGCAGCGAATCGACCGTGGCGCCGCCCTTCGCTTCCAGTGCCTTGCGCGCGTCGGGACTGGGATCGAAACCGACCACGCTGTGGCCGGCCTTGATCAACCGTTGCGCCATGAAGTTGCCCATCTTGCCGAGGCCGATCATGCCCAGTTCCATGCGTTGCACTCCTGTTCTGATGTTCCAAACTTGCAATCTTACTCCCGCAGCGTGATCGCCTCCTACTGCGGTTTCGTGAAAGTACAGCTCCGGTCGTTGCATAATGAACGCTTTGCAGGGACCGCTGATGCCGAAACCCCGCCCATCGCCTTCGATCGTCGTGCCGCGTCTGGCGCTGCTCGGGCACGAAGATTACGCGACGATGGTCAGCGCGGCGGGATCCGGCTGGAGCCGCTGGCGCGGGCTGGCGATCACGCGCTGGCGCGAAGACGCCACACGCGACCCATGGGGAAGCTGGTTCTACCTGCGCTGCATGGAAAGCGGCGAGGTGTGGTCGCCGAGCGCGCAGCCGCTCGGCCTCGATCCGGCGGCGATCGAAACCCGGTTCGACGAACATGCCGCGCGCTTCGCGCATCGCCACGGCGGGCTGACCACCACGCTGGAAATCGCGGTCGATCCGGAATCCGCGCTGGAAGTGCGCGGCATTGGCCTGCGCAACGACAGCGACCGCGCGCGCGAAATCGAAATCACTTCGTGCCTCGAACTGGTGCTGGGTTCGTCGCAGGGCGACGCTTCGCACCCGGCGTTCTCCAAGATGTTCGTGCAGACGCATGCGCACGACGGCGTGTTGCTGGCGACGCGCCGCAAGCGCGAACCATCGGAACCCGACATCTGGGCCGCGCACGCCGTGGTGGTCGATGGCGAATCCATCGGTACGCCGCAATACGAAACGGATCGCGAACGTTTCATCGGGCGTGATCGCGATGCGCGTTCGCCGCGTGCGCTGGACGGCGATGGCGGTCTTTCCGGCAACGTCGGCACGGTGCTGGATCCGGTCTTTTCCTTGCGCGTGCGCGTGAAAGTGCCGCCGCGTTCGACGCGACGCGTAGCGTTCCTCACGGCCGCAGCCGCGACGCGCGGGGAGGTGCTGGCGACGGTTGCGCGCCACGCCATGCCGGTGGCGTGCGGACGCGTGTTCGCGCGCGCGGCGGCGGAGTCGCGCAAACCGACAGCCACGAACGAAAACGACGGCGCGACGTATCGCACGCTCGCGGCTGCGTTGCTGTACAGCGACCCGCACTTGCGCGCGCCGGCCGATGTGTTGGCGAAGGGCGAGGGCGGCGCGCCAGTGTTGTGGGCCAAGGGCATTTCGGGCGATCTCCCGATCGCCTTGCTGCGCTTGGGCGATGCGGCGCAATTGCCGGTCGCCGAAGACATGCTGCGCGCGCAGGCATACTGGCGCGCGCGCCAGCTTCCCGCCGACGTGGTGGTCGTCAACGATGCCGCCGGCAGCGCCGCGGACGCGTTGCAGCAGCAGGTACAGGCGCTGGTCGCGCGCGTGCTGGGAAGCAAGCCGCCGGACAAGTCGCAGGGTTCGGTATTCGCGTTGCGCGACGACCAGCTTGACGATCGCCTGCGCAATGGACTGTCGACCGTCGCGCGCATGGTGCTGGACGCCCAAAGCGGCGCGCTTCCGACGCAACTGGCGAGGCTGGAATCGCGCCGGCCCTCGAATTTGCCGGTAAAGTCCCAGGCAGTCGTCAATCACGCGGTCGCCAGACATGCAGTCGCCAAACCGGCGCGCGCGACACGGGGAAAACCGCGCGGCCTGCCGCCTGCGGCGAAGGGTTTGCAAGCCTTCAACGGACTGGGTGGCTACGACGCGGACGACCGCGAGTACGTGACGGTGCTGCGCGACGGCGCGAGCACGCCGATGCCGTGGTCGTACCTCGTCGCCAATCCGGATTTCGGTTTCCTCGCCACGAGCACTGGTGGCGGCTATTGCTGGGCGCTCAACAGCCAGCAGAATCCGGTTACGCCGTGGTCCAACGATGCGGTCGGCGATCCGCCGGGCGAGGTGTTGTATCTGCGCGACGCCGACAGCGGGGAGGTGTGGTCGGCCTGCGCTTCGCCGATCCGCGTGGCGGGTGCGGACTATGTCGCGCGCTTCGGGCCGGGCTACGTGCGCTACGAGTGCGCCGCGCACGGCATCGAATCGGAACTGCTGCAATTCGTGCCGGTCGCGGACACGGTGAAGATTTCGCGCCTGCGCCTGCGCAACCGCAGCGGCCGTGCGCGCAGGTTGTCGCTGACGGCCAATATGCAATGGGCGATGGGCGCGATCGGCACGCAAACCTTGCCGTTCGTGACGACTTCGTTCGATGCGCGCAGCGGCACCTTGCTGGCGCGCAACCGCTGGCGCGACCAGTTCGGCGAGCGCGTCGCCTTCGCGGCGTTGCGGGACGCGCCGCAATCGTGGAGCGGCGATCGCGGCGAATTCCTTGGCGCGTTGGGCGATCTTTCTTCGCCCGCGGCGTTGCGTACGGCGCGGCCTTTGTCGGGCAAGGTCGGCGCGGGCCTGGACCCCTGCGCGACGTTGCAGACCACGCTCGAATTGGCCGCAGGCGAAGAAGCCGAAATCGCCTTCTTCCTCGGCGAAGCCGGCGACGAGGCGCAGGCCTTGCAATTGCTGCAACGTCACCGCGAAGCCGATCTCGACGCCACGTTCGCGCGGGTGCGGCAACAATGGGACGACATTCTCGGCAGCGTGCAGGTGCGCACGCCGGAACCGGCGATGGATCGTCTGTTGAACCACAACCTGCTTTATCAGGTGCTCGCATGCCGGGTGTGGGCACGCACCGCGTTCTATCAATCCAGCGGCGCCTACGGATTCCGCGATCAGCTGCAGGACGTGATGGCCTTGTGCGAGGCGCGGCCGGACCTGGTGCGCGAACACATCCTGCGCGCGGCTTCGCGGCAATTCGTCGAAGGCGACGTGCAGCACTGGTGGCAGACGCCCGACGGCAAGGGCGTGCGCACGCGCATGACCGACGACCGCCTGTGGCTGCCGTTCGTGGTCGCGCATTACATCGAAACCACCGGCGACGCGGGCGTGCTGGACGCGGCGGCGCCGTTTCTCGCGGGCGATGCATTGAAGCCGGGACAGGCCGAGAATTACTTCCAGCCGCAAATGGCACAGGAGAGCACCAGTCTCTACGAGCATTGCGTGCGCGCCATCGAGATCAGCCTGGCGTTCGGCGAGCATGGCGTGCCGTTGATGGGCACCGGCGACTGGAACGACGGCATGAACCGCGTCGGCGCGGGCGGCAAGGGCGAGAGCGTGTGGCTGGGCTGGTTCCTGTACGCCGTGCTCGAACGCTTCGCGCCGCTGGCGGAAGCGCGCGGCGACGGCGCGCACGCGCAATCCTGGAAGGACACTGCGAAAGCGCTCGTGCAGGCGCTGGAGAAAACCGCCTGGGATGGCGCATGGTATCTGCGCGCGTGGTACGACGACGGCACGCCGCTGGGATCGTGGAAGGACCGCGAGTGCATGATCGATTCGCTCGCGCAGTCGTGGAGCGTGATCAGCGGCGCCGGTGATCCGGCACGCACCGCACGCGCGATGCGGTCCGTGGACGAACACCTGGTTCGGCCATCGGACGGCCTGGTAGCGCTGTTCACGCCGCCGTTCGATCGCACCCGGCACGATCCCGGTTACATCAAGGGTTATCCGCCGGGTCTGCGCGAGAACGGCGGCCAGTACACGCACGGTTCGATCTGGTCGGCGATCGCCTTCGCTTTGCTGGGCGACGGTGACAAGGCCTTCGAGCTGTTCCGCATTTTCGATCCGCACGGCCACACTGCGGATGCGGAGTCGCTGGAACGTTACAAGGTGGAACCGTACGTGGTGTGCGCGGACGTCTATTCGGTGGAACCGCTGATCGGTCGCGGCGGCTGGACCTGGTACAGCGGTTCCGCGGGATGGCTGTATCGCGCAGGCCTGGAATACCTGCTCGGTTTCAAGCTGCGCGGCGATCGACTGCGCATCGATCCGTGCATTCCGAAGGCGTGGCCGGACTTTTCGATCAGCTACCGTTACCGCAGCGCGCGTTATGACATCGAGGTCGGGAATCCGGACGGCGTCTGCCGCGGCGTCGCCCGGGTCGAACTGGACGGCAAGGCGCTGGATGCGGATGCGACAATTCCATTGAGCGACGACGGCGCGCGCCACCGCGTGCGCATCGTGCTGGGAAAACATTGAAGAGTGCAGCCACGGATGGCTGCTGTTTGATCTTCGCGATCATGGACGATCGCATAAATGAGGAGCAAACCATGGCAGTGAAGTCCGACGCCTTCGTGTTTTTCGGCGCCACCGGCGATCTCGCCTACAAGCAGATCTTCCCCGCGCTGCAGGACATGATCCGGAACGAGCGCTTCGATCTGCCGATCATCGGCGTGGCGCGTTCGGATTGGGATCTCGAGCGCCTGCACGACCGCGCGCGCGCCAGCCTGCGCGAGCATGGCGGCGTCGACAAACGCGCATGCGAGAAGCTGTGCCGGCTGCTGCAATTCGTCAACGGCGACTACAACGACGCCAATACCTTCGCGCGCTTGCGCAAGCAGCTGGACAAGGCGAAGCACCCGCTGCACTACCTGGCGATCCCGCCAAGCATGTTCGAAACGGTGGTGAAGGGGCTGGACGCATCGGGCTGCGCCACCGGCGCGCGCGTGGTGGTGGAGAAGCCGTTCGGCCGCGACCTGAAATCCGCGCGCGAACTCAACCGCACGCTGCACCGCATCTTCCCGGAGGACGCGATCTTCCGCATCGACCACTATCTCGGCAAGGAGGCGGTGCAGAACCTGCTGTATTTCCGCTTTGCCAACACCTTCCTCGAACCGGTGTGGAACCGCACCTACGTGGAAAACGTGCAGATCACCATGGCCGAGGCGTTCGGCGTGCAGGGCCGCGGCAGTTTCTACGAGGAAGTCGGCGCGCTGCGCGACGTGGTGCAGAACCACATGATGCAGGTCCTGGTGCTGCTGACGATGGATGCGCCGACCGCCCACGATGCGGAGGCCCTGCGCAGCGAGCGCCTGCGCCTGTTGCGTGCGATCCGTCCGCTGGACCCGAAGGAAGTGGTGCGCGGACAGTTTGCCGGTTATCGCAACGAACCCGGCGTCGCCAAGAATTCGAAGATGGAAACCTTCGCCGCGCTGCGCCTGCACATCGACACCTGGCGCTGGGCCGGCGTGCCGTTCTACATCCGCGCCGGCAAGGAAATGCCGGTCACCTGCACCGAAGTGCTGGTCACACTCAGGCGCCCGCCGCTGGACGTGTTCGACCACATCAAGCGCGAGGATTCGAATTATTTCCGCTTCCGCCTCAGCCCGGACGTGGTGATATCCACCGGCGCGCGGGTCAAGAAGCCAGGCGAGCAAATGCGCGGCGAGAACGTGGAGCTGGTTGCGCGCTACCAGCCGCGGCGCCAGCGCCCGCCGTATTCGCGCTTGCTCGGCGATGCTTTGCGGGGCGATGCGGAACTTTTCGGTCGCGACGATTCCATCGAAGCCGCGTGGCGCATCATCGATCCGGCGCTCGGCGATGCCGAGAAGGCGCTGCCGTACAAGCCGCGGACCTGGGGTCCGGCCGCGGCGGTGAACCTGATGTCGGAGGACGGCGGCTGGAACGATCCGGTGGTATCCAAGCCGAAAGCCTCGAAACAATGAGCGCGGCGGCGGACATCGCCTTTCTTTTCGACGTCGACGACACGTTGTTCGACAACGACCGCTTCAGCGCCGACCTCGATGACTGGCTCGTCCGCCATTTCGGCGAGGCCGGGCGCGCGCTGTACCGCGGACACTACGAAACCTTGCGCGACCAGCTCGGCTACGCCGATTACCTCGGCGCCGCGCAGCGGTTCCGGGTCGAATGCGGCGACGAGGTGGGCGCGCAGGGGCTCGGCGCATTCCTGCTGGATTATCCGTTCGCCGAGCATCTGTATCCGCATGCGCTGGACGTCATCGCGCACCTGTCGCAATTCGGCCCCACCGTGATCCTTTCCGACGGCGACGCGGTGCTGCAGCCGCGCAAGATCGCCCATGCCGGCATCGCGGAGGCGGTGCAGGATCGCGTGCTGGTGTACGTGCACAAGGAATCCATGCTGGACGACGTGGCGCGCCGGCACCCCGCGCGGCACTACGTGATGTTCGACGACAAGCTGCGCGTGCTGGACGCGATGAAGCGCGTCTGGGGCGGTCGCCTGACCACGGCGTTCGTGCGCCAGGGGCATTACGCCAACGATCCCGTCACATCGAGTGAATATCCTCCGGCGCAAATTGCGCTGGAACGCATCGGCGACCTGCTGGCATTCGGTCGCCGCGATTTTCTTTCCGCATCCGACGAGGCCGCGATGGCCGGAGGTCAAACCGCATGAACCCGACCGGGAAACTGCACGCACTGGGGCAAAGCCTCTGGCTGGACAACATCACCCGCGGCATCCTCGACGACGGCACGCTCGAACGCTACATCGACGACGATTCCGTCACCGGGCTGACTTCCAATCCCACGATCTTCGACCAGGCGATCGGCAACAGCGGCGATTACGACGAGTCGATCGCGGCCAAGGCGAAGCAGGGGCTTTCGGGCGAAGCGTTGTTCTTCGAACTGGCGCTGGAAGACCTTACCCGCGCCGCCGACCTGTTCGGCAAGATCCACGGGCAGACGCAAGGCGTCGATGGCTGGGTCTCGCTGGAGGTCTCGCCGCTGCTGGCCGACGACACGCAAGGCACCATTGCCGAGGCCGCGCGCCTGCATGCAAAAGCGCAGCGCGACAACCTCTTCATCAAGATCCCGGGCACGCCGGCGGGCATCCCGGCGATCGAGGAGTCGATCTGGAACGGCGTGCCGGTCAACGTGACCCTGCTGTTTTCGCGCGAACAATATCTGGCGGCGGCGGAAGCCTATATGCGCGGCATCGAGCGTCGCGTTGCGGCCGGGCGTGATCCGAAAATCGGATCGGTCGCCTCGCTGTTCATCAGCCGCTGGGACGTCTCCGTGGGCGACAAGGCCGGTGAAGGCCTGAAGAACCGGCTCGGCATCGCCATCGGCCAGCGCACCTACAAGGCCTATCGCGACCTGCTGGCTTCCGATCGTTGGAAGAAACTCGAGGCCGCCGGCGCGCAACCGCAGCGATTGCTCTGGGCCAGCACCGGCACCAAGGACCCGAAGGCGCCGGACACTTTGTACGTCGAGGCGCTGGCCGCGCCGGACACCATCAACACCATGCCGGAGAAGACCCTGCTGGCTTTCGCCGAACACGGCCGCCTCGGCGAGGCGCTGCCGGAAGACGGCGGCGACGCGGAGCAGGTGATCGCGCGCTTCAACAAGGCCGGCATCGACGACAAGGCGCTGGCCGCGCAGTTGCAGCAGGAAGGCAAGGATTCGTTCGACAAATCCTGGAGCCAGTTGCTGGCGCGCATCGCGCAGAAATCCGCCGCATTGAAGGGAGGCAAGTGACCATGGCCGCGCGCAAGCATGCATCCGGCACGGCGCCGCTGACCGGCCTGCCGCAATGGAAAGCCCTGCAGCGGCACCATGCCGCGCTGCGCGGCACGACCCTGCGCGAGTTGTTCAAGCAGGATCCGAAGCGCGGCGAGCGCTTGATTGCCGAAGGCGCCGGCCTGTACCTGGATTATTCGAAGAACCTCGCCACGGATGAAACCCTGGATCTCCTGCACAAGCTGGCGCGCGCGCGCGGCGTGCATGCGCGCATGGAAGCGATGTTCCGCGGCGAGAAGATCAACGCGACGGAAAAGCGCGCGGTGCTGCACGTGGCCCTGCGCGCGCCCAAGGGCACGCGCATCATGGTCGACGGCAAGGATGTCGTGCCGGAAGTGCACGAAGTGCTCGATCGCATGGCCGCCTTCAGCGACAAGGTGCGCAGCGGCGAGTGGAAAGGGCATTCCGGCAAACGCATCCGCAACGTGGTCAGCATCGGCATCGGCGGCTCCGATCTCGGTCCGGTGATGGCCTACGAGGCGCTGCGCGACTACAGCCGGCGCGACATGAGCTTCCACTTCGTTTCCAATGTCGATCCGACCGATTTCGTGGAAACGGTGCGCGACCTCGACGCGCACGAAACGCTGTTCGTGATCTGCTCCAAGACCTTCACCACGCTGGAAACCCTGACGAATGCCCATGCCGCGCGCGACTGGTGCCTGCAGCAGCTCGGCGGCGACGAGTCCGCGATAGCGAAGCACTTTGTCGCGGTGTCCACCAACATCGAAGGCGTGCGCGCATTCGGCATCGATACCGCCAACATGTTCGGTTTCTGGGACTGGGTCGGCGGCCGCTATTCGATGGATTCCGCGATCGGTCTGTCGACGATGCTGGCGATCGGTCCCGAAAACTTCCACGCGATGCTGGCCGGCTTCCACGCCATGGACATGCACTTCCGGCACACGCCGGCGGACAGGAACCTGCCGGTGCTGATGGGCCTGCTGTCGCTCTGGTACAACGACTTCTTCGGTGCACAGACAGTAGCAGTACTGCCTTATGCGCAATACCTCAAGCGGTTTCCAGCTTATCTGCAGCAGTTGACGATGGAGAGCAACGGCAAGCACGTGACGCTGGAAGGCGCGCACGTCGACTATCCGACCGGCCCGATCTACTGGGGCGAACCCGGCACCAACGGCCAGCACTCGTTCTACCAGTTGATCCACCAGGGCACGCGGCTGATTCCCTGCGACTTCATCGGCTTTTGCCAGCCGCTGAACCCGTTGCACGACCAGCACGACCTGCTGATGGCCAACGTGTTCGCGCAATCCGAGGCACTGGCCTTCGGCAAGACATTGCAGCAGGTGAGGGCGGAAGGCACGCCGGCGGCGCTGGCGCCGCATCGCGTCTGCGAAGGCAACCGGCCCAGCAACACGATCCTGGCGCAGCGCCTGACACCGCATTCGCTCGGCACGCTGGTCGCGCTGTACGAGCACAGCGTATTCGTGCAGGGCACGATCTGGAACATCGATTCGTTCGACCAGTGGGGCGTGGAACTCGGCAAGCAACTGGCGAAGAAGGTGATCCCGCAATTGCGGGATGCGCACCCGAAACTCGACCACGACAGTTCCACCGACACGCTGATCCGCCGTTACCGGCAATGGCGCGACGACAAGGGCGGAGCGACACCGACATGAGCGAGAAGATCAGCCCGCTGGCCGGCAAGCCGGCGCCGAAGTCGCTGCTGGTGGACATCGGCAAACTGCTGGATGCCTATGTGCGCATCGCCCCGGACCCTTCGGTGCCGGCGCAGCGCGTGGTCTTCGGCACCTCGGGGCATCGCGGGTCGTCGCTGGACGGCAGCTTCAACGAGCACCATATCCTGGCGATCACGCAGGCGATCTGCGACTACCGCGCCAGGAGCGGCGTCGACGGGCCGTTGTTCCTCGGCATCGATACGCATGCGCTGTCGCAGCCGGCTGCGCAAACCGCGCTGGAAGTGCTGGCCGCGAACGATGCCAACGTGATGATCGCGGCGGGTGGCGAATTCACGCCGACGCCGGCGGTGTCGCACGCCATCCTTGGCTACAACCGCGGCCGCGATGCGCACCTTGCGGACGGCATCGTGGTCACGCCTTCGCACAATCCGCCGGACAATGGCGGCTTCAAATACAACCCGGTCAACGGCGGCCCGGCCGACACGCAGGTCACCGGCTGGATCGAGAAACGCGCCAACGCCTACCTGGAAACCATGCTGCGCGGCGTCACGCGCATTCCGTACGAGCGCGCGCGGCGCGCGGGTACGACGCACGAGCACGACTTTCTTGCCCATTACGTCGCCGACCTCGAGCACGTGATCGATTTCGACGTGATCCGCGGCTGCGGGCTGCGCTTCGGCGTGGATCCGCTGGGCGGTGCGGGCGTGCATTACTGGCGGCCGATCGCGGAGAAGTACGGCATCGACCTCGAGGTGGTCAGCGAGGAAGTCGACCCGCAGTTCGCCTTCATGACGGTCGACTGGGACGGCCAGATCCGCATGGACCCGTCCTCGAAATACGCGATGCGGCGCCTGATCGGGTTGAAGGACAAATTCGACGTCGCATTCGCCTGTGACACCGATCACGACCGCCACGGCGTGGTCGCTCACAGCGCCGGTCTGATGGTGCCCAACCACTACCTGAGCGTCGCCACCGCCTATCTGTTCGGGCATCGCCCGCACTGGCCGAAGCGGGTGAAGCTCGGCAAGACCGTGGTCAGCACTTCGCTGCTGGACCGCGTCGCGAAACGCGTCGGCCGCGAACTGTACGAGACGCCGGTGGGATTCAAGTGGTTCGCGGAAGGCCTGTACGACGGCAAGCTCGCGTTCGGTTGCGAGGAAAGCGCGGGCGCGTCCTTCCTGCGCCGCGACGGCGGCGTGTGGACCACCGACAAGGACGGCATCGTCGCGGCCTTGCTGGCCGCGGAGATCAGCGCGCGCACGCAGCGCGATCCGGGCGAGTTGTATCGCGCGTTGACCCGCGAACTGGGCGAGCCCTTCGGAGATCGCGTGGATGCCAAAGCCACGGCCGCGCAGAAGAGCAAGCTGGCGAAACTTTCCGCGGCCGACGTCAAGCTGGACCGACTGGCCGGCGAAAAGGTCGGGCGCGTGCTGGATCGCGCGCCCGGAAACGACGCCGCGATCGGCGGCATCAAGGTCGTCGCGGAAAGCGGCTGGTTCGCCGCTCGTCCTTCCGGCACGGAAGAGATCTACAAGATCTACGGCGAGAGTTTCCGCGACCGCGCGCATCTGAAGTCGATATTGGATGAGGCGCAGCAACTCGTGGACAGGGCGATTGCCTGAATCGCGCCCGCCGGAACTTCGTGTTGCCGGCGCCGGACGTTATGCTGCGCCTTTCCATGAATCACGGAGCGGAACCGCATGGCTTATCTGCTGTTGATCCTGGAAGAACGCGACGACCGCAACCGACGCACGCAGGAAGAAGGGCAGGCAGCGTATGACAGCATGTCGCGCTGGCGCGACGATCTGCAGCGACGCGGCGTGCTGCAGACCGCGGAGGCGCTCCGCCCCGATCGCGACGGCGTGCGCCTGACCCGGCGTCACGGCAAGCGCAGCGTGGTGGATGGCCCATTCGTGGAATCCAAGGAAATGGTCGGCGGGTTCTTCCTGCTGGACGGCATCACGCGCGAGCAGGCGATCGCGATCGCCGACGAATGCCCCGCGGCGGAATATGCGACCGTGGAAGTGCGCGAGCTGGCGCCTTGCTACGTGACATGACGGATCGTGCAGGCCACTCTCGGTCCTCGATGGCTGCACGCCATGCCGGCGAATGACCTGCATCGCCGCATCGACGCGATCTGGCGCATCGAATCGCCGAAGCTGATCGCGGGGCTCGCGCGCATGCTGCGCGACGTCGGCCAGGCCGAGGAACTGGCGCAGGATACGCTGGTGACGGCGCTGGAAACCTGGCCCCGGGACGGCGTGCCCGACAATCCGGGCGCGTGGGTGATGACCACGGCCAAGCGCCGCGCCATCGACCAGTTGCGCCGACGCAAACTGGTCGAGCGCAAGCACGAGCAGCTCGGTTACGAGGCGGAAATCGAACAGGACCGCGGCGCGGATGCATTTCCGGACCTCGACGACGACATCGGCGACGACCTGCTGCGGTTGATGTTCACGGCCTGCCATCCGGTCCTGGCGATGGAAGCGCGCGTTGCGCTGACGTTGCGGCTGCTCGGCGGCCTGACCACCCCGGAAATCGCGCGCGCGTATCTGCTGCCCGAGGCGACGATCGCGCAAAGGATCGTGCGCGCCAAGCGCACGCTGGCGAAGGCGCAGGTCCCGTTCGAAGTGCCGCGCGCGGAAGACCGCAGGGACCGGCTCGCTTCCGTGCTGGATGTGATCTACCTGATCTTCAACGAGGGCTACGCGGCGACCGCGGGCGAGGAATGGTTGCGTCCCGCCCTGTGCGAAGACGCCTTGCGGCTGGGGCGTATCCTGGCCGGATTGATGCCGGACGAAGCGGAAGTGCATGGACTGCTCGCGTTGATGGAATTGCAGGCCTCGCGTTTGCGCGCACGCGTCGATGCGCAGGGCGATCCGGTGCTGCTGGCAGACCAGGACCGTTCGCACTGGGATCGCCTGCTGATCCGGCGCGGACTTGCCGGCATCGAACACGCATTGAACCTGGGCGGCGAAGTCGGCCCGTGCCTTCTGCAGGCGATGATCGCGGCCTGCCATGCGCGTGCACCGGGCGCGCAGGAGACCGACTGGTTGCTGATCGCCGAGTTGTACGACCGGCTCGCGGCGGTCGCGCCTTCGCCGGTGGTGGAACTCAATCGCGCGGTGGCGGTGGCGATGGCGCACGGACCGGTGCGTGGGCTGGAACTGGTCGACGCATTGCACGGCGATGCCATGCTGCGCGATTACCACCTGTTGCCGAGCGTGCGCGGCGACCTGCTGCGCAAGCTGGGACGAAACGACGAGGCACGCGCGGAATTCGAACACGCCGCGGCGCTGGCGAACAACATGCGCGAACGTCGCCTGCTGCTGCAGCGCGCCGCCGGATGCGCGGCGTAAACGCGGGTCAGCTCTTCAGCTTGTAACCCGTCCGGAAAATCCACGCCACCGCGACCAGGCACAGGATCAGGAAACCGAAAGTGGCGGCGAGGCTGACCGCCACGCTCACGTCGGCCAATCCGTAGAAGCTCCAACGAAAGCCGCTGATCAGATACACCACGGGGTTCGCCAGCGTGATCTTCTGCCACAACGGCGGCAGCATGTGGATCGAGTAGAAGCTGCCGCCGAGGAAGGTCAGCGGCGTGATGATCAGCAAAGGGATCACCTGCAGCTTCTCGAAATTGTCCGCCCAGATGCCGATGATGAAGCCGAGCAGGCTGAAGGTGATCGCGGTCAGCAGCAGGAACCCGATCATCCACAACGGGTGCTGGATTTCGTAGGCCACGAAGATGCGCGCGGTGGCGAGGATGATCACGCCGACGATCACCGACTTGGTCGCCGCGGCGCCGACGTAGCTGATCACGATCTCCACGAACGAGAGCGGCGCGGAATGGATCTCGTAGATCGTGCCGATGAATTTCGGGAAGTAGATGCCGAACGAGGCGTTGGACACGCTCTGCGTCAGCAGGGTCAGCATGATCAGTCCCGGGATGATGAAGGCGCCATAGCTCACGCCTTCCACGCTGGTGATGCGCGAGCCGATCGCCGACCCGAACACCACGAAATACAGCGAGGTCGACAGCACCGGCGATGCCACGCTCTGCATCAGCGTGCGCCCCGTGCGTGCCATTTCGAAGCGATAGATGGAGCCGATGGCGCGGAGGTTGAGTTTCATCGCTGCTCCGCCCTGATCAGTTCGACGAAGATCTGTTCCAGCGAATTCTGGCGCGTGCTCAGGTCGCGAAAGGCGATGCCGGCGGTCGACAGATCGCGCAGCAGGGAGGTGATGCCGGTGTGCTCCGCCCGGGTGTCGTAGGTGTAAAGCAGTTCGCTGCCCTCCGCCGCGAGCTGCAGATCGTAATTCGCCAGCGATGGCAGGATTGCGTTCAACGGATGCTGCAATTGCAACGTCAACTGCTTCTTGCCGAGCTTGCGCATCAAGGCCTGTTTTTCCTCGACGACGATCAGCTCGCCCTTGTTGATCACGCCCACGCGATCGGCCATCTCCTCGGCCTCCTCGATGTAGTGCGTGGTCAGGATGATGGTGACGCCGTGTTCGCGCAGCCGCCGCACCATGTTCCACATGTCGCGGCGCAGCTCCACGTCCACGCCGGCGGTGGGCTCGTCGAGGAACAGCACGTCGGGCTCGTGCGAGAGCGCCTTGGCGATCATCACACGCCGCTTCATGCCGCCCGAGAGCGTCATGATCTGGTTGCGCCGCTTGTCCCACAGCGAAAGGTCCTTCAGCACGCGCTCGATGTGCGCAGGATCCGGCGGTTTGTCGAACAGGCCGCGGCTGAAACTCACGGTGTTCCAGACCGACTCGAAGGCGTCCGTCGTCAATTCCTGCGGCACCAGGCCGATGACCGAACGCGTGGCGCGGAAGTCGCGGATGATGTCGTGGCCGTCGACGGTGACCGAGCCTTCGCCGGGCGTGACGATGCCGCAGACAATGCTTATCAACGTGGTCTTGCCGGCGCCGTTGGGGCCGAGCAGGGCGAAGATCTCGCCGCGCCGGATGTCCAGGTCGATGCGCTTCAGCGCCTGGAAACCGCTGGCGTAAGTCTTGGAAAGTCCGCGAATCGAAACAATCGTGGCGGCCAGGTTCCGCATGTTCGTAGCAGGCGCTGCGTCGTTCATCGTCCAAGTGTCTGCGGCCGAGTATGCCGTGCATGATCGCCGAATAACCGCTTGAACGAAAGCCGGCATTCGGATGAATTGGGGTTCAGTGTCGAAAGGCACTGTCGCATGGGCGAGCCACTCGAAAAAATGGTGCCGCTTTTTTTATGTCTGTTCTTTTTTGCAAACATTGACCGCGAAGCCATGGAGGAAGGAATGGCTGCATTTCAGGAGAACGTACTCGCATCGAGGCCGCTCGCAGCGTTGGGCATCAATGACATGGAGGAATGCGCGTACCGGGCCTTGCTCGCGCGGCATGCCGCCACCGCGGGGGAAATCGCGAAGCAGCTTGCGGTATCGGAACGTCTTGCAACCAGCCTGTTGAACAGTATCGAAACGAAGGGGCTGGCAACGCACACTCCTCGCAGACCACGGGCATATGTTGCAGCGCCGCCCGAATTCGTCATAGAGACGCTCGTCAAGCAACGCCAGGGAATGCTTGAGCGGGCGCGTGATGCGATTCCGGAACTCAAGGACATTGCGGCGCATGCACATGTAGAGAGGGGCCATGACCGCATTCTCGAGCTGATTACCAATCGCTCCAGTCTCGCTTTGGTCTTTTCCCAGTTGTACAACGCCGCTCGCGAGGAACTGATGGTTTTCCAGAGCGCGCCGATTCTTCTTCCGAATGCCCGCCAAACCGATCCGGTTCCGCGTGGCGTGCGCGTAAGGACGGTTTCCGACACCAGCTATTTGGAAACTCCGGGCATCCTGGAATGGATCGCGCACGACATGGAGCGGGGAGAAGAGCCGCGCAGCTACCCGAGCCTGCCCTTCAAGATGATGATCGTGGACCACAGCATTGGCCTGTTGACGCTGGTGAGCGATCCGGAGGCACCGACGTTGCTGGTGCATCGCAGCGCGTTGCTGGAAGCGTTGTGCCTGCTGTTCGAGCTTGCATGGGAGAAGGCCACGCCGATCCTCTCGGTGAAGGGCGGCAGCTTGGAAAGCGCACCGGGCAGTGAACGTCTCACCGAAACCGCGGATGCACTGGTCCCCATGCTTGCAGCAGGGTTGAACGACAAAGCCATTGCGCTGGAATTGAAGATTTCGGCCGCCACGCTTAATCGCCGGATCGGCGAATTGATGAAAGCTTGCGGCGCACGAACCCGCTTTCAACTGGGTTGGCATATCGCTTTGCAGACCGGCTCGGCCACTCAAGTGATCGACAAAACGCCGAACTCGTAAACCATGGGTCGGCCTTGATGGATCTTGCTCATGAGCATCATCCATCAAGGCTTTTCATTGCGGCGCAAAGGGAAGGGGAATAGCCTCGGTAACGCAATTCGGAATGCATCGACCGAGCTCATTCATCGATGCCTGCATCGCAAGAGGATTTTCCCATGCTGATGTTTCGCAATCTGTACAAATCGACACTTGCATTGGCACTGACGGGCTCCGCGGGCCTGCTGGGCACGGCGAATGCCGCAATAGGGCCGGGCAGCCTGGATACGAGCAGGATTTCCACGCCGCAGACCTTCATCGAAACCTACGACGACGGCACCGACACCGGCCAATGGGTCGCGTCGTTCAACGTACCGCGCATCATCGCCAATCGTGGCGGGCATCCGGGAAAATTCCTGGGACAAAGGAATTTCGGGAGTTCGATACCGCAGTTCGGCACGGCATCGCCGCGCTTCGAGCCGGGATTCAACGACAAATACAAGATCGACAGTGTCTTCGTTGGCGACTGGGCCGATGCGGGTGTTGTCAATTTCAGCATCGACATGAATATTTTCAAGGCCGGAAGCTGGTCGGATCGGGGCGTGACCCTTGAGCTGGTGCAGGTGGACGATACCGGGTTCAACATCGTGTATGACGCAACGTACACGGTGCCCCTGGGTCCGACGCCTCCGAAGGGTTGGCGGACGTTTACGGTGCCCGTGAATGCCGATTCGCCAACCATCCCGACCGGATGGGTGTTCAAGCATGGCGATGGCACGCCCGCCACCGATGCGGAGTGGTCGCAATTCATGCAGAGAATCGACTCGACCAGCGTCGGCTACTACAAGCCCGGAGTGCTTTACAGCGGCCTGGGAAGCTGGACGATCGGCATCGACAACATCACGCTGAAAATGCTGCCACCGGCGAACTGAGTCGAAGCAGCCGTACTGCAACTACTCACACAGAGCCGCGAGAGCGGCTCTTGTATTTCAAGCCGTGCCTGACAGTGCGAGGCCATGTTGCATCAACTGGCCCCACATGAAGCTACTCTTATGCCAAAACAGTGCAATACGGTACCCAATAGAAGAAATTTACAGCACTACGGACAGAGCGGCGAGTTATGCGCGACCTGTACAACCGTGGGAACACCGTTGTCGCGGTATCCATGCACCAGATCACGTCCGACGCAACGATAGTCGGAAGGCAATGCAGGAACCGCCGGTTGCGCCGGACGCTGATATTTGGCGACGTTGGCCGCATATTCGTTGAGACGACGCATGCCGTCGCTATTTGCTTGCGCCCAACCGCTCGCATATCCCTGCTGCATGCCCGCAGCAAACCCAGTGAGTAAAAGTACGATCGCGATCACGACCGAACCGCCGATGATGCCAAGAATGGAAAGGGTCTTCATGGACGCTTACCAAGCAAGGAGGATGCCGTGCAATTGGAAACTTTCGACTGGCCGCTGGAAGGGTGGAGCTACGACAAGGAAAGCGGCGATATTTTCACACCGTCAGGCTACAGCACCCGCGCGCAGCACATCGAAACCGCGCTTTGGGTATTGAGTGCGAACGTGCGCACGGTAGGAAAGCGACCAATTTACTCCGACGAAAGCGTGGGGCACGCTGACCGGCGCATATAAAATGTCGGTGATCTGAGAAAAGCAACTCCTCGCTGAGACGCTGGTTATTGGAATGCAGGATTTCACTTGAGTGCGTACCAACGTACGGCCATGCTAAGCACTTGGACAAATAGGGCTAACCGTCGTGAACATCCCTCAGCGCCGCACAAGCGAGCTCAGTAACTCCCTACGCCGTGTCTTCGCACCAAGACAATTACGCTTTGTGTTGATTTCCGTGAGCTTAATTGCATTACTAGCAGCGCTCGTTATGCATTACGGCGTGCCCGCATACTACGAATTTTGTTCACCAACACTTAGCTCGATGCACACGAACTGCTCCGAATACACAATCGTCGAGTATTCGATCAAAACTTTTGCAAGAGACCTTAATGAATATGTCGGATTGCTTACAGTACTCGCAACTATCGCAATCGCATTTTTTACCAGACAGCTGCGCGTCTCTACGGAAAAATTGTGGAGTGCTAGCGAAAGACAGTTGGACCATGCAAAAGCAAGTACCGAAACTCAATCGAAGTCAAGCGAGAACCAACTAGCTCAGACAAAAGCGAGTAGTGAAAGACAGCTGAGAGCATATGTTTTTGCAGAACGAATTGGCATTGGAACCATGGCGGCTGACTTTAATGGTCGAGTAGTTCAGCCATCGGATATGAATACAGACCCATTCCTTATCAAACCAGATGGGACATTGTTTTCGATGGACGAACTTATGGGCGGGAGCCGGAGCTCCGCGACAGCTTTTGGAATGATAGTCGAAATTCAGATACGGAACTTCGGACTAACACCTGCTTGGAGGTTTAAAGGATGGTTTGGAACAGGTGTTTTGGAATTGGATAAGCAGATTGCGTTTCCTGATCCAGGGTTCGAAGTTCCAGTAGGCGTTATGCCACCAAGCGGCATCAACGAATTTAAATTTCCGTTGAGATTTGACAGGGCTGACGCCGAAAGAATATTAGCTTCCAAAAAGGCGATCTACGCATTTGGACGAATGGAATACTGGGACGCATTCGATAATCGTAGAACTACAACATACCGAGTTGAGTGCCATGGATCAAACCTCAACATGTTGCGATTCAAATACTCCTTGGTCGGTAACGACGCGACATAAAAAGGGGGAAAGAGTGAATTGAACAGGGGCAACCTGCAAAGGCGCCGACGAGAACACCGCGAAATGGCTGCCGCTGGTAGAGGCAGAGCGCGCAGCAACAGCGGCCGACCGCAAGGTTTGGCTGCAAATGGCTAGTAGAGCGGCAGCCGTGGCCGGAGCAGCGATCCTTGTAGGATTGTCGAGAATGTCTATTTCCGTTCGATTATTGCGCGTCACGGAGAGCCGCCCCCCGCGTGATTATCAGCACGATTTTCGGGGGGAGGCAAATTGTCATTATCTGCGCCTGAAAAATCCTCCTCGACGAGACGCCCGGTTTCGCGCATGACGGCGCACAGGGCATCGGGGCATTGCGGCATGGAGCCGGTGATCACTTCGACCCCGGCGGCGACGGCTTCCCGATAGACCTTGATCCCGACCTGGCGCAGGAACATCTCGACGAAGTCCCCCGGCGAGGCCCACGCTTCGCCGTCCTCATCCAGCCACGGCTCCCCCTTCGGAGGCTCGATGTCGGCGCAGGCGGCGTAGTAGGCGGCGAGGGCATACCGGCAGGCATCCTCGGCGGTGAAACAGCGGCTGGCGGCCGCAGGATCGATCTGGCGAGTCATGGCGTGGACTCCAAGGCGAAGGCGGCAGGGCGGGAAGTGCGGGCGAAGCGGGAGGGCGAGGCGGGCCGGAGGGCGGGAGCGGGCGCCTCTTTTTCTCCCTTGTTACCAATAGAGACAAGCCCAGTAACCGCCCACCCGGCTGCGCCGGGTGTTGCGGTTACCGGGGCCGGTCCCCGAGTGCTCACGGAAGCGTCAGCGGAGACGGCAGAAGGCCCCCGATCGACCCCGGCGCAAGGTTGAACACCCGAGCTGCGCGTGGAAGGTTCGGGAGCGCCCCCGGCGGGGGAAACCCCCGCCACCCCCGCCGCGGGCTCGGCAGGGAGCTGGATCATCGAACGCAGGACTTCGGAGAGGTTGTGCCAGCCGTCCAAGGCGTGCCGGAACCCCTCGGCTTGGCGGCACGTGAGCGACCACCACGCCATGTCCGAGACGTGCAACGCGTGACCTTCGGGAGTGACGAGCATCCGACCTCGAACCACCCAACCGGTCCAATCGTCGTGCAACGCGCCCAGATCCCCGAGGCGCAGCAGCCTCAGGAGGCGCACCGCCGACCATGGCACCCGGTTCCGACCGCGATCCCACGCGCGCACCGTGGACACGCTGCACCCGAGGTACTCAGCGCAGGCGCGACGGCTCAGAGGCACCGACTTTCGGAGCTCCCGGAAGCCCTCAGGAGAGATCATCCAGCAACGCCGACGCGACCGCCGGCGCCCCTGATCGACGCGGCGCTGATTGACGAGAATGTCTATTATGTCAAATACTACCAAGCGGCGGAAATGGGCAGTCGGGATAATGCTTCCCTTCCGAACTTTTGTTCACCCGGCGGGCGCCCGCTGATACGCGCGTGCGTAGACGGCAAACTTGCCGACGAAAATGCCGGCGAAGAGTCCCGAGGCGACCAGCCCGAGGATGCGCATGTCTGGATCCCGGAGAGTTTGCGGCGACACGATCGCCGTCACGTTGAGCGCGTATTTCGTGCCGAAGGCCAACAGGATCAGCGGCAGCACGGTGTAATCGGCTGGCCGGTGGATCACGCCTCGCCGGCGATCGACGCTTAGCGGCATTACGCGCACGATCGCGAAACCGATGCCAGCGCCGACCAGGAATGCCACACACCAGATGCCGAAGGTTGCTGCGCTCCAGCCGTACATGCGGGCGACTTCGTACAGCCCCCAGACGAGAAACAGCAAGGGAATGACGGCGAGCTTTGCCAGCGAAGTGTCGCCGGGCCGACACGCGTTGATCCCGCGCCAAGCCAGATAGACGAATAACACATAGACCCAAACGGGCGTGTGGCGCAGGATCTGGATCAGGAACCCCATGACATGTTCCCTCGAATCGTGGTCGTCATGCCGGCCCGGCAAACATCATGACCTTGCATGCCGATTCCGCGTCTTGTCGCGTGTTCGACCTCAGCGCCGGCTTCGAAAAAATTCGCGCAGTATCTGCCCTGCTTCTTCAACCATCAAACCGCCCTGCACGTCGATGCGATGGTTGTGACGTTCGGAAACCAGCGTGTCGAAGACGCTGCCTGCCGCGCCGGTCTTGGGATCGTCCGCACCAAACACCACGCGGCCCACGCGGGCGTGCACCAACGCCATCGCGCACATCGCGCAAGGCTCGAGCGTGACGTAAAGTGTCGAGCCGGGAAATCGATGATTGCCGAATCGTTGCCCGGCCTCGCGCAAGGCGCCGATTTCGGCGTGGGCGCTGGGATCGCTCAACGTGATGTTGCGGTTCCAGCCTTCGCCGACGATCTCGTCCGCGAGCACCAGTACCGCACCGACCGGCACCTCGCCTTCCGCGTCGCGCGCGTGCGCCGCGAGTTCCAGGGCACGGCGCATCCAGCGCTGGTCATCACTGGAGAAATTCACCTCAGCCATGCAACTGCCGGTCATCCCTTCTGCTTGTGCATGTCCAGCAGCATGTCCGGCATCACCATGTTGGTATTGAGGTGATACATGATCCATAGCGAGCCGCCGATGACGATGGCCACGATCAGCACGCCGAACGCCAGCGCCAGCACGTTGTTCGTGTTGTCCGGGCCGGTGGTGATGTGCAGGAAGAATGCGAGGTGCACGCCCATCTGGCCTATCGCCAGCGCGGCCAGCGCCATGGGCACGCCGGCGACGTAAAGCAGGCTGGTGCCGCTGGCAACCCAGAACGACGCGGCTGTGAGGATCGCCGCCAGCACCAGGCCGATCACGTACACCCACACGCCGCTGGCGACACTGTGCTCGCCGGGTTCGTCGCCAGGCGCGACGTCGACGCCCCACTCATCATCATGATTCGGATCGTGGTCGTTGCTCATGTGCTGGTACCCAGCAGATAGACGTTGGTGAAAATGCCGACCCAGATGATGTCCAGCGCGTGCCAGAACAACGCGAAGCACATCCCGCGGCGCATGATGTCGGCGCGGAAACCCTTGGTCCAGAACTGCGCCATCACGGTGCCGAGCCACAGCAGCCCGACGGTCACATGCAGGCCGTGCAAACCGACCAGCGCGAAGAATGACGACAGGAATGCACTGCGCCCCGGCCCTGCCCCTTCCATCAGCATGTGCGCGAATTCGCTGATCTCGATCGACAGGAATCCAAGACCCAGGATGCCCGTGAGCAGATAGCCCACCTGCGTCCACAGCATGTTGCGCACGTTGGCGGCGATCATCGCGAGGCCGCAGGCGAAACTGGACAGCAACAGGCAGGCGGTCTCGATCGCGACACTGTGCAGGTCGAACAGCTGTTTCGGTCCCGGGCCGCCGGCGGTGGCGTGCGACAGCACCGCGTAAGCCGCGTAGAAACCGGCGAACAGGATGAAGTCCGACAGCAGGAACACCCAGAAGCCGTAACCGGTGACGATGCGTTTCGCCGCCGGCCCCTTCCAGCCGCCGTCCGGTTCCGCGCGCGGGCCGATCTTGTGCGGATCGTGTTCGGTCGGTTCCTCGTATTTGACGGCGCGGATGCCCGGCTCCCGCCCTTCCACCAGCGCGATGCGGCGCTTGCGACGCTCCGCGTCGATGCGCGCCAGCTCGTCGGCGGGCAATTCGAATTCGTGGTGGTCGCGCCACGCGAATACCACGAACGTGGCGAAAGCGCCGACCAGGCCGAGGATCACCAGCCACCAGATGTGCCAGATCAGCGCGAAGCCGGTGATCACGGCGAAGAACGAGGTGACGAAGCCGGTGGGGCTGTGGCGCGGCAGCTCGATCGGCTTGTAGTCCGGCAGTTCGGTGAGGCGGCGCTGCTCCAGGGCCTTCTGCTTCATGCCCCAATACGCCTCGACGTTGGAGACATTGGGCAGCACCGGGAAGTTGTAGGCCGGCGGCGGCGAACCGGTGATCCACTCCAGCGTGCGGCCATCCCACGGATCGCCGTTGTAATCGATCAGGCGCTCGCGATCACGGATCGACACGATCAGCTGGATCACCTGGCAGACGATGCCGAGCAGGATCAGCCCGGAACCGGCCGCCGCCGCGATCAGCCAGGGATGCCATTCGGCGACGTCGTAGCTCTGCATCCGCCGGGTCATGCCTTCCATGCCGAGCACGTACAGTGGCATGAACGCCACGTAGAATCCGACCAGCCAGAACCAGAACGCTGCCTTACCCCACCTTTCATCCAGCTTGAAGCCGAACGCCTTCGGGAACCAGTACGCGTAGCCGGCGAACAAACCAAACACCACGCCGCCGATGATCACGTTGTGGAAGTGCGCGATCAGGAACAGCGAGTTGTGCAGCACGAAATCCGCGGGCGGCACCGAAAGCAGCACGCCCGTCATGCCGCCGAGCACGAAGGTCACCATGAAGCCGATCGACCACAGCATCGGCGTCTGGAAGCGGACGCGACCGCCCCACATGGTGAACAGCCAGTTGAAGATCTTCACGCCGGTCGGCACCGCGATGATCATCGTCATGATGCCGAAGAAGCCGTTGACGTCCGCGCCCGCCCCCATCGTGAAGAAGTGGTGCAACCAGACCAGGAACGACAGGATGCAGATCGCCATGGTCGCGACGATCATCGAGCGGTATCCGAACAGCGGCTTGCCGGAGAACGTCGAGACCACTTCCGAGTACACGCCGAATGCCGGCAGCACCAGGATGTACACCTCGGGATGACCCCATATCCAGATGAGGTTGAGGTACATCATCGGGTTGCCGCCCGCGGTGATGGTGAAGAAGTGGAAATCCAGGTAGCGGTCCAGCAGCAACATGCCCAGCGTGGCGGTGAGAATCGGGAACGCGGCGACGATCAGCAGGTTCGCGGCCAGCGCGGTCCAGCAGAAGATCGGCATGCGCGTCAGCGTCATGCCGGGTGCGCGCACCTTCAGGATCGTGGTGACGAAATTGATGCCCGTGAGCAGCGTCCCTATTCCCGATATCTGCAGGGCCCACAGGTAGTAGTCCACGCCGACGCCGGGAGAAAACCGCAGTTCGGACAACGGCGGATACGCCAGCCAGCCTGCCTGCGAGAACTCGCCGATGAACAGCGAGAGGTTGATCAGCAGCATGCCCGCGGCGGTGAGCCAGAAGCTCACGGAGTTGAAGGTCGGGAACGCCACGTCGCGCACGCCCAGTTGCAGCGGCACGACAAAATTCATCAGGCCGATCACGAACGGCATGGCCACGAAGAAGATCATGATCGTGCCGTGCGCGGAGAAGATCTGGTCGAAATGCTCCGGTGGCAGGTAGCCCGGCGCATGGAACGCCACCGCCTGCTGCGTGCGCATCATGATCGCGTCGGCGAAGCCGCGGATCAGCATCACCAGCGCCAACAGGCAGTACATCACGCCGATGCGCTTGTGGTCGACGGACGTGATCCACTCGTGCCACAGGTAATGCCAGTGCTTCTTCGCGGTGATCCACGCGAGGATGCCGAGGATGACCGCGATCATCACGATCGAAGTCAGCAAAGGTATGGGCTGGTCGAACGGGATCGCCGCCCAGGTCAGTTTGCCGAACATCAGTGCCCCTTCTCCGGCTGCGGCAGGTCGTGGCCGCCGGCACCACCGCGCGGGCCCGGCGCCGGGCCCCAGGTTTGATTGACGATGTCCTGGAACAGGCGGGGCGCTACGTCGCGATACGTCATCGGCGCGACGTTGCTGCTCGGCGTCTGCAATTGCAGGTAGGCCTGCTTGTCCAGCACCGGGCCGTTCGCCCGCGTCTGCGTCAGCCACTTCGCATAGTCGCCCGCGGAGACGGCGTGCGCCTTGAAGCGCATGCCGGCGAAGCCGGCACCGCTGAATTGCGCGGAAAGCCCTTCGTAATCGCCGGCGTTATCGGCCTGCAGGTTGAGCTGCGAGGTCATGCCGGCCATGGTGTAGATCTGGCTGCCGAGTTGCGGCACGAAGAAACTGTTCATCACGCTGGATGAAGTCAGGTCGAAATGCACCGGCGTGCCGACCGGGATCACCAGCGTGTTGACGGTCGCGATGTGCTCGTCCGGATAGATGAAAAGCCATTTCCAGTCGAGCGACACGACCTGGATTTCGACCGGTTTTGCTTCGCCCGGCAATTTCCTGAAAGGGTCCAGGTCCTGCGAGCCGAACCAGGCGATGCCGCCGAGGAAGATGATCACCAGCGCGGGGATCGCCCAGACGATCAGTTCGAGATGGCCGGAAAACGCCCAGTTGGGTCGGTACGTGGCCTTGCTGTTCGACGCGCGGTACCACCACGCGAAGGCGAACACCATGAGGATCACGGGGATCACGATCGCCAGCATGATGGCCAGCGAATCGATCAGGATCAGTTTTTCGGCGGCGCCCACCGGCCCACGCGGCGCCAGAATGCCCTTGTCGCAACCCGCCAGCAGTGTCAGGAGCGCCGACACCGCGATCATTTTGCCCGCACGCACCATGGGATGCTTCCGATCCGTGCAACACGCCGGAAAAATCCCGCGCATTTTCCCACAAACGCCGCGCCGGCGGAAACCGCATGCGCCGGAGCAAAGGGAGCGGTGGTATCGCCGTGCCCAACGTGCGCAATTTCGCGGGGGAAATTCACCCGCGAAAGCAACCGGGTTTGCAGCGATGAAGGCCTCGCCAGGAAATGCCGTCAGGCCATCAGCACGGTCGCCAGATTACGTCGAATCCGGACAGCTCGAGGGATGGATGTGTCGATCGGGAAACCCGCGGAGCAATGTCCGCGGGCTCCCTGTCCTTCACTCCACCCTGTTCTTCCGGATCAGTTCCCGACCTGCTTCAGAAGCGTTTCGATGAAGTTGAAGCCCTGCGGACTGCCGAGGCCGGTCACCAGATCGAAACCCTTCACTGCCGTGTACTTGCCGCTGCGGCCACTGGCGACATCATGGAACACCCTGGTGTAGTTGCGCTTGTTGACCATGTCGTACACGAGCGGATTCAGGAAACCGATGCGCGGCAAGCCTTCGGAAGCCGCTTCCTGATTGGCCAGCGCGATGAAGCCTGCCCAGATCGGCGAAGCGAAGCTGGTGCCCGCGCTGCCGCCGCTGCAACCACCGCTGTCGCAGAGATAGAAATCATCCGCGGCCGCCGCGATGTCCGGCACGTTGCGCAACGTGGTCGACCCCTTGTTGCGCGTATTGATGAAGCGAACCTGATAGTCGGGAATGGTGATGGAGGTATCAAGCGAGGGGCCGCCGGCGCTGCCGGACCAGCCCGTTTCGCCGGACCACGCACCGCCCGCTCCGTTCGTTTGCAGGTCGGTGCCGCCCACGCCGGTGATGTAGGCGCTCTCTTCCGGCCACGGCCCGCTCGCGCGCAACGAGGAATAGTCGCCGCTGGCCGTCAGCAGCGTCTGGCCCTGGGCGGCCATCTCCATGAAGATGGGATCGTCCGCGCTGTTCTCGTTCCAGCCCCACGAGGTGCTGAGCTGCGCGCTGGTGTTGTCGCTGGCCATGCGATTGAGCACGCTTTCCGCCGAACGCGCCACGTAGACCTGGACTTGCGAGAGGCCGGGCGCCATCGCGATCGCATATTCGATGTCGAGGTCCTGCTCTCCGTCATTGCATCGGCTCGTGCACGTCGGATTCGAGCCATCCGTGGAAATCGGCATGACTGCGGCCGTGAGCGGCGGCCCGAATTTCGTGAAATAGGTTTGCACGCCTTGCGGATCGAACGGCCCGAGTTCCATCAGCCCGACGGACTGGCCCGCGCCGGTCAACTGCACGCCGCCGTAATACGCCGTGCGCATGTCGCTGCCGAGGTACCAGCCGTTCGGCCCCGAGCCACTGACCGGCGAACCCGCATCGACAGCGGCTGCATGTTGCACCAGTCGATTGGTGGGCGGATTCGCGTCATCCAGGCCGATGATGCTCAGCACCGGCACGTCGAGGTCCAGCGTCGGCTCGCGATCGGGCGCGATGAACTGGCGGGTTTCACCTGCGCGCTGATAGAGGCCGAACTTGACGTGCAGCAGGCGTTCCAGCGTGTCGACGCGCGCCGAACCTTCGATCAGGTAACGATTGGCGGCAACACCCGTGATCGCCAGTCCATGCTTCGAGAAATATTGCAGCGCCTTCGTGTAGTCAGCCTGCGTCGGCCCGAAGCGCTCGGTGAATTGCGCCACGGAAAGATAGTGGCGATAACTGGGGCTGGACGGGTCGTACAGGTCGCGAACCAGCTGTTCGAGTTGCGCCCGGTTGCGCATCGGCAACGCGATCGCGACCTGCAATCGGCGCGATGCCTCCGGGACAGCGATGCGCGCCGCCGAATGGTTCGCGACGTCCTGCGGCACCAGCGACGTCATCAAGGTTGCGGCCCGGGCCGCGCCCGCATCCATGGTTCCCAATGCAACTGCGGTACACAACGCAAGCAAGCTGCCGACAGCGACTCGTGACGGACGTTTCCGGAACATGCTGTTTCTCCCATGCGGACGGTACGTTTGTTTAAGACGTTTGCGGAACCCCAAACCGACAATGGGTCGCGCTGCACTGCATTGTGCGCAACGCCTCGAGGGACGGCACAACTCCTGACGAGCATGGAATCCCGTATGCAAGGGCGCGCTGCTTCGCGCAATCGCGGATCTTCGCTGCGCACCTGTCTCGCCCAGTGCAATTCCGTATCCGCCGGCAGCCCGCCTTCCGCATCGCGCGCGTGGCGTGCCGACTCCAGCACGCGACGCACCCGGCGACGATGGTCCTCAATGAACCCGTGCCGGTCATCGTCACCGGCACGGATCGCGAATCGCGACTACGGGTTTGCCGCCTGGATCAGCTTCTCGATGAAGGCAAAGCCTTGCGGACTGCCAAAGCCTGTCACCAGATCGTAACCGGGTACCGCAGAATACTTGCCGCTCGTGCCGCTCACGACATCGTGGTAGACGTAATCGGCGAAGTGCTTGCCGCCCATGTTGTAGAGCAGCGGATTCAGGAATCCGATGCGGCCATAGCCGTAGTGGGCCGACCTCTGGTTGGCCAGCGCAATGAATCCCGCCCAGATCGGCGAGGCGAAACTCGTGCCCCCATTGCCACCGCTGCATCCGCGGCTGGAGCAGATGTAGTTCACCGTATCCGCGTCGCCCGCGATGTCCGGCACGTTGCGCACCTGGGTCGAACCCTGATTCTGGTCGTTGATGAAGGGAAGTTGGTAGGCCGGTATCTTGATCGTCTTGTCCAGTGACGGACCACCGGCGCTGCCGGACCATGCGGTTTCGCTGAGCCACGGACCGCCGGGCGACGAGGTCTGCAGATCCGTGCCGCCGACGGCGGTGATGTAGGCGCTCTCCTCGGGCCATGGGCCGCTTGCGCGCAGCGAGGAATAGTCGCCGCTTGCGGTCAGCAGCGATTGTCCTTGCACGGCCATTTCCAGGAAAATCGGCTCATCCACGGCGCGCTCGCTGTGGCTCCAGCCCCAGGACGTGCTGAGCTGCGCGCTGGTGTTGTCGCTGGCCATCCGATTGAGTACGCTTTCCGCCGAGCGCGCGACATACACCTGCACCTGGTCGAGGCCCGGCGCCATCGCTATGGCGTACTCGATGTCGAGCGCCTGCTCGCCGTCGCTGCACTTGCTGGAGCAAGTCGCGGGGCTGCCGTCGGTGGAAATCGGCACGACATTCGTCGTGAGCGGCGGCCCGAACTGCGTGAAGTAATTTTCCACGCCACTCGGATCGTAAGGCCCGAGCTCCATCAAGCCGAGGGATTGACCCTTGCCGCTCGACAGGAAAATGCCGTAATAGGCGAGCCGGATGTCGTTGCCGAGGTACCAGCCGTTCGGGCCGGAGCCCTTGACCGGTGATTGCGCGTTGACGTCGAGTTTTCGCTGCACCAGCCGGTTGGTCGGCGGATTGGCGTCGTCCAGGCCGACGATGCGCAACACGGGAACATCCAGCGCCAGCGTCGGCTCGCTGTCTGGCGCGATGAAGTGGCGCGATTCACCCGGGCGCTGATATAGGCCGAACTTCACGTGCAGCATCCGCTCCAGCGTGCCGACGCTCGCCGATCCCTCGATCAGGTAACGGTTCGCGGCGACACCTGAAATCGACAAACCGTTCTTCGAAAAGAATTGCAGCGCCTTGTCGTAATCCGACTGCGTGGGCCCGAAGCGCTGGGTGAATTGCGCGACCGAAAGAAAATGATGGTAATTGCGACCGGAAGGATCGTAGATCTCGCGAAACAGTTGCTCGAGCTCCGCCTGGTTGCGCATCGGCAACGCAATTGCCAATTGCAATTGGCGTGATGCGTCCGCGTCCGCGACGCGCGTTGCCGAATGATTCGAGACATCCTCGGGCACGTGCGATGTCAAAAGCGTTCCCGCATTCGCGGCACCCAGGCGGGCGGCAGACAGCGCCAACGCCGCGCACGACATCAATAGCTTGCCAGCACTCACTCGTAACGGACGTTTCCGGGACATGCCATGACTCCCATCAGGATGTGTGGGGTGCGCGTCGCTTGTAGCGGAACAGCCCGGCGATACTAGCATCGCTCCAGGCGAGAGGATGGACGTTCGCGTACGGCGCCATTTTGCGGCGCCTTGCGCCGCTTGCAGGGCGGGAATCTTTATCGCAAGTGCCCGCGCGCGGAGCGCTGCTTCAGTAGAAGAATTGCTGCAACTGGCTGAAGCCCTGCGGACCGCTGAAAGCCCAGCCCATGCGCTTGGACGGATTCAGCACCGGCGCCGGTTCACCGATGGCGAAGTTGAAGCCGGCGATCGTTTCGACGAGATTCCCGGCTTCGTCGTACACCACGATCGCGCTGCCCTGGCTGCCGTCGCAATACAGCTGATCGGTGACGAGGAAGAGCTTGTTGACCGGGTCGACCGCGATGTTGGAGCCGCTGTTGATCTGGTCGGTGTTCGTGGTGCAGGGAAGCTGCACCGCGACGATGCCGCTTTGGCTTTTAAGGTCGTAGAACTCCACTTGCGAATTCAGTTCCGTGGTCGTCGCCGCGATGCCGGTATCCGGATCGACGGCGAGTCCGTTGACGAAACCCGAGTGGAAGAAGCCGTTGTTGAAGCCCTTGAACTGGCTCATCGCGCCGGTGGAGAGATCGACCTGCACGATGCGCGGTGCCGCCCCACGCACCGTCCCGGCATCCGGCGACAAGGCCATTACGGCCTGGTTGGCGGCCGTGTATTGCGCCAGGTGCACGCCGTTGGCGGGGCCGAACAGGGAAGGATTGAGAGGAATGACTTTGCCGAAAGTATTTGCCGCGATGTTGGAGACCAGCAGGTCCGGACGGTCCCGTTTCTTGAGCTCAATGACGAACAGCGCGCTTTCCGTGGCGTTCTGGTCCGTGCTTGCCTGCAGCACATCGATGTCCTTCAGCGGCGGCGTCCATGCGCCGGTGAACCGCTGCGCGGTCACCGGACTCATCACGTCATAAAAGCGCCGGGCGTAGATCGTGCCCTTCGGGGTCACATAGTGGGTAATCAGGGCCGTGTCGCCGGCAAACACGCCGTCCACCGCATACTCGTTGCGGTTCCCCAACTCACGCTTGAAGGAACGCGTGATCTGCCCGCTGTTCTGGTCGAAGGTTTCGACCGAAACCAGCACGCCGCCGGCCTTGTCCTGTGCACTCGCCAGCACGCCATCGTCGCCGTATTGATTGATGTCGAAGCCGAATATCTGGCCGCCATCCTGCGTGGTCAGCACCTGGCCGAGGCCGACCGTGCCGCCGGGAGCAGCGCCACGGGCCATCGCGGCCATCGAAAACAGGAGTAACGCCGGGATGCCGATGGCGATGCGCATGGATATCTCCCTGGAAACAGCGGACGAGGACCTATCGTAAGTGCCTGGATGGCCGCTGTCGGTTCATGCCGCGGAAACACGATTTTCGCCTGGCCTGTCCCGGTTCGGCCGAGTTTGCGCGAGTTCCCGTCATTCCCACTCGATCGTGGCGGGCGGTTTCCCCGAGATGTCGTACACCACGCGCGAGATGCCGCGAACTTCGTTGATGATGCGCAACGAGACGCGTTCGAGGAAATCGTATGGCAGGTGCGCCCAGCGCGCCGTCATGAAATCGATGGTCTGCACTGCGCGCAGCGCCACCACCCATTCGTAGGCGCGTGCGTCGCCGACCACGCCGACGGATTTCACCGGCAGGAACACCGCGAAGGCCTGGCTGACGTCGTCGTACAAGGCCGCATCGCGCAGTTCGTCGATGAAGATGCGGTCGGCCTGCTTCAGCAGTTCCGCGTACTCGGGCTTCACTTCACCGAGGATGCGCACGCCCAGGCCGGGGCCGGGGAACGGATGCCGATATACCATCTCGCGCGGCAAGCCGAGCTCCACGCCGATGCGCCGCACTTCGTCCTTGAACAGTTCGCGCAAGGGCTCGACCAAACCGAGCTTCATGTTCTCCGGCAGGCCGCCGACATTGTGGTGCGACTTGATCACGTGTGCCTTGCCGGTGGTGCTGCCGGCGGATTCGATCACGTCCGGATAGATGGTGCCCTGCGCCAGCCACTTCACCTGGCCGTGGCCGGCAGCAGTGACCCTGCCCGACTCCTCGTCGAAAATCTCCACGAACAGCCGGCCGATGATCTTGCGCTTGGCCTCGGGATCCACCACGCCTTCCAGCGCCTTGAAGTAGCGCGCGGCGGCATCGACGCGGATGACCTTGATGCCCATGCCGCCTTTATCGGCTTCGTTGGCGAACATCGCCATGACCTGGTCACCTTCCCGCCAACGCAGCAGGCCGGTGTCGACGAACACGCAAGTCAGTCGATCGCCGATCGCCCTGTGCAGCAGCGCGGCGACCACCGAGGAATCCACCCCGCCGGAAAGTCCCAGCAACACGTGACCGTTGCCGACCTGCGCGCGCACGCGCGCGACCTGGTCTTCGATGATGTTGGCCGCCGTCCACAATGTGGCGCAACCGCAGATGTCGACGATGAAACGCTTGAGCAGCGCGCTGCCCTGCTTCGTGTGCGTCACTTCGGGATGGAACTGCACGCCGTACCAGCGCCTGGCTTCGTTCTCCATCACGGCGACCGGGATGCGGTCGGTGGCGCCGGTGACGACGAAACCTGGTGGTGCGCTGGCAACGTGATCGCCGTGGCTCATCCACACGTCGAGTCGATGTGCACCGGCATGATCGCCCAAGCCCTCGAACAACCGGCTCGGCGCCACGATGTCGACCTGCGCATGGCCGAACTCGCGCGCATCGGCCGCTTCGGTGGCGCCACCCAGTTGCGCGGCCAGCGTCTGCATGCCGTAGCAAATGCCGAGGATCGGCACGCCAGCTTCGAACACGGCCTGCGGCGCCTGCGGCGCACCCGGCAGCGTGGTCGATTCGGGACCGCCGGAAAGGATGATGCCCTTCGCGCCGAAACGCGCGATCTGCGCAGGGTCGTGGTCCCACGCCAGGATTTCGCAGTACACGCCCAGCTCGCGCACGCGGCGCGCGATCAGTTGCGTGTATTGCGCGCCGAAATCGAGGATCAGGATCCTGTCGCTGTGGATGTTTTGCACGTGCGGCTCAATCGTTCATCCGGTAATTCGGTGCTTCCTTCGTGATCTGCACGTCGTGCACGTGCGCCTCGCGCACGCCGGCGCCGGTCACGCGCACGAATTGCGGCTTGCTGCGCATGTCGTCGATGGTCGCGCAGCCGCAATAACCCATCGATGCGCGCAGGCCGCCGATCAACTGGTGCACGATGCTGCGCAGCGGGCCGCGGTACGGCACCCTGCCCTCGATGCCTTCCGGCACCAGCTTGTCGGCTTCGGCCTCGTCCTGGAAATAGCGGTCGCTGGAACCCTGCGACATCGCGCCCAGCGAACCCATGCCGCGGTAACTCTTGTACGAACGTCCCTGGTACAGCTCGACCTCGCCCGGCGCTTCCTCGGTGCCGGCGAACATCGACCCGAGCATGACGGTGGACGCGCCGGCCGCGATGGCTTTCGCCACGTCGCCCGAATAGCGCACGCCGCCGTCGGCGATCAGCGGGATTTCGTCTTTCAATGCTTCGGCCACCAGCGAGATCGCGGTGATCTGCGGCACGCCCACCCCCGCGACGATGCGCGTGGTGCAGATCGAGCCCGGGCCGACGCCGACCTTCACCGCATCCGCGCCGCGATCGCGCAATGCGCGTGCGGCGTCGCCGGTGACGATGTTGCCGGCGATCAACTGCACGCCGGGAAAATTTTTCTTGACCCAGGCCACGCGCTCGAGCACGCCCTGCGAGTGGCCGTGCGCGGTATCCACCACGATCACGTCCACGCCGGCCTCGGCCAGCGCGGCGATGCGCGCTTCGGTGTCGCCGCCGGTGCCGACCGCCGCGCCCACGCGCAGGCGCTCGTGATCGTCCTTGGCCGCGTGCGGGTTGTCGCGCGCCTTCTGGATGTCCTTGACGGTGATCAGCCCGCGCAGCTCGAACGCATCGTTGACCACCAGCACCTTTTCGATGCGATGCTTGTGCAGCAGCGCGATCACCTCGTCCTCGCCCGCGCCTTCCTTCACCGTGACCAGGCGATCCTTGCGGGTCATGATGTTCTTCACCGGATCGTCCGGCTTCTTCTCGAAGCGCAGGTCGCGCGAAGTGACGATGCCGACCAGCCTGGCGTCTTCCACCACCGGCACGCCGGAGATGTTGTTGGCGCGCGTCACCTGCATCACCTCGCCGATGGAGGTCAGCGGGCCGACGGTGAGCGGATCGCGGATCACGCCGGCCTCGAACTTCTTCACCAGCCGCACTTCCGCGGCCTGGCGTTCGATCGGCATGTTCTTGTGGATGATGCCGATGCCGCCGCATTGCGCCATGGTGATGGCGAGGCGCGCTTCGGTGACGGTGTCCATCGCGGAGGACACCAGCGGGATGTTCAGGCGGATGGCGCGCGTCAGGCGGGTGGAGACATCCACATTGCGCGGCAGGACACTCGAATGGGCGGGTACGAGGTAAACGTCGTCGTAGGTCAGAGCCTCGGCGAGGATGCGCATGGCTGTTACCGGCGGGGCAATGCGCGATTATACGCCGCTTGTGGCCCGCTTGCAGCGGGATGCCGCGCAGGCAGAATGTCGGCGATGCCCCGCACGCTCACGATCAAGGTCAAGCCCAACGCACGCGTCGGCGCGCTGGAAACGCTGGAGGACGGCAGCCTGCTCGCGCGCCTCAAGTCGCCGCCGGTGGACGGCAAGGCCAATGCGGAATTGGTCGCACTGGTGGCCGAACGCTACCGCGTCGCGAAATCGGCGGTAACGATCCAGTCGGGCGCCGGCGCGCGCATCAAGCGCGTGCGGATCGAAGGCGATTGAGCGCCGACGCGCCTGTCAGCGGTTGTCGACCGCTTGCGCGGCTTCCAGCGTGTTTTCCATCAGCGTGGCTACGGTCATCGGCCCCACCCCGCCCGGCACCGGCGTGATCCACGATGCGTGCCGCGATGCCTCCTCGAACTCGACATCGCCGACCAGCGATCCATCCTCGCGGCGATTGATGCCGACGTCGATCACCACCGCGCCCGGCTTGATCCACTCGCCCCTGATCAGCCCCGGCTTGCCGACCGCGGCGATCACGATGTCGCCCTGCCGCACGTACTCGCCGAGATCGCGCGTGAACTTGTGGCAGCACGTCGTGGTGCAGCCCGCGATCAGCAGTTCCAGCGCCAAGGGTCGGCCGACATGGTTGGACACGCCGACCACCACCGCGTGGCGCCCTCGCACCGGGCGATCGGTGTGCCCCAGCAACGTCATCACTCCCTTGGGCGTGCATGGCCGCAGACCGAAACGACGCAACGCGAGATGCCCGAGGTTGACCGCACTGAAACCGTCCACGTCCTTGCGTGCATCGATGCGATCGATCAATGCAGCGGAATCGATGTGCGCGGGCAGCGGCAACTGCACCAGGATGCCGTGCACGGCCGGGTCCGCGTTGAGCCTGTCGATCAACGCGTACAAGTCCTCCTGCGAAGTCCGCGACGGCAAGTCGTAATCGAAGGAACGGAAACCGACCTGCCTGCAGGCGCGGCGCTTGTTCCTGACGTACACGCTCGAGGCCGCGTCGTCGCCGACCAGCACCACCGCCAGTCCCGGCGCCGGCAATCTTTTCGCTTCGCGTGCCTGCACACCCGCGCGCACGTGCGCCAGCACGTCGTCGGCGATGCGGCGTCCGTCGAGGATGCGTGCGCCCACGCGCGGCTCCCGGTGTAAAGTCGAAGGCACGCATTATCGCCTGCCGGACCCCGCCGCCGCCATGACTGTCGATCGCACCGAGCTGGAAGCCGCCGCCTTCAGGCGCCTGCTCAAGCACCTCAACCAGGAACGCAGCGACGTGCAGAACATCGACCTGATGATCCTGGCCGGATTCTGCCGCAACTGCCTCGCCGACTGGTATCGCGAAGCTGCCGTCGAACGTGGCATCGCGATGTCGAAAGACGAGGCGCGCGCAGCGATCTACGGCATGCCCTTCGCCGAATGGAAAGCGAAACACCAAAAGGAAGCCACCCCGGAACAACTGGCGGCATTTGAGGCGGCACAGCAACGCCCGACGTGATGCACGTCGAAAGATCTCGCTGGAATCAGAGCAGGTCTTGCAAGGAGAATCCCCATGGCCGGTTCGAGAGATGACATCACTGTCTGGACTGTCATGTGGCGACCATTGGCCTGCATCGTTGGCCTCGCAGCCCTTCTGTATGTCTCCTTCTGTGTTTATTTGTATCTCGATCAGCGCAACCTTCTGTACTTTCCCGAGGCCACGCACATCGATGCCACGGATACCAACTTTTCCCTCGCAAGCGGTCAATTTCAACTGAAGGGGTGTGTTTTCAATGGGGAGCAACCCGATGCGTTGCTCTACTTCGGCGGCAATGCGGAAAATCTGGGGACCGAACGAAACAGCATCAAGGCGATGTTTCCGGCGCGGGCGATTTACCTGGTGCCCTATCGCGGGTACGGCCCCAATGGCGGCGAACCAACGGAGAAGGCGCTTTTCAGTGATGCGCTGGCGTTATTCGACAATGTCCACGCGCATCACGCGAAAATTGCGGTTATAGGACGCAGCCTCGGATCGGGTGTTGCCAGCTATCTTGCCTCGCAGAGGCCTGTCGAAAAGCTCGCGCTTGTCACGCCTTTCGACAACCTCGCGAATGTCGCGCAATCACACTACCCGATGGCTCCCGTCGGCTGGTTGTTGAAGGATCGTTACGATTCGCTGCGTTATCTGAAGAATTTCATCAGCCCGATTCTCATTATTCGGGCAGAAGACGATGAAGTAGTCCCTCCGGAAAGCACCGATCGCCTAATTGCAGGATTACCGAAGAAACCATCCGTCATCATGATAAAGAATGCAGGGCACAATTCGGTATCGGACGATCCCGCTTATGCTGGGGCATTGTCGAGTTTCGTACAGTGAAATATCAATCTCCCGAACAGAACCGTTCGTAATCCACATAACCAGGGAACGATTTTCCCGGCGCGCACAGCGGGCATTGCGGATCGGGTTGCAGACGCACTTCACGGAAGTGCATGCCGAGTGCGTCGAACAGCAGCAGCCGTCCGATCAGCGGTTCGCCAATGCCGAGGATCAGCTTGATCGCTTCGGTCGCCTGCAACAGGCCGATCACGCCGGGCAACACGCCCAGCACGCCGGCCTGCGCGCAATTGGGCGCGTCTTTCGCGGACGGCGGTTGCGGAAACAGGCAGCGGTAGCACGGCGCCGCGCCGCGGCGGCGGCCGGCGTCGAACACGCTCGCCTGCCCTTCGAAACGATGCACGGCGCCGTACACCAGCGGCTTGCGCAGCTTCACGCAAGCGTCGTTGAGCAGATAGCGTGCGGGAAAATTGTCGGCGCCGTCGATCACCACGTCCGCGCTCTCGATCAACGCCTCGACATTGGCCGAAGTCACGCGTTCGAACAATCCTTCGCAGCGTGTGCGCGGATTCAGTGCACGCAGCGATTGTGCGGCCGATTGCAGCTTGGAAACACCGACGCGCGCATCGGTGTGCAGGATCTGCCGCTGCAGATTGCTGCGATCGACCACGTCGTCGTCGGCCAGCACCAGGGTGCCGATGCCGGCAGCCGCGAGGTAGAACGCGGCCGGCGAGCCCAGCCCGCCCGCGCCGACGATGGCCACGCGCGCGCTTTCCAATTTCCGCTGCCCCGCTTCGCCGACTTCCGGCAGCAACAGGTGCCGCGAATAGCGCTCGCTGAAATCGCGATCCACATCGTCGCCATCGGGCCGCGCCATCGGCAGGCCTTCCTCGATCCAGCGCGCGGTACCTCCGGCCACGGAAACGACATTGGCGTAACCGAGTTGCTGCAGGACTTGCGCGGCCATCAGGGAGCGCTGGCCGTGCGCGCAGATCGTGAGGATTTCGGGATGGTTGTCCGGCACGATCCCGGCGATGCGTTGCGCGATCTCGCCGCGCGGGAGCGCGATTGCACCCTGCGCCATGCCGGTCGCGTGCTCGAACGGTTCGCGCACATCCAGCAACAGCGCGCCGGCCGCCTGCCGCGCCAGCGCTTCGCGCGGCGTGATTTCACGGATGCTCATGGACGCATTATCGCGTGACTGCCGTCAGTACGGCCACAACGTGACAATCGCGCCACGCTCGAGTTCGCGGACATCTTCCGGGACCAGCGCCAGCGCATCGGACTCCGCCAGGCCGCTCAGCATCGCCGAACCCTGCTTCGCATGCGGCGTGGCCCACGAGACGCCTTCCGCATCGGTCGCCAGCGCGCAACGCAGGAGTTCCGTGCGCGCGTGTTTCTTGTGCAACGGCTGCGCCAGTCGCGCGCGACGCGTTTCGCCCGCCAGGGCTTCGAGCTGCATGGCCGCCAGCGCGAAGCGCACGAACAACCGGAACGTCACCGCCGCGGACACCGGATTGCCCGGCAGTCCGAAATGCAGGCTAGCGCCGATACGGCCGAACAGTACAGGCATGCCCGGCTTGACGCGCACCTTGTGGAAATGGATTTCGCCCAGTTCCGCCAGCAGCGCGGGCAAATGATCGGCCTCGCCCGCCGACACGCCGCCACTGCTGACGATCAGGTCGGCCTGCGTGGCGGCATCCAGCAGGGCCGCGCGCAAGGTGGCGGGCTCGTCGCGCACACGGGCTTGCGAAACGATTTCCGCACCGGCTTCCCGCGCCAGCGCAGCCAGCATGACGCCATTCGACTCGTGGATTTGCCCGAAACCGAGCGATTGGCCCGGCGGCACCAGTTCGTCGCCGGTGGCAATCACTGCCATGCGCGGCTTGCGACGCACCGTCGTTTCCGCGCAGCCGAGCGCCGCCAGCAGACCAAGCTGTGGCGCGTGCAACCGCGTGTCGCGCGTCACGGCGATCGCGCCGGCGGCAATATCCTCGCCGACGGCGCGCACGTTGCCGCCGCTGCGCTCGCTCGCGAGCACGAATACATTGTCGCCTTCGACGCGCACGTTTTCCTTGACCACCACCGTATCCGTGCCGGGCGGCATCGGCGCGCCCGTGGTGATGCGCACGCATTGTCCAGCGCCTACTTCGGCTGCGGAGGTCGCGCCCGCCAGCAGCGTGCCGGTCAATGCGAAGCCGCGTTCGCCTTCGACCGGCAGGTCGGCGCCGTGCAATGCGAAGCCGTCCATCGCCGCATTCGCGAAAGGCGGCAGGTCGTGCGCGGCGACGACATCTTCTGCCAGCACCTGCGCGAATGCCGAGGCCAACGGCACGCGCTGCACGGGAACGGGATGTTCGGCCGCGCGCACGCGAACGATGCGCAACGCTTCGTCGAGGGCAATGCGCGATGGCCACGCGGGTTGCGGCCGCGCGCGCTCGTAGTCGCGGAAATCTTCCATGGTGTTGAGGTTGCGGAATGCTTTCGTGCCCGCGCCGAAATCCACCGCGATCGCGCCCAGTTCCGCCTGCCAGCGCGTCGGTGAAGCATGCGAGCGCAACGCCGCCCGTGCCGAATCCAGCAGACGCGGCGCATCGGCGAGCGAATACAACGCGTACAGCGGTTGCGTGTCGCCGCCTGCAGACGCACGGGCACACAGGATCCGCGGCGCGGCAACCAGCGCCGCGTGCAGGCGCATCGCCAGATCATCCGGCAAGTCCGGGCCATCGACCGGCACAGTCAACAGCCATCGATAGCGTTCCAATGCACTGGCTTCGCGTTCGACAAGCAGCGCCAGGGCCGAGGCGATGCCGGCCAGCGGCCCGGCATGGCCCGGCGCTTCGTCCGCAATCGCGCGCGCGAACTTCGCGAAAACATCCTGATGGCGATTGGCCGTGATCAGCACGTCGCCGCATTGCGGGCGCAGGCGTTCCGCAATGCGCGCCACGACAGGCGCCCCCTGCAACGTCAACAAGCCCTTGTCCTGCCCGCCGACACGGCTGCCCTCGCCGCCCGCAAGGATCACGCCGAGGATGCGCTCGCCGCTCATCGCTTGCCGCGTACGTGCCTGACCATGCGCCGACGCTTGCGCTGCTGGCTTTCGGTCAATGTATTGCGGCGCCCCGCGAACGGGTTCTCGCCTTCGCGGAATTCGATGCGGATCGGTGTGCCTTCCAGCTTGTAGCGCTTGCGGAAGAAATTCTCGAGATAGCGGCGATAGCTGTCGGCGATGTGTCTGGTGCGCGTGCCGTGGATCACGATGGTCGGCGGATTGTGCCCGCCCGGATGCGCGAAGCGCAGCTTGGGCGCGTGCCCACGCACCAGCGGCGGCTGGTGCGATGCGACCGCCTTTTCCAGTGTGCGCGTCAAGTCGGCCGTGCCAAGCTCGCACGTGGCCGAGGCGTGCGCGCGGTCCACGCTGCGCATCAGCTCGCGCAGCCCGGAACCGTGCTTGGCGGAAATGAAAACAGACTTGGCCCACGCGACGAAATCCAGCTTGCGCGCGAGTCCGTCGCGGCAACGCTCGCGGTCGTACGTGGAAAGGCCGTCCCACTTGTTGGCCGCGATCACCAGCGCGCGGCCGGCGTCCAGCACCTGGCCGATCAGGTTCAGGTCCTGCTCGGAAACGCCTTCGCCTGCATCCAGCAGCACGATCGCGACCTGCGCCGCGGCGATCGATTGCAGCGTCTTGATCACGCTGAATTTCTCCAGCGCGTCTTCGACGCGCCCCTTGCGACGCACGCCGGCGGTATCGATCAGCGTGTAGCGGCGTCCGTCGCGTTCCAGCGGCACGCGGATCGAATCGCGCGTGGTGCCGGCGACATCGGACACCACCACGCGATCTTCGCCGAGCAGCCGGTTGACCAGGGTGGATTTGCCGACGTTCGGCCGTCCGATGATGGCGACGCGCGTGCCGCCCTCCTGATCCTCGACATCCGCGTCGGATTCGTCATCCGGCGGCAACAGCGGCAGCAACGCGCCGAGCAGGTCGTCCATGCCGCGCGCGTGCGAGGCGGCGATCGGCAGGCTGGCGGCGATGCCGAGCGAGGCGAATTCCGCGATCGATGCGAGCGGATCGCGGCCATCGGTCTTGTTGATGGCGAGCACCGCCTGCTTGCCGGCGCGGCGCAACTCGTCGAGGATTGCGCGATCCTGCGGCAGCAATCCGTCGCGCGCGTCGACCAGCAGCACGCACGTCGACGCCTCGTCGATGGCGAGTCGGACCTGCTTCGCGGTCAACTCGTCGATGTCGACGCGCTCACCGGAAAGGCCGCCGGTGTCGACCAGCACGAACGGTCGCGCGCCGAGGCGGCAGACGCCGTAGTGACGATCGCGGGTGACGCCGGGAAGGTCCGCGACCAGCGCGTCGCGGCTGCGCGTCAGCGCATTGAACAGCGTGGATTTGCCGACGTTGGGGCGGCCGACGAGCGCGACGACGGGCAGCATGGTTTCGGCGCTCCGCCCGCCGGCATGTCCGGCTTAGGGGGAACTGGCCAGCCGGTACGCGCCGACCTTGCCATCTTCGTCCTCGACGTACAGCATGTCGCCGACCACCAGCGGACGTGCGCGGATCGCGTCCTTGGAAAGGCGTTCGCGCGCGGCGAACTTGCCGTCGGCGAGGCTCAACCAGTGCACGTAACCTTCGAGGTCGCCGACCACGGCGTAGTTGCCCTGGATGGCAGGCGCCGTCAGCCAGCGATATTCCAGGCCGTCCTGTTTCCACATGTCGCTGCCGGCGGAGGTATCGAATGCCCACACCACGGAATTCTCGTCGACGCCGACCAACTGCTGGCCGGCAATGCCGACGCCGACATAGCTGGAGAACGGACGGTTCCAGTTGATCTTTCCGTCCGGCGCGTTGATCGAGACAAGTTCACCGTGATATGCGGTGCCGTACAGCGTGTCGCCGTCGAGTTGCAGCGAGTCGTCGGCATCGTTGAGCTTGTCGATGTCGCTGCGGCCTTCGCCCTTGGTGATCGCCTGCTGCCATTGCGCGCTGCCCGTGTCGCTGCGCAGCGACACGATCTTGCCGTCGTCGCTGCCATAGAACACCACGCCGTGCGCCACCAGCAGCGGTCCGTTGCCGCGCAGGCTGAGCAGCGGAACGTCGCCCTGGTCGTTGACCCACTTGCGCGTGCCGGTGGCGGCATCCAGCGCATAGATGCGGGCATCGTTGGTACGCACGTACACCACGCCTTCGTCGATGACCGGCGGACTCACCACCTCATCGGAAAGTTGCGCGGCCCAGCGCTGCGTGCCGGTGGCGGCATCCACGCCGAACACGTGGCCGTCGAGAGTGCCGATCACCAGCAGGTCGCCGCTGACCGCGGGCCCGCCCGCATAAAACGCATCGGGATAATGCCTGTGGCCCAGGCCCATCCAGCCTTGCGTGCGGGTATCGTGCTGCCACAACGTCTTGCCGGTGGCAGCATCCAATGCCGCGAGCTTGCCGTCGACGCTGGCGACGTACAGCTTGCCGTCGGCATAAGCAGGGCGCAACCGGATGCCGGAACGCCCGGAACCTTTGCCGATGCCGCTCGTCCATACCTCCTGCACCTGCACGCTGGGCGTGAATTCGGTCAGCTCACGCGGCGGCTGCAGGTTGTCCTTGCTGGCGAACATCCGTTTGATCGGGCCGCATCCGGTGAGCGCCGCGAGCAGCGCGAGCAACGACACAGCAAAAAGATGACGTGACTTCATGTGCCCTGTTTCCCGGGTTGGACGGCGGGAGTTGCGTTCTTGCCCGGCGATGCCGCATCGCCTGCGGGCGCGATATTGTCCAGTTTCATCTGCAGCGATTCGCGTTCTCCCGGCGGCGTGCTCGAGGAGAGCGCCGACAACGCCTGCGCATAGGCCGCGCGCGCATCCGCCGCGCGTCCCAGTTTGAGCAGCGTGTCGCCGCGAAGTTCCTGGCTCAGCGCGGCGTATTCATCCGCAGGCATCGAATCCAGCGTGGCGAGGGCCTGCTGCGCCTGGTTCTGCGCCAGTTGCACGCGCGCGAGCCGCAGCAGGTAAATCGAATGCAGCGCCGGCGTGGGGGTGTGGTCGACCGCCCATTGCAGCGCCTTCTGCGCGACGTCGAATTTATTCTCGCCCACCGCCATGCTGGCGCGCGCGGCGGCAGCCAGCGCGGCATAGGGAGTATCGGCGTAATCTTTTTCCAGTGCGTCGGCGATGCGGTCGACCTGCGCGCCCTGCCCGGCGAGCATCGCGTTCTGCAGCGCGAAGAACTGTTCGGCCGCCTGCGCGCCGTGGCCGGCGCGGTGTGCCTGCCACTGCCGCCAGCCGAAGATGAGCGCCAGCGCGAGCACCACGCCGATCACGATCGACAGGCCGTTCTCCCGCAGCCAGCGCCGCACCTGTTCGCTCTGTTCGTAATCGTCGTAGTCTTCGAAAGCCATCAGCGGAAGTCTGTGCCGGAGTGATTCGGGTTGATGTCGTGCCAAACTCGCCTGCGACCGCGCACGCCGGGAACGGCTGTGGCGCATGCACGCAGGACCGACCCGCGAAGGTCGCAAGCCGCCTAGGATAACCGAAGTAAGGGTCGAATCGGCTTTTCAGCCGTTGCCGCCGCCGTTGCCGAACAACTGGAACCGTGCCACGTTGGCGCGGCGATATGGCGCGAGCGACAGCGGCTTGCCATCGCTCTGTGCCTGCACGCCGTCGACATTGCCGATGGTCACGTTCAGCGGCGTCGCGCTGCGGTAAGTGCGCTGGTCGCCGGCGTGCAGCAGTCCCGACTCGAGCGTCTTGCCATCGGCATCGTGCACTTCGACCCAGCTGTCCGCAGTGGCCTGCAGGCTGAGCACATGGCCACCGGACGCAATCGGCGCGGGAATCGCCGAGCTCGTGGCCGACGGTGGAGTGGCGGCATCGTCCGCAGCCATCTGCATGGCGGAGAACGGCGTCATGGACGCCTGCAGCGGCGGTTCCTGATGCGGGGTCGCGGGCTTGGCGGAAGGTCCGGACTTGGCGACCTGTGCAGGCACGCTTGCGGAGGGTGCGCTGTCCAGGGGCGCGATTCGCGTCAACTGGTTGTCCAGGCCGCCGCGCAGTCCCAGCCACACCAAGGGCACGGCGACGGTCGCGGTCAGGATGATGTAGGTGGCGGCGGCGCCGTAACGACGCACCCACGGTGCACGCAGGGCGTTGCCGGTGGGCACCAGCTCCGGTTGCGCAGCCGGAGCGATTGTCTGCAACGCGGCGTCCACCTCGTGGGCGGGAATCCCCAGCAGGCGCGCATAGCTGTTCAACGCACCGCGCACGAACACGTAATCGTTGCCGTTGCCGAAATCGCCCGCTTCCAGTTGTTGCAGCACGCGCATCGACAAATGCGAAACGCGACCGCAGGCGGCGAGATCCATGCCGCGCGCTTCACGCGCGGTTCGCAGCCGCGCGCCGAGGCCCGTGCCGGCGGATGCCGCACCCGTCGACGGCGCGACCTGCTCCGTCTCCAGCCGGATTTCCACGGGCGCCCTGGGTGGCGGAGTCGCGGCAGAGAAAAGATCGTCGTGGTATTCGTTGGTCATTGCGAACGGCCGGCAAGGCTCTGCACCTGTTCCGAATCCGGGAACTGGGCGCTCAGGCGGTTGGCGTAGTTCTGGGCGGCTTCCGCGTTGCCCAGACGGGTTTCGATTTCATAGCCCAGCAACAGCGAGTCCGCCGTGGCTTGTCCCTGCGCCTCGAAGCGCTGCAGGAAGCCGCGTGCGCGGAAGGCATCGCCGGCGGCGTATTGCAGGTGCGCCATCTGGTAGAGCGCATCCGGATAGGACGGGTTCGTTTCGAGCGCCTTGCGCAGATAGGTCTCGGCGCCCGCGCGATCCCCCATGCCTGCGAGGCATGCGCCGGCATTGGTATCCGCCGTCGCGGGCGTCTTGTAATACGGATCCGCCAGCGCGCGTTGCAGATATTCCATGCCTTCCTTGCCGCGACCCTGGCGGCAGAGAAAAAAGCCGAGGTTGTTGTTGGTATCCCCGTCCTTGGGGTTGATCGACACTGCGGTGCGGTATTCGCTCTCTGCTTGCGGCAATTGTTTCGTCTGCTCGTACAGGATCGCCAGCACGGTGTGCGCGGTGGCGTACTTGCTGTCGAACTGGATCGCCTTCTGCAGGTGATCGTAGGCGTCCTTGTAGTTGCCCTGCTGCATCAGCGCGGCGCTGAGCTGGGTCTGGATCTGCGCCGCGTCGAGGTTCTGGTCCTGCTTGCTTTCCTCCGGGGCATTCTTGAGGTCGCTGGCGCCGTTGTTTACCTGGATGATCTGGTTGCGCGAGCAGGCGCCGAGCACGAGCGCAAGCGTCGCGAGCAATGCAACCACGGAAAATGCGGAAGCGGTTTTCCGTTTCCCGGCCCTTGCATTCACCGGCAGGCGCATGGATTCAGGCGGCATGGGCTTGTTCCCTGGTTTCCAATTGACGGCGGAACTCCGCCTGCCGACGTGTACGATCCAGCACCTGACCCTTCAGTTGCCCGCAGGCTGCGTCGATGTCGTCGCCGCGCGTGCGCCGCACCATCGCCTGCACGTCGGCGTCCAGCAGGATTTTCTGGAACGCGCGAATGGCGGTTTCGCCGGAACGCTCGTATTGCGTGCCGGGAAACGGATTGAAGGGAATCAGGTTTACCTTGGCGGGCAACCGGCGCATCAACTTCACCAATTGGCGCGCCAGCACCGGCGTGTCGTTGATGCCCTTCATCAGGGTGTATTCGAACGTGATGGAAGTGCGTGGCCGCTTCGCCGCGTAGCGCGCGCAGGCCGCCAGCAATTCGTCGATCGGATATTTCTTGTTGAGCGGTACCAGTTGCGTGCGCAACTCGTCATTGGGCGCGTGCAGCGACACGGCAAGCGAGACATCCGCGCATTCGGACAGCCGGTCGATCATCGGCACCAGTCCGGCGGTGGAGAGCGTGACGCGTTTGCTTGCCAGACCGAAACCGAGATCGTCGCGCATCAGATCCATCGCGCGCACGACATTGTCGAAGTTCAGCAGTGGTTCGCCCATGCCCATCAGCACTACATTGGTGATGCGCCGTTGCTGGTGCGTGACATTGCCGAGCTGCTTCGCAGCAACCCAGACCTGGCCGATGATCTCGGCCGTCGACAGGTTGCGGTTGAAACCCTGGGTGGCAGTCGAACAAAAAGTGCAGTTCAAGCCGCAACCGATCTGCGAAGACACGCACAGCGTGCCGCGCGTGGGCTCCGGGATGTACACCGTTTCCACCGCATTGCCGCCATCCATGCCCAGCAGCCATTTGCGGGTGCCGTCGCTGGAAACCTTGTCCAGCATCGTTTTCGGCGGCCCGACGAAAGCGCTGTCGGAAAGCTTGCCTCGCAATGCCTTGCCCAGATCGGTCATCGCCTCGAAGTCGTCGACGAGACGGTGGTAGATCCATTTCATCACCTGATCCGCACGATACGGTTTCTCGCCGATCCGGGCGAAGAATGCGCGCAAGCCTTCCCGATCGAAATCGAGAAGGTTCGTCTTGTCGTTGGCGGTGGTGTGCTTCATTTGAAATGTGCAGACGGGGATGCCTGCTGTTTGCTCCCGGCAATCATGGATGATTGCAAAAAAAATCCCGCTTTTTGATCCTCGCGTTCATGGGCGAACGCACTAACGTGGGCATAGCTCGATGTCGGAAAAGAAATAGCCGATCTCGAAACGCGAGGTTTCCGGCGCATCGGAACCGTGCACCGCGTTCGCGTCGATGCTCTGCGCAAAATCGGCGCGGATGGTTCCTGGAGCCGCGTCCTTCGGGTTGGTCGCACCCATCAACTCGCGGTTCTTCGCGATCGCGCCCTCGCCTTCCAGAACCTGGATCATCACCGGGCCGGAAACCATGAAGTCGACCAGCGGCTTGAAGAACGGACGCTCGCGGTGCACGGCATAGAAGCCCTCGGCTTCCACGCGTGACAACTGCTTCATCTTCGCTGCGGCGATTTTCAGTCCGGCCTTTTCGAAACGGGAATAGATTTCGCCGATGACGTTTTTCGCGACGGCATCGGGTTTGACAATGGAAAGGGTACGCTCGAGCGCCATGCGTTCCTCGCGTATGCGTATGGTGTGGATGTTGCGGTTCCGAGCCGCCCGCCCCTGCGCGTTTGTGGCGATCGCAGGGTAAGCCCAAATATTCGGGCAAATACGGAGTTAGCTCACAAAATACCCGTTGATTCTAGAGCAATTCCGGCATCGATGACAGCCTGTGAAGCAGTTTGACCGGGGTGTCGGCGCCACCTAGAATTCAAACGATTGTTTGAAGCACTGCGACGCGGGAAGGGGCGACGGTTGCGCCTGCCCACTGGCAGCACGGCGGGTCCACGCGAACGGAATGCAGATCATAACGATGAGCGACGATCCGCGCTTCTCGACCAAGCAGCGCATTCTCGGTGCGGCCGAAGACCTGTTTGCGCGGCGCGGCTTCGCCGGCGCCTCGCTGCGGCAGGTCACCGCCGCCGCCAAGGTCAACCTGGCCGCCGTCAATTACCACTTCGGCTCCAAGGACCGGTTGATCGAGGAAGTCTTTCGCCGCCGCCTCGACGAATTGAATGCCCGCCGCCTTGCCGCCTTGAAGCGCGTGGTCTCCGGGCCCGATCCGCAACTGACGGAGGTGCTGGCGGCCTTCATCAAGCCCGCGCTGGAGCTGTCGCTGGACCGCGAGGGCGGCTCGGCCTTCGTGCGCGTGCTGGCGCGCGCTTACGCCGAGCACAACGAACGCCTGCGCAAGTTCCTGTCCGACAACTACGGCCACGTGCTCAAGGAATTCGCCGTTGCATTCGCCCGGTTGCTGCCGAAGCTGGGCAAGGAAGAGCTCTACTGGCGCCTCGATATCGTGGCCGGCGCGCTGACCTACGCCATGGCCGACTTCGGCGTGATCAAGCGGCGCACTGGCCAATCCGAGCGCGATTTCCGCGAACGCGCCGCGGACCATTTGATCCGCTTCGCCGCGGCGGGATTGCAGGAACCGTGAACCATCGCCGCCGCCCCATGTCGTTGTCCGGATGTCCGCGGTATCTCCGCACGCGCTCGTCGCAACAGAAAGCCAAGCCTGCAAGGAAATTCCCCGCATGAGCGAAACATTGCTGGTCCGCAAAGCCGCCGTCCTCGGTGCCGGCGTGATGGGTGCTCAGATTGCCGCACACCTGGCCAATGCCGGCGTCGAAGCCGTGTTGTTCGACCTGCCCGCGAAGGAAGGCCCGAAGAACGGCATCGCGCTCAAGGCCATCGCCGGCCTCGGCAAACTTTCGCCCGCACCGCTGGCGCTGAAGTCGCTGGCCACGTCGATCGTTCCTGCCGACTATGACGAGAACCTGGAGACACTTAAGACTTGCGACCTGGTGATCGAGGCGATCGCCGAACGCATGGACTGGAAGCTGGATCTGTATCGCAAGATCGCGCCGCACCTTCCCCCGCACGCCGTCGTCGCGTCGAACACGTCCGGCCTGTCGATCAACACGCTGGCCGATGCGTTGCCAGAAACCCTGCGCCGTCGATTCTGCGGCGTGCACTTTTTCAATCCGCCGCGTTACATGCATCTGGTCGAAGTGATCCCCGGCAGGAACACCGACGCAGACGTGCTGCGCGGGCTCGAAGCCTTCCTCACCATCACCCTGGGCAAGGGCGTGATCTTCGCCAAGGACACGCCGAATTTCATCGGCAACCGCATCGGCGTCTTCTCGATGCTGGCCGCCATGCATCACACGCGACAGTTCGGGCTCGGTTTCGACACTGTGGACGCGTTGACCGGCCCGGCGATCGGGCGGCCGAAATCGGCGACCTATCGCACCGCCGACGTGGTCGGGCTGGATACCCTGGCGCACGTCATCAGGACCATGGCCGACACGTTGCCGGATGATCCCTGGCACGCGCATTTCAAGGCGCCGGCATGGCTTGCCGAATTGATCGCGGCGGGCGCGCTCGGACAGAAGACCGGCGCCGGCGTCTATCGCAAGGCCGGCAAGGACATCGTCGTACTCGACATCATGCGCGTCCCTGCGCATGAAACCGGCCATCCATGGCCGGACTCTTCAAAAAATCTGGACTACCGACCCGCTCTGCAGAAGGCATCCGACGAAGTCGCCGCGATCCTCGCGATCAAGGACCCGGCCGAGAAATTCGGGAAGCTGCGCGCATCCCATGATCCGCAGGCGCAATTCCTGTGGGCGGGTTTCCGCGACCTGTTCCACTACAGCGCCTATCACCTGGCCGGGATCGCGGACACCGCGCGCGACGTGGATTTTGCGATCCGCTGGGGCTATGGCTGGTTGCTCGGACCATTCGAAACCTGGCAGGCCGCGGGCTGGCAACAAGTCGCGCAGTGGATCGCCGAGGACGTCAAGGCCGGCAAGGCCATGTCGGATGCGCCATTGCCTGCGTGGGTAACCGATGGACGCAAAGGCGTATACACGGCCGAAGGCGCATGGTCACCGCAAGCCGGAAAGCCCCTGCCCCGCTCCAGCGCGCCGGTCTATCGCAGGCAGTTGTTCCCTGATCCGCTGATCGGCGAGAAATTCGACCAGGGCAGGACGGTCTGGGAGAACGAGGGGGTGCGCCTGTGGACGCTGGGCGACGACGGCATCGGCATCGCCTCGTTCAAGACCAAGATGAACACGGTCAACGATTTCGTGCTGGATGGCCTGCAACGCGCGGTCGAGGAAAGCGAGAAGCAGTTGCGCGCGATGGTGATCTGGCAGGCCAGCGACAAGGCCTTCTCCGCCGGGGCCGACCTCAAGGGCGCGCTGGGCCTGCTCAAGGAAGGCAAGATCGCGCAACTCGAGGCGATGATCGCCAATTTCCAGCGCACCAGCATGCGCATCAAGCACGCGCTGGTTCCCGTCGTCGCGGCCGTGCGTGGGCTCTGCCTCGGCGGCGGTTGCGAATTCCAGATGCACACCGCACGCACCGTCGCGGCGCTGGAAAGTTACATCGGGCTGGTGGAAGCGGGCGTGGGCCTGTTGCCCGCCGGCGGCGGGCTGAAGGAAATCGCCGAACGTTGCGCGCGTGCCGCGACGAACGACGATCCCTTCGAGCAGGTCAAGAAGTACTTCGAAACGGTGGCGATGGCCAAGGCCTCGACCAGCGCGCTGGAGGCGAAGCAGTTCGGCTTGCTGCGCGAGTCCGACGTGGTGGTGTTCAATGCGTTCGAATTGCTGTACGTGGCGAAGCAGGTGGCCGCGTCGCTGGCTGAATCCGGCTGGCGGCCGCCGCTGCCGGCCCGCGACATTGCCGTTGCCGGCGACGTCGGCACCGCGACGATCAAGGCGCAACTGGTCAACATGCGTGTCGGCAACTTCATTTCCGACCACGACATGGAAATCGCCACGCGCATCGCCGACACCCTGTGCGGCGGCAACATCGAGCGTGGTTCGAAGGTCGATGCGCAATGGCTGCTGGATCTGGAGCGCCGGCATTTCATGGAACTGGCGCAGATGCCCAAGACCCAGGAACGCATCGCCCACACCATGACCACCGGCAAACCGCTCAGGAATTGACAGCGTGAGCGGTCAGCGGTGAGCGGAATGAGACGGCTCCGCTTCTTCCGCTCACCGCTCACGAATCACCGCTCATGGAGAGACGTGCAATGACCAAACAAGTTCAGGACGCCTACATCGTCGCCGCGGTGCGCACGCCGGTCGGCAAGGCCGGCCGCGGCGTGTTCCGCAACACGCGGCCGGACGACTTGCTGGCCTTCGCCTTGCGCGAAACGCTGGAACAGTGCGCAGGCATCGATCCCGCGCGCATTGGCGACGTGGTGATCGGATGCGCGATGCCGGAAGCCGAGCAAGGCATGAACGTCGCGCGCATCGGCTCGCTGCTCGCCGGCATTCCCGACAGCGTGCCGGCAATGACGCTCAACCGCTTCTGCTCCTCCGGGGTGCAGGCGGTGGCGACCGCGGCCGACCGCATTCGTCTCGGCGAAGCCGACCTGATGCTGGCCGGTGGCACCGAATCGATGAGCATGGTGCCGATGATGGGCCACAAGGTGGCGATGAATCCCGCGATCTTCACCGACGAAAACATCGGTATCGCCTACGGCATGGGCCTCACCGCCGAAAACGTGGCCTCGCAGTGGAAGGTCACGCGCGAGGAGCAGGATGCCTTCGCGCTGCAGAGCCACCAGCGCGCGACCGCCGCGCAGGATCGCGGAGAGTTCAAGGACGAGATCGCGCCCTACCCGCTGGACGATCGTTACCCCGACCTCGTGCAACGCATCGTGGTCGAGGACCGGCGCGTGATCGACAGGGATGAAGGGCCGCGTCGCGATACCAGCCTGGAAGCACTGGCCAGACTGAAGCCGGTATTCAAGCTGGGCGGCAGCGTCACCGCGGGCAATTCGTCGCAGACTTCCGACGGCGCAGGCGCGGTGCTGCTGGCCAGCGAACAGGCGATCAAGGATTACGGTTTGACACCGCTGGCGCGTTTCGTCGGCTATTCGGTCGCGGGCGTGCCCCCGCAGATCATGGGCATCGGCCCGAAGGAAGCGATTCCGAAAGCGCTGAAATCCACGGGCATCAGGCAGGAGCAACTCGACTGGATCGAATTGAACGAAGCCTTCGCCGCGCAATCGCTGGCGGTGATCAAGGATCTCGGGCTCGATCCCGCCAAGGTGAATCCGCTGGGCGGTGCCATCGCACTCGGCCATCCGCTCGGTGCCACCGGCGCGATCCGCGTGGCGACGCTGGTGCACGGCCTGCGCCGCCACAAGCAGAAGTACGGCATGGTGACGATGTGCATCGGCACCGGCATGGGCGCTGCCGGGATTTTCGAAGCCTTGTAATTTGCATTCGGCTGCCGCTGCGGCTCCGCAGCGGGCAGAATAGCCGCTGGACGGACGAAGCCGAGCCGCGGAGCCTGCCGTGCACATCATCCTGGTCGAAGACGACGCGCAACTCGGGGCGGCATTGTTGCGCGCGCTGGAACGGCTGGGCTACGCGGTGACCTGGCTGCGCGACGGACCCGCGGCGCTGGCGGCGTTGCGCGGCCATGCGCCGGACCTGATGCTGCTGGACCTCGGCCTGCCGGGCAAGGATGGCCTGGATGTAGTGCGCGAAGCACGGCGCACACACGTGCACACGCCGATCCTCGTAATCACCGCCCGCGACGAACTCGGAGACAGGATCGACGGACTCGATGCGGGTGCCGACGATTACCTCGTCAAGCCGTTCCACGTGGACGAACTCGCCGCGCGCATGCGCTCGCTGAGCCGGCGCGTACGAGGCCACGCCGACAATCGGCTCGAAGCCGGCGCGCTGTGCATCGATCTCGGCGCGTCGCAGGCCTGGCTCCGCGGCGATCCGGTGGAACTCACCCGGCGTGAATTTTCGCTGCTGCAGAAGCTGCTGGAACATGCCGGCCGCGTGGTGCGACGCGAAAGCCTGGAGGCAGCCGTGTACGGACTGGACCGCGAGGTGAGCGGCAACGCCCTCGAAGTCCTGGTGCATGGCCTGCGCCGCAAGCTCGGTGCCGATGCCATCCGCACTGTGCGCGGCTTCGGCTACATGGTCCCGCGGGAGGTGCCGTGATGCGCGCCAGCCTGCGCGGGCGATTGCGCTGGCTGATGCTCGGCGTGCTTGCCGCCGTGCTGTTGCCATTGGGCATTTTCAGCGCCGCGCGCAGCATCCGCGAGATTGACGAACTCATGGACGGACGACTCGCACAGTCCGCGCACACCATCCAGTCCCTGCGCGATCACGCCGCACTGGCGGCGGCGCAGCCGAACCAGCACGGCACCCTGGAAGTGCCGCTCGGCACGCAGCGTCATCCCACCGAGCGGGAGCACGCGCATACCTACGAATCCGAAGTGGGCTTCCAGGTATTCGGCCGCGATGGCAAGATCCTGCTGTCCAGCACCACGCTGGCGGAATTGCCGCCGCCGGTATCGGGCGACACCGGTTTCAAGGACGTGCAACACGACGGTCGCCGCTGGCGCATCTTCACGCTGCCGCCGAATGCCGACGGCGTGGTGATCCGGTCGGGTGAGCGTTACGACAGCCGACGCGACATTCTTCACGCATTGTGGATCGAGCATGGCCTGCCGCCACTGATCTGCCTGCCCCTCCTTGCCGTGCTGGCGGGCTGGGCGGTGCGTCGCGGGTTGCAACCGCTGCAGGAATTGCGCGGGCAATTGTCGGCGCGGCGCCCCGGTAGCCGCGAACCATTGCGGCTGGAACACCCTCCGGAGGAACTCCAGCCGGTACTGGCCGCGCTCAACGAACAATTCGCCCGCATGGAAGACGCGCTGGAACGCGAGCGGCGCTTCAGCGCGGACGTGGCGCACGAGCTGCGCACGCCGGTGGCGGCGACCATGGTGAACCTGGAAAACGCGATGGCCGCGCCGCTGCCGTCCGAAGCGCATGCGGCCATCGGCGGCGCCCGGCAGGGCTTGGTGCGTCTGGCTCGGCGGGTGGAACAACTGCTGGCGCTGGCGCGCCTGGAAGCCGTTCCGGCGGCGCGCCCGACCACTCCCGTGGACCTGGTTGCGCTGGCCACCGCGGTGATCGACGAATTGTCGCCGATGATCGCCGAGGGCAGGGTCGAGCTCGGCGTGGGTTTTGCCGCGGATCGCATCGTCGTGCAGGGTCACGAGGCGGCCCTGCTCGCGTTGTTGCGCAACCTGCTGGACAACGCGCTGCGGCATGTGCCCGACGGCGGCAAGGTGCAGTTGTCGATCTCCGCCACCGATCGCGATGCAGTGATCGAAGTGACCGACGACGGCGAAGGCATCCCGCCGGAACGCCGCGCCGCGGTGTTCGCGCGCTTCCACCGCGAGGCGGGCAGCCGCGGCGAAGGCTACGGTCTGGGCTTGTCCATCGTGCAGCGCGCCGCGCAGTGGCATGGTGCCTCCGTCGAATTGCTCGACTCGCCATTCGGGCGCGGCCTGCGCGTGCGCGTCGCCATTCCCTTGCGATGCGACGACGCGGTCGTCAAGGCCGAGCCGGAACGATGGTCCATCTTCCGTGCACCACCAGACATCGACGCGTAAGCTGTTCGTAAGCCGCGGTTCCCACAATCGTCGCCATGGTATTCCCCTGGCGGCAGCAGAGTTCCGAAAGGCGGCGAACCAGATCCCGCAGCGCCGCACCGCGCGTGATCGGCATGCCGTGGTTTTCGACCGACGATTACGAAGCATTCAAGCGGTTGTTGCCCGCGCGTCATTGGCACGCGAGCTTCCAGACGTGGCAAGCGGGAGCGGAACAGCTGCGGCAGGAAATCGAAACCAGTGCGCATACACGCGTGATTCCGGTGCCGGTGTACTCGCATGCATTCGCTGACTGGTGCCGCGAACAGCAACGCGACATCGATTGCTCGTCGCTGCGCGAATACACGATGGTGCTCACGCACGACTTGACGGCCGCCTGACGCTCTTTCACCGATGCAGCAACGCCGCGTTTCCTCAAACGAACCATGCCAGCGCGAAGATGCCGAGCATGGCGAAGGAAAGCGCGAGCTTGGCGATCGTCCCGAACAGCAATCCGACCCAGGTGGCCACACCCACCCGCGTCGAATGCCGGAAGCCACCGCCGCTGACAAGCTGTCCGGTCAAGGCGCCGACGAAAGGCCCCAGCAGCAGCCCCGGGATGCCGAAGAAAAAACCGGCCAGCGTGCCGAGTGCGGCGCCCCATTGCGCGGCCGCGCCCGCGCCGGCGCGTTTCGCACCCAGTGCCGAAGCAACGAAATCCAGCACCACCGCGAGCGTGGCAAGAACTGCAAGCAGTATCAGCGTCGCCGCGCCTACCCGCACGAAGTGGTTCGCCCACGCGGCCAGCAGCATGCCTGCATACAGGATCGGCACACCGGGCAGCACAGGCAATACCGTACCCGCCAGTCCCACGCCGCCCATCAGGACGACGGCCGCCAAGTAGTAGAAAACGCTGATGTCCATGCCTGCAGCATAACGGCTGCGCTACACAACCACGAACTGTCATACAAACTGTTGAACCTCAACCACGCACATTCACTGCCCTGTTTGAGCGCATGCGGTTGAAGCGTCCTCGTTAATTCGAGCCAGTTGGAAGTAGAGTTCCTGCCCGAAGGAGCTCTGCATGAAGAAGTCGAAGTTTTCCGAAGAACAGATCGTTGGGATCCTGAGAGAGGTCGAGGCCGG
>Ga0134126_10000315_pt1 | contig 63350 bp, 66 predicted proteins | sample KB31752_FD_96881 | JGI IMG/M metagenome (GOLD analysis project Ga0134126, IMG submission 96881) | Terrestrial soil microbial communities with excess Nitrogen fertilizer from Kellogg Biological Station, Michigan, USA - KB3-175-2 | ecosystem: Environmental > Terrestrial > Soil > Unclassified ...
CCGCGATCGCATCGAACAGCGATGCCGGCAACACCGCATCGACCGGCACCGCCCATTCCTCGCCACGCGCGAACGCACGGCACTTCACCGCGTCCTTTTCGGTCATGAGCACCGGCAGCTCGTCGCCGAATTCGATGTCCTTCGCGGCGTACACATGGTGGTCGGGAAACGCATGCCCGATCGCCTCGATGCCGAGTCCACGCAACATCCCGAAGAAACGCGCGGGGTGCGCAATGCCGGCGATGGCGTGCACGCGGGTGCCGATAAAGGATGCGAGTGGTTTGCGCTGCACCGGATCGCGCAGCGAATACGCCTGCTCCGCCCGCAACCGCATCGGTACTTCGCCGCCGGATGCCTCACCGCCATTGCGGATCACGAAATCGACCTCGCGCAAGCGCGATGCCGGTTCGCGCAAGGGGCCCGCGGGCAGCAGGCGTCCGTTGCCGAATCCGCGTACGCCGTCGATCACGCAAATCTCGACATCGCGCGCCAGCGCGTAATGCTGCAAGCCGTCGTCGGCGACGATCACATCGATATCGCGCTGCGGCAGCAACCTCGCCGCTTCGGGTCGGTCGCGGCCGACCGCGACCGGCGCGCGCGTGCGCATGCGGATCAACGCAGGCTCATCGCCGACCACGTGCGGATCCGGCGCGTCGTCCAGCAGCATCGGCGTCTGCGCATTCCCGCCATACCCGCGACTCACCACGCCCGGACGCAACCCGCGTTCGCGCAGCGCTTCCACCAGGGCGATCACCAGCGGCGTCTTGCCGGCGCCACCCGCCGTGATGTTGCCGACCACGATCACCGGCAAGGGCAGGTGTTCGCTGCGTAACCAGCCAAGGCGATACGCGAATCTGCGGATGTGCACGACGGCCCCGTACAAGCCGGCAAGCGGCACGCTCCACCACGCCGGCGGACGATTCTGGTACCAGCGCCGCTCGATCGATCCGGCCGGCGACATGCGCGTGGCGTCAGGCCGCCACCGGCGGCTCGTGGAATTGCAGGCGATGCAGCCGCGCGTACTGGTCGCCGCGTGCCAGCAGTTCCGCGTGCGTGCCGCCTTCGACGATGCGGCCCTGGTCCAGCACCACGATCTGGTCGGCGTGCTCGACGGTGGAAAGCCGGTGCGCGATCACCAGCGTGGTGCGGTTGCGCATCAGCCGCGTCAGCGCTTCCTGGATCAAACGCTCCGATTGCGTGTCGAGCGCGCTGGTGGCTTCGTCGAGGATCAGGATCGGTGCATTCTTCAACAGCGCGCGCGCGATGGCGATGCGTTGCCGCTGGCCGCCGGAGAGTTGCGAACCGCCACGGCCCGCGCGGCTGTTCAAACCGTCCGGCAACTGTCGGATGAATTCCATCGCGTTCGCCGCTTCGGCCGCGCGCACGATCTCGTCTTCGCTCGCGCCCTGCAATTCGCCATACGCGATGTTGCGCGCAATGGTGTCGTCGAACAGCACCACGTCCTGCCCCACCCAGGCGATCTGCGCGCGCAGGCTCGCCAGGGTGTAGTCGCGCAGCGGCCGGCCATCGAGCAGGATGTCGCCGCCGTCGGGTTCGTACAGGCGTGGGATCAGTCTTGCCAGCGAGGATTTGCCGCTGCCGGAACGCCCGACCAGCGCGGTGATCCTGCCCGCAGGGCATTGCAGTTCGATGCCACGCAAGGCCGGTTGCGCCGCGCGCGGATACGTCATGCGCACATCCTCGAAATGCAGTTCGCCGCGGCAGTGCTGCAGTACCTCGCGGCCGTCGTCGCGTTCGACAGGCTTGTCCAGCACTTCGAACAGGTCCTGCGCCGCGGCCACGCCGCGCTGCATGTTGGCCTGCACCGTGGTCAGGCGCTTCAGCGAAGGCAGGATGCCGCCCATGCAAAGGAAAAGCGCGCCAAATGTTCCAGCAGTCGTTTTGTCCGCAAGCATCGCCGGCCGCGTGGCGAAGTAAACAATCAACGCCAGCGCCAGCGCGGCCACCAGTTGCACGAACGCGGTCGAGAGGCCATTCGTGGCAGCGACCTTGATGTTGAGTTGGCGTGTGCGATCACTAATGTCATGGAAACGTTTCGATTCGTATCGCTGGCCGCCATAAATCCTTACTTCCCTGTTCGCGCCGACCACTTCCTCGACCGTGCCGGTGACGCCACCGACTGTGCCCTGGATTGTGCGATTGATGCGTCGATACCGCCGCCCTACGTACACGACAAGCACTGCGACCAAAGGCACCATCACCAACACTGCCAAGGTCAACACCGCGCTGTTCTTGACCATGACGGCGACCAGTCCGATCACCGTCAGCCCGTCGACCACCACCGTCTTGATTGCATCGGTCGCGGCCGCCGCGATCTGCTCGGAGGTGTAAGTGACACGCGCGATCTGGTGGCCGGAGGATTCCACCTCGAAGAACGCCGTAGGCATGCGCAAATACTTGTCGAAAACCTGTTGCTGCATGGTGCGCACGATGCTGCGACCCACGTAAGCGGTACCGTAGCTGGTGATGTACACCGCAATGCTGCGAACGAAAAAAATCGAAATGATGATGATCGGCATCCAGAAGATCACCGTCGGATCGCGGTCCACGAACAATCTGTCTATCAACGGTTTTATCTGGTTTGCAAAGACGGTGAGACATGCGGCATCTGTCACCATCGCCAATACGGTGATTTCAGACATCAACCGATACGGCTTGAGGTAGCCGAGCAGCCGGCGGTACGCGGCCAGCCCCGAATCCTTTGCGGAAACCGCCGCACTCATTGGTCGCCCTGCGCGGAAGCTCGCGTGGTGGCGATCGAGAGATGCGAAAAGCCGAGCTGGGCCAGTGCGTCCATCGCCGTCACCACCGATTGCTGAGTGGCCAGACCATCCGCGCGCAGCAGCACCGGGCGATCGTGGTCGTCGCCCGCGATCGCGCGGATCGCCTTCTTGAGCGAATCCCCGTCATTGCCCAGCACGCGGTTGTTGCCCACATAGAAATGCCCGGAACGATCGATCACCAGCACCAGTGCATTGCGGTCCGCCGGTTGCGGCTGCGCGCTGGCCTGCGGCAGGGACACTTTCAGGTGCCCCTGCTGCACGAAGGTGGTGGTCAGCACGAAGAACATCAACAGGGTCAGCAGCACGTCGATCAACGACACCACGTTGATTTCGAATTCGTCCCCGCGACGGCCGGCGATGCGCATCGTGGATCAGTGCGCGGCGCGCGCCGTGGTGCGACCGGCGTTCCCCGCAGAAGCGGGCGCCGCTTCAGCCTTGGGCGCGGCGGCCGCCGCCTGCGTTTCCGGTGCGGACAATTCGTCCAGCAGCGCGGTCGCCTGCTGTTCCATCGCCACCACGTAGCCGGCGACGCGCGAACGGAAATACCGATGCAGCACGTAGGCGGGAATCGCCACGATCAAACCGGCCGCGGTGCACACCAGCGCCTCGCCGATGCCGCCCGCCATCTTCATCGGGTCACCGACGCCCGAAACCATCACCGCCAGGAACATCCGGATAAGACCCAGCACGGTGCCGAGCAAACCGAGCAGCGGACCGATCAGCGCGATCGTGCCCAAGGTATTCAGGTAACGCTCGAGGCGATGCACCACGTGTCGGCCCGTATCCTCGATGCGCTCCTTGATGATCTCACGCGGCTGGTGTCGCACGTCCAGCGCGGCGGCCAGCAACTGGCCGAGCGGCGAATTTCCGCGCAGGGCCTCGATGTGCGCGGGATCGAGCTTGCGGTTGCGCGCCCAGCCGCGCACTTGGTCGCCGAGGCCGGGCGGAATCACGGCGTTGCGGCGCAAGGTCCAGAACCGCTCCAGCACGATCGCCAACGCGACCGCCGAAGCCAGCAGGATCGGCACCATGCCCCAGCCGCCGGCCTTGATGATCTCGAACACGCCCATTCCCCGGTTGCCGCAGTCCGCGCGGATGATAGCAGCCGCGGCCCGCCGGCTTGTGCGCGTGATCGCAGGCCTCAGCGTTCGCGCCAATAACGCGGGTGCCGCAAGCGCTCCTCGGACAGCACGCGCGGCGGCGCGTCCGGCGGGAATGCGATCCTCACCGCGCCACTGCGGAAGGTGACCAGCAACGGGATATTCGCCGCGCGGTAACGCGCGACCGTCGCCGGAGAGGGATGTCCGAAACGATTGCGATAACCCGCCGAAGCGATCGCAAGCAGCGGATGCAGTGCGTGCAGGTAATCCGCGCTTGACGACGTCGCGCTGCCGTGATGCGGGACCACCAGCACCAGAGGCGCGCCGTCGCCGGTGGCCTCGGCGATCGCCGGCTCGACCTTCGCGCTGGTGTCGGCAGGCAGCAGCAGGCGGCCGCCACGGCCGCTCACCAGCAGGACGCAACCGCCATCGTTGCCGTGTCCCGCATGTTGCGGCGAAAGGATGCGGAATGCCACACCGTCCCAGCTCCAGTGCTGGCCCGTGAGACATTGCACCAGAGGAACGTCGCCACGGTCCGGTTCGCCGCCGAATGCAACGGCATGCGGAAACGCGCTCAATACGGACGCCGCGCCGCCGGCATGGTCATTGTCGCCGTGGCTCACGATCAAATCGTCCAGGTCATCCACGCCGACCGCATGCAGCGCGGGCACGACCGCGGCTTCGCCCAGGTCGAATCCGGACGGATAACGTGCGCCCGCATCGAACAGCAGCGCGTGATCGCGCGTGCGCACCAGCACGGAAAGTCCTTGCCCGACATCGATCACCATCGCCTCGAAGCCGCCGGCATGTGGCGGTGCCGCGCGTGGCCACAGCAATGACAGCAACAACACGAGGCCCAGCAGTCGTGCGGGCACGCCACGCGGCGCGAGCAGCCAGACCGCACCCATGCACGCCAGCGCAACGGTCCACGGCGAGGGTTCCACGAAATAACGCATCGCCATCGGCCACGCCGCCATGTGCTGCAAGAGCCACCATTGCACGTCGGCGAGCCGCGCAATGACGTGCAGCAGTCCCACGCCCGCCGACGGCCACGCCAGCAGCAGGACGACCGAGGACAAGGTCAGCGGTACCAGCACCAAACTGATGAAAGGCACCGCGATCATGTTCGCGAGCGGACCGACCAACGACGCCTGCCCGAAGAACCAGACAGTGAGCGGCAACAGCGCGAGCGCCATCAGCAAGGGCGACAGGCCGAATTCGCGCAGCCGTCCGCGCCAGCCCTGCCCGCGCGCCAACGTCCAGGCCAGCAGCGCCACGCCGGCGAACGAAAGCCAGAATCCCGCCGACAGCACCGACAACGGATCCACGATCAGGATCGCGCACAACGCCAGTCCGAGCCCTTCGCCCAGGCCGCTGCCGCGGCGGCAGATGCGCGCCAGGCAGATCGCGCCGATCATCCACAGCGTGCGCGTGGTCGGCAGGCCGAAACCCGCCAGTGCGCCGTAGGCGATCGCGGCCGGCAATGCGACGCATGCTTCCGCCAGCGGCCGTGGCAGGCGCAATGCCAATCCCGCGAACAGCCACCACAACGCACGCGCCAGCAACGCTCCGAAGATCGCGGCGAGGCCGACATGGAAGCCCGAAATCGCGATCAGGTGCGCCACGCCGGTGGCGCGCACGACTTGCCAGTCGGATTCGTCCAGCGCGCGCTGGTCGCCGACACTCAACGCGCGCAACAGGCGCGCCGCATGCGGATCATCCGGCAACGCTGCGGCGATGTCCCGCGAAATCCGCGCGCGCAACGCGTCCACGCACCACGGTGCGGAGAGCTGCGCATCGGCGGCATCCTCGCGCACGTAACCAGTGGCGACGATGCGCTGCTGCAACGCCGAGCGTTCGAAATCAAAGCCCCCGGGATTCAGCAGGCTGCGCGGCCGTTTCAGGCGCACGCGCAGGCGCCAGTGCGCGCACGGCGTCAGATCCGGCACCGCTTGCGCATGCGTGGCATACCACGACAGTCGGAGCAGTCCTCGCAACGTCACGGGCTTGCCGTCGAGCCATGCGGCACCGACATCGAAATCGAAACGCGTGGAAAGCTCCTGCGGCTGCGGCAAATCCGAAACGGAGCCTTGCACCAGAAGGTCGCTGCCTTCCCATGACCGTGGCAGGCGCGCCTGCATGGCGAGATCCGCGCGCAGTGCCGTCCAGCCGAACGCGGCCACGAATAACGCGGCGAGGAACAACGCGGGACGTCGCCAGCGCCACCATCCGATGGCAAGCGCGATGGCAAGCAGGCAGATCGGCAGATCCACGCCATGCGATGGCAGCGCCGGCAAGGCTTGCACCGCCAGTGCGCCGGCCAGCAGCGCCAGGCCACCCGGAAGGAATCCCGGTGTCGCGATTCCCGCGCTTTCCCTGCGCGCGCGCATCGTGTTGCCCGCCGCTCAGCCGTCGGCGACAAAAGGCCGCAGCCGGCCGGCATCGAGCTCCAGCACGCGATCCATCCGCGATGCCAGGTGCGGATCGTGCGTCACCAGCACGAAGCTCGTGCCGATTTCACGGTTCAGTTCCAGCATCAGCTCGTAGACCGCCGCCGCGTTTTTCGCATCGAGGTTGCCGGTGGGTTCGTCGCCCAGCACGCAGGCCGGACGCGTCACCAGCGCGCGCGCGACCGCGCAGCGCTGCCGCTCGCCGCCCGAGAGCTCGCCCGGCTTGTGCTCCGTGCGCGCCTGCAATCCGACCCGCTGCAGCAACGCTTCGGCGCGTTCGCGCGCATCGCGCACCGGCGTGCCGCGGATCAGCAACGGCATCGCCACGTTCTCCACCGCCGTGAATTCCTGCAGCAGATGGTGGAATTGATAGACGAATCCCAGCGAGCGGTTGCGTTCGCGGCCGCGCTCGGCGTCCGACAATTTCGACAGCGTGCGGCCTTCCAGCTCGATCTCGCCGCCTGTCGGCGTGTCGAGGCCGCCCACGATGTGCAACAGCGTGCTCTTGCCGGAACCCGATGCACCGACGATGGCGAGCGTCTCGCCGCGGTTCAATTCGAAGCTGGCATCCGCAAGCACTTCCGTGCGCAGCTTGCCTTCCTGATAGGTCTTGGCGATGTTGCGCGCACACAGCACGACCTGATTTGAAGCGCTGACCTTCATCGTGGCATCCCCTGCTGGTCGCTTCGCAAAGCGTCGCGAGCGAAGGCAGATTGCGCGCCGCCGGAGCGCAGGAAGCGGAGCGTACACGTCAGCACGTGAGCATTCCGAGCACCGCCGGCGCACAAGATGTCGAGCGCAGCAGCTTTGCGAAGCGACCTATTCATAGCGCAACGCTTGCGCAGGCTGCGTGCGCGCCGCGCGCCACGCGGGATACAGCGTGGCCAGCAGGGTGAAGGCGAACGTCACCAGCGCGACCCCGCCGACGTCACTCGCCTGCAACCGGCTGGGCACGTCGCTGATGTAGTACACGTCGGGCGACAGGAACTGCACGTGGAAGACGTTCTGGATCCAGCCCGCGATCGCCGGCAATTTCCACGACAACAGGGAGCCGAGCGCGACACCCAGTCCGATGCCGACCGTGCCCACCAGCAATCCCTGCAGCATGAAAGTCGCCATCACGCTGCGCGGCGTGGCGCCGAGCGTGCGCAGGATCGCGATGTCGGCCTGCTTGTCGATCACCAGCATCATCAGCATCGACACCAGGTTGATCACCGCGACCAGGATGATCAGCGACAGGATGATGAACATCACCAGCTTCTCCATTGCCACCGCCTTGAAGAAATTGGCATGGCCTTCCATCCAGGTTTGCACGCGATAAGCCTGCCCCAGGTCGTCGGCGAGATCGCGCGCCACCTGGTAAGCGCGGAACATGTCGTCCAGCCGCAAGCGCACGCCGCTGGGGCCGTCCATGTTGTAGAGCTTCTCCGCGTCCTGCATGTTGACCACCGCGAGGCCGGAGTCGTATTCCTGCATGCCGGCCTCGAAGATGCCGACCACGGTGAATCGCCGGAAACGCGGCAACGCACCAAGGGGTGATGCAGTCAGTGCGGCAATCACCGTGACCTTGTCGCCGACTCCGGCGCCGATGGTCAGTGCGAGATCCTTTCCGAGCACGATGCCCCACGAGCCCGGCGTCAACGCCGACAGCTTGCCCGCGACCATCTTGCGATCGAGATCGGAAACCTTCGGTTCCTGGTCCGGCAGCACGCCGCGGATGATCGCGCCCTGGCTGGCCGCATCGCCGCGCAGGAAGGCCTCGCGCTCGACGTAAGGCGCCGCGCCGCGCACGTGCGGATTGCGATCGGCGATTTCCACGGCGCGCGGCCAGTCCGCGAGCGTGCCGTCGATGCCGGACACCGTGGCGTGTGCGACCATCCCGAGGATCCGCGTGCGCAACTCGGAATCGAATCCGTTCATCACCGACATCACCGTGATCAGCGCGGTGACGCTCACCGCGATGCACACGATGGACACCACAGAGATGAAGGAAATGAAGTGATTGCGCCGCTTGGCGCGCGTATAGCGCAGGCCGATGAAAAGTTCGAGGGGTCTGAACATTCGAATGGAAGTCGGGAACCTGGTTGGGCGCGGCTTGTTGGCTTCTCTCGACGAGTGCGGCCACGGAAGGCCGCCTTTCATTTCATTTTTTGCAGAAGAAGAGATGAGCCCGCAAGGCCATGCCTTGAACAGCGATCATGGACGATCGCACGAATTTTACAAGCGGATGAGACCGTCAAAGACTGTCGGCGTTCACCGACGCGCGGATTCCGCCCATCGCCAGCCGCACGCGCAGGCGCCGGCGGGTATCGGCACCCAGGTTGTCCGGCAATAGCCAGAGCGTGGCGCGCCCCTTCGGCCAGCGCAACGACAGCATGATCAGCGGACCGAGCACGCGTGCATCCGCGAGGCTGCCCTGCCCGGTTTCCGTTGCACCGCGTTCCGCCAGCGTCAACGACACGTCGCCATCGCCTTGCCAGGCCAGCGCGCGTATCCATGGACGCGCATGGCGCCAGAGCGCGACCGCGCCGTAAGCCAGGCATGCGATCATCAACAACGATTTCCACACCCACGACATGCCGCTCGTGGCGATTGACGCCACGGCCAACATGATCAGTACCACGATCATCGCCGCCAGCGTGCGCGACGGATGATATTCAAACGCGATGGTCGGCGCGGATCGCATCGATGATGTCCTGCCAGTCACTGCGCGGCGGTTGCGTATTCCCCATCAGCCAGTCCCAGATCAGCGGGTCGGGCTGATCCAGCAATGCGTCGAACGCCGCCAGTTCCGATTCACCGGCGGATGCGGCGCGGGCATCGAGCCAATCCCCCAGCAATGCGTCCAGCTCGCGCGTGCCGCGGCGGCAGCGCCAGCGCAGGCGCTTGAGTATCGCATCGTTCAAAACCGGCGCGAGTCATTCTCGCGGTCCTGGTGTTCTCGGCGGATTTCCGAATAAATCTGCGGAACGGCCCGGCGCAGGGATTCCTGCGAACGCGCCAGAAAACGTGGAACCCGACCGCCCAGCAGCACGACCAGGAACGCAGGCGTGAAAAGCGCGGCGACTCCGAGCGTGATCCATGCCATCCAGCGCGCGACCGCGAGATCGTCGTGCAGGTTGTGCCATTGCTGCAGGGCACCGATCCAGAACAGGGCGAGCACGGACGTCGCCCGCAGGCGTTGCTTCGCCGAGGCGCGCTGCAGGGAGGCGTACCAACCGATCATCACACCGCCCGCTTCACCATCAGCTGCTTGATCTCGCCGATCGCCTGCGCCGGGTTCAGGCCCTTGGGGCAGGTGTTGGTGCAGTTCATGATGGTGTGGCAGCGATACAGCCGGAACGGATCTTCCAGATCGTCCAGACGCGTGCCGGTGTCCTCGTCGCGCGAATCGATGATCCAGCGATAGGCTTGAAGCAGGACGGCAGGACCGAGGTAGCGATCCGGGTTCCACCAGTAGCTCGGACACGAAGTCGAGCAGCACGCGCACAGGATGCATTCGTACAGGCCGTCGAGTTTCTTGCGTTCTTCCGGCGACTGCAGGCGTTCGCGGTCCGGTGGCGCGCTCTGCGTGCGCAACCACGGTTTGATCGACGCGTATTGCGCGTAGAAGTGCGTGAGGTCCGGCACCAGATCCTTCACCACCTGCATGTGCGGCAGCGGATAGATCCTGACGTCGCCTTCCGGCAGGTCGTTCAACGCCTTGGTGCAGGCCAGCGTGTTGCCGCCGTCGATGTTCATCGCGCAGGAACCGCAGATGCCCTCGCGGCAGGAACGGCGCAGCGTCAGCGTGGGGTCGATCTCGTTCTTGATCTTCAGCAATACATCCAGAACCATCGGCGCGTTGCCGACGTCCACCTCGTAGGAATCCATGCGCGGGTTTTCACCCGTGTCGGGGTCCCAGCGATAGACGTGGAAAGTACGCACCTTCTTCGCGCCCGGCTTGGCGGCGTAGTGGCGGCCTTTCCCGACCTTGGAATTTTTGGGGAGCGTGAACTCGGCCACGTCTACATTCCCTTCTCGGACTTGTCGTATCGCGCCGTTTGGCAGACAACGGTACAACGTTTTGGCGAAGCGAGTTTCATATCAATACACTCGCTTCTTCGGCGGGATGGTCTGCACGTCGTCGGTCAAGGTCTTGAGGTGCACGGGTCGGTAGTCGAAGCGCACCGCGCCCTTGTCGTCCACCCAGCTCAGCGTGTGCTTCATCCAGTTGGCGTCGTCTCGCTCGGGGAAATCCTCGCGCGCGTGCGCGCCGCGCGACTCGTGGCGCTGCTCGGCCGAGTACATCGTTGCCACCGCCTGCCCCAGCAGGTTGGACAGTTCGAAGGTTTCCACCAGGTCCGAATTCCAGATCAGCGAGCGGTCGGTGACGCTGACATCCTCGAAGCTGGCGTAAACCTCGGAAATCTTCCTGCAGCCATCCTGCAGCGATTCCGCGGTGCGGAACACCGCTGCGTCGGTCTGCATGGTGCGCTGCATGTTCAGGCGGATCTGCGCGGTGGGCGTGCCACCCTTGGCGTTGCGCAGTTTTTCCAGCCGCTGCATCGGGCGATCCAGCGCGTCTTCCGGCAGATCGCGATGCGGCATATTCGGCTGGATGACTTCCGCGCAACGGTTCGCCACGGCGCGGCCGAACACGACGAGGTCGAGCAATGAATTGGAGCCCAGCCGGTTGGCGCCATGCACGGAGACGCAGGCCGCCTCGCCGATGGCGAACAGGCCCGGCACCACGATATCCGGATCTTCTCCCTTCTTCACCACCACTTCGCCGCGATGGTTGGTCGGGATGCCGCCCATGTTGTAGTGCACCGTCGGCTGCACCGGAATCGGCTGTTTGGTCACATCCACGCCGGCGAAGATGCGCGCGCTGTCCGCGATGCCCGGCAGGCGTTCGTGGATCACCTCCGGACCGAGATGCTGCAGGTTGAGGAAGATGTGGTCGGCGTGCTCGCCGACGCCGCGGCCTTCGCGGATTTCCAGCGTCATCGCGCGGCTGACCACGTCGCGCGACGCGAGGTCCTTGGCGTTCGGCGCGTAACGCTCCATGAAGCGCTCGCCCTTGGAATTGGTGAGATAACCGCCCTCGCCGCGCACGCCTTCCGTGATCAGGCAGCCTGCGCCGTAAATGCCGGTGGGATGGAATTGTACGAATTCCATGTCCTGCAGCGGCAGACCCGCGCGCAACGCCATGCCGCCGCCGTCGCCGGTGCAGGTATGCGCGGAGGTGCAGGAAAAATACGCGCGGCCGTAGCCGCCGGTCGCCAGCACGACCGCATGGCCCTGGAAGCAATGCAGCGTGCCTTCGTTGAGGTCGATCGCGAACACGCCGCGCACGTTTCCGTTCGCGTCCGTGACGAGGTCGGTGGCGAAATATTCGATGAAGAAGCGCGCGTCGTGGCGCAGCGACTGCTGGTAAAGCGTGTGCAGGATCGCATGACCCGTGCGGTCGGCGGCGGCGCAGGTGCGCTGCGCCGTGCCTTCGCCGAAATTGGTGGTCATGCCGCCGAATGGGCGCTGGTAGATCTTGCCTTCCTCGGTGCGCGAGAACGGCACACCGTAATGTTCCAGCTCGATGATCGCGGGGATGGCCTCGCGGCACATGTATTCGATCGCGTCCTGGTCGCCCAGCCAGTCCGAGCCTTTGACAGTGTCGTACATGTGCCAGCGCCAGTCGTCCGGCCCCATGTTGCCGAGCGCGGCGGAGATGCCGCCCTGTGCGGCGACCGTGTGCGAGCGGGTCGGGAAGACCTTGGTGATGCAGGCGGTGGAAAGTCCCTTGGCGGCCAGACCGAGCGTGGCGCGCAAACCCGCTCCGCCGGCGCCGACCACGATCACGTCGTATTGGTGCGTCTGGATTTTCGTCATTTTCGCCATGATCCGCCGCACTCAATAAACGCCAAGCCAAACATCCAGCGCCGCCAATGCGCAGGCCAGCGCGCCTGCCACCGCGAGGAACCTGATCGCCACCAGCAGGACCAGCTCGACCCAGCGCGTATGCACGTAGTCCTCGATGACCACCTGCAAGCCGAGCTGGCCGTGCCAGAAACCGGTTGCGGTGAACAGGATCAGCAACAAGGTATTGCACGGCGTTGCCACCAGCGCATGCGCCGAAGCGAAATCCAGGTGCGGCAGCCGCACCGCCAGCCAGACGAACCACAGGGCCAATGGAACCAGGGCGACCGCCGTCAGCCGTTGCCGCCACCAGTGGCCCGCGCCGCTTTTCGCGGAGCCCAACGCGCGCACGCGCTTGAGCGGCGTGCGCATGTCCTGCGGCTGCGCGTGCGCGTTCATGCCGCACCTCCCGTCAACATCACCCACATCCAGACAGCCACGGTCAACGCCACACTCGCGATCACCACGACCCAGGAAGAGGTGAGGTATTCGGACTTGGCGAACCCGGCGCCCGCATCCCAGAACAGATGACGGATGCCGTTGCACAAATGCAGCAGCAGCGAAAACGTCCACGCCAGCAACAGCAGGCAACCGAACCAGCTGCCGCAGAATCCTGCAAAAACGGTCCACGCCGACTCGCTCGCAGCCAAAGCCAGCAATCCCCACGCGAGCAACAACAGTCCGCCGCACAAGAAAATGCCGGTCACGCGGTGCAGGATCGACAGCACCATCGTGATGCGCCATTCATAGATGGAGAGATGCGGCGATAGCGGTCGGGAATGCGACACGGACGCTTTTCCTCATGAAGGCGGATGCGCGGGGATCGCGACGTCGCCTCGCCGCGACATCGCCGAAAAATCGCGTGAATTTTAGCGCAGGGCACGGCGGCGCAACAGTGCTAACCTGCAACGATGCCGGAACCTGCACTTGAATCGCACATCCGCACCGCGCTCGGCACGGCGCAGTGCATCGAGATTTCCGGAGAAGACGCGCGCGCATTCGCGCAGGCGCAATTTTCCTGCGATGTGCGCACATTGCGTCCCCTGCATTGGCAATGGGCCGCATGGCTCGACCCCAAGGGACGCGTGCGCGCATTGATGCATCTGGCCGATGCCGGCGACGGCCGCCTGATCGCGCTGCTGCGCGGCGGCGAGGCGGACACGGTGAGCGCAGACCTGCGCCGGTTCGTGTTGCGCGCACGCGTACGGATCGAGCCCATGCCTGACCGTTTTGCCGCAGCGGGTCCGCCGTTTCCGATGCATGAAGTCCGGTTGCAGGGAGACGCAGTCGGCTTCGGGTACGGCGAGCGCAGCCTGTGGCTGGAACGACAACCTCGTCCGGAAGACCTCGGGTCCGAGAATGCGTTCCGGCTATCGGGCATCCGCTCCGGATGGCCCAGCCTACCCCGCGGAAGCGAAAACGAGTTCCTGCCTCCGGCACTCGGGCTGGAACACCTTGGCGCGGTAGCGTTCGAAAAAGGCTGTTACCCCGGCCAGGAAATCGCCGCGCGCCTGCACTTCCGCGGTGGCCACAAGCATCGACTGGCACAGATTTGCAGTACCGCGCCGTTGTGCGGCGGCGATCAACTGGAAGGTTCCCAGGGGCGGGCAAGGATTCTGGATGCGGTGGAAGTGAGCGGGACCTACTATGCCCTTGGCGTACTTGAGGGAGTAAAATCAATAGAATTCAATAAATTAGATAATTTTATTTCGGTAATTACGAGATTTGAGATCTGATTTGATGCGTTTTTCTTGACCCGGCCCTGAACTGAACCGTCCGGCCGGGTTGCAGCCGGCCACCATCTCCCCTAGCCTTCGCGCGGCTTCAGGGCCGGAGTGTGACGGACATCACCCGGCCGACGCGTGGACAACGAAGTTCGTTTCACGCGCACAGCGGTCGATCGGACCGCTGGAACAGCTGGCGGAATCATCGTTGCGGTTTACGCCCGGCCCGTTGCCGGTCCCCGTCCCAGCGAGGCGCCAGTCCCCCGACAACCCGGTTTCGCGATGCCCCGAGTGGCGCGATCACCTACCTTCAGTGCCGCAGGCGCGAGGTATGCGAATCCAGCGAACCTGGCCAGAAACGGCGAGCGCAGGAAGCGCAACCCGGGAGATCGTTCTAATGACAATCGGATGGTTGCTGGGACTGACTGCGTTGCTGCCGCAACCCGTCGCGGACCAGACCTGCCTCGCCGCCACCGTGTATCTGGAGGCGCGCAGTGAACCCGCCCGCGGCCAGCTCGCGGTGGCGGAAGTGGCGTTGCGTCGCCGCGACCTCGGGCATTACGGTGACACCGTTTGCGAGGTGGTCACCGCGCCGCATCAGTTCGCCCTTACCACCACTCCCAAGACCTTTCAGATCGACAACCAGGATGCCTGGAAGACGTCCTGGCGAATCGCGGGTGAAGCCCTGCAGGTGTGGTCGCTGCCACGCGCCGAACGCACCGTGGTCGTTCCGCACGCAGATCACTTCATGCGGCTGGATGCCAGCGCCGGCTGGGCCAAAAGTCCGCTGGCGACCATCGGCGAACACCGTTTCTACGCCGTGGATTGAAAATCCGGCGAACAAGTGTTTCTGCACGAGCGCCCCGTCGCCCGAAATCAAAAGGCCCGCACGAGCGGGCCTTTTGCCAAGCGTTGCATCGATCCCTCAACGGCCGCGGAGGTACACGCGATTGTTGACGATGTTGACGTAATCACCGATGCGGATATTCGGCGGATCGCCCTGGGTCACAGTGGCATAGCGACCGTCGTCCAGTCTCACCACGATCTGCCAGGCGGCCCCCTGTCCACCCGAATGCGAACCGATGGCATTGCCGGCGAAGCCGCCGGCGACCGCACCCCCGATGGTCGCGGCCGTACGGCCATTGCCCTTGCCGATGGTATTGCCCAGTGCGCCACCCACGACTGCGCCGATCACCGTGCCGAGCGCCGCATTGCCATTGTTGTAACCCCGCAGGTAAACCTGCTGGATGTCCTGTACGACACCGCAGCTGTTGTAACAACCCGACGGAGGCGGAGGCGGTGGATATCCGCCACCATAATAGGAACCGCCACCGTAATAAGGCGCGGGCCTCGGCGGATACGGTTCGCAACCGGCAAGCAGCATCATCGCCAGCAACAAGACCGCCATCCCAATCCTTCTTGCATGCAGACTATTCATCTCGCTTCTCCTATGTCGGCGTGACGCGCCTTGTGGCGTTCAGCCGTCTGACGATGTCAAAAAAGAACCGGATTACTGATTGGTCACGACCGGTCCATTCGCCGTCATGGTGACGGGCAAGCCGTTACCCACACCGGGATCGTGGCTCATGCGCACGTGACCTTCCTGGCCGTTGTACTGGTAGGTGACGTCGTAACCGACGGTACGACTATTGGTCGATTTGTCGACCACGGTATGACACTGGTTTTCCGTCGTGGTGTAGGTCGCATTGTTTTCCTGATGCTTCTTCTGGATCTCGTGGCCGGCAACGCCACCCGCGACCGCGCCGCCCACCGTGGCCAGGGTCTTGCCCTTGCCGCCACCGATCTGGTTGCCGAGCAGGCCACCCACGACCGCGCCGACGGCCGAGCCGCCGATCTGGTGCTTGTCCTTGTAGGGTTCCTGATGCACGACCTGGACATCCTGGCAAACTTGGCGAGGATGCTCCGTGGTGCTGGTTTCCTTGATCGGCTTGACATCGACAACCCGCGCATATTGGTCGACCGCGGGCGCGGGTGGCGGTGCGGCTTCCTGTTGGGCCATTGCAGGTGCAGCCGTGGCGACCGGCGCCGGCACCATCGCGGTGGTGGCCGCAGGTACAGGCGCGACGGGTTGCGTCTGGGCATTGTCGGTGCGGGCGACCACGTAATGCGCGGAAATGGCGACCGCGGCGATGATGCCCAGTGCTGCGATCGCGACGCCGGCAAGAATCGGTTTATTGCTCATCTTGATTTCCTCCCCGGAAACACTCTTGCACGCGCACGGATACGGATTGCGAGTGCACCCTGATTCAAGCAACTTGCGGATGAACAGCCGCCAACGCGGCGAAGTCCCGTTAAACTTTCACTCAGTTTACGCAACCCGGCGTTGAAATCGCGTGAGTTGAGCAACGCCCCGATCTGCCGGCTTCCTTGAATGCCTGTGACACTTTTCGACAGCCATGCGCACCTCGATGCACCGGAATTCGACGCCGATCGCATCGAAGTGATCGCTGCCGCCCATCGCGCCGGGGTGCAGGACATGCTGGTACCGGCCATCGACGCATCTTCCTGGCCGGCGTTGCGCGCGCTGTGCGAAAGCCACCCCGGGTTGCATCCGGCTTACGGCTTGCACCCGATGTATCTGGATCGCCATTCCGACAGTGATCTGCACGCACTCGAATCGTGGCTGCGCGCCCACCCCGCGCGTGCCGTCGGCGAATGCGGACTGGACTTCCACGACGATGCGCTCGACCGTGAACGCCAGTTGCATTTCCTGCGCGTCCAGTTGCAGCTCGCGCGTGATTTCGATCTGCCGCTGGTGCTGCACGCCCGCGGCGCGTTCGAACAGGTGATCCTCGAACTGCGCCGCTTCGCCGGTGCGCTGCGTCGTGGCGTGGTGCACAGTTTCTCCGGCAGCGCCGAGCAAGCGAGGCGGCTGTGGGACATGGGCTTCCTGACAGGCATCGGCGGTCCGGTGACCCATGAACGCGCCCACCGGTTGCGGAAGCTCGTCGCCGGGATGCCGCTGGAATTCCTGTTGCTGGAAACCGACTCGCCCGACCAGCCCGCTGCGGCCCATCGTGGCCGGCGCAACGAACCCGCGCTGTTGACCGAGGTCTTGCGCTGCATCTCGCGATTGCGCGACCAGCCCGAAATCGAGATCGCCGATGCGACGACTGCCAACGGCCGCCGGTTGTTTGCGTTTCCTGCCTGAGGTCGCGAGGCGAAGCAGGCTTCTCCGGTCAAACAGGATTGAGGGCCCGTTTCAGCAACAACTCGATGGCACGCGCGACCGCCGCGCTGGCGAACGCCGCCGTGACATGCATCGCCGCGCCGAGGCCGGTTCCGCAATCCAGCCGCAAACCAGCCGCCGCATCCACGGCCGGACGCAGCCCGCAGACGCTGCCGTCCGGCTGCGGGTAGCGCACGTTCTCCAGCGAATAGACCGCAGGCACCCCGAAATAGCGCTCGGGACTCTTCGGAAAGCCGAAATCCTGCCGCAGCTTCTTGCGAACCAGGCTCAGCAGCTTGTCGTGTTCGGTGCGCGACAAATCGCGCACGCGCACCTGGGTGGGATCGGTGCGACCACCGGCCGAACCGACCACCACCAGCGGCTGGCGCACACGCCGGCACGCGGCGATCAGCTCGAGCTTGACGCGGAAGGCATCGCAAGCGTCCAGGATCAGATGGTGGCGCTCCTGCAACAACGCCGGAATCTTCGCGGCCGTGAGGAATTCAGCGCGCGACTGCACTCGCAGATCCGGATTGATCTTGCGCAGCCGCTCGGCCAACACTTCCACCTTGATCCGACCCAGCGTGTCTTGCAGCGCATGCGACTGGCGATTGACATTGGAGACGCACACCTCGTCGCCGTCGATCAGCGTCAGCTGTGCGATGCCGCTGCGTGCCAGCGCCTCGGCCGCCCACGAACCCACGCCTCCCACACCGATCACCGCGACGCTCGTGGTCGCAAGACGCGCGGTGCTGCCTTCGCCGTAAAGCCGGTCGATGCCGAGGAAACGCGTGTCATTCATGGTCGCGCATGATAGTGGCGAAGATGGATGCCGCCTCATGCAAGGCAGCTTGGTGGATAATGCGAGCAGGCCAGCAGTGGAAAACCCATGCGTACCATGCTGCTCATGATCCTCGCCGCGGCGATCGGCGCCCTGGCCGCGGTACAGATCGCCGGCGCACTGCGCGAACGTGATGCGTATCCGCGCGGCGTGATGACCGTGATGGCGCAACATGCAGGCGCACTGGACCAGTCCCTGCGCAGTCGACAATGCGGCGCAGATGCCACGGCTCTGCACCTGAACATGCTGGTGGCGATGTCGGGTGAAATCCCGCGGGCCTTTCCCGCATTGATGCAGGACAAGAAATTCGCCGGAATCGCCACGCAGGCGCATGCCCTGGATCAACAGCTCGCGGCGGACCCGCCCAAGGATTGTGCGTCCCTGCAAAAAGCCATGTGGCAAATCGGCGGCCATTGCGAGGACTGCCACCGCGCCTACCGGTAGTTTCCGCGCTGCGCCCTTGGCCTGCATGCGGAGCGTTACAGCCGGATCTTGCCGCGCAGGATGTCCGCAAACATCACCCAGTCTCCCATCAGGCTGAAGAGCGGATGCCGGAACGTGGCGGGGCGATTCTTCTCGAACACGAAGTGGCCGATCCACGCGCAACCGTAGCCGGATATAGGCGCCGCGACGAACCACCAGGCGTTGCGCAAGACAACCGCGGCAATACAACAAGCGATCACCAGCCAGGAGCCCGCGAAATGCAACCACCGGCAGCGGCGGTCGCGATGCTCGCCGAGATAGAACGGATAGAAATCGCGGAACCTGGCGAACGATTGCACCAATCTCAACGCTCCGGCAGCGGGATGAATTCCTTGTCGTCGCCCGGAACGAGTCCGAACCGTCCCTCCACCCAGTCGCGCTTGGCTTGCTCGATGCGCTCTCGCGAAGACGAGACGAAGTTCCACCACAGGTGGCGCGGCGCATCCAGCGGCGCGCCACCCACGACGACGATACGCGCGTCACTGCGGGCGCGCATTTTCACCGCACCCGATGTCGGCAGTATCGCCAGCGTGTGCTTGCCGACGCGACGGCCTTCCACGCCGATCTCGACTTCGCCATCTACGATATAAATCGCGCGCTCCGCGTGTTCGTCGTCGAGTTCGAAGGGTGCGCCGCCTTGCAGGTCACCGGCGAGATACAGCGTCGGCGAGAACACCGGCACCGGCGCGCGCAGGCCGTGTGCGCTTCCGGCCACCACGGTCAACCGCACGCCCTCGCCGTCGATGCGCGGCAGGGATTCGGCGGGAAAATGATGGAAAGCCGGTTCTGTTTCCTCGTCGGCCAGAGGCAACGCGACCCACGTCTGGATGCCGTGCAGCGGCGCACTTTCGGCACGGATCTCCTGCGGCGTGCGTTCGGAATGCACGATGCCGCGCCCGGCGGTCATCCAGTTGACGGCACCAGGCCGAATGTCCTGCATCGATCCCAGGGTATCGCGATGGCGCATCACGCCATCGAACAGCCAGGTCACCGTGCCCAGCCCGACATGTGGGTGCGGACGCACGTCGATGCCCCGGCCCGCCGGAAAATGCGCCGGCCCCATGTGATCGAAAAACACGAACGGCCCCACGCTGCGGCGCTCCGCGTGCGGCAGCAGCCGGCGCACGCTGAATCCACCCAGATCGTGCTCGCGTCCCTGCAAAAGCAGCATCTCTTGCATGTCGTTCATCGTCGACCCGCGCGGGAACCCGCAAACACCATGACGCCGTCGCTCGTGCAACGCAAGCACGCACCGCGGCAATCGTTCATCGCGGGTTGCGGCGGGAAGCGCAAGCTGCCGGAACGAAGCCGGCACTGGCTTCATTACTTCATCGCCAGAGGGAGACTACGATGCCCACCCGCCTTCTCTCCGCCTTGGGTCTGTCACTGCCCGGCGCGCTCCTGCTTGCCGGATGCGCCAGCCATCCACAACGTACTTCCGAAACGCAGGCCACGGCCCCCGCACCGCCGGCCGCTGCTGCGGCGCCCGCCCCGGTAATTCCGCGCCATGCAAAGCCGCCCGTTTCTGCCACGCCTTCCGTGGCTGCACCACCTGCACCTCCGGGTGAAATGGTAGGCGTCGCTTCTTGCGACCAGTACCTGTCCACCTACAAGGCTTGCCATCGTGCCGCGGGGATTTATCCACCGGATCAGATCGATTCGCGTTACGAAGCGATGCGCAACAGCCTGCTGCGCGATGCCGCCGATCCGGCCAAGCGCCCCACGCTCGACCAGCGTTGTCGCGCGTTGAGCAAATTGCTGACCAATGCGTTGCAGGGCAAGAGTTGCGATGCAGCGCCGGCTGTCGCCTCCAGCAGCGGAAGCTGAGCTGTAAGCCAATCGATGCGTCGACGGTCTGTTCGGGAACAAGACAAACGGAGCCATGCATGGACCGTCGCCGTTTTCTGATGCTGGGCGCCGCCGGACTCGGGACCGCGGGATTGGCACTGCTGTCGCAGGCGCGGCAGGACGTGGTTCCGATCACGCTGCCGCCGCCACAGCCCACTTTCAAGCTCACCGACGCGCAGTGGCGAGCGCGCCTCGCTGCGGGACGTTATGCGGTATTGCGGCAAGCCGCCACCGAACCGCCCTTCAGCAGCCCGCTGGATCACGAGACGCGCGCAGGGATCTACCACTGCGCAGGTTGTGCATTGCCGCTTTATTCGTCGAAGACCAAATTCGATTCCGGCACCGGCTGGCCCAGTTTCTGGCGACCCCTGCCAAACGCCGTCACCACCAATACCGACAACAGCTTGATGATGGTGCGCACCGAAGTCCGTTGCCGACGTTGCCTGAGTCATCTGGGGCACGTATTCGACGATGGTCCGCCACCGACCGGCCTGCGCTATTGCATGAATGGCCTGGCGCTGGATTTCATGCCGGCTTGAGGTGCTCGTGAAAGTGCGGCCTGAGAGCCGCCATCCATGGCAAAGAGCTCCGTGGCCGCTTGTTGATCTTGGCGATCAAGGGTGATCGCAGAGCAAATACCACAAAAAAACCCCGGCACGAGGCCGGGGTTTTTGTGCGATCGAGGGCGATCGCGAAGACGGCTCAGGCGGGCTGCACCGCATCCGCCTGCAGGCCCTTGGGACCCTTCACCACGGTGAAGGTGACCTTCTGGCCTTCCTGCAACGACTTGAAGCCGGTGCCCTGGATGGCGCGGAAGTGCACGAACACGTCTTCGCCATTCTCGCGGCTGATGAAGCCGAAACCCTTGGCATCGTTGAACCATTTGACCGTGCCGGTCTGACGATCCGACATAACTGACTCCTTGCGACTCGATTGTTGAATTGAAACAGCGCCCACGGGCGCAACCTTGTTGCACTGACTAGCGAGTGTGAAGACAGCGATGCGATCGTTGCAACGGTCAGCAACCAGCCCCATCGGGCCGCGTCCCCCTGCGGCCCGGCTAACTCAGCGCGCGGATCGTACTGCAAGGAATCCAGCAATGCCAGTGCAAGCGCCGCATCCGGCCCATTCGGCTGGGATTAATAGGCTCGTGCGTAAGTTGCCTTGGCTGGAATCCGCCGTTTCCGTCTCCCGCCTGGACGACCAAGGAGAGCCCCATGAAAATTCCTTCCCGAATGCTTGCTTTCACCATGGCATCGATGCTTGCCGCGACCGCCTTCGCGCAGGATGCCGGTGCGCCGCCCCCTCCTCCTCCGCCTCCACCGCCGCCACCTGCACAGCCGGCGCCACCCGCTCCGCCGACTGCGCCGGCCGAACAGATGCAGCCTGCGGAACAGCAGGGCGCGATGCCGGCCGCCTCCGGTTCGCTGACCGACGTGCACACCGCCCAGATTGGCCCGTCCATCACCGTCAATTCCGGCATGCCGCCGGGTGACAACTACGGCCCCAAGCCACCGTTCGAGCAATTGGCCAACGGCAAGAAATGCATCAGCCACGATGCGGCCCAGGCCTACCTGCCGCTCTACAACGACTGGCTGCATGCCGCCGGCCACGGCAACTGCATTTCCAAGAGCCAATACGACCGCTGGCAATAAGTCGGCCCGACCCATGCCGACCATCTCGATGCAGGTCGGCGCACGGTGACTTCGCGGGACGCAGGCACGAGCCTGCGTCCCGTTTCGTTTCAGAAGAGGTGATGCGAGTGGTGCGTCGCCCGACCGTCCGTTTCAATGCAGGCGGTCGTAATTGACCACCGCATTGAACAGCAGCGCATAGCTGCCGATGGTTTCACCGCGCCAGATCGGATTATTGGCAAACAGCAGTACGTTGCCCTTGCCGTAGTGGGCGTTCACCACTACCGGGTGTTGCGCGATCGTGCCGCCGTTGTCGAGCAGTCCCGACACCAGCAATTTGTCCGCATCCGCCCAGCGCGCGATCACGTCGGGCCGCTGCGATTCCGGGATCACGAACGGATTGTTGCGGCTTTCCTCGGCCGTGATCGGCAAGGCCTGCCAAGGCTTGGCCTGCGGCAACGCCGGCGGTTGCTGGAATGGACGCGCTTCGGGGACGTCGATGTCATCCGGGCCGCCACGGCCGGTCGGCCGCTTGTAATCGTCCGCGTCCAGCAGTCCTTCGCTGCCGATGACCTGATCGCTGACATCGAAAGCCATGCCGCGCGAGCTGTAGAGCGCGAAGCTGCCCGGGTAACCTTGCGCGATCGGGCTCTTGGCGTCGACCAGTTCCGCGCGCAGCACGCTGCCCACGACACGCACATCCTTGTCCGGCGCGACCGACACGCCCGGCGCCAGGCCTTCTTCAATGGCGAAGCGCGCGGTGTCTTCGGAAGTGAGCAGCAAACCGCCATCGGCGACGAAACGCTTGAGGTTGGCCACGCCCTGCTCGCCGAGCCCCGGGCGGATGTCGTCGGTGGAATCGATCGTGCCGAGGTTCGGCGTGAGCGCGGTCTTCTTCCAGGGCAGTGCATTTCCGTACATCGGCAGACCGTCCACGATCAATCGGGTCGAGGCATAGCCGATCGGCCCGAACAGGATCACGTCGTACTTGCCGCGCAGGTTCGCATCACGCGCCGCGTCCTGGGTGCTGATGTAGGTGTACGGCACATGCAGCTTGTCCAGAGCCATCCGCCACCAGCCCTCGGTCTGGGTATCGAGCCAGGTATGCATCAGCGCGATGCGCGGCAGCCGGCCCTCCACACCCAACGCCGCCAGGTCGAACGTCGGCGATGCCACATCGCCATCCGCTCGCTGCATCGGGACTTTCAGCACCGCAGGATCGGTGACGCGCGCGACGTCCACGCCGAACAGGTCGCCGAACGACCAGGCGGTATCGTCATAGGGATGCTTCTGCGGGTCGTCCGGCGCCCAGTACTGGCGATCGAGCAAGGTATCCGCGATGCGCGAATACGGCTGGTCCATGCGGATGATCCAACTGCCCGCCGGGAAGCTGCGCGCTTGCGTGCGCGGCTGTGGTGGCGTCACGCCATCGACGAACCCCGCCGGTGCCTGCACGGTGAACGACGCACTGGCGCGACTGATCTCCACGTGCTGCCGTTGCAGGGCGTTCAACAGATGCAACTGTGCGCCCTTGTGTTTCTCGTCGGCGGTCAGTACGTAGGCCGCCGGCCCGGCGAGCTGCGGCTTCTGGATCGAACGTTTGGACTTCAACCAGAAGTTGTCGAGGAACTTCTGCCCGTTCTGCGCGTAGTAATACAGCGCCGTCAGCAGACCGGATTGCTCGTAATTGTTGTTGTCGCGTTGCGACCACAGCACCTTGGGCAGGGGTGGATTCGGCTTGTACCAGGTACGGGCGTAGTCGTCGGGGCTGAGCGTGCGTTCGACGGTATCCGCGCCATCGTTGCCGAAGGTCTCGTACAGGCGGCTGACGCCGTTGTGCATCGCCGCGATGAACATCAGGTAGCCCGGACTCCAGGTATCGAAGTTGCCGTGGGTGAACACGCCCGGCATGCCGAACTTGGTCAATTGTTCGACGTTGTTCCAGCCGATCTGCTGCCATTCGTCGGTGAGGATCGGGTCGATCCATGCGTTGTAGGGGCCGTCGCCGACCGTGTTGTCGTACAGGAACGGCACCGATTCGTGCAGGTCGTGCAGCACCTGCGCGTGCCAGTCCACGTAGGTGTCGAGCACGTTCCTGGTGAGATCGAGCGTGACGGCCATCGCGTCGCGGTTGTTGTCGTGCGCGACGTAATGGCCCCAGTACATCAACGGCGGTGACTGCTCGCCGGGATGCGCGCGATGCCAGCGGTAGAGGTCGACCATGCGGTCGCGGCCGTCCACTTCGACCACCGGCGTGATCAGCGTGATCAGGTGCGTGCGGACGTACTGGATGTACGGCGAATCGTCCACCGCGAGGCGATAGCCCAGCTCCATCAGCGCCGTCGGCGCGCCGGTCTCGGTGGAGTGGATGGTGCCGGTGATGTAGTAGACAGGCATGGTCTGCTTGATGAGCGCCGCGGCCCTGGCGTCATCCATGTCCAGCGTGCGCGGATCGGCGAGCTGCGCCAGGCGCGCCTTGTTCGCATCGAGATCCTTCAGCAGCGATTCGTCGGCGATCGCGACCGCGATCATTTCACGGCCCTCTTCCGTCCTGCCGATGGTGAATACCTTCACCCGCGGGCTGGCGGCGGCAAGCATGCGGAAATAACGATAGACGTCCTCCGCGTACGGCAGCATGTTCGGTGCGCCGGCGACATCGCCCAGGACTTTTTCCGGCGTGGGCACGGTGCCGGACGCCGGCAAGTAATCGGTAAGGGGTGAATTGAATTCCGGCGCGGTGGTGTACTGCGCGATCTTGGCGGTGTAGGCCTGATCGACCGGCTGCTGCGGATCGCGCGCATAGGTATCGTCCGGCTGTGCCGCAGCCGCACCGCATCCCACCAGAACCGTTGCCATCAAGCCGATCCATTCTCTACGCATGGCCCACCCCGCAGTCAGGACGCGCTAGCGTAGCCAAAAACGGCGACGGGCGTGCGTGCCGGAATGCATGTCAGGCGCACGTGATTGCCGGTCGAGGCAGTTCCCTTGCGATCCCGTGCATTCCATACTTTGCGGGAAACCCGAACGGATTGAATCATGCACACCGGTTCCGCCGATGCCGCCTTCGCGAGCCAGCCGCTCTCGCATGCGACCGCCCTGCCCGCGCATTTCTATCTCGGCGCGGGCAGCGAGGCGCGCGACCGCCGGGCGATCTTCTCCCGCAACTGGCAGTTGTTGGCGCATGTCTCCCAACTGCAGGAACCGGGCGATCACGTGGTCGCGGAAATCGCCGGCGTGCCGCTGCTGCTGGTGCGCGGCGCGGACGGCGAATTGCGCGCGCTGCACAATGTCTGCCGGCATCGCGCCGGTCCGCTGGCCCTGTGCGACGGCCGCGGCGCCAAACGCCTGCGCTGCCTGTACCACGGTTGGACCTATGCGCTCGACGGGCAACTGCAGAGCGCACCGGAGATGGCGGCCACGCCGGATTTCGATATTTCAACTGTGCGACTGCCGCAGGCGCGCATCGCGACCTGGCGCAATCTGGTGTTCGCGTCGCTGGGCGAGGATGTCGTGCCGCTGGCGGAACTGCTGTCGGGCATCGATACGCGCCTCGGCGGCCATGCGCTCCAGGACTTTGTCTTCCATGCGCGCGAGAGCTACGACATCGACTGCAACTGGAAGGCCTACATAGACAATTATCTCGAGGGCTACCATGTGCCGCACATCCATCCGGAGCTCAACCGGATGCTGGATTACCGCAGCTACGTGGTCGAAACGTCGCGCTGGCATTCGTTGCAGCACAGCCCGCTGGAGAGCGGCGACGTGCTCTACGGCAGCGGCGAGGCGTTGTACTGGTTCGTCTGGCCCAACATCATGCTCAACGTGATGCCGGGCCGCTTGCAGACCAACAGCGTGTTGCCGCTCGGCCCGGAACGCTGCCGAGTGGTGTTCGACTACTACTATCCGTCGCAAATGCAGTCATCGGAGGAACGGCATGCGCGCGATCGCGCCTTCAGCGACCTGGTGCAACGCGAAGACGTGGAAATGTGCGAGCACGTGCAGCGGCGGCTGGCGTCGGGTTCCTATCACGCGGGGCGACTGAACCCGCTGCGCGAAAACGGCGTGCACCACTTCCACGAGTTGCTGCGCGAGGCTTATCGCAACGACGCGGCGCGCACCGGAGATTCATCCGCCGCGTGACATCGCGGCGGCGAAGCGTCCGCGACCTTCAAAGCACCGGCGAATCGTCGTGCAGCATCTCGCGGCGCACGATCTCGATCGGCGCGAACCCGTGCTGCATGAAGTCGTTGTGGAAACTTTCGAGATTGAACTGCTTGCCTTCCTTCGCCTGCATGTCCGCGCGCAATTTCAGGATCTCCAGCTTGCCCAGCGTGTAATACAGGTAGGTGGGATCGGACGTGCCGCGCTTGGTTTCCACTTCTCCCACCGTGCGCGACTGGTAACCCTCGTTCACGAAGAAATCCACCGCCTGGTCCATGGACATCTGGCCGGTATGCAGCTTGATGCCGACGATGAAACGCGCATTGCGCAGCAGTGCGTCCTGCAACTGGCCCAGCCTGAGCAGCAATTGCTGGCGACGATCCTTCGGGAACTCGTATTGCGCCAGTCCTTCGTCCAGCATCATCTGCTCGCAGTAGTGCGCCCAGCCTTCGGCATTGCTTGCCGAACCCAGCAGCTTGCGCACGCGATCGTGCACCCGGTGCATCCACAGGAACTGGATGTAATGGCCGGGATAGGCCTCATGCGTGGCGACGCTGGTGATCACGGGATAGCTGAACTGCGCCATGAATTCGTCGACGCGTTCCTTGGGCCAATCCTTTTCCGGCAACGTGACGTTGAAGTATGCGGTGGTCGCCTTGTCTTCATACGGGCCGGGCGTGTCCATCGAGGCGAAGGTGATCGCGCGCATGAACGGCGGCGTTTCCTCCAGCGTCGGCTGCACCTTTGACGGAATCGTGATGATGTGGTGGCTGTCGATGAAACCGATCAGCGTGTCGAAGGTGGCATGGAAGGTATCCAGCAGCTTGTCCGGCTGTGGATGATCGGCAGCGAGTTCCGCGAGTACCTGTTGCGGCGTCTTTTTCGGATCCAGTTCCTTCGCGACCTTGGCGAACTCGGCCTGGTTGGCCTTCATGTTGGCCATGTCGATGGCCACCAGCTTGTCCAGCGGCAGGTCGACCATCTCGTCGTATTTCAGTTTCTTGCTGAAGGCATCCGCGCCGATGCGAAAATCGCCGTGCGACGCCGGCAAGACTTCATTCTTCAACCAAGTCTGATAATCGCCGAGCGCCTTGATCACCGCACCGTTGGATTCGGCGAATTCCTTTTTCAACGCGGCATCGTTCACGCCGGCGAACGCCGCAGGCACGTCGCGCTGGAAGAACGCGATCAGGCCGGGCAATTGCTCCAGCGCGATCTGTGTGTAGATCTTCGGCGGGTTCTTCAGGTTGGTGCGCGCCGCCTGCAGCGCGTCCGGCATCTGCTTCTCACGTGCGATCAGGTCGCGCAGGCGCGTTTCCGGCGGGGCGAAGGTGCGTTCCATCAGCGTGAAGGCGCTGGCCGTCACGCCGCTGGAGTACATGTCCGGATTCTTTTCCCAAGGCCGGATTGTCTGCAGCGTGAGCAGCGTGCTGCGGATATTGTTCAGCACCAGATCGCGATCGCCGCGGACGTATTCGCTGAGCGAGTCAGGGTCTGTCGCCGCCACCCGCGCTTCCCAGTCGCCGAGGGCTTTCACTTCCGCGTCGATGCCCTGACGCGAATAATCCTCGAGCTTGCCGTCGTAGAGATGGATGCCATCGGTGGTGGCAGTCGTGGGATTGGTCGGGAAATAGAACTGGTCGAAATAACGATCCGCCAGTTGCAGGAAAGTCCGGTCGCCCGTTTCCGTGGCCTGTACGACGGACGATGCGGTTGCAGCGAGCGCCGCGGAAACCGGCAGCAGGCAGGAGATCGCGACGCGCAACCAGGATCGGCTCATGGATCTTTTCCCGTCAGTGACAATGCGCGCCGCGGGAACGGCGCGCGCTTCAGGCCGGATAACGCAGGTCCGGCGCAATCGTGCAACGCTCAGGATTCTTCCTCATCCCCGGCATCGTCCGCAGGCGCACCCTTCTCGGCATGCACGGAATCGTCGCGGTGCGGCGTGCCCTGTGGATGCGTCACCGGCCATGCGGGACCTTCGCGGTCACGGCGCTTCTTCGCTTCCAGCAGTTTCTGCAGGTTGGCAACGGCCTGTTCGTGGCTGATGGCCTTGGGCTTGGGTGCGCGCGGCTTCGGTGGCTTGCGCACCGGTGCCTGCGCGGCCGGCGATGGCTGGCGCGGCAATTCCACCCGCCCAGGCGCATTCCAACCCAGCGGTTCGGGCTCGCGCGGTTTCCACGCCGGGGTGGAAACGATCGCCTTGCGCGGCGCGCTGGCACGCGGTGGTGGAGCGGATGCCGGTTTGGCAACCGCAGGACGAGCGGCGGGTTTCACCGCGGGCTGTGCGACAGCTTTCAACGGCGTCTTCGCTTTCGTCGCCGATTTCCCAGTCGCCGATTTCCTGGAGGCGGGTTTGCCGGCAGCGGGCTTGCGCACGCTGGATTTGTTGCCGGAAGATTTGCTGGCCTTCGCCTTGCCGGCGCGCTTGATGGCGGATCGTTTTGCGGGCGCGCGCTTGGCAGGACGCCGCATGGCCTTCTTCGCGGCCTTTTTGGCGGTGCCGGTTTTCCTGGCCCCTCGCTTTTTCGCGGGCGCCTTGGCCTTGCGGGCGGTGGTCTTCTTGCCTCGCGCGCCCTTCTTCGCGGGTTTGCGGGCTCGGCTTGCGGCCATGTCCGGTCTCCTTCCCCTTGAGTTGCATGCGGAATAGTGCGCCAGATCGGCGCGATTGTCACATCATCGCCATATCCGGGCCATGATCCCTGGAGCCGGCCTTGGCTAGAAACTGCGGCCGTCGACCTGCTTCACGTCCAGTTCGGCAGGCTCGATGCCTTGCAGGCAACGGACGTTGACGGCAGCCATCGGCTGTTCTCCCTGCCTGCCGTCGGCAAAGGGCGCCACCCCGCAGGTCGGGCAGAAGTGATGGGCGATCCGGTGCTTGTTGAAGTGGTAGGTGCTCATGTCCGCTTCCGGCGTGCGCAGGTGCAGCTTCTCGCGCGGCACGAACCACAACAGGTAGCCCTTGGGACGGCAGTGCGAACAATTGCATTCCATGACCTGCCCGATTTCGCCTTCAACGTCGAAAGCGATCCGCCCGCAGTGACACCCGCCCTGGTAGTTCATCAGCCGTGCCGTTCCTTGCCTGAAGTCGGGAGTATCGACCCGGCCACATCGCGCGACCAGTGCCGAAAGCGCCAGTGCGCGAGAATCGCCGCTAACCGAAATGCGGATGCTGCAGCTGGTCGACGAACACCAGCACCACGCGCGGCTCCATGAATACGGTGAACAACACGCCGTAGGCGCCGCCCCACATGTGCGCGCTGTGGTTGACGCGATCCCGGCCGCCGGTATGGTCCATCCAGATCGAATAGGCGATGTAGGCGACCGCATACAGGATCGCCGGCAACGGCAGGAAGAACACGAAGATCATCGCCCATGGCTGCAGCAGGATGAATGCGAACAGTACGGCCGAAACCGCGCCGGAAGCGCCGAGGCTGCGGTAATTGGGGTCGCGCCGGTGCAGCCACCAGCTCGGCAGGATCGACACCAGCAGTCCGCCCGCATAGAACAACGCGAAGCCGAAAGGCCCGAGGTACTGCGCGTACAGGCCTTCCATCGCGCGACCGAAGAAAAACAGCGTGAGCATGTTGAACAGCAGGTGCGAGCTGTCCGCGTGCACCAGTCCATAGCTCAGCAGCCGCCAGTACTGGTGGCGGCGTGAAATCGCCGGCGGCCACAGCAACAGGGCTTCCAGCAGGCGCGGATTGCCGAACGCGGAAATCGAGACGATGCAGGTAACGGCGATCAGGGCCAGGGTGACGATCATCGCGTTCGTCGCTTGCAGGGAAAGTGCGCCAGTCTAACCCACGCTCGCGACTCAGGACGCCGAAGTATGGTCGGTTCACAGGCGTTACGCCGTTGCGCATCTGCGACGCGAACCGTTCGGGACATGCGCAACGATGATATTCTCGCTCTCCGCGTCATCCCCGATTCCGCTCGATTCCCCGTCGTTGCCCGAGGAGTGGTGTCATGTCTTCCGTGCGTACCGCGTTCCGTAACTTCATCCCCGCCGTGATCGCGACGATGTTGCCGGTGCTGGCGGCTTCCGCTGCCCAGCTTCCTCCCATCGTCGGACCCACCATCACCATTGGCCAGCAGGGCGTCGCCACCGCCGAACCGCTGGTGCCGGTGCCTCCGACCACGCCTTGCGTGGTGAAGCTCTACACCGCCGATTCGCCGACAGGCACTTTCAACGATTACAGCAATCACCCGTTCAGCTATACCCCTCCATCGGCCTGCGCCGGTCCATGGTTCAAGGTGGTGTTCAAGGCCGATTTCAATGTCACTGCCGGCATCCAATACGATCGTACGGCCACTTTGTGGATCGGCGGCGTCGAGTTCTATTTCGGCACCACGCAAGAACCAAGCCCCGAGGTAAGCCCGAGCTGGCATGTCGAGCGCGACGTCACCAACCTGTCGGCCGCGCTCAAGTCCGCACAGTCTGGTTCCGTGGCCGTATACAACATCGTCAACGACTCCTACACCGGCGTGATTACCGGTTCCGCCGAACTGGATTTTTACCCCGTCACGCCCAATTCCCCGGCGCCTGCCGTGGCGAACACCGTGCTGTCGCTCGGATCCGACCCCGTCGGCAACTATGATTACATCAATACGGACGGCACACCTCTCTCCAAGACGCTCACCCTGCCGACCAATATCACGCAGGCGTATCTGGATGTCGTCACGGAGCCGCAGTCCGGTGACGAGTTCTGGTACACCTGCGGACCGGAGCCGTACATTTCGATCACGGGTTGCGGAGGCACCGGTTTTCGCGAGGCGGAAATCGCCATCGACGGCCAGCCAGCGGGAATCGCGCCGATATCGCCTTGGGTGTACACCGGCGGCATCGACCCCTACGCCTGGTCACCCGTTCCCGGCGTGCAAACGTTGAACTTTGAACCGTTCACCATCAACCTCACGCCATTCGCCGGATTGCTCAACGATGGCCAGCCACATACCTTCGCGATCAGCGTAGTCACCGGCGATCCGGGTTTCCAGAACAACAGCCAGTATTTCGCGACGACTGCCAACTTGCGGCTGTTCCAGGATCAGGGCAGCGCACAAGTCACCGGCGGCCTGATCGGTCCCGTCAGTGACAGCGGGGTCCATCCGGGCAGCCAGTACGGCAACACGGGTTCCAAGTACGTGATGAACGCGGCCTCGACCCATGACTTCACTGCACGCGGCTACGTGAATACTTCGCAAGGCAAGATAACCACGACTGTCGCCGAAGACGCGCGCTTCAACAACCACGATGTCGTCATCAATTCGAATACGGAGTACGCGCAAAGCGTGTCGCTGCACTCCAACACCACGGCAACCACGACGACCAGCACGCGGCAGGGAACGACCACTTCCACCACCCAACAGTCCTTCCCCATGCAGTTGAGCTACACGTACGCCGTCAACCCCGATGGGTCGGCCTCCCAAGTCACCACGGTCGATCAGCACCTGCAAGGAACGAATATTCCCGTCGCGATCGGCGTGGCCAAGTATCTCGATTACCACGGGAACGAAACCGACACGCTGAACTTCGATGCGCAGGGCAATTTCACCGGAAACAGCGGCCAACAGGCGACGCAAAGCTATGTATTCAAGAGCCTGCGCTGCTACAGCCGCGAAGTGGACGCGACCGCCGGCGCAGTGACCGGCGTCACCGATGGCGCCGAGTGCCAATAGAAGTATGATCCGGGGCGTTCCGCCGGTACCGTACCGGCGGAACGCCTTCACACTTGCACGGATACGACAATGAACGCGAAGACCCTGATCCTCGGCGGCGCGCTGGTGGTGGCACTGGCCGGCGGAGCAATGGCCGTGCCCGGCCCCGCTTGCGCAGCGGACGCTATCGCCTTCACCCCCGGCAATCCATGGGCGCAGGCGATCGGCACGATCACCAAGAGCGATCACTACCACGACTACTCGGTACATGCGATCGGCGGCAAGACCCTCAAGATCAACCTGATCTCGCGCAACCCCAATCTGTATTTCCGCGTGCAGCAGGCGGATTCCCGCGATTCGCTGGTCGACACCGAAACCAGCGGCGAAACCAGCTGGTCCACGCAGCCCGCCGCGGATACCGATTACACCGTGCGCGTGTTCGCCGAACCGGAAACGCTTTCCAGCGGCGACGCCAGCAAATTCGCGCTGCAGGTCGGCATCTTCTGAAATCCGTCGCGGGGCTGCGCCGCGCGACGCTTCGTTCAGGCCAATCGTCGCGCGAACAGCGTGCGATGCTCGCTGCGTCCGAGCAAGCTGTGCACCAGCGCGAACCGGTCCACGGTCCACTCGATGGACGGCACGCTTTCCGACGCCAGGATTTTGGCGTCGTACAGCAACGTGACGTGCGGAATGAGATGTTTCTGCACGCAGCGTCCCATGCCGGCTTTCCTCAACGCCATTGCGAGCGCTTCGTGCAGGGCCGACATCGGCGCGTCTGCCGCCGGATCGTCATTGCGCAGTACGCACGGCGCATTGCGCGCATGGCCCGTGAAACTGGCGACGCGATCGAACCGCAACGTGAACGCCGGCATCGACACATGTCGCGCCGCGTCGATCGCCGCAGCGACCAGCGATTCCGGCAATCCGTCATGGTCGCCCAGATGATGCAAGGTCACGTGCAGGAGATGCACGGGCCGTGGCGCGCCACGCAGGGAATGCCGTGCCCGCAGCGTTTCCGCCAGTACCTGGATTTTCCGGGCGGTCCCGGTGTCCGGATAGGTTGCGAAGAACAGGCGGTCTTGCGGCGCACGCGACGACATCCCATCCAGCGCAAGCTGCCCTCCGGGTTTTCGGAATTCCTGCGGCATCCGCGGCTTTTAACACGGCAGCGAACCACGCGAAACGTCTCGCCGCGCCGGCAGCGGATCGATCAGGCGGCGTCGGCGTCGACCTGCCAAGCCGCCGCAGTGGAAGCCAACCGGTTGCGGCCGCGCATTTTCGCCTCGTAGAGGGCGGCATCGGCCTGGCGCACCCAGCCGCGAGCATCGCGCGCGTTCGGACCCGACTGCGCGATGCCGATGCTGAGCGTGCAATGCAACTCGCGGGCGTGTTCGAAGCTGGCCGAGTGTGCGCTGGCGCGTATCCGCTCGGCGATCTGTGCGGCGGTCGCCGCATCCACGCCGTTGAGCACCACGCCGAATTCGTCACCGCCGTAGCGGCCGGCAATATCGCCCTCGCGCATGTTGCGGCGGATCACCGCGCCGATATGCCCGATCACCTCGTCGCCCATGGTGTGTCCGTGCTGATCGTTGATCTGCTTGAAATGGTCGATGTCGATCATGAGCAACGAGGCGACCCCGCCGGTAACGCGGCAGGTGGAGAGCGTCACGTCCACGGCCTCCTCCCAGTGCGCGCGGTTGAGCAGTTCACTCAACCCGTCGATGCTGCTGATGCGCTCGAGCAGCCGGTTCTGCTGGCGGATGCGCTGGGTCAGCCGGTAGCTCATCCCGCTCAGGATCAGCGGATAACTCGCCAGGAAGGGAATCGTGGCCAACATTTCGGGCATCGCAGTCTGCGGCATCCAGACGAAACCGCCGACGGTCCCCACCAGCGCGCACCCGAGCAATTGAATGCCCACGCCGCGCAGCAGCAGTGCGGTGCCGCCCACGGCCACGCAGTCCATCGCCAGCATGGTCACGATCGCCACCGAGGGCAGCAGGTTGAAGTGCATCAGGACGATCCAGATGCCGCCCATGAATGAATCCACCAACACGTTGTTGCGTTCCGTGCGTACCGGATCGGCGCTGTGCTGCGAAAGCAATCGCGCGAGATGCGGCCATGCGAAGCCGTCCGCCACGAGCAACGCCCAGGTCGGCCATGCCACGCCGTGGCGCCAAAACACGGTGGCAACCATGAAGAATCCCAGCCCCAGCCCTGCACACCGCAGCACATGCACCGCCGCGACGAACCGCAGGGCGCGGGTGCGTGGAGAGGGAACATGGAACGAGGACGGAGACATCGGATCGTGAACGAAGCTGGCAGTGGCGTTGCCTGGTGCGGAGCAATCCCGATGCCATGTTGCCGCACAAACGTGATGCAATTAACGCGAGAGCAGGTAGCGACACACAATGTCACGCTCGCGCCGCACGCCTTCCCGTGATTCGGCTCCCGCACCGAACGGCGGCCGCATCGGGCGTTTCGATCTTTGACAATTCACGCGGCGTGTCCCGCCCGCGCCACGCCGCCGATGTGGCGCTGGCCACCCGCGGCTTGCGTGGCAACGATCTGCTTCGAACCCGGCGGCCAGCCCCGCCTCGCGCGTTGACGCGCGAAGCGGAGCGGGCGGTGTCCGTGCGACCCTATTTCGCGGGCTTGCGGAAGCGGTAGGCGAACTGGTCGGTGTGCCCGCGTATCGACTTGTCGAACACCTTGGCCGTGTGCGGATCCGCGGGATTGCGCAAGGCATCGCTCTCGCCGTCGAAAACGAAACCCGCGGCTTCCACTTCCTTCTTCACCAGCAGCGGATCGATCCTGTGCAGGGAGTTGGTGTCCGCCGCGCCCGAACCATCCGGCGCGACATGATCGATGATCACGTATACGCCCCCCGGCTTCAGCTCGTCGTACACCTGCTTGTTGAACGACGCCATGTCCACCGGACCCATGAAGGGATCGTGGTAGTCATGGTAGTTCTGCGACGTGAACACCACGTCGACCTTTTCCGGCGCGCTCAATTTTGCTGCCGGCTCCTTCAGCAGCAGCACGTTCTTGTAATGCGGCGTGCCGATGAGCCTGGTCCATTCGGCGAAGCTCTCGGCGGAAAACTTGTTCATCTCGTCGGGCCAGACCGTGTAGACACGGCCGGAAGGACCGACGATCCCGCTGAAGACGCGCGTCCAGTAACCGGAGCCGGGTACCAGTTCCAGCACCTTGTCGCCGGGCTTCACGCCGGTGAACGCCATGATTGCGGCGATCTGGCGGCGCGCGTCGTCGCCGGCATCGGCCTTGCGCGCCGGGTCGTTAATGGCCGCCGTGATGTAGGCCGGCACGGCCGCGGCAGGCGCACTGCCCGCACTGGCAGCCGCCTGCGTGCCAGTCACGGCGAAGATCGAGAACGCAAGCAAGGCGGGAAGAACGTGCATTCGCATGGCGAAACTCCAGTCAGGGGCGTCACGCCCGCATTGTGCGCCTTCCCGATGCCGAGTGCGCGGGCGGAAGGTTTCAACCACCTTCGCGACGAAAAACATGTCCGTTCTTGAAGACGAAGGCAATCTTGCGGGTATTGCGGATGTCCTGTGATGGATCCGCCGTCAACACCACCAAATCGGCGAGCTTGCCGGGCTGGATCGTGCCGCGCTGCGCCGACTGTCCCAGCGCCATCGCACCGATCTGCGTGGCGGCCCGGATCGCCTCGACCGGGGTGAACCCGCACTGTTCCACCAGCAGTGCCATCTCGTCATGCACCACCGGCAGGCCATGCAAGTCCGGCGCGTCGCCACGCTGCGGCAATCCGGCGCTGTCGGTGCCGGCGTCGACCAGCACGCCGCGCTGGTGCGCCAGCCGCGTCACCGCGTACGACCAGGGCATGATGCCGTTGCCCACGCTGGCCGGATGGGTTTCCTGCTCCGCCTTGAACACCGACAACGTGGCGTCGAGCACAGTGCCGCGTTGCTTCATCGCATCCAGCAGCGCGAGGATCGGTGGCGCATCCGGCGCGACATGCGTGAAATCGCCGAGCGCGCGCACCTTGTAGTCGTCCGGCATGCGCGGCGCCGCTTCCCATACCAGATAAGGCGCGTGCGAAATCACGTCGACGCCGGCCGCCACCGCATCGCCCGGCCGCGCGGGAAAGATCGCCGCGTGCGCCCACACGCGCAAGCCTTGGCGATGCGCTTCTTCGGTGATCGCGCGTACCAGCACGGCCGGAAGGTTGGCGTACAGCTTCAAGGCGGTGGCGCCAGTACCCTTAGCTTCCGCCACTGCGAGTGGAATGTCGGTGGTATTGGAGATCGCCTGCATCCATGGCGCGAAACCGAGCGGCTCGCCCTGCGAGGCATCCTGTGCACGCGCGTCTTCCTGGAAGAAACTCGGCCCGGCCATCAACGCGACATAGAAAAGGTCCGGCGATTCGAAAGCATCCGAATTTGCCTCGTCGGCCAGATACGCGAGCACGCGGTCATCGCCGGCCATGTCGCGCAATCCGGTGACACCGCCGAGCAACAAGGCGCGCAGCAACGACTGGTAATGCGCAGTGTCGGGTTCCGCGCCCGTCAGGTGCACGTGCGCATCGATCAGACCAGGGATCAGGTAGCGGCCGCGCAAGTCCTGCACTTGCGCATCCCCTGGCGCCGCCTTGCTGCCATCGGGATAGACATCGGCAATGCGGTCGCCTTCGATCACCACGGTCATGCCCTGCTGCAACGGCGCCCCGGTGCCGTCAATCAGGCCCGCGTGTGTCAACAGCAATGGCTTCGGTTCGGCGGCAAGCGCGGATGCGCCCATCAGCAACGACAACATCATCAGCAAGAGTCGTTTCACTCGATTGTCCTCAGAGCCGGGCCGTGGTGAAGCATAAGCGATGCGCAAGCGCCTCGACGAAGCACGTTGCGCCGCATGCGATTTCGCAATACTGGAATGGGGCGCCGGAATGGAAACGGAGGCGCGGGCGATCGCTCCTTGCATTTCCGCGCACACAGACACATGCTGCGCGTTCTTCAAGACAGGTGACATCGCGAGGAGCACATGTCCGCATGATCCGGCAATGCATTGCCTGCCTGCTTGCAGTCGCCATTTTGTGCACGCACGCGATGTCCGCAGCGGCTTCGACACCGGCGCATTACAAAGTAGTCGGGTATGCCACCGGCTGGGATGCGAGCGAAGACGCACAACTCGCCCGAATCGACACGCTGATCTTCGCCTTCGCGCACATCCGCGGCGACGAAGCGGTGCTCGCACCCGAAGCCGCGTCCAGGCTGGACCAGCTCGTTGGCCTCAAATCCATGCACCCCGCCCTGAAAGTGGTGGTTTCGATCGGTGGCTGGGGCGTCGGCGGCTTTTCCGAAATGGCTGCCAGCGCCTCCGGGCGCGGACGTTTTGCGGACAGCGTGGCGCGCATGCTCGAAGCACATCACGCGGATGGCATCGATCTCGACTGGGAATATCCCGGCCACCACGAGTCCGGCATCCGCTCCAGCTCCGACGATCGTGCAAATTTCACCCTGCTGCTGACAACCGTGCACGAGCGTCTCGATCGCGCCTCGCAGCATGATGGTCGCAAGCAGGAGAACCGCTACACGCTGAGCGCCGCCGTCGCGGACGGACCCTTCGTCAGCGACATCGACATCGGTGCGGCGGCAAAACAGGTCGACTGGTTCAACCTGATGACCTACGACTTCGTCAACAGCATGACGCCCGTCACTGGCCATCACGCAGGCCTGTACGCCTCGGCGAATGCGCCAGCGGATGCGCGCACCGCCGATCGCGCGGTGAGGCAGTTCCTGGCCGCCGGTGCGCCGGCGGACAAATTGCTGATCGGTGTCGCGATGTACGGACGCGAATTCGCCGACGTGCAGCCGGCGCACGACGGCCTGTATCAGCCCTATGGCCATTACGCCGGCGGTCACCCGTGGCCTGCGCTGAAACGCGATTTCATCGACCGCAACGGCTACGCGCGACACTGGGATTCTGCCGCGCAGGCGCCATGGCTGTGGAATCCGCGCACGCATGCCTTCATCAGCTACGACGATCCGCAGTCGATCGCGGCCAAGGCGGCGTACGTCAAGGCGCACCACCTCGGCGGCATCATGTATTGGGAACAGCAGCAGGACCCGAGCGGAGAATTGCTGGATGCCATCTGGCACGACCTGCCATGACGGATGAAAAGGTAGCCATGGAGGGTTGCTTTTTGATCCTCGCGATCATGGACGATCGCATGGAATCACTCAGCGCAACTGGGAATCCTTGCTGCCGCGCCGGTTGTAGCCACTGAAGGTCGCCTCTTTGGCATCGTGCGCGCTTTGGCAGGCGATGCACAGGCGCACGCCGGGAACGGCCTTGCGACGGGCCGCGGGGATCGGCTCGCCGCATTCGGCGCAATGCTTCAGGCCCGGGCCTTTCACCTGCCGGTTGCGCGCACGCGCAACCGCGTCCGCGACCGTCGCGTCGATCTGCTCCTGCACCGCGCCTTCTTTCGCCCAGCCCGTTGCCATGCCCGCGTCACCCGTCCGCCGACACACAGGATAACGAGGCACGCATCAACTTGGCGTGCGCGCGAGCAGGTCGATCTCGCCCAATTGCGCCACCACGCGGTCGCGGCCCTGTGCCTTGGCCATGTAGAGCGCATGGTCGGCCACCGAAATCAGGAGATCGGAGGACTGCGATTCCTCCGGCTGCACCGCGCCGACGCCGATACTGACGGTGACGCACGACGCGACCGGCGAATCCGGATGCGGCATCGCCTTGTGGCGCACGCGCGCGCGCAGGTGCTCGGCCACGCGCGTGGCATCTGCCAGTTCGCAACCGGGAAGCAACAAGGCCAGCTCTTCGCCGCCATAACGGGCGACCAGATCCTCGCCCACGCGCACACTGTCGCTGCACAGCCGCGCCAGCTCGCGCAGGCATTCGTCGCCGTAAAGGTGCCCGCTGGCATCGTTGAGCGCCTTGAAGCAATCCACATCCACCAGCAGCAGCGCCAGCGTCCTGCGCACGTGCGCATGCCGGCGCCATTCCTCGGCCAGGCGCTGGTCGAAGCAGCGGCGGTTGGCGATGCCGGTCAGCCCGTCGCGCATCGACAGCTCGCGCAGTTTGCGGTTGGCCTGCTCCAGATCGCGCACCACGCGCGCCAGATGGATCGCGCCGGCGATCTGGCCGGCGATCGCATCGCACACCGCGCGCACTTCGCGGGTGAAGAAATCCACGCGCGTGCTTTCCAGATTCAATACGCCATGCAGCCGTCCGCGATGGCGGATCGGCACCAGATATTCGGAATTGACTTCGCGATTGCCCGGAATGTAATCCGGATCGTTGTGCATGTCGGTGATCAATTGCGGCTGTCCGGTACGTACGCAGCGCCCGGCTGCGCCCTGTTCCACCGGCCAGGGCATGACCGGCTGCTCCAGGTCCATGCGCCCGGACCACACTTCCTGCACGAAGTGGGTACGCTCGTCGTTCAACAGGATGATGCTGGCGATCGTCACCGGCAGCCTGCGGGTGAGGCAATCCACGATGGCGTTCAAAACCCCTTCCAGCGTGTCGCCCTGCAGCGCTTCGTGCGAGACCTGCGCCAGGATCTCGGTCAGCATCGCGCGCCGGCCGACCGCATCCCGTTCGTCCCACAGCGGATGGTGACTGCGGATGTCCGCGGTCTTGGCTTCTGGTTGAATCACGTGGCAGCCCCCTGTCCCACCGCGCCAGTGTAACGGTCCGGACCCGGTTGTGCGCGGGTGTCGATTCCATCGATTGCCATACGTCGCTTTACAGAATCCCTGAACTGGAAACGCCATGTCACTGAAAATCTACGGACACCCGTTTTCCTCATACACGCAGAAGGCACTCATGGCGTTGTATGAAAACGACACGCCATTCGAATTCCTCGAACTTTCGCCCGCGCAACCGGAGGTCTATGCCGACTTCTCGCAACGCTGGCCGATCCGGCGCTTCCCGCTGCTGGTGGAAGGCGACCGTCAAGTCGTGGAGGCAACCTGCATCATCGAATACCTCGATCTGCACCATCCCGGACGCGGCAAATGGATTCCCGCGGATGCGGACGCCGCGCTGGAAGTCCGGATGCTGGATCGTTTCTTCGACAACTACATTCACGCGAACGTGCAGAAGATCGTCTTCAACGCGATCCGCCCGGAAGCCGATCGCGACCCGTACGGCGTGAACGAAGCGCGGCAGACGCTGGAAACGGCCTATGCCTGGCTGGATCGATACCTGGAAAACCGTGCATGGGCGGCCGGTGATTTCGGATTGGCCGACTGCGCCGCCGCACCCGCGCTGTTCTACGCGGATTGGACCCATGCGATCGACCGCAAGTTCACGCGCGTGCATGCCTATCGCGGACGCCTGCTGGCGCGGCCTTCGTTCGCGCGTTGCGTGGAAGACGGCCGCCGTTATCGTCAGCTCTTCCCGTTGGGCGCGCCGGACCGCGATTGAAAGCGCGCGCTGCGCGGATCACTTCGGCCAGGGATCGCCTGGATCAGGCCGGCCTGGCGTCGAACCGGTACGGCGTATCTCGCGCGGAAGGCCGTTCGCCGAAGCACCGTGCGAATTGCGCGAGATGACCGTAGGGCGCGGCGGACAGGGTCTGGCGGAATGCCAGGTGTTCGAGCAAACAGAACAACGCCGCTTCGAGGGTGCTGACGTCGCGCTCCGGCAAAGAAGCTTCGATGGCCGGCCACTGATCGTCCAGCCACGCCAGCACGTTGCGCAGGCCATCGGCCGCCTTCGTGAAGTAGACATTGTCGGCAGGCAGCCGCGCGACCTCGATGCCGAATGCAAGTTGTACCTGCGCCTGCATCGCGTGCCAGACGAATTCCTGGGCGTTGCGCGTGCGCGCGTCGGGCAATTCTTCCGGCCAGATCACCCGCCTCGGTTCTGGCGCGGCTGCCGCCAGCGCGCGGCAGATATTGTCGCTGCCGAAGATCGTCGCGTCGCCCAGCTTCAATATCGGCAGTTTCAGGGCGGGATTGCCGCCATAGTCACCCGGATCAAGCGAGCGCATGTCGTAGATCGGCACGAACTCGCAAACGACCCCCAACTCTTGCGCGAACACCCGCGCGAGCCGGGTGAAATGCGAGCTGCTGCGACCGATGATGCTGGGCTGGGAGGTCGGCACGGCCACGCCAGCATATCGCGATGCCGTTCCGATCCAGGCCGCCGTGTTGGCGCGAATCCTCAGGACAAGCTCAAGTATTTCTGCCAAACCCCTTCCCGTTCAGGCAAATTCTGCCGACCAGTACGGTTTTCATCGGCATCGAATCGGCGTAGTCTCGACCGCCCCTGCCCCGATCGGAGCCCGCCATGGCCCTGTGGAAAGACCAACCGCAAGCGAAATCCTCGCCCACGCCGGCGCCCGCACCCGACGCGCTGGAACTGTCCGGACGGTTCGAGTCCGCCAACGCGGAACCCCAACCCATGCCCGCGCCCGCCATCGCGCCGGCGCCGGCGCGTACCAAACCTCTGAGCGAATCGCTGATCGCCCCGGACATCGCCATCGAGGGCAAGATCGAGGGTGCCGGGCACGTGCGCATCGCCGGTCGCTTCAAGGGCGACGTCAACGTGCGCGGCGACCTCACCATCGAACCGAGCGCCAAGGTCAACGGCAGCGTGCGCGCCGAGAAGGTGGTCATCTCCGGCGAGTTGACCGGCAACATCGAGAACGCCACCCATGTCGAACTGCAACCGAGTGGCGCAGTCACCGGCGACCTGAAAGCCGTCTCGCTCACCGTGGCCGCCGGCTCGCGCATGCGCGGACACGTGGAATTCGGCTGGGACGATGCCAAGGGTGCCGACACGCACAACGGCGCCGGGCACAAGAACGGCAACGGTTCCGGCCTGCTCTCGTGACGGCACCGCCGCGCACGGGCAGCGGCGCCGCGACGCGCACCTGCCCGCATTGCCGGGAAACCATCCTCGAAAGCTCGGCGGTCTGCCCGGCGTGCCGCCATCACCTGCGCTTCGGCGGCCCGGCGCAGATCGCGGCCGCGCCCGGCACCATCACGCCGCTGCGTGTGGAAGGCACCATGAGCAACCCCGGCAAGGGTTCATGGGAATACACGATGGTGCTCACCATCCGCAACGAGCGTGGCGAGGAAATCGCACGCAAGCTGGTCGGCGTCGGCGCAATGCAGCAGGACGAACAGCGCACCTTCACCCTGAGCGTGGAAATGGCGCCTTCCGAATCCGGCAGACGCACGCGCCATTGAACGGCATCGACTGTTCCTGTCGCCATGCGTGCGGGAAACTGATCCATGGCGAGCCAGAACGACGTCCGCAAGATCGCGTTGGCATTGTCGGGCGCGCACGAGCGCGACGGTGATTTCGCGTTCGAAATCCGCACGGGTTCCAAGTCCAGATTGCTTGCGTGGTCATGGAAGGAACGCGTCGACCCGCGCAAGCCGCGGGTGCCGAATCCCGACGTGCTCGCGGTACGCGTCGCCGACCTGGATACCAAGGAACTGCTCCTGCAATCCGACCCGCGCATCTTCTTCACCGAACCGCACTATGACGGTTATCCCGCCGTGCTCGTGCGGTTGAAGGCGATCACCCGCCCGGAACTGCAGGCCCTGCTCGCGGGATCGTGGAAGGCGATGACCACGAAACCCGCCGCCAAACGCGCGCGCTCGAAATAGAAACCCGGGTTGCCGGACACCGACTCGCGTCTTGCGATCGCGGAAACGCCAGCCGGCGCCCGGCTTCATTTCTCCCCGCGCGTCGTGACCAGGCGCAGAAAGGCTTCATGCTGGTAACGGCTCATGCGCAAACGCTGGCCGGTATCCATCGTCACCACGTGATGGCCGTTGAACCACGGGTGGATGGCCTGCACGCGGCGGACATTGATGATGGCGGAGCGATGGACTCTGGCGAAGTGCCTGGGGTCGAGCCGCTCGGCAAGCGAACTCATCGTTTCGCGCAGTTCGTGCGTACTTGCCGCAAGATGGATCAGCACCGTGTTGCGGCTGGCCTTGATCCAGACGATATCCTCCACATCGACGAAGGTGATCTGCTCGTCGACCCGCACCGGAATCCGCTGCAGGTAATCGTCGCGTCGGCGCAATGCATCCAGTGCCTGCATGATCTGCGCAGAGGCGGTCCCGCCAGGGCCAACGCTGGACAACCGCGCTTTCGCGCGTGCCAGCGTGTCGGCGAAACGTTCGCGGCTGAATGGTTTCACCAGATAGTCCACCGCGTTCGCCTCGAACGCCTTGACCGCATATTGCTCGTAGGCCGTGACGAACACGGTCGCCGGCATGCGGGACGCGCCGATGGCGGCGACCACGTCCATGCCCGTGAACGCGGGCATCTGGATGTCGAGGAAAACCAGATCCGGCGAGCGGTTGCGGATCGCCGCTATCGCCGAAGCCCCGTCGCCGCATTCGTCCAGCAACTCGATATCCGCATCGTCACGCAACAAACGGGAGATCGCGTGCCGCGCTATCGGCTCGTCGTCGATCACCAGCGTCGAGATGCTCACGCGGGCGCGACCTCCGGCGCATCGTAGCGGTCCTCGATCTCGTGGAAAGGCAGGCGCAACCGGCATACCACCCCGTGCGGCATGGCGGGTTCCAGGCTGACCCAGCCTGCCCCGCCATAAAGTTCGCGCAGGCGCATGTCGGTATTGGACAGGCCGATGCCGTGATCCGGCTTGCCACCGGGCGTCAACACGCTGTTGCGGTTGCGCACGTCGATGCAGAGCGTGCCTTTCTCCCGCCGCGCCTCGACTTCGATGCAATCGCCGCCGACACGCCGGCCGATGCCGTGACGGATCGCGTTCTCCACCAGTGGCTGCAGGATCAGGCTGGGCACCGCGCCATCGAGCGCGTCGGGCGCGACATCGATCCGGGTGGTCAGCCTGTCCTTGAAGCGCGTGCGCTGGATGCCGAGGTACAACTCCAGCAATGCCAGCTCGCGACGCAGGCTGATCTCCTGGCCCTGATTGTCTTCCAGGAACGCGCGCAACAGTTCGCTCAAGCGCAGCAGCATGCTTTCCGCCGCCAGCGCATCCTCGGCCATCAGCGTGGCGATGGCGTGCAATGTGTTGAACAGGAAGTGCGGCTGCAACTGCGTGCGCAGCACTTCCAGCCGCGATTGCGCGAGCTCCGACGCCAGCCGGCTCGCCTCGATCTCTCGTTGCGTCTTCTCCTCGTAGAACTGCGTGGCCTGCTGCATCGCGACCAGGGCCCAGTAGGTCAACAAACCCGTAGCGGCGTGTTGGCCGATCCACTGCCGCAGCTGTTCGACAAAACCATCCGGCTCGAACGCTGTGGAAATGAAGGAACCCGCCACCACCGCCAGCAAAGTGACGCATACGCTTAGAGGCAATTGCGCGCCGAGATTGAACAAGCGCAGCGGCGCATGGATGGGATATCGCCGCGCGAGCCAAAACACCAGCGGTGCCAAGGCCGCCCAGATGTACCACTTGATCGCCGACCAACGCAGATAATCGAATATCGACCATGTGTGGTCTCTGAGTGCATCCTGCGTGAACATTTGCACGGCAAACATCACGACGACCGCCGTCCACAGGCCGAGATAGGGGCCGAGCCCGATTTGCGTATTGCCCAGGCGGATTTTCATCGTGGATATCCGACGGATGTTCGGCGGCATCCTAGGCGCACCGGACGATGCTGAAAAGCAAATCGCGGCGGCACTGCGATTCGTCCTCGCGCCACGACGATTCGTCCCGAAACGCTTTCACCGGACCATGCGATCCGGCCTGATGGCCGCGCCCGCCGTGCATTGCACAAGGCACGCACCCCGTCATCCGGCCGGAGCCCTTCCATGCTTCAGAAACGCATCCTCGCCTTCGCCATCATCCTGGCCGCCGCCGTCACCGCCGGTCACGCGCATGCCGTCCAGCCTGCCGGCGCCACGCGCGGCGGCGTGCATTTCGACATCATCAATGCGACTTTCGACAGCGTCACCGGAATTGCCGTCGCGCCTTCCGGCGGCACGACTTTCCGCGATATCGATATCGGGCCGCCATTGCAGGGCGGTTTCAACCAGCTCACGCTGGACATGCCGCGCGGCGATTGCCTGCGCGATTTGCGCGTCACCTTCCGCAATGGTCGCGTGCTGTATCTTCCCGGCATCGATGTGTGCCGGAGCACGGGCCTGCGCCTGACGGCGCGCTGAGGTCAGGCAACCGGCTCCGGCGCGGCGGCGCCTGACGTCGCTGCATGGCCGCTCTCGCGCAGCAGCAGGCAAAGCAACGCGGCGATCACCGCGAATGCAGCGCCCGCCGCGAACGCCAGGTGATAGCCGGCGGTCAACGCGGCCGGCGATGCGGCGCCGCCCAGCGCGGAGGTGCGCGCCGCGGCCACGCTCGCCAATACCGCGAGGCCCAGCGCACCGCCCATCATGAAGGCGGTGTTGACCAGTCCGGACGCGAGGCCGGCATCTTCCGGGCGCGCATCGCCCATCGCCGCGAGCAGCACCGGATTGAAAGCCAGTCCCGCGCCGATGCCGAGCAACACCATGCCTGGCAGGATGTGCCACGGGAAGTTGCCGTCGCGCGGCGCCAGTGCGAACAGCACCAGCCCCAGCGCGGCCAACAGCAATCCGGCGCATGCCGGCTTGCGCAAGCCGAAGCGCATCACCACCTTCGCGGAGAGCCCGAGCGAAAAGATCGCCATGATCAAGTCGCTCGGGAAAAACGCCAGACCCACCTGCATCGGTGCGTAACCCAGCACCAGCTGCATGTACAGCGCGGTGATGAAGAACCACGCGAACATCGCCGCCGCCCACAGCACGCCGACGATGTTGCTGACCGCGATGTTGCGCAGGCGGAACATGGAAAGCGGCATCAGCGGCGCGCGCACGCGCGATTCGATCGCCAGGAAAACGCAAAGCAGGAGTCCCGAACTGCCGAGCAGTGCCAGCGTGCGCGCCGAATTCCAGCCGGCTTCGTTGCCGCCGACGATCGCGTATACCGCCAGCATCAGCGCAGCCGTCACCGTGATCGCGCCGGGCAGGTCCAGCGAGCGATGTTGCAGGTCCACCCGCACCACCGGCACCAGCCGCACGCACATCGCGAAAACCAGCACGCCGATCGGCAGGTTCACCAGGAACACCGAATGCCAACCGAGCGTGCCGGTCAGCAGGCCGCCCAGCAGCACGCCGATGCAACCGCCGCCTGCGCACACGAAGCCGTACACACCCATGGCCTTCGCGCGTTCCGCGGGTTCCGGAAACAACGTGGTGATCAGCGACAACGCCACCGCGCTGACCACCGCGCCGCCGATGCCCTGCACCGCGCGCGCGACCACCAGCAACACCTGCGTGGTGGCGACGCCGCAAGCAAGGGAGGCCAGCGTGAATGACGCAAGGCCGATCAGGAACAACCGCCGGTGGCCATACAGGTCGCCGAGGCGACCGCCCAGCAGCAGGCAGCCGCCGAAGGTCAGCAGATACGCGTTCACCACCCACACCAGTCCGGTTTCGCTGAAATGCAGGTCGCTGCGGATCGAAGGCAGCGCGACGTTCACGATGGTCGTGTCCAGCACGATCATCAACACGCCCAGGCACAGGACGATCAAGGCGAACCAGCGGTGCCGCGGATCTGCAAGTTTCACGGAGAAGCTCCGGATGTCGTGGCGATTACAGCGACGACGAATGCCTGCCGCCGGATTCGACAATGTCCGCGAATGCGCGCGTCAGCGGTGCGCCAGCGCGTAGTCGAGCGCCGCACATGCCGCGGCCGCCTGCGCGGCATCGCATTGCTCCGGCGTGGCGCGCGGGCTGTCGGGATAAACCTCGGTCGTGGTCGTGTATTTCGCGCCGGTGATGCACGGGCAAAGTCCCCAGCGCTGCAGTGGATATTCGATCACGCCCGGCGCCACCATCGGCGATCCGATGATCTGGCCGTTCGCGTCCGGCGGCGCGATGTGCGTCACCTTCGCCACCGCGGCGATCACCGCCCGCTGGAATTCCGGTTGCGGATTCTCCGCATCGGCGCAAAGATAAAAGCCGTCGGGAATCGTGTCCGGCTCGTAGGCCACGCCGTCGCGCGCAGCCAATGCGGGGCGGAATTCGGATTCGTCCGTGTCGGTGGTTTCGTGCAGGTCGATGTGCAACACGAAGCGGTCGTGCAGCGGCGCGACCAGCCGCATCAATGCGGCGGCTTCCTGCGCCGGGCTGTCGGCGCGGAACGAACGGTTGGGATCGACCGCGTCCGGGTTCCAGCGATGGATGCGTTCGTACGCCCACGGGCTGACGCAAGGCACGATCAGCAGGTTGATGCGGCCTGCGTAATCCGCCGCATGTTTTTCCGCGAACCGCAGCGCGCCATGCACGCCGCTGGTTTCGTAGCCATGCACGCCGCCGGTCACCAGCGCGCACGGCAACGCGTCGTTCCATTCGCGCGAACGCAGCGCGAACAACGGATAGCTGCCATCCGGCGGATAGTCGAGCCGCCCGTATTCCATGACGTCGAAACGCGAACGCAGGCGGTCGATGGCCGCGAGCACGTCGTCCGCGTAGTCGCGTTGCTTGCGCTGGCGGCTTCGCCATTGCGCTTTTTCGGCCACGCCCCAGGCCTGGCCCGGCGTGCCGATGGGATAGGCTGCCGTCATTGCGCGCTACTCCTTGCAGGCCCCGCACTCTAGCATTGCCTCAGGAATGCTTGTGGAAGTCCGCCTGCGTGGAATGCGCCGGAGACGCGACGGAGCGCTACAGTAGAGACCGCATTCGTGGCCGTTTTCATGCCATGCTCGCAATACCGGAGAAAAGCCATGCGACATGTGACAACCATCGCGGCGGTTTGTCTTCTTCTGTCCATTTGCACGAGCGCGCCGCAAGCCGCACCACGGGACCTCGCGCCGATTGTGTTGCCGAAAGCGGCGACGCCAGGAAAGGACGTGCAGCCATTCGTAAAAATCGATGCGCCGGTGGTCGCGCTGACGCACGTTCGCGTGATCGATGGCACCGGCGCTCCTGCGCGCGCCAACCAGACCCTCGTGATCAAGAACGGCAAGATCGCCGCGATGGGCAATGACGGCATTGCGATTCCGACCGATGCCAAACGGATCGACCTTTACGGACACACCGTGTTCCCCGGATTGGTCGGCATGCACGATCATCTTTTCTACATCGCGCGGCCCAACCTCGCCGCGGATCCGAAGAACGGACAACTGCAAAGCGATCCGCCGCTGATCGTGCCGGAGATGGCTTTCTCCGCGCCGCGCCTGTATCTCGCCAACGGTGTCACCACGTTGCGCACGACCGGCAGCGTGGAACCGTATACCGACATCAACCTCAAGCACGACATCGACGCGGGCAAGCTGCCCGGCCCGCACATTGACGTGACCGGCCCGTATCTGGAAGGCTCGAACTCGCCTTTCATCCAGATGCACTTCCTGCGAGATGCCGAGGACGCAAGGAACACCGTCGCGTTCTGGGCGGAACAAGGCGCGACCTCGTTCAAGGCCTACATGAACATCACGCGCGCCGAACTGAAGGCCGCGGTGGACGAGGCGCACAGCCTCGGGTTGAAAGTCACCGGCCACCTGTGTGCGGTCACCTATCGAGAGGCCGCCGAGATCGGCATCGACGACCTCGAACACGGCTTCTTCGTCAACACCGAACACGATCCAGGAAAAGCCGAGGACACCTGCACGGAATCCGATGGCCTCGCCACGTTGTATGCGATGGATCCCGGCGGCAGCGATGCGAAGGACTTGATCAAGGATCTCGTCGTGCACCACGTCGCGGTGACCTCGACGCTGCCGGTGTTCGAACAGATGGTGCTGAACCATTCGCCGCTGTGGCCGCAGGCCATGGCTACACTGAGTCCACAGGCGGAACTCGACTACATGCTGCTGCGCGAACACACGAATGCCCTGCCGGCGGATCAGGCGAAAAAGCGCGCGGTCACGTTCCAGCACGGCATGGCGATGGAACGCGAATTCGCCGCCGCGGGCGGCCTGCTGCTGGCCGGGCCCGATCCCACCGGAAACGGTGGCGTGATCCCAGGCTTCGGTGACCTGCGCGAAGTGGAACTGCTGGTGGAGGAAGGCTTCACGCCGGAACAGGCGATCCGCATCGCCAGCTACAACGGCGCACTGTATCTCGGCTTGCAGGACCGCATCGGCTCGATCGCCAAGGGCAAGGATGCCGATCTGGTGGTCGTGAAGGGCGATCCTTCGACACACATCGACGATATCGAAAACGTCGAGACGGTTTTCAAGGACGGCACCGGCTACGACACGCAGGCGCTGCTGAAATCGGTGCAGGGACGCTACGGCGAATATTGATCGTGCGTGTCCGTTCGGTTGATTCGAGCGTCGCCGCCTCCATGTATGCGGTTCGCCCGCCATGCATCGCAACGCCATGACCGTGCCCGCCACGCTCCGCATCGATTTCGTTTCCGACGTAGCCTGCCCGTGGTGCGCGGTCGGGCTCGCCAGCCTGCAGCAGGCGCTGGCAAGACTGGGCGACGAAGTGCACGCCGACATCCACCTGCAGCCATTCGAACTGAATCCGCAGATGCCGCGCGACGGCGAGGACGCCGGCGAACACATCATGCGCAAGTACGGCATCGGCGAGGCGCAGCTCGACGCGAACCGCAAGGCGTTGCGCGAGCGCGCGGCGATGGTCGGCGTGACCATCAATACCGGCAACGGCAGCCGCGTGTGGAATACCTTCGATGCGCACCGGGTGCTGCACTGGGCGGAATTGCAGGACCAGGGCAAGGCGCTGGCGCTGAAGCAGGCTTTGCTGCGAGCGTACTTCACGCATAACGAGAACGTCGCCGACCACGCCGTGCTGGAACGCATCGCTCGCGAAACGGGACTCGACGGCGAGCAGGCGCGCCGCGTGCTCGAAAGCGGCGACTATGCCGACGAGGTGCGCGCGCAGGAGCATCGCTTCCAGCAGGCGGGCATCCATTCCGTGCCCGCGATCATCGTCAACAACACCTGGCTGATTTCGGGCGGTCAGCCGCCGGAAGTGTTCGAAAACGCGCTGCGCGAGATCGCAGCCAAGACCGCGACGGCCTGAACGCCGCGGGCCAAACGTGCCGGTTCAAATGCAGCGGCCGCCCGCAGGCGGCCGCGCGACTCGCGTTTCGCCGTGGCGCTCAGTGCGCCAGCTCGAGCTTGCTGGAAACCACCCAGCCCATGTTGCCCAGCTCGTCCGACACCTTCCACCAGATGCCGACCTTGTCGCCGGTGGGATACAGCATCATGCCGGGCTTCAGGCTGCGCACCACCGAGGAATGCAGGTTGGCGTCGGAATACAGGCTGGTCGCTTCCGTCAGGCGCACCGCCTGCTGCACATTGTCCGCCTGCGGATTCGGCGCGTTGTGCTGCAGGTCCGCCACCATCTTGGTGTACGCGTCGAGATAGGCCATCGCGATCACCTGGCCGATCTCGGTATTGGCGTAACCACTGGCGCCGCCCGCCGCGAAACCGCCGAAGAATCCCGCGCCGCCGCCGCCCGCCCAGCCGACATCGGTCTTGTCGGAATGGCCCTGCTCCAGCGCGACCTGTTCGGTCGAACGCACGTCGGTCAGGGTCAGCACCACGTCGGCGGTCTTCTTCGATAGGCTGACGCCACCCAGCACTGCGCCTGCGCCGTGTCCGATCAAGCCGCCGAGGATGCCGCCGATGTTGGTGTGCTGCGCATTGCCGTTGCTGTTGGCGATGTCGGGCACCAGCACGTAATCCGCGGCCTTCATCTGGCCCATGCCGACGTTCGAGCCGACGCGCTCCTCGCCGCTCGCAGCCAGCGCGCGTTCCTCCTGCGCGGCCTGCAGGCCCTGGCCGCGATCGACCAGGGTGAAGCAATTCGACTGTGATACGTAGACCTTGATCAGCGCGGTGGGCGATTCGAGGTTCATCGACGACCACCAATTGTTGCCGTTTTGCGGCTCGCGCACCGCCAGCGTGCCGATCCTGGCGTTGCAACGCGGCATCTGCGGCGGCGCGTCGGAACCGGCCCAACTCGCCGACGAGAACAGCATGCCGCCGGCGAGCGCGCCGGCACAGATCGTGGCGCCCGAAATACGCATTCTCATGAGAAACCCCCGTCTGCCTGCAGGAATCGCCGTGGCCGAACCGCGCGCCGCGGCAAGGACACGCTGCCCGCGGAATATCGTTCGACCGTTCGTGGACCATCCGGCGCGCGGCTTGCTCTCCCCGCCGTGCGCACGTGCCACGCGATATACGCCGCCATCCCCAGGGTGTCAATCCAGGACGCCGACCGGCCTTGCCGCAACGCCAATCCGGGCCCTAGCCCACCGCTTTCTTCACCATCGCCGCGATCTGCTTTTCCTCGGCAACGGTCAGTTTCATCAGCGCGAAAGCCGTCGGCCACATGTTGCCGTCGTCGAGCTTCGCCGCGGTGTTGAAACCGAAGGTCGCGTAGCGATCCTTGAATTTGGAAGCATTGCGGAAAAAGCAGACGACTTTGCCATCCTGGTCCGCATACGCGGGCATGCCGTACCAGGTTTTCGGCGCCAACCCCGGCGCGCTGGCCTTGACCAGCGCGTGCAGCCGCGCAGCCAGGCTGCGATCCGGTTCCGGCATCTTGGCGATGGCCGCGAGCACGTCGCCCTCGCCGTCGCCTTTGCCCGCGGATTTCATCTCGCGCACGCGATCCTTCATAGCCGCGCGCTCTTCGGCAGTCAGCCCGCCGGCTGCTTTGTCGATGCCGCGCTTCGCGGGCGGCTTGCCCGGCTTGGTGGATTTTTTCGCTGCCATGGCCTTCTCCTTCCCCGGAAACCCGGGTTGCGCCTCCGCGCGATCCTACGGCAATGCAGGTACCGCCAGGTTGCGGTCTTCGTCCCCCGTGGCGCCCGTGCGCAGGTTCGGCGGGATGTGCCCGACATCGCCCACCGACAGTACCTTGAAGCGGCCATCGGCTTCGACACGGATGCGCGTGATGCTGGCGTTGCCCACCGACATCTCCAGCCATGCCTTCGTGTCCACGCCCAGCGCGCGCGTCACCAGATATCGGATCACGTTGCCGTGGCACACCATCAAGTCGGTTTGTTCGCGGCCCGTCGCAGGCCGGAAATACCTGGCGAACACGCGATCCAGTCGTGCCGCGCAGGCTGCCATGTCCGCGGGCTTCTCGTGCGCCGTGACTTCGACGCGGCGCGTCGGTGGCGTGCACTCCGCCAGATCATCGACCACCTGAAAATGACGCCCCGGGAAGCTGGCGGCAATCGCCGCCGCGGTATCGCGCGCACGCGCCATCGGGCTGACCAGCATGGCATCGAAGTGGCCGGGCAATCCGGCCAGTCGCGCAGCCACCAGATACGCCTGCGCCACGCCGATCGGCGACAGGTGTGGACCGATCTTCGGATTCACCGACGGATCTTCGACGTAATTGCCGTGCCGCACGAGGATGATCGTGCGCGCCGCGGCCGGCGGCGGGACGCCGGCGTGCGCTGCTTCCATGATGACGAGACAGGCCACGCCCAACAGAAACTTGATCACGCGCATCGACTCCCACGCAGGAATGTTCGCCTGACGTTATACCCCGGCCGCAAGGCGCTGCAATTCGCGGCGATCACGCGCGGAAAATAAAACCACGCTTTTTGCGGGGACAGCGCGCTATATTCGAGTCATGCGGCGCGGGGCGCCGATCATCGGGGGAACGCCGTGACGACACGAACCAGGGGACCGCTGGCCGGCTTCGGCTGGCTCGGGAAGGGAATCGACGTGGGCTTCCGCCATCCCAAACCGATATTCGGCGGCGCGGTCTTCTTGCTGCTGGCGGTGCTGGTGCCCGCGCTGATCCGGGTGCCGATCCAGTTTTATTTGATGCATGCGGGCCTGCCGCTGACCTTTGGCATCCTGCTCTGGTCGCTGGCCGGCTCCATGCTGCTCGGCCTGCTGATCGTGCCGCTCTACGCGGGCTATCTGCAGGTGATCGATGCGGCCGTGCGTGGGCTGCCGGCGCGCGCGCGCGACATCTTCCAGCCGTACCGGCAGGGCGAGGCACCGCGCCTGATCGGATACGGGCTGGCGATCATGCTGCTCTACATCGTCGTATTGGGCATCATCATCGTCGCCACGGGCAGCACCCTGCCCGGCTGGTATCTGCAATTCCTGAACATGCAGGCCACCCATCAGCCGCCACCGGCTTTGCCGCACGGCTTCGGGTTGGCGATGGCACTGTTGACGGTGTTCGGTCTTTTCATGATGGGTTTCTATTCGATCAGCCTCGGCCAGATCGCATTGGGCCGTCGCGGCGTGTTCGATGCCATCGGCGACGGCGCACTCGGCGCGTTGAAGAACCTGCTGCCGTTGCTCGTGCTCGCGATCACCCTCGTCGTCGCATGGATCATCGTGGCAATCGTCCTCGTGATCGTGGTCGTCTTGCTCTTCCTGCTCGGCCGGCTCGTCAGCGGATGGCTGTCGCTCGTGCTCGTCATTCCGGTGTACATCGCCCTGTTGCTGTTGGTGTTCGCGGTCATGTTCGGCGTGATGTATCACCTGTGGCGCGATGTCTGCGGAGAGAACGGCGCATCCGGCATGGCGCAAAGCCTCGCCGCCTGACCGCATCAAGTCATCGGTTCTTGCATGATGGCGGCCGCGCGCCGCCATCGTGCCTGCGCGGAAGCCCTGCACCCGCCTCAATCAGCCGGTCAACTGCTTGCGGATCTCCAGCAATTCCCGGCGGCGTTTCGCGCTGGTTTTCGGGTAGGCCATCTTCAGGCCCTTGAAAGTGTCCAGCACGATCTCGGAAACGATCAGCCGCGCGTTTTTCTTGTCGTCCGCCGGCACCACGTTCCACGGGGAATCTTCCGTGCTGGTCGCGCCGAGGCACGCTTCGTAGGCCTGCATGTACTGCGCCCAGAATCCGCGCTCGATGAGGTCGGCCTGGCCGAATTTCCAGTTCTTGTCCGGCGCATCGATGCGCGCCACGAAGCGTTTCGCCTGTTCCTCCTTCGACAGGTGCAGGAAGAACTTGACGACGCGGGTGCCGTTCGCGTGCAGGTGACGCTCCAGGTTGCGGATCGAACGATAACGGTGCTCCCAGAATTTCCTGCCGGAACGTTCCGCGTCCGGCAGGCCTTCGCCCCGCAGGATTTCCGGATGCACGCGCACGATCAGCACTTCCTCGTAATAGGAGCGATTGAAGATGCCGATGCGCCCGCGTTCCGGCAGATCGCGCGTGCAGCGCCAGAGAAAATCGTGCTGCAGTTCCTCGGCGCTGGGCTGTTTGAAGCTGAACACCTGGCAGCCTTGCGGATTGACGCCGGACATCACGTGCCTGATGGCGCCGTCCTTTCCGGCGGCATCCATGGCTTGGAAGATCAGCAGCACCGCATGGCGATCGGAGGCGTACAGCAGTTGCTGCTGCGCGCTGAGTTGCGCGATGTGCGATTCGAGGATGGCCTTGTACTGATCCTCGGAACGGTAGATGGCATCGATTTTCGTCGGCCATTCGTCGAGGTCGACCTTGCCGTCTTGCGGCACCCGGAAATCCGCGAGCTTGATCTTGTATTGGCGGCTCATGGACGGACATCCTGCGCACGGCGTGGCGACGATGGATGTTACCGTGCCCAACCTCACCGTCATTTGCTTCGATGTCGAACGACTTGGCAAATTCGGGAAGATCTAGGCGTGAAAACTGGCGAGCGCCGACCGCTTTTCCGCAGCTCGGCCGGGTGTATAGTGACTTTGCAGCAGGTCATCGAATGGCCGTCGAGCGGTTACAGGCCCGCTGCGGAGGCGAAGGTGAAAGCCTTCATCTTGTTGCTGCGGCTCGGCGCCATCCTGTTCGCGGCGTCACTGGCAGGTTGCGCGAGTGCGCCCACCGCCAGGACCAGCGACGTCACGCCGCTGTTCCAGGACGCACTGTTCAAACCACCGCCCGAGCCGGTCGACAGCAAGGCGATTTTCGCCGTCGATGCTTCGATGCGGCGCTTCCTTGCCGATGAAATCATCCCGCAGACGCGCCGCGAGGACCCGCGACAAGCCCTGCTCGATGCGCTGAGCGGCAAGCTCCGGATCGATTACGACTCGGAGATGACCCGTACCGCATCGCAGGCCTTCGCGGCGCGCGAAGGCAATTGCCTGTCGCTGGTGATCATGGCCGCCGCCCTCGCCAAGCAAATCGGCCTCCCGGTGACCTATCAGCAGGTGTACGACTTCGATACCTGGTCGCGCGATGCCGGCTTCGCCATCCTCAGCCAGCACGTCAACCTGGTGCTCGGCCCGCACATGCCGAGCATCAGGATTTTCGAAGGCGCGCCGACGCCGATGATCGTGGACTTCCTGCCGCCGCGGGAGGTGGCGACCGCCGTGTCCCGGCCGGTTTCCGAGCAAACGGTCATCGCGATGTACATGAACAACCGCGCGGCCGAAGTGATGGTGGGCGGCGATGTCGATCGCGCCTACTGGTTCGCCCGTGCGGCGCTCGAAGCCGACCCCGGATTCGCGATCGCCGCCAATACGCTCGGCGTCATCTATCTCAAGCGCGATCATCTGGCGTCGGCCGAGCGCGCCATGCGTTACGCGCTGCAACGCCAACCCGACAACGTATCGGCGCTCTCCAATCTGTCGGGGATCCTCGCGCAGGAAGGCCGCACAGAAGAAGCCCAGGCCATGTCGAAAAGGCTGGCCGAGCTGCAGCGCCATCCGCCGTTCTATTTCTACGATCGCGGCGTGGCGGCGATGCAGGCGGGCCAGTTCGAGGCCGCAGCGCGGTTCTTCGAGAAGGCGCTCTCGCAGAGCCCCTACGATGTTCCGTCGCACTTCGAACTGGCGATCGCCTCGGCGCATCTCGGCGACCTGCGGCGCGCACGCGAGGAACTCGAGCTGGCGGAAAGGAACAGCACCACCCCGGAATCCCGCGCCATCTACGCGGCCAAGCTGGAGCACCTGGAATCGTTGAACTGAGCCCGAAACCGTCTCAAGGCATCTGCCCGCAGCCCTTGCGCCCCCTGCCTGGCGCCCCGCCGGCCGACCCGGTCCCGCCCCCTGGCACGCGCGCACGGGCGAGTTGTCGGTTATGCTAGGAGGGCAGCGCTTGGGGAGACTCTGTATGCACTGCACAACTTGCGGCGAGTTCGCCCCACTCCATGCCGTAATTCATCCATTGTTTTCAAAGGTCACATGTCATGGCGGATAGACAAAGCGGTACGGTCAAATGGTTCAACGATGCCAAGGGCTTCGGCTTCATCACCCCGGAAAGCGGCGACGACTTGTTCGTGCACTTCCGCGCCATCCAGGGCGACGGCTTCAAGTCGCTGCAGGAAGGCCAGAAGGTCACCTTCGTCGCGGTGAAAGGCCCGAAGGGCATGCAGGCGGACCAAGTGCAGGTGGCATAAGCCTCCCTGCCATGCTTGCGAAAAAGCCCGCTTCGGCGGGCTTTTTCATGTCCGCGATTCCACGCTGCACATCCCTTGTCTTGTACGTGGGTGCCTTCGCTTTTGCGTGAAGTGAACCCGGGCCCTGTTGCGGGTATTCAGTGGGATGGTTCCGGCCCGTTGGAGAATTTCATGCGCACGCGTTCGTTGATGCGGTTGCTTTCGATTTCCTGCACATCGCTGGCGCTGGCTGCGCCACTCGCGATCGCCGCGCAAGCACCCATCGCGCCCGCGCCGCAATTCGGCAGCGACCTTGCCATGCCCGCATCGCGTCCGATCGACGCCGACGAATATTCGGCGCTGGCGCTTCCGATTCCGGCCAACGCTTTTTCCGGTCAGTCCAGCGCGATCAACGACAGCGGCGTTTCCGCCGGCTGGTATCAAACCCTCAAGGGCTCGTTCGCAGCCCGTTGGGATGCGGCAGGCCACATGACCCGGCTCGGCACGCTTCCGGACCTGCCTTCCGCACTTGCCAACGGCATCAACGACTCGGGCGCCATCGTCGGTTTCGCTTTCACCAATGACCGACTGACCACGCGCGCCTTCCTATGGCACGCCGACACCGGCATGCAAGCGCTGCCCGATCTCGGTGGCAACGCCAGCCTCGCGCAGGCGATCAACGCGGCCGGAGTTACCGTCGGCTGGTCTTACGACGCCGCCGGCGTGCTGCATGCCGTGCGCTGGGACGCCTCGGGAACGCTCACCGATCTGAATCCGCCGGGCGCCATCAGCGAAGCCCTCGGCATCAACGACCGCGGCGACATCGTGGGTTGGGTTTTCGCCGATGGCGCCTCCGCTTCCCACGCGTGGCTTTGGCGGCACGACGGCGTGCAGGTCGACCTGCAGACACTCGGCGGCGCCGGCAGCCAGGCCTTTGCGGTGAACGATGCGCTCACCGTCGTCGGCGTCTCCGATCGTCGCTTGCTGCCACCTGTCGCCTTTTTGTGGACGCCGGCCACGGGCATGCGCAACCTCGGTTTCGGATCGAACTCGCAGGCACTGGCGATCAACGACCACGGCCGCGTCGCCGGCATGCAGGTCGTCGATCAGGGCGTGCTCGGATTGATCCGCACGCGCGGAACCAAAGCGCAGGTGCTTCCCGATGTCGACCCGACCAAAAGCCCGTTCTCCGGTCCCACCGGGATGAATCGCTGCGGGACGCTGGTGGGTTCTTCGTCCAGCCCCGACCCGACCAACGGCAATCCCGTCCCGGCGATCTGGACGACGACGGATTGCAATTGATCGAAGCGCGGAAGTCGAAACATGCGCTGCGGCGTCGGCGCCGTGCTGCGCGGGTCCCAGCGGTTGGGTGGAGCTTCCCCGGCACTCGAATCATCCGATGATCGAGGAACGCGGGCTGCATGAATGGACTTGCTTCCTTTCCGAAGTCCCATTTCGCCACGAAATTTCCCTAGACTGCACACTCCAGCCTATACGGATTGCTCATGGCCAAGCCCAACTATTCCTTCGAAAAACGCCAACGCGAAATCGCCAAGAAGAAGAAAATGGAGGAAAAGGACGCGAAAAAGCGTGCGCAGCGCGAAGCCGCGAAGAAAGGCGACGCACCGAAAGAAGATTCGAACTGAGGGAACGGGTCGCCGGCCACCGCCGCGCCTTGATTGCCTCCACCCCTTTTCAAGGGCAGGCGGGATTGCAGCCCGCCGTTTCGCTCACCATTCGGTCCGCTTCGGCAGCAGTCCGCGCAATTCCTGTTCGGTGAGGTTGCGCCATTGCCCCACTTTGAGCGCGCCGAGCTTGATGTTCACGATGCGAACCCGGCGCAACTGGTTGACGCGATAGCCGAAGGCGTGCGCCATCAGGCGGATCTGCCGATTCAGGCCCTGCGTGAGCACAATGCGGAATCCGAATTTCGCGATGCGTGCGGTTTTGCAAGGCTTGGTCATTTGACCGTGCACGCGCACCCCGCGGGCCATGCCGCCGAGGAACTCCGGCGTCACCGCCTTGTTGACGCCGACCAGGTATTCCTTTTCATGCGCATTTTCCGAACGCAGGATTTCGTTGACGATGTCGCCGTTGCTCGTGAGCAGGATCAGGCCTTCGGAATCCTTGTCCAGCCGGCCGATCGGGAAGATGCGCTCGTGATGATCCACGAAATCGACGATGTTGCCCTTGACGTCGTGCTCGGTGGTGCAGGTTACGCCGACGGGTTTGTACAACGCGATGTAGACATGCCGGTGTCCCGACGACGCCTTGCTGCGCGCATGCAACACCTGGCCGTCGACCCGCACTTCATCGCCCTCTTCGACCTGGCTGCCCATGCCGCCCGCCTTGCCATTGACGACGACACGCTTGGAGGCGATCAAACGATCGGCCTCGCGCCGCGAGCAGAAGCCGGTTTCTGCAATGAACTTGTTCAGGCGCATGCTTCTGTCAATCCAACAGCGTGATTGCAACGCCCGAAATCGTATCAGCCGCTCACCCACCGAAACAGGCGAGAGTTCGTCGACAATGGTCAGCGGCAGCATTCCATTTGCCATCGGATGACGGCACACATGCGAACCTTCGTACTGAGAGCGCGCGCGGCGCCCACGGACAGCCAGAAACTGTTGGCGTCCGTTGGCAAGGAGGCCCACACCGAAATCCTGGCGCACACGCTGATGAACGCGATCTTCGTGGCGCAGTCACATCGCGCGGATGTCGTGGTCTACCTGGTGCTGGAAAGCACGCAGGATTTCTCCCGCACGATCCGGTTCGAATCCAACGCCATGCGCGACATCGGCGGCTTCGACGAGCGCGCGCTGCTGGGCAAGATCGCGCAGACGCTGGATGTTTCAAGGGGCATGGGCAAGGACGAGACGCGGCCGGTGGAATCGGGCGTGGAGGTGCGCACGACGAGCTTCGAGAAATTGATGCAGGAGCTGGCCGACGATCACCAGCTCTACGTGATGGACAGGAAAGGCGCACCGATTCGCGAGCAGGCGTTCCAGGGCAATCCCTGCTTCCTGCTGACCGACCATATCCCGATGCCGAAAAAAACCTTCCACAGCCTGGAGCGCCTGGGCGCAACCAGGATCACGCTGGGACCGACCATGCTGTTCGCATCGCAATGTGTCGTGCTGATCCACCACGAGCTGGACCAGCGATAACATCCAGAGCGATGCGTCATTGTGGCGTACCGCAAAAAGGCTGCACAGAACACTCTTCGAATGCAGCTTCGGTATCAAAGGGCTTCAACGCCGAATCACGCAGCACATTTCGGCACTATCCGTGCTTGTGATTTTGAGACTTGAACAGGCACGGGGCGGCACATGGCGCGGCGCAAACAAGGTGGATTCGATTTGATTGCAGCGATGCCGTGGCCGGTGGGCATCGTGCTTGGCATCCTGGCCTACATGGGAGTGCGTTTCGGCTTCAGCTTGCTCGCAGCCCACACAAGCAATCCGATCTTTTCGAGATTGGCTGCAACCTCACAGAACAGCGACGGCTACAAGATTCTGGCTTGGATGGCACTCGGGGTTTGCTGGATCACCGCACTTGTGTCGTTCATTGGTCGCCAAAAGCGGAAGCGTTTGCTGGAAACGCAAACAGGCCTGGACAGCATGCGTGCGATGAACTGGCGGGAGTTCGAAATGCTGGTGGGCGAAGCGTTCCGGCGGCAAGGCTATCGAATCGAGGAAACCGGCCTCGGCGGCGCGGACGGTGGCATCGACCTGCGACTGAGCAAGAACGGCAAGACCACGCTGGTGCAATGCAAGCAATGGCGGAGCCGGCACGTGGACGTGAAGATCGTGCGGGAAATGGCCGGGTTACTTGCCCATCACGGCGCAGACGCAGTCAAAATCGTCGCGATAGGCGACTTCACGCCGGACGCGCAGCGCTTCGCGCAAGGCAAGCCCATCGAGCTGATCCACGGCGAAGCGCTACTCGCACTGGTTCGAGGCGTACAGGAAACGCCGACGGCTGCAGCCGATCAATCCGTCAAACCGAATGTGGCTAGTGCGTCCACCCCCGAATGCCCAAGTTGCGGCACCCTGATGGTCAAGCGCACCAATCGTCGCTCGCATGAAGCGTTCTGGGGATGCCCAAAGTATCCGCGTTGCCGCGGCACCCGACCTAGCGAAATGAACCAAATCCTCTAAAGTAATGCTTGAAAAACGCACTTGACAGCAACTAAGTTAGCTTTGCCCTGCTCACCGATCGCCCTTCAGGTCAGCGACCCATGCATGGCGTTGCCCTCTTCTCTTCCGAGCTTCACGCGATGATTCACGACCTCATAAGAATTGGAAAAGCGCAACCACGTTACACGACGAGAGGAAATCTCTCTTCGTATTCTATTGAAATGTGGCACGATGGTCTCAAAGAACATCGTGAGATAAAGTGTTCTGACTTTAAGCTCCTTCAAAACAAAGTGAATGCTGTCGCCCTAAAATGGCAAGAAAAATGGGAAGGCAAACAATGCCAACTTGCGCGGCAAGCTAGCATCGAATCCGCCGAGGCCGAGACAGCGGAGGCCGAAAAAGCCCTCCGGGAATGTGAAACTCTCTTATCGCACACCCTTGAAATTGATGATCGAGTTAACTGGGACTCTCTTAAAAGCCACGCACCCTTTGAGTGGTCAGGGCCAGATTCGGCAGAAGTCGAATACGCCAAAAAATCCAACGAACCTGTGGCAATTGTCGAGCCTAATAAGCCAACCCCACCAAAACCCGAGCAATTCACGCCGCACTTGTCTTGGTACCACTTCATTTTTAATAAATTGAAGCAAAGAATAATAGATAAAGCGGAAGCTGAATACCGGGCGGCTGAAGACGCTTATCATGCGAATTGCACAGCTTGGCAAAACGAAAGAACACGAAGGAACGCTTTGTTGACGAACGAGCAAAAACAATTCTCTGAAGCCAAAACCATCTACGAACAAACTCAAGCTGCAGTCAACGCCAAAGTTGATGGACTGAATGCCTCTTGGCGAAACCATCGGCCCGATGCAGTGACAGAGCACGCAGATCTTGTTTTAAGCTCGTCCGATTACCCACATTGGGCTAAGCGCGATTACGAGATCGAGTATGAGCCAACCGGTCGAATGCTGGTCGTAGATTTTAGACTCCCTGCGCCATCGGAATTGCCAAGTCTCGAGAAAGTTACGTTTATAAAGTCTAAGGGTGGACGAGTTGAGAAGTTCATTAGTGACTCGCGCACGAAACAGTTATTTGACTCAGTTTGTTACCAAATGGCGCTCAGAACGATTCATGAGCTTTTCGAAGCAGATGAAACTGGAGCATTAGCGTCCATCACATTCAACGGGTGGGTCGAAGCAACTGATCCTTCGACCGGACTTGAAACCAAGAGTTGTATCCTTTCGGTCCAGGCGCTAAAGGAAGAATTTCTTGCTTTCAATTATCCAAAGTAGATCCTAGGGCGTGTTTCAAGCAACTAAAAGGAGTTGCGGCAAGTTCGCTCATTGGCCTAGCTCCCGTTCGCCCGATTCTTCAACTAAATAGAAACGATCATCGTTTTATTCCATCCAAGGAGATCGCAGCAACTCTAAATGACGCCATGAACTTGGCTTCAATGCCGGAAGATTTCGAACACTTGATTCGAGAGCTATTTGCTGAAGTGTTTTCACAACCCGGCGCTGAGGTCAGGGTTACGCAAGCCTCCCGCGATGGTGGAGTCGATGCTGTTGCACTCGACCCAGACCCGATCAAGGGCGGGAAAATCGTCATACAAGCCAAGCGCTATACGGCGACCGTCGGAGTTTCCGCTGTACGAGATCTATACGGCACGGTATTAAACGAAGGAGCAAATCGAGGAATACTGGCTACTACCTCGGATTATGGACCTGATGCTTATCGTTTCGCGCAGGGGAAACCAATCACGCTATTAAATGGTGGAAACCTTTTATCACTATTAGCCGATCACGGCCACAAAGCCAAGATCGATATTGCAGCGGCACGAATGCTTTTGAAAAGCTAGCTAATGCTGGCTTATTTGTAATCCTTCCGACCCCCGGCGGCCACGCTATGGATTGGCGCTGGAGGTACTGCTGGTAACTAGCGATGACTTTACAGGCACCGCATCGCTGGCGCGCCAGTGCATGCGCCCGCTCTGGAATTCGTCGTAGGCCACCTGGTAGGCGGCGATGGCCTGGTCCGCGTCGGCTTGATCCATCTGCGGGTACGGCGTCGCCTCGCCGGTGACCGGGTCCGGCTTGACCTGCTCCAGCTTGCTGCCGGGCGACAGGATGGTGAGGCGGTCGCCGTGCAGGTAGCCGAGGTTCTGATAGGTCGATGGAAACGCGCGCGCGTCTTCCGGCGGCGACGCCAGCGCATCGCGGCCGAAGAAGCGGCTGCGGTAACTGAAGTGCAGCAGCCCGAGCACGGTCGGCGGAATGTCCATCTGCGAGGTCATGCCCTCGACGTGTCGCGGCGCGATGTGCGCGGGCGCGTAGATCAGCAGCGGGATGTGGTAGCGGTTGATCGGGATGCGCGACTTGCCGGTGCTGTCGGCGCAGTGGTCGGCGGTGATCACGAACACGGTGTCCTTGAAGTACGGCTTGGCCTGCATGCGCCGGATGAAATCGCCGATGGCCCAGTCGGTGTACTTCACCGCGCCGTTGCGCTTGCCTTGCCGCAGGTCCACCCGCCCCTGCGGCCAGGTGTAGGGCGGATGGTTCGAAGTGGTCATGATGTGCAGGAAGAACGGCTTGCCCGCGCCGTGGATGGCATCCATCTGCGTCATCGCCAGCGTGTACAGGTCTTCGTCGGCCACAGCCCACACATTCTCGCTGTGGATCGTCGCATCGACCGGGATGGCGCGGCGGTCCACCGTTTTGTAGCCGTTGTGGGAGAAGAAATCGTCCATGTTGTCGAAGTAGCCGTAGCCACCGTAGACGAATGCCGACACGTAACCGTGCTGATCGAAGACCTGGCCGAGCGAGAACAGGTTGTCGTTGTGCGCCGCCTTGACCAGCGAGTCGCCCGGCGTCGGCGGAATCGACAACGTCACCGCTTCCAGCCCGCGCACCGTGCGCGTGCCGTTGGCGTACAAGTTGTCGAAGAACAGGCTCTGCCCGGCCAGCCGGTCGAGGTTGGGCGTGAGGCCTTTCGTGTTGCCGAACACGCCGAGATAACCCGCGGACAGGCTTTCGACGGTGATCAGCACCACGTTGAGGTGCTGCTCCGGCGCGGCCGCATGGATCGCGCGGGTGAGGTCGTGCGGATCGTCGCTGACCCAGGTCGCATTCGGCGCTTCCAGCATTTGGCGCGCGACCGCGTAG
>Ga0134126_10000316_pt1 | contig 63320 bp, 51 predicted proteins | sample KB31752_FD_96881 | JGI IMG/M metagenome (GOLD analysis project Ga0134126, IMG submission 96881) | Terrestrial soil microbial communities with excess Nitrogen fertilizer from Kellogg Biological Station, Michigan, USA - KB3-175-2 | ecosystem: Environmental > Terrestrial > Soil > Unclassified ...
AAGCCCGATGCCCAATATCCTGACGAACGTCTTCGGCAGCCGCAATGAGCGGGTGGTGAAGCAGCTTTCGAAAGCCGTGGCGCGCATCAACGCGCTCGAACCCGAAATGCAGAAACTCGACGACGTTGCCCTGCGCGGCAAGACCGCCGAGTTCAAGCAGCGCGTCGCCGCTGGCGAGAGCCTCGACAAGATCCTGCCCGAAGCCTTCGCGGTGGTGCGCGAGGCCAGCCGCCGCGTGATCGGCATGCGCCACTACGACGTGCAGTTGATCGGCGGCATGGTGCTGCACCAGGGCAAGATCGCCGAGATGCGCACCGGCGAGGGCAAGACCCTGGTCGCGACGCTGCCGGTTTACCTCAACGCGCTCGCGGGCAAGGGCGTGCACGTCGTCACCGTCAACGACTACCTCGCCAAGCGCGACGCGGCGTGGATGGGCAAGGTCTACAACTTCCTCGACCTCACCGTCGGCGTGGTCTGGCCCGGCATGGAGATGTCCGACAAGGCCGAAGCGTACGGCGCCGACATCACCTACGGCACCAACAACGAATTCGGCTTCGACTACCTGCGCGACAACATGGCAGTGTCGAAGGAACAGCGCTTCCAGCGCGGCCTGCACTACGCGATCGTGGACGAGGTCGATTCGATCCTGATCGACGAGGCGCGCACGCCGCTGATCATCTCCGGCCCGGCCGAGGATTCGCCGGAACTCTACATCCGCGTCAACCGCATCGTGCCGCACATGACGCGGCAGAAGAGGGAGCCGCTGCCCGGCGAAACACCCGAGCCCGGCGACTACTACGTCGACGAAAAGCAGAAGCAGGTGCACCTGTCCGAAGAGGGCATGGAACACGCCGAGCAACTGCTGCGCCAGGCCGGCATCCTCGCGGAAGATTCCACGCTGTACGACGCGCGCAATCTTGCGGTCGTGCATCATTTGAATCAGGCGCTGCGCGCGCACGCGTTGTACCAGCGCGATGTCGACTACATCGTGCGCGACGGCGAAATCATCATCGTCGACGAATTCACCGGCCGCACGCTGCCGGGTCGCCGCTGGTCGGAAGGCCTGCACCAGGCCGTCGAGGCCAAGGAAGGCGTGCCGATCCAGCGCGAAAACCAGACGATGGCCACCATCACGTTCCAGAACCTGTTCCGCATGTACGACAAGTTGTCGGGCATGACCGGCACGGCGGATACGGAAGCCTACGAATTCCAGTCCATCTACGGACTGGAAGTGGTGGTGATCCCGACCCACAAGCCGATGATCCGCAAGGACAACGCCGACCTCGTGTTCCTGAAGCCCGAGGCCAAGTTCAAGGCGGTGCTGGAAGACGTGCGCGATTGCCACGAACGCGGCCAGCCGGTGCTGGTCGGCACCGCGTCCATCGACGTTTCCGAACTGGTGCATGGCTTGCTGCAGAAAGCCGGCATTCCGCACGAAGTGTTGAACGCCAAGCAGCACGCGCGCGAAGCGAAGATCGTCGAGAACGCGGGCCTGCCGGGCGCGGTCACCATCGCCACCAATATGGCGGGCCGCGGCACCGACATCGTGCTGGGCGGCAGCCTCGACGCCGCGCTGGCGGAGTTGCCCGCCGATGCGAGCGACGCCGACAAGGAACGCGCCAAGGCCGAATGGAAAAAGCGCCACCAGCAAGTGCTGGAAGCGGGCGGTCTGCACATCGTCGGCACCGAACGCCACGAATCGCGGCGTGTCGACAACCAGTTGCGCGGCCGTTCCGGCCGCCAGGGCGATCCCGGTTCCTCGCGCTTCTACCTGTCGCTGCAAGACAACCTGATGCGCATCTTCGGCGGCGAAGGGCTGGTGCGCTGGATGCAGCGCTTCGGCATGAAGGAAGACGACGCGCTCGAAGACCGCCTCGTCAGCCGCCAGATCGAAAAGGCGCAGCGCAAGGTCGAGCAGCACAACTTCGACATCCGCAAGCAGTTGCTGGAGTTCGACGACACCGCCAACGACCAGCGCAAGGTCATCTACGCGCAGCGTCGCGAGCTGCTGGAATCCGACGACGTTTCGGAAACCGTGCGCGACATCCGCCATGACGTGTTCGAATCGCTGGCCACGCAATACGTGCCGCACGACACCGTGGACGAGCAGTGGGATCTCGCCGGGTTGTCGGCCACGCTCGAATCCGAGTTCGGCATGAAGCTGGACCTGAAGCACTGGCTGGAAACCTCCGCCGAAGCCGATTCCGCGGCCATCCACCGGCATGTCATCGAAGCGTCCGACGAAATGTTCGCGGCCAAGGAACAACAGGTCGGCTCCGAAGTGATGCGCGCGCTGGAAAAGCACGTGATGCTCAGCGCGGTCGACAGTGCGTGGAAGGATCACCTCGCCAGCATGGATTACCTGCGCCAGGGCATCTACCTGCGTTCCTACGCGCAGATCGATCCCAAGCAGGAATACAAGCGCGAGGCCTACCGCCTGTTCGAGGACATGCTCGGCCGCATCAAGAAGGAACTGGTGCAGACGCTCGCGCGCGTGCGCATCCGCAGCGAAGAAGAAGTCGCCGCGATGGAAGCCGAACAGCGCCGCCAGGCCGCGGCGCGCGCGATGGATTTCCAGCACGCGCAATCCACCGGCTACGATGCGCTGCCGCAACCCGGCGCCGACGCCGAAGGCCAGCAAGCCGGCGCCGCCATTGCCGCAGCAGCGCCCATCGTCCGCGAAGGCCCCAAGGTCGGCCGCAACGATCCGTGCCCGTGCGGCTCAGGCAAGAAGTACAAGCACTGCCACGGGGCGCTCTCATAACTTTCCTTCCCCCGCTTGCGGGGGAAGGTGCCCGAAGGGCGGATGGGGGAGCCCCTCGCGCTGAGCGCTCTCCCACTTTCTCGTTATACCAGCGAAAGCCGTGATCCAGCGCCTTTCCCTCTCCCTCCGGGAGATGTGCCCGAAGGGCGGGTGAGGGTACGCGCTCGCGCAATGTCACACGACATCCCTGTCTCTTTCCGCGCGCCTCCCGCGCGCGCGGGTAACTTTCTCTTGCATGGCCAAGAGAAAGTCACCAAAGAGAAGGCCACCCCGGTGCTGCGTTTTTCGTCCATCCATGGACGAAAGTCCGTTCGGGCCGGCCGGGCTTGCCGACGCACCATCCTTGGCGCGGCGGCAAGTGGGCGCAATCCATTGCGCCCACCCTGCGGGCCTGATCGTCCGGCCCTCACCGCAGCACAGGGGCCCCCCATTTGGCGCACCTCCTGCGCACCGCGTGACGCAACGACGCGTTTATCGCTCCGATGGCCGGCCATCCGTGGCCTGCTTTAATGGGCAGAGCGGCAACTTGTTTGCATGATAGCTTTCGGGTACGCCTCGCTATTACTGCTCTATGCGCTTCTACGTTTCATTCCAGTTCGAGTTTCCCACTCGGACGTAAGCTTTCGCAGCAACCGAACAAAAACTTGGGTATCCAAGAAATAGTTTGGATATGCCTTCCGAAGCGAATCGATTGGGCCGGCCGAGACGAGCACAGCTTCGATGGCTTCACCTGCTTTTGTGCGGCTCTCGATTTCGGCGTATGCAATGTTCGCTTCCTCTAACCTAGAGACGGGGTATGGACGGATACTGACCGTGCGTTCGGACGAATCCAAAATGATTAGATGGTATCCGCCTTGGCCACTCTCTGTAATAATTCTATCTGCTGCGATGGCGAAGCTACTTAGCTTGTCCAAAACTTTGAGCCGTTGTTCCATGTCGTACAGAACTTGGTGAATGCGATCAGGCGCAAAATTTTCGTATCCTGGTACGGGAGCCGTCTTCTCGTAGACAGCGAGCGCCGCACCTGCAACAGCGAAAAATGAGCGCCACTCCTGCTCACCTTGTCCCGACTTCAACGCTTGGCCAAGAAATGTTCCCATGGTCTCGACCGCTGTAGCCCAAGCATGTTCCAACTTAGTTCTTATCTGAAGCTCTAGTGAAAGCCCGTTGTAATCGCGAGCCCCAGAATTCTTATAACGGTAAATGAGATGAATTCCGCGATAACCGTCCGTCTTTGGGTGCTTCAAATAGTCTTTTGATGAAATAAGCTCATGCTCGAATCGTGACGTGCGATATGACTGCTCAAGTTCACGCACTTTTGAAGTAGAAGATACAACGGCTCGCAGACCACCGATATCCTGCATACGAGCGAGTTTCATATCTGGGAAGCGTCTCAGTTTCAATATTATCGACGGTGCTCTCTTCAACCGCTGGGCTACGATAGCTTTATTATCGATTGATTTCAGTTTGTTTCGCAGAGTAGCTTGAAAGGTGTTGATGGGATATCCGTGTGCGGCGCGCCAATTGGCTAATGCGCTGTCCGCAAATTGTTGCTCTGAATATGGATGAAGGCTTGTGCTCGCGAGGATGTCGCCGGCGCGGTTAATTTGGCTCTTCGAGTACTTGGGCTTTACAAAGGACATTTCATTTCCTGCTTGCGGCCTTCTCGCAATAATGCCACAAGGCTCAGTGGATTCCGTAGCTTTGTTGGCAGCTTTTGTTCGAACGCAAAGGCCATGGATGGTCTGCAATGAGGTGAAACTCTTCCCGCTCGTCACGGAGGCGAGCGAAACCCAATACGAGCGTGATGTGTCTACTGCAAAAAATGGATCCCGGCTTTTGCCGGGATGACGGCGTTCGAGGTCACGCCATCAACACCGCCACATGCACTGCGGTGCACTCGCGCAGCGCGTCGAGGTCGTAGCCGCCCTCGAGCGCGGAAACGATGCGGCCGTCAGCGTGGCGGTCGGCGAGTTCGACGAGCCGTTGCGTGATCCAAGTGTAGTCGTCGACGCCGAGTTGCAGCTGCGCCAGCGGGTCACGCGCGTGGGCATCGAAGCCGGCGGAGATCAGCAGCAGTTGCGGGCGGAACAGGTCGAGCTCCGGCAACAGTTTTTCTTCCCATACGGCGCGGAATTCATCGGAGCCCGCGCCGGGCGGCAAGGGCGCATTGAAGATGTTGCCGGCGCCGTGTTCGCCGGCGTCGCCGGTGCCGGGGTACAGCGGCATTTGATGGCTGGAGGCGTACAGCACGCGCGGGTCGTGGCGGAAGATTGCCTGGGTGCCGTTGCCGTGGTGGACGTCGAAATCGACAATGGCAGCGCGGTCGAGACGGTGCGCGCCGAGCGCGTGGGCGGCGGCGACCGCGACGCTGTTGAACAGACAGAAGCCCATCGCTTCGTTGCGGGTCGCGTGGTGGCCCGGCGGACGCACCGCGCAGAACGCGCGTCGGGTTTCGCGCGCGAGCACGGCGTCGGTCGCGGCGCATGCGGCGCCGGCAGCGCGCAACGCCGCTTCCAGCGAACCGGGCGACATCAGCGTGTCGGGATCGAGGCGCGTCTGGCCGTGCGGCGGCGCGCTCGCAAAAATGTAATCCACGTATTCGATGCCGTGTGCGCGTTCGAGCTGCTCGCGCGTCGCATGCGGCGCTTCCATGCGCTCGATTGGCGCGAACTGCGGCGCGTCCAGCGCCTGCAGGACCGCACGTAAGCGCGCGGGCGATTCGGGATGACCGACACCCGGGTCGTGATCGAGGCAGGCGGGGTGCGTGTAGAGGCGCATGCTGGCTCGGATGCTAGCGCAGCCGCGGCCCGGTGGAAAAGCAAAGTGAATTCAGGCTTGCAGGCGGCTACTTTGGATGCGGGCGTTTTTCGTGTTGCCACAACACCTCGCCGTGTCCGCCGGCGCGGGCCAGCACCCGGCACAGCACGAACAGCAGGTCGGACAGGCGGTTCAGGTAATGCACGGCCTGCGGGCGCACGCTTTCGTTGCGCGCCAGCGTCACCACGCGGCGCTCGGCGCGGCGGCACACCGTGCGCGCGACGTGGCATTGCGCCGCGGCCATGCCGCCGCCCGGCAGGATGAATTCCTTGAGCCGCGGCAGGTCTTCGTTGTAGCGATCGAGCGTCTGTTCGAGCGCGGTGACGTCGGCGTCGTGGATCAGTTCCATGCCCGGCACGCACAACTCGCCGCCCAGGTCGAACAACGCGTGCTGGATGCGCACCAGCAGCTCGCGGATGTCGTCCGGCACGCCCTCGCAGGCGAGCAGCACGCCGATCGTCGAGTTCAATTCGTCGACGGTGCCGTAGGCCTCGACGCGCGCGGAATCCTTGGGCGTGCGCGAGCCGTCACCGAGGCCAGTGGAACCATCGTCACCGGTCTTGGTGTAAATCTTCGATAGACGATTACCCATCTTCAGCAACTCGCATTGCGCCCGCTGCGCGGGCGGACGGTGTTGCTAGGCTCGGCCATCCGGGCCTCGCCAAGCAACCCGGCCCTCCGCATCCTGCTGCGGGCGCTCGCCGGCGCGAGATGCCACTGGCATCTCGCGAAAGCTCCGGCTCGCCCATCATCCCCGTCTTCGTGTAAATCTTCGAAAGGCGATTGCCCATCAATGCGCCGCGGTCACGCGCAACACGCTCCAGCGGCGGCCCAGCAACGCGAAGCCGCCGAACAGCAGCGCGGTCCACAACACGGTGCCGGGCAGGCTGCCGTGCTCGTAGAAGGGCCAGCCGGCGACGTAGCAGGTCATCAGGCCGCCCAACGTGTGCGGATACATCGTGGAGGTCGCCCACGTGAAGAAGTTGGTGACCAGGTAGAAGCCTGTCGCGCTGGCGACCGCCGCGACCAGCGTGTTCCCGACGCGGACGCGACCGCGCAACGAGAAGCCGGCGAACGCAGTCAGTGCCACGCAGGCGTAGATGACGGGCGCGATCACCAGCCAGTCTCCAATCTGCGAGGACGGCAGCGAGAAGGCAATCACCAGGTCCGCACACGCCATCGCGACCAGCGGCACCGCGATCGCCAGCTTGCGGTTGGCGAAATACGCGCCGCCGAACAAGGCCATCGCCTCGACCGGCGTGAAGTTCCACGGCAGCGCACCGGCCGAGAAATGGACGGCCAGCCGATAGATCACGGTGAACGCGACCATGCCGCACAGCACCAGCGTGCCGGGAGAAACGAACGACGATTGCTTGGAGCGGGCGGGCTGCGACATGGAATCCATCCTCGTTGCGATTGCCGCTAGTTTAGCGCAGGGTATCCGCGTCCGGCTGACCCGCGTCAACCGGCTATCATTTCGCAATGACGCAACGCACGGAGATCCTGATCGTCGGCGGCGGACTGGTGGGCGCGAGCCTGGCGCTGGCGCTGGATGCCGCCGGACGCCGCGCCACGTTGCTGGAAGCCGCACCCGCGCGCATCGCGTCGGCCGCGGACCGCGACGACAACGACCGCAACCTGGTGCTGGCGCGCGCCTCGGTCAACGCGCTGAAGGCCTTGCACGTGTGGCCGCATCTCGAAGCCGCGGCGGGCACGATCCGCCGTGTCGAAGTCAGCCGCGCCGGCGAATTCGGCAAGTTGCGGATGACCGCCGAAGATGCCGGCGTGGATGCGCTGGGGCGCGTGGTACCGGGTCGTGTGCTGGGAGCCGCGCTGCAACGGCAACTCGCGGCGTGCCGGCACATCGAATGGATGGCGCCGGTGAAGCTGCTCGCGCTGGCGCCTGCGGAATCGGGTTGGCGGGCGCGCATCGCGCTGGGCGGCGAGGAACGCGACATCGAAACGCGACTCGTGGTCGGCGCCGACGGCAGTGATTCGCTGGTCCGCGCGCAGGTCGGCATCGGCGCGCAGGAACATGATTACGCGCAGAGCCTGTTCGTGTGCACCGTCGGGTGCGATCACGACATTGCGGATTGCGCATTCGAGCGTTTTTCCGACGAAGGCCCGGTCGCATTGTTGCCGCTGCCGAACCAGCGGCGTGGCTTGGTGCTGACCGTCTCCGCCGATCGCCACGACGAAGTCGCGGCGATGGACGACGCGGCATTCGTCGCGCTGGCGCAGCAACGCTTCGGCTGGAAGCTCGGAAAACTGTCGCGGCCCGGCAAGCGTTTCGCGCATCGCATCCGCCGCGTACTGGCGGATGCCGTCACCGCGTCGCACACCGCGCTGGTCGGCAACGCCGCGCAGACGGTGCATCCGATTGGTGCACAGGGCTTCAACCTGGGCCTGCGCGACGCATTGACGCTGGCGGAATTGATTGCCGATGCCGATGATCCGGGCGCATCCACATTGTTGAACGAATACGCGGCGCGACGACAACCCGATCGCGACGGCGTGCTGGCTTTCAGCCACGGCCTGGTCGCGCTGGGTTGCCTGCCGCAACCGGTGCTCGCGCCGTTGCGCTCGCTGACGATGCTTGCGTTGGGAGGTATCTCGCCGCTGCGGCACGCGATCGCGCGTCGCGGCATGGGATTTCGTGGCGAGCCGCCGACGGCGGCGCTGGATGCCGGTCCGTGAACGCGCGTCGTCCTTCGCTCGACATCGCGATCGCCGGTGGCGGCATGGTCGGTGCGGCATGCGCGCTGGCATTGGCTCGGCGCGGTTTCGCGGTTGCGCTGCTGGAAGCGCGCGAACCGGCGCCGTGGCACGCGGACGAAGCCGAAGACCTGCGCGTGATCGCCGTGGCGCCGTCGTCGGCGCGTCTGCTGGACGAACTGGGCGCGTGGCGCACCATCGAAAGCACGCGCGTGTCGCCGTACCGGCGCATGCGCGTGTGGGATGGCGAATCGGGCGCGGAAATCACCTTCGACGCCGCGCGCGATGGCCGCGCGCAACTGGGCTGGATCGTCGAGAACAAACTGGTCGCGCGCACACTGTGGGAAGCATTGGGCGATGCCGGCGTGCGCCGTGTGTGCCCGGCACATGTTGCGTCGTTCGTGCAGCGCGAGGATCGCGTCACGCTGGAACTGGGCGACGGCGAAATGCTGTCGGCCGAGCTGCTGGTGATCGCGGACGGCGCAGGTTCGGGACTGCGCGAGCAGGCCGGCATCGCGGTGCGCGGACGCGATTACCAGCAGCGCGCGGTGGTCGCGCACGTGGCGACCGAACTCGCGAACGAATGCACCGCATGGCAACGCTTCACCGATGAAGGTCCGATGGCCTTGTTGCCGCTGGCCGACGGCCGCAGTTCGATCGTGTGGTCGCTGCCGGAAGCGCGCGCGCGCGAAGTGCTGGCGCTGGACGACGCGGCGTTTGGCGAAGCCGCGGGCATCGCGTCGGATTTCCGTTTGGGAAGGATCACATCGACCACGCCGCGCGCGTCGTTCCCGTTGCGCCTGCAGATCGCCGAACGATTCGCTTCCGGGCGTTGCGTGTTGATCGGCGATGCCGCGCACGCAGTGCATCCGCTGGCAGGGCAGGGCGCGAACCTGGGCTTGCGCGATGTCGCGGAACTTGCGTCGGTGCTGGGCGACGCGCGCGATGCCGGCCGCGATTTCGCCGCGCCGCACGTACTGGCGCGTTACGCGCGCCGGCGGCGTTCCGCGGGTGCACTCGATGCACGCACGTTCGACGCGATCGAACGGATGTTCGCGTGGCAGTCGCCCGCGTGGGCAATGCTGCGCGGTTTCGGCATGCGTGCCGTGGATGCCATCGAACCGCTGAAGCGGCGCCTGTCGGCGCACGCGGCGGGTCTGACCTGAGGGAGACGATCATGCGCAAGACAATCCTCGCGTTGCTGCTGCTGTTCGGCGTTGCATCGTTCGCACATGCCGCGATGCGCACCCAAACCATCGACTACAAGGTCGACGGCAAGGCCATGCAGGGCGTGCTGGTGTGGGACGATGCGGTGAAGGCACCGCGGCCCGGCTTGCTGATGATTCCGGATTGGGTGGGCATCAATCAGGTGAACATCGACTTTGCCAAGACGATTGCCGGCAAGAACTACGTGATCTTCATGGGCGACATGTATGGCAAGGACCTGCGCCCCAGGGACAACACGGAAGCGCAGGCCGCGATGAAGCCGCTGATGGCCGACCGGCCGATGTTGCGCAAGCGCGTCGTTGCCGCATTCGCGGAGTTGAAGGCGCTCGCATCCAGACGTGCGGCGCCCATCGATGCGGCGAAGCTCGCGGCGATCGGGTTCTGCTTCGGCGGCACGTCCGTGCTCGACCTCGCGCGCAGCGGCAGCGATGTCGCCGCGGTGGTGAGTTTCCACGGTGGCCTCGGCACCGATGATCCGGCGCTCGCAAAACACATCAAGGCGCGCGTGCTGGCGATGAACGGCGCCGACGATCGCGGCACGATGCCGGACGCGCCGGCCTTCATGAAGGAAATGCAGCAGAGTCCCGCACCATGGCAGTTCGTCGCATTCGGCGGCGCGGTGCACTGCTTCGCCGAACCGCAGGCACATTCACCGCCGGGTTGCGTCTACGACCCGCCGGTGGCCAAGCGCGCCTTCGCGTTAATGCACGCGTGGCTGGACGAGGCGTTTGCGGGTTGACGTCTCCCTCTTCGGAATGAAGGAGATCGAGGGAGGCTCTTGCTCTTGGTGCGCGTGGGGCATCCAGGGCGGTTCGCGCTGCGCTACGCGCTCGCTTCGCTCCGCCCGTCCTTCGTTCCGAAGGAGGCCGTCAACTCGAACGGTTCACCGCGTAATCCGCCAGTCCCGCCAGCGCATCGCGGTATTCGGACGGCGGCAAACTTTTCAGCGCGGCATGCGCGGCGTCGGCGTGGGATTCGGCCTTGGCGCGGGTGCGTTCCAGTGCGCCGGTGCCGCGGATCGCGGTGATGATGACGTCCAGCGCGGCGAGGCGCTGGCTGGTGATCGCGTTGCGCAGCAGTTCCGCCTGCATCGGCGTGGAGCGTTCGATGGCGTAAATCAGTGGCAGCGTGGGTTTGCCTTCGGCAAGGTCGTCGCCGATGTTCTTGCCGAGCGTTTCGGAATCGGAAACGTAATCGAGCAGGTCGTCGGCGATCTGGAACGCCGAGCCGAGTTCCATGCCGTAGCGGCGCAACGCGAGGCATTGCTGGTGCGGCAGCCCGGCCAGCACGCCGCCCAGTTGCGTCGCCGCCGCGAACAGCACCGCCGTCTTGCGCTCGATCACCTGCATGTACGCGGCTTCGCTGGTCTCGGCCTTGCCGATGTTGAGCAGTTGCAGCACCTCGCCCTCGGCAATGGAGTTGGTGGTGTCGGCCAGGATGCGCATCACTTCCATGCGGTCCAGTTCCACCATCATCTGGAACGCACGCGAGTAGAGGAAGTCGCCGACCAGCACGCTGGCGGCATTGCCCCACGCGGCGTTCGCGGTCTTGCGGCCGCGCCGCAGGTCGGAGCCATCCACCACGTCGTCGTGCAGCAGCGTCGCGGTGTGGATGAACTCGATCACCGCCGCCAGTTCGATGTGCGCGTCGCCTTCGTACCCCGCCGCGTGCGCGGCCAGCACGTGCAGTGCGGGACGCAGCCGCTTGCCGCCGCCGCCGACGATGTGTTCGGCGATGGCGTTGATCAGCACCACGTCGGAATGCAGACGCTGGCGGATCATGCCGTCGACCTGGTGCATGTCGGGCGCGGCCAGGTCGCGTGCCACGATGAAGGCGTTGGTGGCCTCGGCCGGCGGGGCGGGATGGGGGCGGTTCATGGGCGTCCGTCGTGCGGCAAGCCGTTGATTATAGTGCCTTGCGGCAACGCGACGGCATTGCCCTACAGCGGGGCGCGCGTTGCGCCGGCATACACGCCGCTATGCTGCTACGATCATCCGTTTCGGTTGTTCCCATTCGAGGATTCGCACATGGCACGTGGCGTCAACAAGGTCATTCTGATCGGCAACCTGGGCGCGGATCCGGAAACGCGCTACAGCGCGTCGGGCACCGCGTTCTGCTCGATCAGCGTCGCGACCACCGACAGCTGGAAGGACAAGCAGACCGGCGAACGCCAGGAAAAAACGGAATGGCATCGCGTGAAGTTCTTCGGCCGGCTCGCCGAGATCGCGGGTGAATACCTGAAGAAGGGCCGGCAGGTTTACATCGAAGGCTCGCTGCGCACCGACAAGTACACCGACAAGGAAGGCGTCGAGCGTTACTCCACCGATATCGTCGCCAACGAGATGCAGATGCTGGGCGGCCAGGGTGAAGGCGGCGGCGGTGGCCGTGGCGAAGGCGGTGGTTATTCATCGCGTCCGCCGCAGGGCCGGCCCGCGGGGGCGCCGTCGGGTGGCGGCCGTCCTTCTACACCGCCGCAGCAGGACAACGGCGGGTTCGAGGACGACGATATTCCGTTCTGAGATCTGCCCAGGCTGAACCCAGAAAAGCCCTTCGTTTCGAAGGGCTTTTTTGTTGGGCATGCGTCACGAGCCCTTGCGATGCGCCTCCTCGGGCGGAGGAAACGATGGCGGCGCGTCGGCGGCATCGCTGCCCCAGTTCTCGTCAGGCGCGGCACTCAACGTGAAATGCAATGTGCCGCCGTGCAGTGCAAATGATTTGGGCAACCACGGTTTGCGCCAGGGTTTGCCGTCCAGCGTCAGCGCGTGCACGTACAGGTTGTCACGATTTGCATCCGGTGCCTCGACGGTCACGTCGCCGCCCGGACGGTGGATTACCGCGCGCGGAAACAGCGGGCTGCCCAGCAACAAATCCGCGCGCCCCGGAATCGCGGGATACGCGCCCAGCGCGGCCCACACGTACCACGACGACATTTCGCCGAGATCGTCGTTGCCCGGAATGCCGTCGGGCGCGTTCTTCCAGATCGTGTCGAGCACCACGCGCACGGCTTTCTGCGTCTGCCAAGGTTGGCCGGCGAAGTCGAATAGCCACGGCGTTCCGATCGAAGGTTCGTTGTTCAACTCCGGATGCAGCGGACCGGCATTGGTCAGCGCCCAGTTCCCCTTCGCGTCATGGAAGAACGCGTCCAGCCGCGCGGTGGCCTTGGCGCCGCCGCCCAACGCGTCGAACAAGCCGCGCACGTCGAACGGCACCATCCACAGGTATTGCGCGGCCGTGCCCTCGACGAAGCCATCATCGGTGGAGGGCGTGAACGCAGGCCACGAACCGTCAGCGTTGCGGTTTTGGATGTAGCCGCCCTGCGCGGTGGCATGCGGGTTGAACAGGTTGCGCCAATAGCCGGCGCGGGTCAGGAACAGCGCATGGCCTTCATCGTCGCCCACTGCGCTGGCGAGTTGCGACAACGCGAAATCGGCGGTGGCGTCTTCCAGCGTTTCGCCGGCGCCGCCCCATGCGTGCGATTTCGCAGCGATGTAATGCAGCTTCATCCACTGGTCGAGCGATGGGCGTTCGCCCACGCATTCGACGTTGCAGCCCGCATCGCTCAGGTCGTTCGCGCTGACGTGGGCGGCCGCGTATTTCAGCGAAGCGTAGGCGCCCTGCAAATCGAAATCACGGCCGCCGAACGCATGGATGCCTGCGAGCGCCGGCGCGGATGGATCGCCGGCCATCACGTGCGTGCCGCCGGAGTCGTGCGTCCAGCGATCCCATTCGCCGTGGTTCTGCTGTGCCTGGTTGTACAGCGATTGCGCAATGTCGCTGCCAACCTTCGGCATCAGCCAGGTCACGAGTTGCAGTTGCGAGCGGTACACGTCCCAGCCGGAGAAGTTCGCGTACTGGATTTTCTGTTGGCCTTCGACGCGATGGATCTTCTGGTCGAAGCCGCGGTATTCGCCGTTGCCGTCACTGAACGTGGTCGGTTGCAGCAGCGCGTGGTACAGCGCGGTATAGAACGTGGTGCGCTGGTCCGGTGTGCCGCCTTCGATCGCGATTTTTCCGAGCGCCGTGTTCCAGTCCGCGTTCGCACGCTCGCGTACATGCGCCAGCGTAGTGCCTTGCGGGATTTCGGCGCGCAGGTTCGCACGCGCATTGGCGAGGCTGACGTAAGAAATGCCGACGCGCACCAGGACGTCGCTGCCGGGCGCGAATCCGATCCATGCCCCAGAGCCTTTGCCGACTGGCGGAAAACCCTTCGCGCCGTAACCGGTGCCGCCGCGCGCCGCGATGCCGCTTTTGTTCAAGGCCGCGTCACGCCAGGTGCCGGTCGTGGCAAACGGCTGGTCGAATTGCGCCACGAAATACAACGTGTAATAGCTGCGACGATCGGCCTTCGACAAATAGCCGCAGAAGTTGCCGCTGGTGACCGAACCACTGACGGTCCGCGTCTTGCGGTCGATCGCGACCGTCGCATCGCTGCTGCCGACTTCCGAATCCGACGCGCGTATCAGCAGGTTGGCGGGCTTGCCTTTCGGAAACGCGAAACTGCCGATACCGCTGCGCAACGCGGCGGCGAGTTCCACCGAAACGCCATTGGTGAGCTTGACGCGATAGTCGCCCAGCGATGCATGTTCTTCGGTATGCGAGAAATCGCTGGCATAAATCGAATCGCGTGCGTCGCTCGAAGGCGAGGTCGAAACCGGAATCGTCACCGGTATGAACGGAATGTCGCCACTCGCGCCGGCGCAGCCGGTGCCCGACAGATGCGTCAGGCTGAAGCCGCGGATGCGGGTCGCGTCGTACTGATAACCGCCCGGCGCGGCGGTGCGGTCGTGCTTGCCCTTGCTGTTTTCGGGACTCCATTGCAGCATCCCGAACGGCAAACTCGCGCCCGGAAAAGTGTTGCCGCCGTTGCGGCTGCCGATCAGCGGATTGACCGCGTCGGCGGGGCCGATCGCTTGTGCAGGCGCGGCCGCGCAGCACAGTGCCAATGCCAACGTCGCCGCAACTTGGCGCGACGCGCGAACAAAGCCGTGCGAGCGATTCATCGCCGGTTCCCGCCTGCATCACCCGCGTCGCCCACCACGTTCAGCACTTCGTAGCACGCGCCCATGTTGTGGTAATCGGTCTTGCCCGCCGGACTTTTCTCGTCATCGTATTTGCGGCCGTCGCGGGTGAGGATGCGATACCAGCCGCCGTATTCGTGATCGACGAAATGCGTCCACGCGTATTCCCACAGGCGCCGGTACCAGTCCCAATACTTTTCATCGCCGGTGCGGTCGGCCAGCAGCGCCGCGCAGGCCAGCGATTCGCCCTGCACCCAGTGGTACTTGTCGTCATCGCAGACCGAACCGTCCGGCGCAAAGCCATAGCACAAGCCGCCGTATTGATCGTCCCATGCGCGCGCGACTGCGGTGTCGAACAGGTGCCGCGCGGTCGGCAGCATCCAGTCGGCCTCGCGATGGCGGCTCATGATCATGAGCAGCTTGGCCCATTCGGTCTGGTGACCGGGCTGGAAACCCCACGGACGGAACAGGTCCTTCGGGTTGTCCTTGTGGTATTCCCAATCGATTTCCCAGCTCGGGTCGTAGTGTTCCCACACCAGCCCGCCGGCTTTCGCGGCCTGCCTGCGCGTCATGTTGTCCGCGAGCGTGTACGCACGATCGAGCCAGCGCGGCTCGCGGCTGGCTTCGAACGCGGTGAGCATCGCCTCGCACATGTGCATGTTGGCGTTCTGGCCTCGGTAGTCGGAGAAATGCCAGTTCGCATCCGCTTCGTCACGGTAGAGCCCGGTCTCGGCATCCCAGTAGCGCATTTCCAGCAACTGCCAATGCTCATCCATCCACGCGGCGGCTTCGCTGATGCCGGCCATGCGCGCCTGCGAATACGCAACGAGCACGAACGCCGCGCCGTAGCAGTGATTGGTGGTGTCGTCAGGACGGCCGTCGCGCAGCGTCCACGCGTAGCCGCCAGTCGCCTGATTGCGGTGCGCGTCGCGGATGAAGGCGACGCAATGGCGCGCGCCGTCGAGATATTCGGCGCCGCCGAAACGGCGCGCGTACATTGCGTAGTCGAACACGAAGCGCGCGCTGCTGACCAGGTGGCGATCCGTGCGATCGTAAATGTCACCATTGTCCTTGTAATAGTGGAAGCAGCCGCCAGCCGGGTCGAGGCAATGCGGGTGATAGAACGCCATCGTCTCGCGGATGTGTTGGCGCAGGAAATCACTTGAACGAAAATCAGGCGAACGGAAATCGGGAAAGTCGCTCATGCGTGCTGCTCCAGGAAGGCTTGGACTTCGGTCAGCGCGGGCATGGCCGCGAACGAGCCGATGCGGGTGACCGCGAGCGCGCCGCAGGCGGCGGCGAAGCGCAACGCGCTGTCGCGTCGCGCGCCGTCTTCCAGCAATCTCTCCAGCGAATCCGCCGCGACCAGCGTGTGCAAAAAACCACCGACGAATGCGTCGCCCGCGCCGGTGCTGTCGATCGCGCGTACGGCGAACGGTGACATTTCACCGGTTGCTGTCCGCGTGAACCAGCGCAAGGCACGCTCGCCGTCGGTGACGATCAAGAATTGCGTGCTGGCCGACCACAAGCGCTCGAACACGGCTGTTTCGCTTCCCGTCGATGCGGCAAGGAACGCGAGTTCCTCGGCGCTCAACTTCACGAAATCGGCCAGCGCCAATGCGCGACAGATGGTCGGTGCGGGATCATCAAAGCGCGGCCACAGCGCGGGACGGAGGTTCATGTCGAAGCTGACCAGCGCACCGGCGTCGCGCGCCCGGGTCATGCCCTGCAGCGTAGTTGCGGCCGAGGCGGGTTCGGTCATGCTGCACGAACCCGCGTGGAAGATGTTTCCACGCGCGAAGATCGCCGGGTCGAAATCGCCGTCGCGGAACAAGAGATCAGCGGAAGGCGGCCGGTAGAAACTGAAGCTGCGCTCGCCCTGCGCGTCGTGCGTCACGAACGCCAGCGCGGTGTTGGCGGCATCGGTGCGGCGCGTGTGGCGCGTATCGACACCGGCGTCCGCGAGTCCGCGCAACAGCAGGTCGCCGAACACGTCCTGGCCGAACATGCCAACGAACGCGCTGCCGTCGCCGAGGCGCGCGACCGCCACCGCAACATTGGCCGGTGCGCCGCCGGCGTGCGGGATGAATGCGGGCGGCGCGCTGCCGCGCGGTTCGGCATGGAAGTCGATCAGCGCTTCGCCGAAGCAGTACACGGTGCCGTTCATGCGACGCGCGACCCGCGGACGCTGTAGAACACGATGTAGGCGTAGCACAGCAGCGGCAGCACGAACGCATGGTGCACGCCGATGCGGTCGGCCAGCGCGCCCTGCGCCAGCGGGATCACTGCGCCGCCCACGATCGCCATCACCAGCAGGCTGGACACCTTGCCGGAGAGCGCGCCGAACTTCTCGATGCCGAGCGTGAAGATGTTGGGGAACATGATCGAATTGAACAGGCCGATCGCGATCACGCTCCACATCGCGACGTGGCCGTGGGTCAGCATCGTGGTCAGCACGAGAAGCCCCGCAACGATGGCGAATGCGCACAGCAGCTTGCGCGCATCGATGCGTGTCAGCAGTGCGGAACCCGCAAAACGGCCGATCATCGCGCCGCCCCAGTACAGCGACACGAATCCGGCCGCGCGCGCTTCCGGCATGTCACCGATGCCGGGCAGCGAGATGTAGTTGATCATGAAGCTGCCGATCGACACCTCGGCGCCCACGTACACGAAGATCGCGAGCATGCCGAACCAGACGCGTGCATGCGCCAGCGCATCGAAGAACGTGTGCTGCGAATCGTTCGCGCGTTCATCGGCGCCTTCGATCGCCGGCAAATGGAACAGCCACACGATCAGCGCAAGCAGGAAAAGCACCAAGGCGATGCCGAGATAAGGTCCCTGCACGAGGTGCGCCTGCTGCAACTTGTAGGCGGCCTGTTGCGCGGCGGGCAGCTTCGCCAGCTCCGCGCTGCCCAGCACCGCCATCGACAGGATCAGCAATCCGCCCAGCTTCGGCGCAATGGTGGTGCCCAGCGAATTGAGCGCCTGCGCGAGGTTCAAGCGGCTGGACGCGAGCCGCGGCGGCCCGAGCAGGCTGACGTACGGATTCGCCGCAACCTGCAAGAGGGTGATGCCGCTCGCGAGCACGAAGAACGCCAGCAGGAACAGCGGATACGACTGCGCCATCGCAGCCGGCAGGAACAGCAGCGCGCCGATGCCGGTGACCACCAGCCCGGCAACGATGCTGAGCCGGTAGCCCAGCCGCGATACCACCTTGCCCGAGGGCAGTGACATCAGGAAATACGCGCCGAAGAACGTGAACTGCACCAGCATTACTTCGGTGTAGTTCAGCGTGAACACCGATTTCAGGTGCGGGATCAATACGTCGTTGAGCGCAGTGATGAATCCCCACATGAAGAAAATCGTGGTGACCACCGTGAGGGCGGTGCGGTTGCCGGCGACTCGGTTATTCATGTGAGGGTGGCCTCGCTGCTGGCGCGGATGATCAGGCGGACGGGGGCGACGCCGCGCACCGCGCCGGTGTCCGGGCGGCGCGCGCGTTCGAGGATGCGCTCGGCGGCCTGGCGGCCGCGCGCGCGCGGATCGGTGGCGAGCGTGGTCAGCGCGGGCGTGCTGACCGCGGCTTCGGGAATGTCGTCGAAACCGGTGACCGCGAAATCGCGGCCGGCGGTGATGCCGCGCGCGCCGAGGCCCAGCATCAGGCCCAGCGCGACCGCGTCGTTGTAGCAAACCGCCGCGGTGGGTGCGTGCTTGCTGGTGAACAGCGATGCGGTGCGGGCGGCAGCGTCCAGGCGCGTTGGCGCGGTTTCCACCAGCCAACCGGGTTCGGGTTCGATACCCGCCGCGCGCATGGCTTCTGCATAGCCGCGGCGACGGTCGCGACAGGAACTCGATTCCGCATGGCCGCCGAAGAATGCGATACGGCGATGGCCGCGTTCGAGCAGGTGGTGCGTCGCGAGTGCCGCGCCGCGCCGGTTGTCCAGCGCGAGGTAATCCCAATGCGACGCCGACCAGCGCACGTGCGACGGTTCGCGGTTGAACACCAGCACCGGAAGATGCGCACCGAGCACCTGCCCCAGCGCGACGCCGTCGCTGCCCTCGGCCGGCGACAGGATGATGCCGGCCGGATCGTGTTCCATCAGCGATGCGAGCACACGCTGCTGGCGTTCGGGTGATTCGCCCGTGCTGCCGAGCAGCGTCACGTAGCCGGCGGCGCCCAGTGTCTCGTCGACACCCGCGGCGAAGTCGGCGAAAAACGGATTGGACAAGTCATTCACCACCAGCGCCACGCTGGATGAACGGCGCTGGCGCAGGTTCGCGGCGGCGCGGTTGTAGACGTAGCCCTGCTTTTTCAGTTCGGCTTCCACCTTCGCACGCGTAGCCGCGGCGGGCAGCGGACTGCCGCGCAACACCAGCGAGACGGTCGCACGCGAGACGCCGCAGCCGAGCGCGATGTCGGTGACGGTGACGCGGCGGCCGCTCATCGCGTGGTGGTTTGCATGGCGAAGGGGAATGATCCGTGCACGGAGGCGGAATTTGGAACGATCCAATTCCGCGCATCATGCCCGCGGGCGTGACCCACCGCATTCTGCAATGCAGCATGCATCGCCGCCGGTCGCGTGCTACTTTCGCCGGACTTTTGGAACGATCCAAGGATTCGCCATGGTCGTTGATCTTGCTCATTCCCGGCGCGCCGCGATCCGCGGCTTGCTGGCGATGGTTGTTGCGTTGGGTGTCACCGGATTCGCGCACGCGGCCGAACCCGGCGAGATCGCCTGGCAACAAACCGATCCGATGATCGGCACCGGCGGCGCCGGGCACACCTTCCCCGGCGCGACGGTACCGTTCGGCATGATCCAGTTGAGCCCCGACACCGCGATGCCGGATTTCAAGCATGCGTATGCATGGGCGGCGGGCTACCAGTACGGCGACCACAGCATCCTCGGATTTTCCGAAACGCATTTCTCCGGCAGCGGCCACTCCGATCTGGGCGACGTGCTGCTGATGCCGGGCGTCGGCAAGCTGCAATGGGATGCGGGCGATCCCGACAAACCCGGCAGCGGCTACCGTTCCGATTTCAGCCACAAGACCGAGGTCGCGCAGCCCGGCTATTACGCGGTGACGCTGGCGACCCCCGGCGTGCGCGTGGAATTGACAGCGGGTCAACGCGTCGGCTGGCATCGCTACACGTTCCCGAAAGATCAAAGCGCACACGTGCTGCTGGACCTGCGGCCCAGCATTTACGACTACCCGGGAAAAGTCTTGTGGGCGCGCCTGCGCGTGCGCGCGGACGGCACCGTGACGGGTTTCCGCGAAACGCGCGGCTGGGCGCCGGGGCGGCAACTGTATTTCGCGATCCGGTTTTCGCAGCCGATGACCGCGCACGAACTCGTCAATCGCGAAACCGACATTCCGTACAAGGGTTTCGCAGGACCGGCCGCGAATCCGACCGGCAACGACGCGATCGCGGGCAAGCAACTGGAAGGCGCGTTCGAATTCGGCAAGCTCACGCAACCGCTGCTGGTGAAGGTGGCGATTTCCAGCGTGAGCGCCGACAACGCCATCGCCAATCTCGATGCCGACAGCAAGGGCTGGGACTTCGATGCGCGGCGTGGCGAGGCAAGGCAGGCGTGGGCGACGGCGCTGTCAGCGATCGACGTGGACGCGTCGCCCGACATCGAAAAGAGTTTCTACACCTCGCTGTACCACGCGCTGATCGCGCCGAACCTCGCGATGGACGTGAATGGCGAGTACCGCGGCCCCGATCACGCGGTGCACACCGCGAAGGACTTCACGTTCTATTCGAGCTGGTCGCTGTGGGATGTTTATCGCGCCGAGATGCCGCTGATGGCCTTCATCCAGCCGCCGCAGCGCATGAATGATTTCGTCCATTCGCTGATCGCGGCGCAACAGGCGAGTCCGTTCGGCATCCTGCCGGTGTGGGCGTACCAGGGACTCGAAACCTGGTGCATGATCGGCTACCACGCGGTGCCGGTGACCGCCAATGCCTACATGCAGGGCTTCCGTGGTTTTGACGCCGACGCCGCGCTGAAGGCCATGGTCGCGAGCGCGACGTACGCGCCGTACGGCGATCTGGCCGATTACATGAAGCTCGGCTACGTGCCCAGCGACAAGGAGCCCGAATCGGTTTCCAAGACGCTGGAATATGCGTTCGATGACTGGTCGCTTGCGCAGATGGCGCAGGCGATGGGCCAGAAGGGCGTCGCCGAAAAATTCTTCAAGCGTGCGCAGAACTGGCGCAACGTGTTCAATCCGAAAACGGGCTTCGCGCAGCCGCGGCTTGCGAACGGCAAGTTCGAGCAACCCTTCAGCCCCGCGAAAGCAGGCGTGGGCAGCGGCTTCACCGAAGGCAATGCGTGGCAATACTCGTGGTACGAGCCGCAGGACATCGGCGGCTTGATCCACGAACTCGGCGGCGACGCGGGACTGGTGAAAAAACTCGACGAAGTGTTCGACGCGAAAATCGATCCCAAGGCATTCGCGGGACTCGAGGACGTCACCGGCCTGATCGGCTGGTACGCGCACGGCAACGAGCCCAGCCACCACATCGCGTATCTCTATGACTACGCGGGCGCGCCGTGGAAGACGCAGGAGCGCCTGGCCGAAATCATGCGCACGCAGTACGCGCCGACGCCGACCGGACTCGCGGGCAACGACGACCTGGGCCAGATGTCGGCGTGGTACATCTTCACCGCGCTGGGTTTCTATCCGGTCGCGCCGGCCAGCAACCAGTACGTGATCGGCCGTCCGTTCGTGCGCCGTGCGGTTTTGCATTTGCCCAACGGCAAGACCTTCACCGTCAGCACCCATGGCATGGGCAAGGATCACCCCTACGTCGGTTCGGTCGAACTCAACGGCAAGCCGCTGACGCGTGATTACCTGAGCTACGCGGAGATCGCCAACGGCGGCACGCTGCATTTCACGATGCAGGCACAGCCGAACAAGGCGTGGGCGACGCAAGCGAAGGACCAACCGTATTCGATGACGGCGTATCCGGCTAGCCGCTGATCGGTGGCGCGCGAATACTGCAGCATCTTCAGCCGGGCGCTGAACGTGACAAATGCAGCCCGTGCGTGATCGGCAGCCAGTAAAAAAGGATCAGCGCCGCGAACAAAGCGAGGCCGAGGACCGGCACGACTGCGCCGATGGCGGTGCCGACGAGGTACGCCGTCGGCCCGAGCATGAACCGGCGGGCAATGGCCTTTGCATCGGCCGGCGCGATGGAATCGCCCAGCAGCCGATGTCGGTAGCGCGCCCACTCCCACACCGCGTTGAAGAAAATCCCACCGATGACCAGCGTCGATCCGTACAGGATCACCGCGGTGCGCAAACCGATGTGTTCACGCAGCGACGAGGACAACACCGCAGTGACGAACGGCAGGAATGCGACGTTCATCAGCAGCAGCGTGTTGAAGAACATCAGCATGCGATCCACGCGCCGGATGTGCTGGAACATTTCGTGGTGGTTGGCCCAGATCAGGCCAATCAGCAGGAAGCTGATGAGATAGGCGAGATAGCTGGGCCACAGCGCCAGCAGGTCGGCGGCGAGGTGCGCGCTGGCCTGCGGTGGCCGGATGTCGAGGACGAGCAGTGTGATGGCGATGGCGAACACGCCGTCGCTGAAGGCCTCGATGCGCTGGGTGTTCATGGCCTAGGCGCCACCGCTTTCGCGGGAAGGATGGCCGTTCTGGTCTTCATTGCGCGAAGTGGATGCATGCGTGACCACACGCTTCGCAATGCGGCGATCACGGATGATCCTCAATCGATCCCGAGCTTCTTCAACTTGTACCGCAGCGCGCGGAAAGTGATGCCCAGTTTCCTCGCGGCCGCGGTCTTGTTGTAGCGCGTTTCCTTCAGCACCTTGATGATGGTCTCGCGTTCGATGCTGGAGATGTAGTCGTCGAGTCCGACGCCACCTCCGCTTTGTGCGCCGGCGCCGGATTCATCATCGCGATCCTCTTCCTCGTCGAAGTCATCATCCACGTCGTGGCCCGAGGCGGAGTCCAGCATCAGGTCGGGCGGTTCGATCAGGCCGTTTTCGCACAGTGCGATCGCGCGTTCCAGCACGTTCTCGAGTTCGCGCACGTTGCCGGGAAAATCGTAATCGGTGAGCGCCTTCAGCGCCGCGGGTTGCAAGGTGGGCGCGGGCGTGCCGGCCTGCTCGGCCATGCGCTTCAAGATGTGTTTCGCCAGCACCGCGATGTCGCCGCCGCGTTCGCGCAGCGGCGGCACGCGCAATTCGATCACGTTGATGCGGTAGTAGAGATCCTGCCGGAACTGGCCGTTCTGGGTCAGGCGCCCAAGATCCTTGTGGGTGGCGGAAAGGATGCGCACGTCCACCGGCACTTCGCCGCGGCCGCCGATCGGACGCACGGCTTTTTCCTGGATTACGCGCAGCAATTTCACCTGCATGTGCAGCGGCAGTTCCGCGACTTCGTCGAGGAACAGCGTGCCGCCATGGGCGGTCTGGAACAGGCCTTCCTTGTCGGCGTGCGCGCCAGTGAACGAACCCTTCTTGTGGCCGAAGAATTCGCTTTCCATCAATTCGGAAGGAATCGCGCCGCAGTTCACCGGCACGAATGGTCCGACCGCACGCGGTCCGAGTTCGTGGATCGAGCGCGCCACCAGTTCCTTGCCGACGCCGGATTCGCCCGAGATGTAGATCGGCGCCTGGCTGCGCGCGAGCTTGGCGATGCGTGCGCGCACCTCTTTCATGATCTGCGAATCACCGACTAGGCGGCTGGCCGTGACCTGCTCGCCGCCAGCCTGTTCGGGTGCCTGTCCGGCGCGCAGCGCGCTCTGCACCAGCCGCCGCAGCATATGGATGTCGACCGGTTTGCTGACGAAATCGAACGCGCCCGCCTTCAATGCATCGACTGCCGCTTCGACGTTGCCGTAAGCGGTGATCATCGCGATCGGCGTTTCCGGATGATTGCGCGCGATCAGTTCGATCAATTCCTGCCCGGTGCCGTCGGGCAGGCGCATGTCGGTGAAGCACAGGTCGTAATGCGCTTCCGCCAGCATGCGTTTCGCGTCGCCGACGTTCGCGGCGGTATCGACATCGAGATCCATGCGGCCCAGCGTGATGGTGAGCAGCTCGCGGATGTCGCGTTCGTCGTCGACGACCAGTACCGTTTGTTTGGCCATGCTTCCCCGCCTTGCGTCGTGTCCCCTCTCGCTTGAGGTTAGCGCGACGGCCGCCGCGTTGCCATGCCGCGATCGCGCCGCGTCACGCTTCCGAACCCACCGGCATGCGCACGGGCGCGGTCAGGGTGATCCGGAAGCAGCTGCCGCCGCCGGCCACCGGCACGTATTCGAGGTTGGCCTGGTTGGCTTCGCACATCTGCTTGGCGAGATACAGGCCAAGCCCCGTCCCGTATTCGTGCGTGGTGAAGAACGGCTCGAAGATCTGCGCGGCGACCTTGGGCGGAATGCCGGGGCCGCGGTCGATCACTTCCAGCAGCGGCGGGCCGTTGTCGCTGGCCAGCCGCGCGACCACCATCACGCGCGCCGGCTCGTCCGGAAGCCGTCCGTAACGCAGCGCGTTCTGCACCAGGTTCCACACCACCTGCTGCAAATGCTGCGAATCGGCCAGCGCCTCGACAGGGCGCGGGTACAGCAGTGGACGCAGGCTGTCCTGGCCGACGTCGTTGGCTTCCTTGTATTCGTCGACGAAGCGCACCGCCCAGTGATTGAGGTCCAGCGACTCGGGGCGCGAACGCTCGCGCCGCGACAACTGCAGGATGTTCTCGATGATCTCGTTCACGCGCCCGCAATGGTTGTTGATGATCTCGACCATGCGCTGGTCGGCCTCGCTGATGAGCTCGGATTCGGCCAGCAACTGCGCCGAGTAGCGGATCGCCGCCAGCGGATTGCGGATCTCGTGCGCGATCGACGCCGACAACCGGCCCAGCGTGGTCAAGGTGAGCTGCTCGGCGCGCTGCGACACCAACGAGGTGTCGTCCAGGAAAATCAGCACGAACGAATCGTCGTGCGCCGACAGGCGCGTGAAGCGCGGAATGATCTCCGGCGCGCTTTCGGTCAGCGCGACCGCGGTGGGATCGTGCTCGTGGGTGGTGCGCCAGTGGTAGAGGCGGCGTGAAAGTTCCGGCGCCACGCTGCCGAGGTCGCGCTGCTCGACGCCCGGGTTGCCCATCAGCATCCACGCCGATTCGTTGATCTGGTGGATGTGGTTGGCGTCATCCACCAGCAATACGCCGGTGCGCATGCGCCGGATGATCAGGTCGTTGACCTGGGCGAGGTTGGCGAGATCGCTGCCGCGCTGTTCGGCCAGCGCCTCGCTGGCGCGCATCTGGCTGCCCAGCGCGAAGCACAGTGCGGCGATGGCGAAGTAGAACACGCCGAACAGGCCGGCTTCCAGGAGCGCGAGGCCGACGTCGGTTCCGCCCGTCACCAGCAACGCCTGCGCGATCATCGCCAGTGTCGCCAGCGCCGCGAACAGGCCGCCGAGGCGTGGCGACAGCAGCAGCGCGGCAGCGCCGACGTTGATCACCAGCATCAATGCGATGCCGGTGTGCGCGGCGGGAATGGTGACGGCGGCAAGAAACGCAGCCAGCACGTCCACGCACAGGAACGCGCTGGCACTGATCAGCAGTGCACGCGCGCCGCGCAGATCACGCGCCAGCACCAGCAGGGCGAACAACAGGTAAACCAGCGCGGTGCTGCGCGCGAGCAGCGGCCCGCGCAGCGGCATCCACGTGAAGGCGAGGCTGCTCAGTGACAGGACGCTGTAGACCAGCGCCTGGAACACCCGGTAAACGTCGAGCACGCGCAGCTCGCGCCGGACGTGATCCGTGCTGCGCCTGACGAGGGCATTCTGGTTTGTGAGGGACGGGCTTGCCACGCGCGGCATTATGCACTGCGCATGCACAAGTCTGGCGACGCGTGACCGGCTTGCCGATTTCCCTCGCGACGCGCTCGCATTGCGCGTCGATGTATGCGCCCGTAAACTAGGCGGTTCGCCTGTGCCGGAATAGCTCAGCTGGTAGAGCAACGCATTCGTAATGCGTGGGTCGGGGGTTCGATTCCCTCTTCCGGCAGGTTGTTTCAACTTTCCCGCGGGTTCGGGGGCGCACGGCGCATCCGCGGCCGGAACCTCAGTACCCCGCCAGCCCGCGCTCGCGTCCCCACACCACGGCCGCGCTGCGGCGGTTCACGCCGATCTTCGCGTACAGGGTCGCGACGTGGTTGCGCACGGTGTTGCGCGAAAGTTTCAGCAGTGCGGCGATTTCCGCATCACCGTGTCCCTTGCAGATCAGGCCGAGCACCTCGCGTTCGCGCGGCGTCAGCGCGCCCAGCTCGCCCTTTGCGCCATTGACGCCGTCGGGGTGGCGGATCTGCGCCAGCTTTTCCATCACGGTGCGGCTGAACCAGCTCGTGTCCTTCATCACCGTCTCGATTGCGGCGACCAGGTCCATTTCCGAGCGCTTGCGTTCGGTGATGTCCTGCACCACGAACAGCACGCACGCTTCGTTCTGGATCGTGACCGGTTCGGCCGAAAGCAAGCCGTCGACCACCGCGCCGCGGCGGGTGCGGATCGCGATGTCGAGGTTGCGGATGTCCTGGTGCGCTTCCAGCGCGGAACGAAGCTGGCGGTAGGCCGTGGCGTCCTTCCACAGATCGAGTTCCGCGCTGGCCTTGCCCAGCACGTCGTCGCGCTGATGCCCGGTCACCGCCGCGAACGCGTCGTTGATCTCCAGGATGCGCAGCGCCGGCAGCCCGCAGACCATCATCGGCACCGGCGCCAGCCGGAAGGCCTTGGCGAACCTTTCCTCGCTCTGCCGCAATGAAAGTTCCGCCTTCTTGCGCGCCTCCAGATCGTTGAAGGTGAACAGCATGCAAGGCTCGTCGCAGACCTCGATCGACTGCCCCGCGACGATCACGAATTTCGTGTCACCGCCGTTCACGGGCAGCGAAGCTTCCTGTTGCGGGATGCTGCGGTGCTCCTCGAACGCACGCATTGCCTCGTCGCGGTACTCGGCGTCCTGCAGCACGTCGAGAGCGGCGAACGCGCAACCGATCACGTCGTCGCGCGCGTAACCGGTCATGTCCAGGAATCCCTGGTTGACCTTGACGTAGCGCCGGTCGGCAAGGCGGCAGATCAGGGCGGGGGCCGGATTGGCCGCGAAGGTCCGCTCGAAAAGTTCTTCCGCGCTTACCCGCTGCGTGATGTCGCGGATCACCAGCGCGAGGGATTCGACCTGCCGATCCGCATTGATCAGCTTGAGGCTGCGAACTTCGTGTACGCGGCAGGAATCGCCGTCGCGATGCGCGACCTGCACGGTCAGCCCGGCAAAACGCTCGCCCGCGATCACCCGCGCGAGCGGATACTGCTTTGCGGTGAGCGTGCGGTGGTTGAGGTATTTCAGGACGAACCGCTTGCGGTACCCTGCGGCGGTCGTGCCGAGTTCCTCCAGCTGGGCGCAGCCGTGCATCGTCAGCGCCGCCTCGTTGGCCCACACGATCGCGCCGGCCGGGTCGATCAGCAGCACGCCCTCGGAAAGTCCCGCGATGATTTGCTGAAGCTGTCCGCGATCGACGCCGCGACGCGTGGGTTTTCTGGGGGCCATCGGGTGCGCGATTGCTGCCGGGACCGTGCATTGTCACGCCGGATCGGGCCCCGATGCACGCGTCTTTTTGACTGGTAGAAAACTACCAGCCGAAATGGTAGCGGCGCGTCTGTCGCGCGGCCATTTCCCGGCGATAACCTCATCACGTCCGCGCCCCGCGGGTCCCGGAATCGAGACGCATGCCGTCCGGCCGAAGCCTGCCTCGACCCGGGCGTGCAGAGGTGATGCCGCGCCGCCACCGGGTTTGGAGTTTCCTTCAAGGAGGAGAAACACCATGAAGCTCGACGAATGCTTTCCCGCCATTCCTCGTCACCGCTTCGCAGCAAAGGAGCCAGTCGTGGGTTCGCCTTCGTTCGGTCCTTCCGGCCAGGACGTACACCTGACCCAAGACAGGATCAGGGACGAATGGAGCCGGCTCGGTGAAAGACTTCGGCGCCGCTGGCGCAAGCTGACCCGCGAAGATGTGGAATGCCCGGGCGGCAACGCCGCCTACCTTGCCGGTTTGCTGCAGCAACGCTACGGCGTCGATCGCCGCGAGGCGTTGTTGCAGGTCTTTGAGTTCGAGAGCGAACTTTGAGGAGCACCGGGATGTCCGCCCTTGTCTGATCCAGGCTCCGACAGCGGTGCCGAATCCGCGCTGCGCGCGAACGACGGCTGGATCGCCGCGCAGAACGAAGCCCTGCAAGCCGCCCTCGCCGATGCGCCGCTCGCGGCATCGCTGGGTCCATTGATCCGCGGCGCATGCGCGCACGACCCGGATCTTCGGTGCGCCATTTACCTGTTCGATGCAGCGGGCACCGCGCTGCATCACGTCGCCGGCCTGGATGAAGACCGTGCGCACCCGGCGAACGGTTCCGACGTCGATGCGGATTCTCTGGCGCGCGCAATGACCCTTCCCACCGCGCAACCAGTCATTATTCCCGACGTGGCGATCGAGCCGCGCTGGACGCCATGGCTTTCCGTGGCGCGGGCGCTCGACATCCGCGCCTGCTGGTCATTCCCGATTCGAACTGCCGGAGGCGAGTTCCTCGGTGTGTTCGCGATGTACTGCCGGCAGGCGCGCAGCGCGACGGCGCGCGATCACGAAATGGCCGCAAGCCTGACGCATACCGCCGCCCTCATCATCACGCACCATCGGGAACGCGAGGCACGCGAACGCGCCGCGGCGACGCTGCGCGAAAACCATGCACTGCTCGAGCAGGCGAACCGCGCGAAAGACGAGTTCCTGGCGATGCTGGGCCATGAGCTGCGCAATCCGCTGCAGCCGATCGTGAGCATCCTGGAATTGATGCGGCTTCGTCACCCCGACGCACTGGCCGGGGAGCGCGCGCTCATCGAGGCGCAGATCAAACACCTCCAGGGCATGGTCGACGACCTGCTCGACGTGGCGCGCATCGTGCACGGCAAGCTGGATCTTCAAAAGACGCCGCAGGATCTGGGTGACACGATCCTGCGCGCGATCGAAGCGATACGCCCCATGCTCGAAGAGAGCCGGCAGCAGATCGAGATGTCCGTCGCGGCCTCGCTGGTGGTCAATGGCGACCGGCGGCGGCTGATGCAGGTGTTCGCCAATCTGCTGGGCAACGCCGCCAAGTATTCGCCGCCCCGTTCGACGATCGTCGTGGGCGCCGCCGTCGAAAACGGCCAGGCCACGGTTCGCGTGCGCGATTCGGGCATCGGCATCGATCCGGCGCTGCGGCCACACATCTTCGACATGTTCACGCAGGACCCGCGATCCATCGAACGCTCGCGCAACGGGCTGGGGCTCGGGCTCTCGATCGTGCACAACCTGGTGAAGTTGCATGGTGGCAGCGTCGAAGCTCGCAGCGAGGGCCGCGGCCGCGGCAGCGAATTCATCGTGCGGCTGCCGCTTGCAGGACCGCGGGGCGCCGCGCCTCCGCGGCCGCAAATCGAGCCGGGCGAAGTCGTCCGCGATCGAAACCGAACGCGGATCCTGATCGTCGACGACTACGCTCCCGCGGCGGACAGCCTTGCGGAACTGCTGCAGGCGCAGGGCTTCGAAACACGCGTTGCGCGTGATGGTACGGACGCGCTGGACGCCGCTGTCGGCTTCAAGCCGGCACTGGCACTGATCGACATCGGCCTGCCACAAATGGACGGTTACGAACTCGCGCGCCGGCTGCGCGCCACCAAGGGTCTCGAAAACCTCAGGCTCGTCGCGCTCACCGGTTTCGGCCAGGCGAGCGACCTGGCCCGTGCGGCAGAAGCCGGCTTCGATGCACACCTGCTCAAGCCGGTGAGCCTGGAGCGCCTCGACGAAGCCACCCGGCTGGCGAGGGCTGCGGAGAAGCCGGCTAACCCGTAGCGGCTTCGCGCAAGCGCTCGCTCGAAGGCACGAAGTAGTACGCGCCGGTGAGCGGGCGCGTGTAGCGCGTCAGCGCATCGCGCACGCCGTTCGTCATGCCGGCCATGCTTTCCAGCATCGCGGCGAGCGGTCGTTGCTCCGCGCAGAATCCGACGAACATGGTGCCGTGGCGGGTCGTGGTACCGAACGGCATGTTGCGCCTGAAGATGTGGCCGAAGGTGTCCTGGTCGGTGCGCGCCACATGCGAAGTCTCGGGCTTGTGGTCGAGTTCGATGCTGTCGGGCTTGCTGCGTCCCATCACCTGTTCCTGGTCGTGCACCGAAAGCGATTCCCACTGCGCCGAGTCGTGAATCCACTTCTGCAGCAGCAGTACCGTGCCGCCGGCGCCCGGTTTGCCTTCCGGAATGCCGACCACCTCCGGCGCCTCGACCAGCGATGGATTTTCGCTGCCGTCGATGAAGCCGGTCAGGTCGCGGTCGTGACGATACGGCCAGCTCGTGGTCTCTTCCGCGACGGACGCGAGACCCTTGAAATCGGAAATCACCTGATGCGCGGTGTCGAACAGCACGTCATACGCGCTGCCGGACAGCCAGATCACCGCATCGTGCTGCGTTGCCGGCATCGTGAAGCCTTCCGCACCGGCGATGGCCTGGTTGAATCCGTGCAGTCCGGTGGGCGCATCGTCCGGTGCCACCTGGCTCCACAGTTCGGGCCGGAAACCCGACACCAGGTTGACGCCGCCGATCGTCGTCCTCGGCTCGCGCAGCGAAGCGATGGCCGTCACCAGTTCCGCGGCCGTTCGACCGTTCGCGATGTCCCATTCCAGATACACGTGCGATGACGTGCCCAGACTGAAGATGCCGCTTTGACTGGTCTTCATGTGTTTCCCTTCAGCGAGCGGTCTTCCGCAACGCCGATCCCTTGTGCGCCGCGACGTGGTCGGTCTTGTCGCTCTTGATCTCGTATTGCGGATCGTCTTTGCTGGCGTGATGGGTGTGGCCTTTGTAGTCGAAGTCACGCGTGTGCACCTTGATGATCGTGCCGCTGACGTGCCCCGCCTCGGAATTCCAGGTGACATGGTCGCCGACTTTGAAGTGCTCTGTCATCGCGATGGTCCTTTTCGATCCTCAACCATACCGCGAAACGGCTTCGGATGAAGCAATCGTGGCCGCGCCCGCTTGTGAGCGTTCCGTGCGCGCGCTAACGTTGGTGCTTCGACGATTGCCGGGGAGCGACGATGAACCTCCGTCTTGCCTTCTGCGCGCTCGCGCTGACCGCCGCATCGGGGACTGCCATGGCCGCGCAACATCCTTTCAACGCACACGACCTGGCGATGATGGATCGCGTGTCCGACCCGCACCTGTCGCCGAACGGCAACGAAGTCGCCTTCACGGTGCGCAGCACCGATTGGGACGCCAACAAGGGCGTCAACAGCGTGTGGCTGCTCGATCTTTCGAGGAAGGGCACCGAGCCGCGGCGCGTCACCGACCTGAAATTGAACGCCAACAGTCCCGCGTTCTCTCCGGATGGCAAGACGCTTTATTTTCTTGCCACCGAGAAGGATTCCACGCAGTTGTGGTCCGCGCCGGTCGCGGGTGGCGAACCCGTGCAGGTCATGCACCTGCCACTGGACGTCGACAACTTCAAGCTGTCGCCGGACGGAAGATCGCTGCTGTTCTCGTCGCAGATGTTCGAGGATTGCCCGACGCTCGAATGCACGCGCGAAAAACTGGACGCGCAGAAGAAGGTCAAGGCGACCGGGCGCCTGTACCACCGCCTGTTCGTGCGGCATTGGGATGAATGGTCCGACCATCGCCGCGGGCAATTGTTCGTGATGCCGCTGGATGCCTCGGCCAAGCCGGTGCTGGTGACCCGCGGCATCGATGGCGACGTGCCCTCGAAGCCCGACGGCGGCAACACGGATTACGCGTGGTCGCCGGACGGCAAGACGGTGTACTTCGACGTGCGCATCGCGGGCAAGACCGAACCGTGGTCCACCAACTTCGATGTGTACTCGGTACCGGCCGACGGTTCCGCCGCGCCGAAGAACCTCACCGCCGCGAACACGGCCTGGGACGCATTCCCGCTGCCTTCGCACGACGGCAAGACGCTTTATTACCTGGCGATGAAAGTGCCCGGTTTCGAAGCCGACCGCTTCGGCATCATGGCGCTCAATCTCGCGACCGGTGCGACGCGCGAAATCGATCCGCACTGGGATCGTTCGGCCGGAGCGTTGACGCTGTCCGCCGACGGCGAGACGCTGTACACGACGGTCGCGGATGACGGCAACGTCGCGCTGTACGCGATCGACGTCGCCAGCGGCAAGCCGACGAAGGTGTTGGGCGACGGCAGCGTGCTGGGCTTCGACATCGTCGGCGACAAGGTGGTTGCCGCGCGCCAGGATTTCACGCATCCGACCGACCTGTACACGCTGACCGCGCAAGGGAAAGTACTCACGCAGGTCACGCATTTCAATGCGTCGCGACTCGCCAACATCGAGTTTTCCAAGGCGACGTGGTTCACCTTCAAGGGCTGGAACGGCGACACCGTGCACGGCTACGTGATGCCGCCGGTCGGCGCGAAGCCGGGCCAGAAATATCCCGTGGCGTTCCTGATCCACGGCGGCCCGCAAGGCGCGTGGCCGGATGAATTCCATTACCGCTGGAATCCGCAAACCTACGCGGGCGCCGGTTTCGCAGTCGTCGCGATCAATTTCCATGGCTCGGTCGGTTACGGCCAGGCCTTCACCGACGCGATCAGCCAGCACTGGGGCGACCGTCCACTCGAAGACCTGCAGAAGGGTTGGGCCGCGGCGTTGCAGCAGTTCCCGTACCTCGATGGCAACGATGCGTGCGCGCTCGGTGCGAGCTACGGCGGCTACATGGTGTACTGGATCGCCGGCGTGTGGAACCAGCCGTGGAAGTGCCTGGTCGACCACGACGGCGTGTTCGACGCGCGCATGATGTATTACGCCACCGACGAACTGTGGTTCGAGGAACACGAAAACGGCGGCACGCCATTCGAACACCCGGAGAACTACGAGAAGTTCAACCCGATCGACCACGTCAAGAATTGGCGCGTGCCGATGCTGGTGATCCACGACAGCCGCGACTACCGCATTCCGGAGTCGCAGGGTCTCGGCGCATTCACCGCGCTGCAGCGGCGCGGCATCCCCAGCGAGTTCCTCAACTTCCCCGACGAGGATCATCTGGTCCTGAAGCCACAGAACAGCGTGATGTGGCACAAGACCGTGACCGATTGGCTCAAGCGCTGGACCGGCACCGGCGCGTCGGCGGCAGTGCAGTCAGGTGCGGCCGAGGCCAAGCCGCAAAAGAAGCACTGACCGGGAGAAGGGTCTCGCCCGGAAAAGACGATGCTGAGCCATGACGCACTGGGAGCACCCATCGAAGCCATATTGTGATCCGCGCGTTCTTCGTCCCAGCCACCTTTGAGCGGCTGGACCTTGCAGAAGCGGCCGTCACTGGTGCAGAACTACCCTTGGTGGCGGTTGTTGCTGCACCGCTTGTTGCGGCGCATGGACATGTTGCCGCTGATCGCTGGCGCACGCGTCGCAACCGCCGCAGCCATCGCGTGTATCAGCGTCGGCTGCGTGATCCTGTAGGGCAATTCCTGCGAACTGCGTTTCGTACCGTTTTCGTACAAAAGCAAAGGCCGCCTTGTGAGGCGGCCTAAGTCGTTGAAAATATGGTGGGCGGTACAGGGATCGAACCTGTGACACCTGCCGTGTGAAGGCAGTGCTCTACCGCTGAGCTAACCGCCCACGGGACCGGCAAGTCTACGGGCGATGGGTTTTCCGGTCAATCGGCGGCACGGGCGATTGCTACAATCCGCGTTCCAATCGAAGCCGGACCCCCGCCGTGGAACACATCCTGCACGCGCTCGCGAATTACCAGATCACGCCATGGAAAGTGGTGGGCTACCTCGGCATGGCCATGTTCACCAGCCGCTGGTTCGTGCAGATCTACGAGACGCGCAAGCACAAGCGCGTGGTGATGCCGCTCTCGTTCTGGGTGCTGTCCGTGTGCGGCAGCATCTTGCTGCTCGCGTATTTCGTGCTGGGCAAGAACGACTCGGTGGGCATCCTCTCCAACCTGTTTCCCGTGGTGGTGTCGGTCTACAACCTGGTGATGCATTTGCGGCACCAGAAGAACACCACGACCGGTGACATGGCGGCGTAAGGGGTGTCCCGCGCTCCAGATGCGGCGAGGGTGCGGGTCGGCTAGGATCGGCGCGGGCCATCCGTGCCCAGGGGAAACAGCCACTTCGTTCCGGCCGAGACTCCGGCTGGGTCCATGACGCTCAGGAGTACACATGAACGCACAACTTGCCGAACGTGAATCCTCGCCGGTTTCGTTGGGGGACTGGGTCATCACCCTCATCGTGCTCTGCATCCCGATCGTGAACATCGTGATGCTGTTTGTCTGGGGTTTCTCGAGTGGAACCCAGCCGAGCAAGCGAAACTACTGCCGGGCCGCCTTGATTTTCGCGGCCGTGATGTTCGTCTTGTACTTCCTCGTAGCGATCACGTTCGGCGCGGCGTTCCTGCACGCCGCACGTTCCGGCGCAGCACTCTGAAGGTTGGGTGCGTCCGCGGCGACACGCGGACGCACCGTCAATCCGGATCGTAATCGAGGTTGGCGGACAGCCAGCGCTCGGTTTGGGCGAGCGTCCAACCCTTGCGTTCCGCGTAGTCCTCGACCTGGTCCTTCGTCAGTTTGCCGACCACGAAGTACTGGCTGTCGGGATGGCTGAAATACCAGCCCGATACCGCGGCGGCGGGATACATCGAGAAGCCTTCGGTCAATTCGATGTTCGCGTTGTTCGTTGCATCCAGCAGCTTGAACAGCGTGGTCTTCTCGGTATGGTCGGGGCAGGCGGGATAGCCCGGCGCGGGGCGGATGCCACGATACTTCTCCGCGATCAATGCGTCGTTGTCGAGGCTCTCGCCGGACGCATAGCCCCAGTATTTCGTGCGCACCTCGCGATGCATCCATTCGGCCAGCGCTTCGGCCATGCGGTCGGCCAGCGCTTTCAGGATGATCGCCGAGTAGTCGTCGTTGTCCTTGTGGAAGCGTTCGAGGTGTTCCTCGATGCCGAGGCCCGCCGTGACCGCGAAGCCGCCGATCCAGTCCTGCACGCCCGTTTCCTTGGGCGCGACGAAATCGGCGAGGCAAAGGTTCGGACGTTCGGCCGGCTTGTCGGCTTGCTGACGGAGATGGTGCAGCATCACCTTTTCGCCGCGGTTGTCCAGCTCCAGATCGTCGCCCACACGCGACACCGGCCAGAACCCGATCACCGCCTTCGCCCGCAGCCACTTCTCGTCGATGATCTTCTTCAGGATCTTCTGTGCGTCGTTGAACAGTTCCGAGGCCTGGGGACCGACCACGGGGTCGCTCAGGATGGCGGGGTAATGCCCATGCAGTTCCCACGCCTGGAAAAACGGCGTCCAGTCGATGATCGGCAACAATTCGGTGAGCGGGATGTCGTCGAATACCGTGATACTTGGTTTGTTCGGCACGGGCGGCGTGTAGGCTTTCCAGTCGAACTTCGAGCCGTTGGCGCGGGCGTCCTTCAATGACACCAGACGCTTCGCCGGGCCTCGGTTCCTGTGCCGCTCGCGCACCTCCGCGTACTCGGCGCGCACTTTCGCGAGAAAGCCATCCACCAGTTCCTTGCTGACCAGCGATTGCGCCACGCCCACCGCGCGCGAGGCATCCTTCACCCACACGCAGGCGGTTTCATAGCTGGGCTCGATCTTGATCGCAGTGTGCGCGCGCGACGTGGTCGCGCCGCCGATCAGCAGCGGAATCCTGAAGTTCTGCCGCTTCATTTCCTTGGCGACGTGCGCCATCTCTTCCAGCGACGGTGTGATCAGCCCCGACACACCGATCATGTCGGCGTTTTCCGCAATCGCGGTGTCGAGGATCTTCTGCGCCGGCACCATCACGCCAAGATCGATCACGTCGAAGTTGTTGCAGGCCAGCACCACACCGACGATGTTCTTGCCGATGTCGTGCACGTCGCCCTTGACGGTCGCCATCACGATCTTGCCGTTGGATTTCTGGGTATCGCCACTCAGCTTCTTTTCCTCTTCCATGTAGGGCAGCAGGTGCGCGACGGCCTTCTTCATCACCCGCGCGGACTTCACGACCTGGGGCAGGAACATCTTGCCGGCGCCGAACAGGTCGCCGACCACGTTCATGCCGTCCATCAGCGGCCCCTCGATCACGTCCAGCGTGCGCGTGACGGTCTTGCGCACTTCTTCGGTGTCCTCCACCACGAACTGGTCGATGCCGTGCACCAGCGCGTGTTCCAGCCGTTTCGCGACCGGCAGTTCGCGCCATGCGAGTTTGCTGCCGTCGTCCTTGTCCTGCGCGCCGCCCTTGTGGCGCTCCGCGATTTCCATCAGGCGTTCGGTCGCGTCCGGCCGCCGGTTCAGCACCACGTCCTCGACGCGTTCGCGCAGTTCCGGATCGAGGTCGTCGTAGATCGGCATCGCGCCGGCATTGACGATGCCCATGTCCATGCCGGCCTTGATCGCGTGGTACAGGAACACCGAATGGATCGCCTCGCGCACCGCGTTGTTGCCGCGGAACGAAAACGATACGTTGGACACGCCGCCCGAGACGTGCGAATGCGGGAAGCGCTTCCTCAGTTCCGTCGCGGCTTCGATGAAGTTGACCGCATTGTTGGCGTGCTCCTCGATGCCGGTGCCGATCGGGAAGATATTGGAGTCGAAGATGATGTCTTCGGGCGGAAAGCCGATCTTCTCCGTCAGCAGCCTGTACGAGCGCTGGCAGATTTCGAGGCGGCGCTCGACCGTGTCGGCCTGGCCTTTTTCGTCGAACGCCATCACCACGGTGGCGGCGCCGTAGCGCAGGACCTTGCGCGCCTCGTCGAGGAACTTTTCCTCGCCTTCCTTCAGCGAAATGGAGTTGACCACGCCCTTGCCCTGCAGGCATTTCAGGCCCGCCTCGATCACGCTCCACTTGGACGAATCCACCATCACCGGGATGCGCGCGATGTCGGGTTCGGCGGCGATCAGGCGCAGGAACTTCACCATCGCCGCTTCGGAGTCGAGCAAGCCCTCGTCCATGTTGACGTCGAGGATCTGCGCGCCGCTCTCGACCTGCTGGCGCGCGACTTCCACCGCCTCGTCGTAGCGGTCTTCCTTGATCAGCTTCTTGAACTTCGCCGAGCCGGTGACGTTGGTGCGTTCGCCGATATTGACGAACAGCGTCTCCGGCGTGATGACCAGCGGTTCGAGGCCGGAGAGGCGGGTGTAGCGGGGAGATTTATTCATGACCGTCCATTGCGTTGCTTTTGCTCGTCATCCCGGCGCAGGCCGGGATCCATCTTGATCTTCGCGTTCAACACGACAAAGCAAATGGATCCCGGCTTGCGCCGGGATGACGGCCGAAATCATGCGGCGATTGATTCATGGGCCGGCAACGCACGTGGGGCGACGCCGCGCACAGCCTCGGCGATCGCCGCGATGTGCTCGGGCGTGGTGCCGCAGCAGCCGCCGACGATATTGAGCAGGCCGTCGCGCGCGAATTCGCCCAGCGTCTTCGCCATTTCCTCGGGTGTTTCGTCGTAGCCGCCCAGCGCATTCGGCAGGCCGGCGTTGGGATGCGCACTGACGGCGCAATCGGCCACGCGCGCGAGCGCTTCGATGTGTTCGCGCAAATCCCTGGCGCCCAGCGCGCAGTTCAGCCCGACCGAAAGCGGCCGCGCGTGCGCGACCGAATACCAGAAGGCTTCGGCGGTCTGGCCGGAAAGCGTGCGGCCGGAACGGTCGGTGATGGTCCCCGAAATCATCACGGGCAGCCGGCCACCGAGTTCGTCGAACACGCGCGCGATGCCGGACAGTGCGGCCTTCGCGTTCAGCGTATCGAAGATTGTTTCCACCATCACCACGTCGGCACCGCCTTCGATGAGGCCGCGCGTGGCATCCGCATAGGCGTTTTCCAGCTCGTCGAAATCGACGTTGCGGAAGCCGGGATTGTTGACGTCGGGCGACAGCGAGGCGGTGCGGCTGGTCGGACCCAGCACGCCGATCGCGAAGCGCGGGCGGTCGGGCGTCTTGCGCTCGGCCTCGTCGCACGCCGCGCGCGCCAGTTTCGCGCCCTCGCGGTTCAGCTCGTGCACCAGGTGTTGCAGTGCGTAGTCGGCTTGGCTGATCGAGGTGGAATTGAAGGTATTGGTTTCGACGAAATCCGCGCCCGCGTCGAGATAGGCGGCGTGGATGTCGCGGATCAGTTGCGGCTGGGTCAGCGACAACAGGTCGTTGTCGCCCTTGAGGTCGCGCTGGCAGCCATCGGCGTCGGCGTGCTCGCCGGCGTGAGAGTGATCGTGCCGTGCATCGCAGCCATGGCCGAAACGTTCACCGCGATAGCCGGCTTCGTCGAGTTCGTGGCGCTGCAGCATCGTGCCCATCGCACCGTCGAGGATCAGGATGCGCTGCGCCAGCGCGGCGTGCAGTTTTTCAACACGGGCGGGATCGAGATAGGGCAGGTTCTGGTTCATGGAACTTCTCCAAAAAAGCCATTCATCGCAAATAAACGCAAATGAAAAGCGGACTTTTCAGTTGGACGACAGAGGTTTGTCTGGATCTGTTTTATTTGCGTTCGTTGCGTTCATTTGCGGGCTGTTGTTTGCCCCTGCTTCCTGGCCAGCAGACTCAACACTTCGAAATGCGGCGAGCGGGCTTCGCGCGAAATGCGTTCGCACTGCAGGACTTCAAGCCCGGCCTTGCGCGCGAAACCGGTCAGGTCTTCGCGTTTGAAGCCGAGGTTCTTGTGATCGAACGGCGCCACCGCCGCGCGATGCGCGTGCTTCGCCAAGGTCGCCGCCAGCAGCCGCCCACCCGGCTTCAATACGCGCGCCGCTTCGGCGATGGCCTGCTGCGGATGCTCGCTGTAGGTGAGGGCGTGCATCATCAGCACCAGATCGAACTTGCGGTTGGCGAGATCGAGTCCATGCATGTCGCCCTCGATCATTTCGACGTTGCGGAAAGCCTTGAGGCGCTTGCGCGCGGCGGCGACCACGTTGGGACTGGAATCCACGCACACGATCGAGTGCGCGTGCGGCGCGAGCAGTTCGGCCAGCACGCCGTCGCCCGAGGCGATGTCGAGCACGTCGCCGGTTTCCAGCAATTGCAGCAGCGTGCGCGCCAGCGTTTCCCACGTGCGTCCCGGCGAATAGTGGCGTTCCATGTCACCGGCCACGCTGTCTGCCCAGCCACGGTCGCGCGCGCGCGACGCCAGCACCAAGGGCAGGCGTTGCGCGTCGGCATCCAGCATGGAGTCGTCGACGCCATCTTCCAGCGCACGCAGAAGATCGGCCGCGCCGTCAAAACCGCTTTCGTTGAAACGGTAGTACGCCGACACGCCGGCGCGCCGATCGCGGACCAGCCCGGTTTCCTTGAGCTTGGCGAGATGCGTGGAGACGCGCGGCTGCGCCAGCCGCAGCACCGAAGACAGTTCCGCGACGGTCAATTCCTCGCGTCGCAGCAGCGCCAGCAGCCGTACCCGCGTCGGGTCGGACAGCACGCGCAGCAACGCGGTGGCGGAAACCAGATCCAGCATTCCATCTTTATATCAGGATAGAGAGATAAATTAAAGCGACGCACCCGGCGGCGGTATGATGTCGAGTTGGATTGGCGCGCCAGCCATGGTCACGGCGCTCGACAGCACAGAGGTGTCGCGATGGATTTCAATTTTTCCGAAGAGCAGTTGCAGATCCAGTCGATCGCGCGTGATTTCGCGCAGAAACGCATTGCGCCGGTGGCGGCCGATTTCGACAAGTCCGGCGAGTTTCCGCTCGACAACATCCGCGAGATGGGCAAGCTCGGCCTGATGGGCATCGAGGTGCCGGCCGAATACGGCGGCGCCGGGATGGATTCGATCAGCTACGTGCTGGCGATGATCGAGATCGCTGCGGCCGATTGCGCGCACTCGACCATCATGAGCGTCAACAATACGCTTTACTGCAATGGCCTCCTGAAGTTCGGCAGCGAGGACCAGAAGCACAAGTACGTGACGCCGATCGCATCGGGCGAAGCCATCGGGGCATTCGCGCTCACCGAGCCGCAGTCGGGTTCCGATGCGACCGCGATGCGCTGCCGCGCGGTGAAGCAGGCAGATGGTTCGTTCGTGATCAATGGCAAGAAGAGCTGGATCACGTCGGGTCCGGTCGCGAAATACATTCTGCTGTTCGCGATGACCGAACCCGAAAAGCACGCGCGCGGCGTCACCGCGTTCATGATCGACACCGCACGCGAAGGTTTCAGCCGCGGCAAGACCGAACCGAAACTCGGCATCCGCGCGTCGGCCACCTGCGAAATCGAATTCGTCGATTATCGCGCGCAGCCCGACGAAGTGATCGGCCAGGAAGGCCACGGCTTCAAGATCGCGATGGGCGTGCTGGACGCGGGCCGCATCGGCATCGCCTCGCAGGCGGTCGGCCTTGCGCGCGCGGCCTACGAGGCGACGCTGGAATACTCGCGGGACCGCAAGGCATTCGGGCAATCCATCGGCTCGTTCCAGATGACCCAAGCCAAGATCGCCGACATGAAGTCCAAGCTCGATGCCGCGCAACTGTTGACCTTGCGCGCGGCATGGATGAAGCAGGAGTCCGCGAAAACCGGCGCGCGGTTTTCGACCGAGGCCGCGGTCGCGAAGCTCACCGCGTCGGAAGCCGCGATGTGGATCACCCACCAAGCCGTGCAAATTCATGGCGGGATGGGTTATTCCAAGGAAATGCCGCTGGAGCGCTACTTCCGCGACGCCAAGATCACCGAGATTTACGAAGGTACGTCCGAGATCCAGCGGATGGTGATTGCGCGCAACGAGACGGGTCTTCGTTGACCCGATGCTCTTGGCGTCATCCCGGCGAAAGCCGGGGACCAGTGTCTCTGCTGCGGCTGCGACATCCGGTGAAGGCACTGGAGTCCCGCTTGCGCGGGAATGACGGGCGCTATTTGCGGCTGCGGTGCGGCTCCGCATTCACCGCAATGAACTCGGGTTCCTCGCCATCGAGCCGCAGCGCGGTCAACTTGCCGCCCCACACGCATCCGGTGTCGATGGCATAGATGCCGAGCCCGGCAAAGCGTCCGAGCGCGGACCAGTGCCCGCACACGATGCGGGTGTCGCGCGATTTCAGGCCGGGCACTTCGTACCACGGATACAGGCCCGCGCGTTGCGAACCGGGTGCGCCCTTCGCATCGAAATCGATGCGGCCGTTCGCATCGCAATAACGCATGCGCGTGAAGATGTTGATGGCGGCACGCAGCCGATCCTGGCCGTGCAGCTTCGAGGACCAGCGCGCTGGACGATTGCCGAACATGCGTTGCAGCAGGCCGCGATGGGCGGGACCGCGCAGGGAGCGCTCGACTTCCTGGGCGATGTGCAGCGCCTGCTTCAGCGTCCACGATGGCGCCAGCCCCGCATGCACTAGGGTGAAGCCGAGGGACGCGTCGTGATGCAACATCGATTGCGAGCGCAGCCAGTCGACCAGCGGGGTCGAATCCTCGGCTTCCAGCACTCGGCGCAAGTCGGGATTGGTGCGTGCGCGTGCCTCCGGCTCGCGTACCGCGATCGCGAGCAGGCTCAAGTCATGGTTGCCGAGCGTGACGATGCTGTGTTCGCGCAAGCCGTGGATCAGCCGCAGGACTTCCAGTGATTCGCCGCCGCGGTTGACGAGGTCGCCGCAGAACCACAGGCGATCCGCGGCAGGATCGAAGCGCAGGCGTTCCAGCAACCGCTGCAGTTCCGGATAGCAACCTTGCACATCGCCGATCGCGTAGATGGCCATGTGCGGATTCCGGCGCGGTCAGTGGAGGGTTCGCGGCACCGACAGCACGAATTCGGGAATCGGTGCCTCGAAGTCGGTGCCGTCATCGGCATGGAACAGGTAGGTGCCGCGCATGGTGCCGACCTGGGTTTCCAGGATTGCGCCGGAGGTGTAGCTGTAACTTTCGCCCGGCTGCAGCCGCGGCTGTTCGCCCACCACGCCATCGCCGCGCACTTCCTCGACTTTGCCGTTGGCATCGGTGATGACCCAATGCCGCGTCTGCAACCGGGCCGGCATCATGCCGAGATTGCGCAGGGTGATTTCGTACGCGAATACGTAACGGTTGGTTTCCGGCTTGGACTGCTCGGCCACGTAGCGCGCGTCCACGTCGACCTCGATCACGTGCGGCTCGGGCTCGCGCGGCTTGCTCGGTTTGTCGGTGGTGGTGGGCCGGGGACTCATTGACTGGCATTGTCGGCGAGATTCGGTCCGTGCTGCAAGCTGTCGGAAGTCACATGGCGCGCCAGCGTCACGAAACCGGCGGCCGCGACGTCTTCTGCGCGCGCGCGCGGATCGATGCCCGTCGCGCGGATCGCATCGGCGTCGAGCAGTCCGCGCAATGCATTGGAGAGCGTCTTGCGCCGCTGGTTGAAGGCGGCGCGAACCACCTTGTCGATTTTCGCGGAGAGCGCAGGATCGGGGCATCGTGCTTGCGGCAATGGCGTCAGGCGCACGACGGATGATTCGACCTTGGGTGGCGGCCGGAATGCGCCCGGTGCGACCCGCAGCAACGGCTCGACCCCGCACACCAGTTGCAGCATCACCGACAGACGGCCATAGACCTTGCTTCCGGGCGCCGCGGCCATCCGGTCCACCACTTCCTTCTGCAGCATGAAGTGCATGTCGGTGATCGCGGCTGCATGCGCGAGGCAGTGGAACAGGATCGGGCTGGACACGTAATAGGGCAGGTTGCCCGCGAGGCGCAGCTTGCCGCCGTTCGCCAGCGCGGTCAGGTCCACCTTCAGCACGTCGGCGTGGATGATGTCGAGTTCGCCCACGCCTGCGGCGCGCGCGCGCAGCGGTTCGATCAGATCGGTATCCAGTTCGATCGCGGTCAGATGTCCGGCAGCCGTCAGCAGCGGCAGCGTGAGCGCGCCTTCGCCGGGGCCGATCTCGATGATGCGGTCGTCCGGTCGCGGCGCGATCGCGGCCACGATGCGTTCGATCACCCCGCGCTCGTGCAGGAAATGCTGGCCGTAGTGTTTCTTGGGGCGCGCGGACATCGCGGTTCAGCCGCGCGCGCGCCGCGCCGCGAGCTGCAAGGCCATCTCCGCCGCGGCGAACATGCTGGAAGGATCGGCGCGTCCGCTGCCCGCGAGGTCGAGCGCGGTGCCGTGGTCGACGGACGTGCGCACGAACGGCAGCCCCAGCGTGATGTTGACCGTGCGGTCGAACGCCTCCGATTTCAGCACCGGCAGCGCCTGGTCGTGGTACATCGCCAGCACCGCGTCGTAACGCGCGCGCATCGCCGGCACGAACGTGGTGTCGGCGGGCAGCGGTCCGATCAGCTGCATACCTTCGCCGCGCAATGTCTCCAGCGCGGGAATGATGGTGTCGATTTCCTCGCGGCCGAGATGGCCGGCTTCGCCCGCGTGCGGGTTGAGGCCCAGCACCGCGATGCGCGGTTCGGCGATGCCGAATTTCGCGATCAGTTCCGCATGCACGATGCGCAAGGTGCGCACCAGGGATTCGCGCGTGATCGCGGCGGACACCCTCGCCAACGGCAGGTGCGTGGTCGCGAGCGCAACGCGCAATTCGGGCGACGCCAGCATCATCACCACTTCGCAACCCGCGCGTTCGGCGAACAGTTCCGTGTGTCCGGTGAAGTGTTCGCCCGCATCGTTGATCACGGACTTCTGCACCGGCGCCGTCACCACGCCGTCGAACGTGCCGTCGATACAACCATCCGTGGCCTGCGCAAGCGTGTTCAGCACATGGAACGCATTGCGAGGATCGAGTTGGCCGGGGACTTCTTCGGCGCGCAGCGGCACTTCCAGCACGCGCAGGCTTCCCGCCGCGCGCAGGTTGCGCGGACGGCCGTCGTCGATTTCGAGTTTCAGCGCGATGCCGCAGCGTCGCGCGGCACGCTGCAGCAGCCCGGTGTCGCTGATGGCGACGAGGTCGGCGGCGAGCGGCGACGCCGCCAGCCGCGCGACCAGTTCCGGGCCGACCCCCGCGGGGTCACCACTGGTGATGGCGAGGCGCGGGAGTCGTGTGGACCGGCATGTGGCCGGCCCGCCGGTCATTGGACGGCGCTGCTCGAGTAGGGATTCGCGTCGGCCAATTCCGGAACGCGGATGCTGATGTAGGCCGAGGATTCGGTGTCGCGCAGGAACTGCTCGTAGGCCTGGCGGCCCTTGCGTTCGGCGATGGCCTGGCGTGCCTGCGCGCGTTCGATGTCCTTGGCCTTGTCGGCCTGGCGGGTGCCCAGCAGCTTGATGATGTGCCAGGAACCGTCCGGGCTCCTGAACGGCTGCGTGACCTGTCCGGGCTGCATGCCCGCGAGTACCTTGCCGACCTGCGAACCCCAGTCGTCCTGCGTGAACCAGCCCATGTCGCCGCCGGCATTGGCGGTGGTGGGATCATCGGAATCCTGCTTGGCCAGGCTGGCGAAGTCGGCGTGCTGGTTGACGATTTCGTTGTAGAGCTTCTCGATCTTGTCGTGCGCATCCTGCTCGCTCAGCACGGCGGTGGGCTTGATCATCAGGTGCAGCGCGTGGAATTCGGTGACGATCTGCTTCTCGCCCGGCGCGCGCTTGCCTTCGAGCTTCAGGATGGTGAAGCCCGACGCATCGCGCAGCGGTTCGGTGATGCCGTTCGGCTGCAGCGCGTTGACGATCTGCTGGACCGCCGGCGGCAGTTCATCCACCCGCCGCCAGCCGAGATCGCCGCCGTCCAGCGCTTCGGGCGCGCTGGAATTGCTGACCGCCAGGGCCGCGAAATCCTTGCCGGCTTTCAGCTCGCTCTCGATCTGGTCGGCCTTGGCTTGCGCCGCGGCGATCTGCTTGGCGTCGGCGCCTTCGGGCAGCCCGATCAGGATGCGCGCCAGGTGCACCTCGCCCTGGCGGAACGCCGGGCTGGCGATGAGATTGTCGATTTCTGCATCGGAAACTTGCGAGGATTGCTGCATCACCTGTTGCTGCAGCGCCTGCACCAGCAACTGGTCGCGCAACTGGTCGCGGAACGAGGTGTAGTCCACGCCCTGCTGCTGCATCGCCGCCTGCATCTGCGGCACGCTCATCTTGTTCTGCTGCGCGATGTTGGCGACCGCGGCGTCGACCTGGTCATCCGAGATGCGGATGCCGCCGTCGCGTGCCTTCTGCACCAGCAACTGGTTGAGGATCAACCGTTGCAGCACCTGTTTGGCCAGCACGTCCGTGGGCGGCAACTGGCCACCCGATTGCTGGATCTGGTGCGCCACCGTGCCCATTGTCTGGTTGAGCTGGCTTTGCAGGATCACGCCGTCGTTGACCACCGCGACGATCCGGTCCAGCGGCTGGACGCCGTTCGATGCCGGTGTCTGTTCGCCGAGCAGCGAATTCGGTTGCGCGCTGGTGGGCGGCGCGTTGGGGCTGAGCAATTGCGCGGAAGCGGGCAGGGCGAACGCAGCCGCCGCGAAAGTCAGGACCAGGCTGGCAAGATGCAATGGTTTCATGTTCGTGATGGGTGACCGGATTCGGAGGGCGGAGCGGATTCCCGCACAGCCGCCGGCTTGGACAGCCCGGCAGCGAGAAAGTTGAGTAACGGCAAAGACAGGTCGATCGGAGCAGCTGTTGTGGAAAGTCAGACCACGGAGATCTTGGCCATGGATGGCGGCCTTGAGGGCCGTTCTGACGCCTGTGACTTGGGAAACACGCTCATGTCAGGTCCGTCCAGGTGCATCGGTCATGGACGAGTGCACAATCATTGATAGCCAAGAATAGCATTGCGCAGGAACGTGCCGGTGCGCTCGCCGTACGCGCCGAGGCCCTTGAACTCGATTTCGAACATGATGGCGCTGTTCGAATCGCCCTTGTAGTCGTACACGTAATGGCGGGTGAGCAGGCGCACCGCCGTGCAGCAGCTGTCCCATTCGATGCCGGCGAAGGAATCCACGGCGCGCTTGTCGCGCAGCGAATAGGTGTAGCCGCCGACCAGCTTCCAGGCGGCGCCCACCGGGACTTCCGCCGACATGTCGGCCTGTTCCAGCAGGCCGCGCCGGTAGCGGTAGTCGAAGTTGACGATGCCGTCGCCCCACAGGCGCCGCTGCAGGCCGACGGTGGAAACATCGGTTTCATCCGTGTTGGGATTCCACTGCTGCGAGGAGGTGAGGCGCCAGTTGTCGTTCAACGAAACGGTGAGGTTGGCGACGTAGTTGGAACCGGAGTAGTCCACCGCCTTGCCGCCGGGAAACAGCGTGACCTTCTGCGGATCGAAATAGCGGATCTGGCCGATGCTGGCCGACACGCGTTCCACCCCCTCGGAATCCAGGAAGCGCGTGGTCAGCGCCACCGACAGGTCGTTGGCATTCATCTGGCGGTCGGCACCGCTGAAACTGTTGGTGGTGAACAACTGCCAGAAATCGAACGTCAGCGGCTGGGTGTCGAACAACGGCAGGTCGTTCTGGTTGCGGTACGGCACGTAGAGGTAATAGACGCGCGGTTCCAGCGTCTGCGTGTAGTCGCTGCCGAACAGGTGCACGTCGCGCTCGAAGATCAAGCCCGCGTCGACATCCACGATCGGGGTGGTACGCGAGGGATGTTCCGTGTCGCTGCCCGCGACCGGCTGTGGCAGGTTGTACGCGGTGTAGCGCACGCCGACTTCCGGGCGCAGGAACCAGGCCGCGCCTTGCAGGGGCCATGCAAGGTAAGGATAGAAATCGAAGCGGTCGCCGCCGATCGCCTCGGGTTTCACGAAGCGCACGGCCTCAGCATTGATGCCCCATTCCGGGCCGCCGGGGCCGCCGATCGGCCGGTCGGCGTTCAAGAACAACCGCGGCATGCGCCGATACGGCGCGGCCAGGTCGGAGATTCCCGGCGTGACGATCTGGTACCAGTCGGCGCCCGCGCCGGCATTCCACCACTCGCCCGAGCCGGTCACGTAGGACGACGAGCTCAACAAGGTCACGGTGGACGTCGCGAGGTTTTCGCCGTAGTCCTGGAACCATTCCTTGTCGCTCGCCCGCCGGATCGCGGTGGTCCACACCAGGTTCCATGGCAGCCTGGTCTGGTTGCCCAGGGTGAGATACCACCGGTTGGTATCGGTGGTCTTGTCATCGGGCATGTAATCGAAATCGATTTCGCCCTTGGTGATCGGGGTGAGATAGCGGAACTGGCTGTCCAGCATGCCGCCGCGATCGGCGTACCACACCGGCGTGAACGTGGCGTCGTAGTTCGGCGCGATGTTCCAGTAGAACGGGATCGACGCGAAGAAGCCGGCACGGCTGCGCTGGCCGAACGAGGGATACAGGAAACCGGTCTGGCGCTGGTCGTCGAGCGGGAAGCGCATGTACGGCAGCCACAGGAACGGCACGCCCTTCAGGCGCATTGTCACGTCGTGGGCGCGGCCGACACCCTCGTCGCGATTCATCGTCATGGTCTTCGCCGTGATCTCCCACACGCGGTGGTGGAGGTCGCAGGTCGAATACGTCATGTCGTGCAGCTTGTCGCGATCCTGGTCCAGCATGATCGCCTGGCTGGCCACGCCGTTGCCGCGCGAGGTCAGCAACTGGTACTGCACGTGGTTGGCGACACCGTATTCGGGATTGGTGGTGCCGCGCATGTTGTCCGCCGAGAACAGCATGCCGCGTTCCTGGTAGCGCACGTGGCCTTCGGCGTCGTAGGCGGTGGTGTCGGCGTTGTAGGTGAGGTCGTCCGCGCGCAGCAACTGGTCGAGACGCTGCAGCGAGGTGTTGCCGGTGAGGTGGAAGAGATTGCTGTCGGGGCTGTTGAACCGGTCGCCGTAAACCTGCGCCGGGCTGGCTTCGCGATCGCCTTCGGTGGGCAGGCCCGGCTCGTAGAAATTCAGCAGGTCATTCTTCTTGCACAGCGCGAAATCGTTCTTCACCACCGGGCAGGTGAACGCGCCGAGCGGGCAGACGTCCGTGCTCGCCTGCGCCAGCGCCATGCCGGGCGCGACCGCCAGCGTGATCGCGAAAGCCAGTGCACGCGGGGTCAGCGGCATCGATCGGCGCGGCACGGTGAATCCTCGGGAACGGAACCCGCGTAAGCTACCAGAACGCACCGGTCCTGTTGAGCTTGGCGCGCATTGCATTCAGCGGCTAGGCCGCTTTCGCCCGGGCCAGCGGCGCGCAGCGCGCATCCAGCCACGCCCGGTCGGCGGCGTCGTCCAGCAGTGATGCGAGCCGTTCGCGCACGCTCGCGTGATAAGCATCGAGCCACGCGATTTCGTTTGCGTCCAGCAGCGCGAGGTCGAGCAGCCGCGTGTCGATCGGGCACAGCGTCAGCGTCTCGAAGCCGAGGAACTCGCCGAATTCGCCATTGCCCGCGGGAATCGTGGCGGCCAGGTTCTCGATGCGCACGCCATGCCGGCCGGGCTTGTAGATGCCGGGTTCAATCGAGGTGATCATGCCGACGTCCATCGCTTCGAGGTGCTGCCCCGAACGCGGCGGACGAATCGATTGCGGCCCTTCGTGCACGTTCAGGCAATAGCCGACGCCGTGGCCGGTGCCGTGGCCGTAGTCGACGCCCGCGGCCCAGATCGGCGCGCGCGCCAGCGCATCCAGTTGCTGGCCGGACGTGCCGCGCGGGAACTTCGCGCGTGAAAGCGCGATCACGCCTTTCAACACCAGCGTGACGTCGCGACGCTGTTCGGTCGTGGTCTCGCCCAGGCTCCACATCCGCGTGATGTCGGTGGTGCCGCCGAGGTACTGCGCGCCGGAATCGATCAGCAGCATGCCCTTCGCATGCAGTTCAGCGTGCGAGTCGGGCATGGCCCGGTAGTGCGGCAAGGCGGCGTTGGCCTCGTAGCCGGCGATGGTGGAAAAACTTTCGCTGACGAAGCCCGGTTGCTGCGCGCGCAGTTCGCGCAGCCTTGCGTCCACGTCGAGTTCGGTCAGGCGTTCCCCGCGTTTCAGCGATTCTTCGAGCCAGCGCGCACCGCGCACCAGCGCCACGCCGTCGCGGCGCATCGCTTCGCGGACGTGCTCCATTTCCTTCGCGGTCTTGCGCGCCTTGGCGACGGTGATCGGGCCGGTGGCTTCGACCAGCGTGACGTGCCCGGGAATCGCATGCGCAATGGCGGCGGAAACCTGCGCGGGCGCGAGCAGGAGTTTCGTATTTTGCGGCAATCTGCTCAGTGCGTCGGCGATGGATTCGTAGGGCGCGATATGCACGCCATCGCCCGCGAGTGCGCCGATCAAATCCCTTCCCCCGCTTGCGGGGGAAGGTGCCCGAAGGGCGGATGGGGGCGAAACTTGCGATTCAGTTTCGTGCTTGTTCGAGGCACTCTTTCCCCCACCCCGACCCTCCCCCGCAGGCGGGGGAGGGGGAACAGCTTGCAGTTTTGTTGGCTCGACGAACAAGGTTGCGCCTTGCGCGTCGATCATCAGGTGCGCGAGGAACACCGGGTTGTATTCGACGTCGCTGCCGCGCAGGTTCAGCACCCAGGCGATTTCATCCAGCGCGGAAACGATGTGATGGGTCGCCCCCGCGCGTTTCATCGCGGCACGCACGTCCGCAAGCTTTTCGGCGCGGCCGTGGATGGCGTAGTCGAGCGGATGTTCGTAGACCGGCGCATGCGGCAGCGGCGGGCGATCGTTCCAGATCGCGCCGGGCAGGTCGTCTTCCACCAATTCCGCGCCATGCTTCGCCAACTGCTTGCGCAACGAACGCTCGGTGGCGAGCGACAGCATGTCGGCGGCGCAGGCGACCTTGTCGCCCGCGTGCACGCGCGTGCACAGCCATTCGACATGCTCCGGCGTATGCGGCACGTTCAACTTCACCAATTCCACGCCGCTGCCGGCGAACTGGCGTTCGGCCTGCGAGAAGTAGCGCGAGTCCGTCCACAATCCGGCAAAATCTTGCGTGACCACCAGCGTGCCCGCCGAACCGGTGAAGCCCGACAGCCATTCGCGCGCGGTCCAGTGCTCCGGCAGGTATTCGGAAAGATGCGGGTCGGCGGTGGGCACGATGCAGGCGGCGATGCCGCGCTGCTGCATCGCGTCGCGCAGCGCGGCGATGCGTTCGGGGATGTTGGCGAGGCTCATTGCGGTGCATCCACGCTGAAAACGCTATTGTGGCGAATCCACGCGCGCGGGGGAAATCCGCCGCGGGGTCGCGCGCGCGGAAACGTGCCGCTAGAATATGCCTTTCCACGAACGGTCCGATCATGACCTCCCTGATTTTCGTCACCGGCGGCGTGGTGTCCTCGCTTGGCAAGGGCATCGCATCGGCGTCGCTGGCGTCCATCCTCGAGGCCCGCGGCCTCAACGTGACGTTGATGAAGCTCGACCCTTACATCAACGTCGATCCCGGCACCATGAGCCCGTTCCAGCATGGCGAGGTGTACGTCACCGACGACGGCGCCGAGACCGACCTGGACCTGGGACATTACGAGCGTTTCGTGCGCACGCGGCTGTCGGGCAAGAACTCGATCACCACCGGCAAGATCTACGAAGCGGTGATCCGCAAGGAGCGCCGCGGCGATTATCTCGGCGCCACGGTGCAGGTGATCCCGCACATCACCAATCAGATCAAGCACGTGATCGATGAAGCCACGCGCGGCTTCGACGTGGCGCTGGTCGAGATCGGCGGCACCGTGGGCGACATCGAATCGCAACCGTTCCTGGAAGCCGCGCGCCAGCTTCGCATCGAGCGCGGCGCCGACAAGGTGCTGTTCATGCACCTGACGCTGGTGCCGTTCATCAAGGCTGCGGGCGAGATCAAGACCAAGCCGACGCAGCATTCGGTGAAGGAACTGCGCGCGCTCGGCATCCAGCCCGACATCCTGGTGTGTCGCTGCGAGGAGCCGCTGCCGGAATCCGAACGCCGCAAGATCGCGCTGTTCACCAACGTGCCGGAAAGCGCGGTGATCAGCGCGGCCGATGCCGACACCATCTACAAGCTGCCGTTGTGGCTGCACAAGGAAGGCCTGGACGACATCGTCATCGACCGGCTGCGCCTCGATGCCAAGCCGACCGACCTTTCACAGTGGCAGCGCACCGTCGATGCAGTGGAAAACCCGAAGGACGAGGTGCGCGTCTTCATCGTCGGCAAGTACGTCGAACACAAGGACGCGTACAAGTCGCTGGGCGAAGCACTGCGCCACGGTGGCATCCACAATGCCACGCGCGTCCACCTCGAATGGGTGGATTCCGAAGACATCGAAACGCGTGGCCCCGATGCGGTGCTGCACGACGCCGATGCGATCCTGGTGCCGGGCGGTTTCGGCAAGCGCGGATTCGAGGGCAAGATCCAGACCGTGAAATACGCGCGCGAGCGCGGCATTCCGTATTTCGGCATCTGCTACGGCATGCACGCGGCGGTGGTGGAGTTCGCGCGCGACATGGCGGGCCTGGCGGGCGCCGGTTCCACCGAAAACGATCGCGATTGCGCCGATCCGGTGATCGCGCTGATCACCGAGTGGACGCAGGGCGCAGGCGAAGTGCAGCGCCGCGACGAAACGTCCGACCTCGGGGGCACCATGCGCCTCGGCGCGCAGGAATGCCTGTTGAAGGCGGGAACGATCGCGCGTGAACTCTACGGTGCCGACACCATCCGCGAGCGCCATCGCCACCGCTTCGAATTCAACAACCGCTACCGCGAGCGGCTGGAGAAAGCCGGCCTGGTGATCGCCGGCGTGTCGGTGGATGACCTGGTCGAGATCGTCGAACTGCCGGTGCAAAAACATCCGTGGTTCCTGGCCTGCCAGTTCCACCCGGAATTCACCTCGACGCCACGCGACGGCCATCCGTTGTTCAACGGCTTCGTGCAGGCCGCGCGCGAGTACAAGGCGATGCGCGACGCGCCTCGGCTTGCGAAGGAAGCGGCGGGATGAACATCGTGCGACGTGCTCCTCCCATTCGTCATTCCGGCGAAGGCCGGAATCCATTGTGCATTTGCAGGCTCGCCAAGATCAAAATGGATCCCGGCTTGCGCCGGGATGACGAGAACAGAGGTGCGTGCGGATGAATCTGTGCGGCTTCGAAGTCGGCCTCGACAAGCCATTCTTCCTGATTGCCGGCCCTTGCGTGGTCGAATCCGAACAACTGCAACTCGACACCGCCGGCACGCTCAAGGAAATCACCGGGAAGCTCGGCATTCCCTTCATCTTCAAATCCAGCTTCGACAAGGCCAACCGCACGTCGGACAAGAGTTTCCGTGGCCTCGGGATGGAAGAAGGCCTGCGCATCCTCGGCGAAGTGAAGAAGCAGGTCGGCGTGCCGGTGCTCACCGACGTGCACGAATACACGCCGTTCGACGAAGTCGCCGAAGTGGTCGACGTGCTGCAGACGCCGGCATTCCTGTGCCGGCAGACCGATTTCATCCAGAAGGTTGCGCGCGTCGGCAGACCCGTGAACATCAAGAAGGGCCAGTTCCTGTCGCCGTGGGACATGCAGAACGTGGTCGAGAAGGCGCGCGCGGTCGGCAACGAGCAGATCCTCGTGTGCGAACGCGGCGCGAGCTTCGGCTACAACAATCTCGTGTCCGACATGCGTTCGCTGGCGGTGATGCGCGATACCGGCTGCCCGGTGGTGTTCGACGCCACGCATTCGGTGCAGTTGCCGGGCGGGCAGGGCACGAAGTCCGGCGGCCAGCGCGAATTCGTGCCGGTGCTGGCGCGCGCCGCGGTCGCGGTCGGCGTCGCGGGCGTGTTCATGGAAACGCATCCCGATCCGGACAAGGCGTTGTCAGACGGTCCGAATGCGTGGCCGCTGGGCAAGATGGAAGCGTTGCTGGGGACGCTGAAGGAACTCGACGTGGCGACCAAACGCGCCGGGTTTCTCGAAGTGGCGCAGCTATAAAGGTTGTCGTCATTCCGGGGCCGCGCGAAGCGCGGAACCCGGAATCCATTTTGATTTTCAAAAAATAGAAAAATGGATTCCGGATCGCCGCTCCGCGGCGTCCGGAATGACGAAAAAATATCAATCGACTTCAAGAACGAACATGACCGCAACGATCAAGACCATCCACGCCCGCGAAGTGCTGGACAGCCGCGGCAATCCCACGCTCGAAGCGGAAGTCACGCTTGGCGACGGCGCGTTCGGCCGCGCGATCGTGCCGTCGGGCGCGTCCACCGGCACGCGCGAAGCGGTTGAACTGCGCGACGGCGACAAGGCGCGCTATCTCGGCAAGGGTGTGCTGAAGGCGGTGGCCAACGTCAACGGCGAAATCGCGAAAGCGCTGGCGGGCTTCGATGCCGCGGACCAGATGGGTCTCGACGAAAAGCTGATCGCGCTGGACGGCACGCCGAACAAATCGCGGCTCGGCGCGAATGCGACGCTCGGCGTTTCACTCGCCGCCGCGCACGCGGTCGCCGCGTCGCGCAAACAGCCCCTGTGGAAGTACCTCGCGGGCGATCGCACGCCGGTGCTGCCCGTTCCCATGATGAACGTGATCAACGGTGGCGTGCACGCCGACAACCCGCTGGACATGCAGGAATTCATGGTGATGCCGGCCGGCTTCGACCGGTTCTCCGACGCGCTGCGCGCGGGCGTCGAAGTTTTCCATGCGCTGAAAACGCAACTCAAGAAGCGCGGCATGAACACCGCGGTCGGGGACGAGGGCGGGTTCGCGCCGGCGCTGCGCACGCACGAGGAAGCGATCGAGGTCATCCTCGAAGCCGTCGACGTCGCGGGTTACAAGGCCGGCAAGCAGATCTGGATCGCGCTCGATCCCGCCTCGTCGGAATTCTTCGAGAACGGCGTGTACGACCTGAAGGGCGAGAACCGCAAACTCGACGCCGCCGGCATGGTGGAGTTGTATGCCGATTGGTGCGCGAAGTACCCCATCATCAGCATCGAGGACGGTCTGGCCGAAGGCGACCAGGCCGGCTGGAAACTGATCACTGAAAAACTCGGCAAGCAGATCCAGTTGGTGGGCGATGACCTGTTCGTGACCAATCCGGCGATCTTCCGCGAAGGCATCGCCAATCACATTGCCAACGCGATCCTGATCAAGGTGAACCAGATCGGCACGCTCAGCGAAACACTGGAAGCCGTGGCGATGGCCGACAAGGCGAAGTACGCGGCGGTGATGTCGCACCGCTCGGGCGAGACCGAGGACACCACCATCGCCGACCTCGCGGTCGCGACCACGTCCACGCAGATCAAGACCGGTTCGCTGTGCCGCTCCGACCGCATCGCCAAGTACAACCAGTTGCTGCGGATCGAGGAACAACTCGGTGCCGCGGCGAAGTATGCTGGCCGCGATGCGTATCCGAACCTGTCGGTACTGCCCGGCTGAGAATGCAGTGAGCCAAGTACTGAGCGGCTTTCGTGAAAGGGCAGGGCACGGAAGCCCGTTCCGCTGTTGGGCTGGAACGACTGATTCCGCCGATCCGCGTGTTTCGTCGTGCAGCGATCAGGGACGGTCGCACTGACATGCTCAAGTGGCTTGCGCTCATTTTGATTGCCCTGCTGATCGGTCTGCAGATCAAGCTGTGGGTCGGCGACGGCGGCATGCGCGACCTGCGCGCGATCCGCGCGCGTGTTTCCGAGCAGGAGGCGCAGAACGCCAAGCTGAAGCAGCGCAACGACGCGCTGCACGCCGACGTCGAAGACCTGAAGCACGGCCAGGATGCCGCCGAGGCACGCGCGCGTTCGCAGCTCGGCCTGATCAAGCCGGGCGAGGTTTTCTATCAAGTGGTCAGCGGGCCTGCGCGCGCGGTGAGCGCCGCGCCGCCTTCTGCTTCCAGCGTCGCGCCAGCGTCGGCATCCAGCAACTGACGGGCGGCGTGGCCAAAGCGTTCCGCTAAACTTGTTCGCTGTGATGCATGACTTTCGGGGTTCGGCGACGATGCGGGTGCTGTTGAGCAATGACGATGGGGTGGATGCGCCCGGCATCCTCGTGCTCGCCGAATACTTGGCCGAACTCGGGGAGGTGACGGTCGTGGCGCCGGACCGCGACCGCTCCGGCGCCAGTAATTCCCTCACGCTCGACCAGCCCGTGCGCGTGGTGCGGCTGGACGACGGACGCTATCGCGTCGCGGGCACGCCAACCGACTGCGTGCATCTTGCGCTTTCGGGCTTGCTGGACGACGACCCCGATATCGTCGTCTCGGGTATCAACAATTCCGCCAACCTCGGCGACGACGTGATCTATTCCGGCACCGTGTCGGCGGCGATGGAAGGGCGGTTCCTCGGCTTGCCCGCGATCGCGGTTTCGCTGGCCGGCGCCGGCGAACACCACGATGGCCGCGGCCATCACTTCGAATCCGCTGCGCGCGCCGTTTCGCTGCTGATGCGGCGCCTGCTGGTCGATCCGCTGCCTGCCGATACGATCCTCAACGTCAACGTGCCGGACCGGCCATGGAATGAAATCGCGGGTTTCGAGGTGACGCGCCTTGGCCGCCGCCACCGCGCCTCGCCGTGCATCGCACAGCGTGATCCGCGCGGACGCGTGGTGTGGTGGATCGGCGCCGCGGGCGATGCCGATGATGCCGGTCCCGGCACGGATTTCGATGCGGTGCGCCGCGGCTTCGTTTCGGTGACGCCGATCCACGTGGACCTGACGCGCTTCCAGGCGCTGGAAAAAGTCTCGAAGTGGATCGGCGGATTGACCACGCAATTGCAGGGAGAGCAGGCGGCATGACCCATCCCTTCGGCGCCGCGGCGGCATCCGCGCGCGGGCACGGAATGACTTCGCAACGCGCGCGCGACCGGCTGGTCGCGGCGTTGCGCGTGGAAGGCATCAAGGATGCGCGCGTGCTGGACGTGATCCGCACCCTGCCGCGGCACCTGTTCCTCGACGAGGCGTTGTCGGCACGTGCGTACGAAAACAACGCTTTGCCGATTGGGCTGGGCCAGACCATCTCGCAGCCGTGGGTGGTCGCGCGGATGACCGAATTGTTGATCGAAGAGCGCGTGCCGAAACGCGTGCTGGAAATCGGTACCGGCTCCGGTTACCAGGCCGCCGTGCTGGCTTCGCTGGTGGAGACGGTCTACACGGTGGAGCGCATCGAGGAATTGCTGCGCAAGGCGCGCCGCCTGTTCCGCAACATGAAGATCGAGAACATCCGTTCGCGGCATGACGACGGCAACATCGGCTGGCCTGCCGAGGCCCCGTTCGACGCGATCGTGCTGACGGCCGCGGGCGAATCGTTGCCGCGAGCGTTGAAGGACCAGTTGGCGGACGGCGGCGTGCTGGTCGCGCCGCTGGGCCCTGCAGGGGCGCAGCGATTGACGCGACTGCGTCGCGAGGGCGACGCATGGCACGAAGAGCAACTGGAACCCGTGAGCTTCGTGCCGCTGTTGGGCGGCTTGGGTTGAACACGCCTGGAGCGATATTGCTCTTGATCGTCGTCCCGGTGCGGGACGGACTGCGACGGCAGGATGCCGTAGCGAACATCGGCGAAGCCGATGGCCGAAGGGCGCGCCGCAGGAGCGGCGCGTCAGCCATGTTGCTTTTTTCAGAAACAAAAAATGGATTCCGGCTTTACTCGCGCTACGCGCTCGCCCTTCGGCCGCCTTCGGCGTTCGCTCGCTGCGCTCGCAGTCGCCGGAACGACGGAGCTTGAGGATTGAAGATGCGCGTACCGTCAGCATGAAACTCTTCCGTCCGCTCTACGAAAAAGCCATCGAATGGGCCGCGAAGCCGCGCGCCGATGTCGGCCTCGCGCTGTTGAGTTTCGTCGAGGCTTTCATCTTCCCGGTCGCGCCGGAAATCATGCTGGCGCCGATGACGCTGGCGCGCCCGCGCAGGTGGTGGCAGTTCGCGTCGCTCAGCCTGTTCTTTTCGCTGCTGGGTTCGCTGGTCGGCTACGCACTGGGCCACTATGCCTTCGACGTGGTGAAGCCGCTGCTCGCGCAAATGGGCTGGTTGCCGCATCTCGAATCGCTGGTGCATACGCTCGGGGCGGATGCGAAGGCGCATCCGTGGAAAGCATTCTGGCTGCTGGTCGCGGCGGGTTTCGTGCCGATCCCGATGAAAGTCGCAAGCTGGGCCTGCGGCATCGTCGGCATGCCGATCCTGCCGTTCCTCGGCGGCATCGCAGTGGGCCGCGGCAAGCGCGTGTTCCTGGTCGCGGGCCTGATCCGGCTGGGCGGCGAACGCGCCGAAAAGCTGCTGCACAAGTACATCGAGATCATCGGCTGGGCGATCGTCGCGATCGTGGCCGCGCTGCTGCTGTGGTGGTGGCTGCACTGATCGTCGCGCCTTGCTTTCGCGCATGAAAAAACGCCCGGCGTGTGCCGGGCGTTTTTCGTTGCATCGGCCGATGCTGATCAGCCCTTGAGGCAGGTGCTCATGAAGGTCTTGCGTTCGGCGCCCTTGAGTGCCTTGGCCTTGGCGTCGGCATTGCAGGACTTCATCTTGTCCTGCTGCGTCGGCTTGGCGGCGGTGGCTGCCGTGTCGGTCTTGCCGTGCAGGCAATCGCTCATGAACTTCTTGTGCGCGTCGCCCTTCATGCCCTTGGACTCGTGGCTGCAGCTGGCCATCTTCTGCTGCTGCGCGGTCATCGGCTTGGCCGACGAAGCGGCTTGCGCGCCCATGGCAAAAGCCGGGGCGGCCGCCAGCGCGCCGAGGCTCAGGCCCAGCGCCAACATCGAGGTACGGATCCGCATGATTTCTCTCCTGGTGGAAATCGCTACCGGCAGTTGCCGGCGCTGCGAACTATACCCCTGGGTACGTGACGCAGAATAAATGTGCGCCCACCAATACCCGAACCGCGCAAGGCGGTTCAGGTGCCGGTGGGCGTCGTGTTAGAGGAGCGTTAGTGAGCCTGCCGCGATCACGGTTCGACAGGCTCGCGTTTGCGTTTGTTGAAAGTCCTGCACATGGCGTGCAGGGCGGTGCCAGGGACGGCAATTATGCCGCGGCGCGCTTGGCTTCGACCGCCTGCCGCGGCCCGTGCTTCAGCGCTTCGCGCACGTGCGCCACCAGCAGGTCCAGCTCGGCTTCGTTGATGCTGAAGTGCGGAGTAAAACGCAGCGAATTGGTGCCGCCGTGGATCACGTTGATGCCGCGCTCGCGCATGTATTCCTCGATCGAATCCGCGCCGAAGCACTTGAACTGCGGCGCCAGTTCGCACGAGAGCAGCAGGCCGGTGCCCTGCACCTTGGTGATCAGGCCGCCCACTTCGTCCTTGAGCGCGGAGAGCTTCTTCACCAGTTCGGCGCCGCGCATGCGGATGTTCGCGCGCAGTTCCGGCGTGATCTCCGCCAGCACCGCGCAGGCAATGTCGAGCGCGCGCGGATTGCCGGTCATGGTGTTGCCGTAGATGCCCTTCTTGTACAGGCCCGCGGCGCGGTCGTTGACCGCCAGCACCGACAGCGGGAATTGCCCGCCGTTGAGCGCCTTGGAATAGGTTTCCATGTCCGGCGCCGGCAGCTTCTCGAAGCCGGGGTAATCCACGACCGACAGCACGCCGTGCGCGCGCAGGCCGGCCTGGATCGAATCGACCAGCAGCAGCGAGCCGTGCGCCTCGGTCAGTTCGCGCGCGGCGGCGTAGAACTCGGTGCTGACCGCGCGGCCGGGATCGCCTTCGCCCATCACGGGTTCCAGGAACATCGCCTCGAAGAACCAGCCGTTCTTTTCGGCCTCGTCGAAGGCGCGGCGCAATGCTGCCACGTCGTACGGATCGATCGCGATCACCGAATGCTCGTCGCGGAAGCTGGCGAGGTTGTTGACGTAGGCCTTGCGCGAGGAATCCGAATACAGCGCCGGACGCTCGGTGCGGCCGTGGAAGGCGCCCTTCACGACCAGGCGCTTGATGGTGCGGCCGGCGTATTTCGCGCCGGCATCGGTCATCAGCTTGGCGTTGACGTCGGCGATGCGCGCGGCCAGCGTCACCGCTTCCGACCCCGAGTTGAGGCACATGAACTTCGCGAACGGATGCTTGCCGGCGTGATGGCCGATCTCCTTGCGCAGCGCTTCGGTGAAGGCATGCTGCGCCAGCGAAGGCGTCATCACGTTGGCCATCGCCTGCGGCCTGGCCAGCGCCTTCATCACCGCCGGCGGGTTGTGGCCGAAGCCAAGCATGCCGTAACCGCCGCAGTCGTACAGCACCGCGCCCTTCAGGGTGACGATCCAGGCGCCGCGCGCAGCCAGCGCGACGAACGGGCATACCGCGTCATCGGGATAGAAGTTGACGAAGCCGGACTGCACCGCGTGCAGTTGCTTGTCTTCGTCCATGCCCAGCACTTCGGGGTGCGCCGTCTTCAGTTGCGTGAACGCGGCATGCGCATCGGCGATGGCGCCTGCAAGGTCGGCATCCTGCCTGGCGAAGCGCTCGATGGCGGCATCGTCCAACCCGGGGGTGCGGATCTTGCCGCCGTGGTTGCGCAACTCGCGCAGCATGTCGATGGATTTCATGGGAGCCTCCGGCGCGGCGCTGTCGACGCGACATCGCCCGTAAGTAGTTAACGCGGAAAAGAAAACGTCCCGTGATTCTAGCAGGCGATCCGGCGCGGCGTAACCCCGTGGGGCGCGGCATGACGGCTGTCACGCGCGACGTTTGACGCCCGCGAATGGGCGAGGCCGGGACATCGACGCAGAATGTGCGGCATCGGGTTCGTCGCTTCGGGGAGCCGCACATGACTGCATTGATCGCGCAGGAACATTTCTACTGGATCGCGCTCGACGTCGCTTTGGTGATTTGCTACGCGCCGGAATGGGTCGGCACGTTTTTCCAGAATCCCGAAAAGGGCGCGCAACGTCGCGACCGCGGTTCCTACGCGCTCATCATGGTGTCGATGTTCGCCGGCATATTCATCGCGTTCACCGTAGCCTTCGGCGTGCCGGCGGCGACGATTGCCTGGCAGCAGCCGGCGGTGTTCTGGGCGGGCATCGTGCTGATGCTGGCAGGCGCGGCGTTCCGCTGGTACGCAATCAAGGTGCTGGGCAGGTTCTTTACCCGCAGCGTGGCGACGCGTGCCGGCCAGTACGTGGTCGATACGGGGCCGTACCGGCTGATCCGTCATCCTTCCTACACCGGTGCGATGGTGACGGTCCTGGGCCTGGGGCTTGCGATGACCAACTGGCTCAGTCTCGTGCTGGTCGTGCTGGGAACCCTGACAGGTTACGAATATCGGGTGCGCGTCGAGGAACGCGCGTTGTGCGAAGGCATCGGCCAGCCGTACCGTGACTACATGCAACGCACGCGGCGGTTCGTGCCGTACGTGTGGTGACGCCGGCATGACCCCGAACGCGTACCATGCACCCATGAGCTGGCAAGTGATATTCAAGGCGGCGCCCGATTCGTCCCTGTGCATGGCGATGCAGGACGCCCGCGGCTGGTATGGACGTGTCACGCCGTGGGTGTGGCTGGTATGGCTGGTGTGGCTGTTCGGGCCCGCGTTCTTCTTCGACGCCAAAGATTTCGCGCATTTCCCGCATTGGCTCTGGGCGACCATGCTGAGCCTGCCGGTTTTCATGCTGGTGTATGTCGGCGCGCATCTGTGTCCGCGGCGGCACATCGTCTGGTGCGCGCTGGCAATTCTCGTCATCGGCATGGGGGTTACGCCGCTCAATCCTTTTGCCCTCACCTACCTCATCTATGCCTGTTCGGTGGCGGCCGCGTCGGGCAGCCCGCGCAAGTCCGGTGCGCTCGTGCTGGCGATGGTCATGGCTTACACCATCGAGTGGTTCTGGCTCGGGTACAACTGGCAGTCTCTGATCAATGTCTGGATCCTCTGCCCGATCATCGCGGGCCTGATCATCACCGACCGCATCCAGCGGCGGCATCGCGCCGACCTGCGTCTGTCGATGGACGAGGTGCGCCGGCTTGCCGCCAGCGCGGAACGCGAACGCATCGGCCGCGACCTGCACGACTTGTTGGGGCACACCTTGTCGATGGTGGCCCTGAAGTCGGAGCTTGCCGGACGCCTGATCGAACGCGATCCGTCCGCCGCGCATCGCGAAATGGCCGATGTCGCGCGCGTCGCACGCGAGGCGCTGTCGCAGGTGCGCAGCGCGGTCAGCGGCATCCGCGCCGCGGCGATGGCGGCGGAACTGGCATCCGCGCGCCTGCTGCTGGAGGCGGCCGGCGTGCAGATGGAGTACTGGCACGATCCGCAGGCGCTGCCCGTCGACGTCGAGACCTGCCTGGCGCTGGTGCTGCGCGAAGCCGTCACCAACATCCAGCGGCATGCACGCGCCAACCGTGTCGAGGTGACCGTGATCACCGGCGCCGAACGCGTCGTGATGCGCGTGCGCGATGATGGCCGGGGCGGCGTCAACGAACGCGGAAACGGACTCACCGGCATGCGCGAACGCATCGAGGCGCGCGGCGGCACGCTCGCGATCGAATCGCCGCGCGGCCGCGGTACCAGCATCGAAGTGGCGTTACCGCTGCCGGCGGCCGCCGCGGTGGACCCGCCGTCGGCGAAATCCGCCGGGGCCAACGTGGTCCCGCTGACGCAGCGCGCAGGCAGCCACGCATGATGCGCGTGATGCTCGCGGAGGACCAGGCGATGGTGCGTGGCGCGCTGGCCGCGCTGCTGGCACTGGAACCCGACATCGAGGTGCTGGGTTCGGTCGCCGACGGCGAATCCGCGTGGCGCGAGATGCAACGCCTGAAACCCGACATCCTGATTTCCGATATCGAGATGCCGGGCCTGACCGGTCTGGAACTCGCGCAGCGCATCCAGCGCCACGAGTTGCCGATCAAGGTCGTGATCGTGACGACGTTCGCGCGTTCCGGCTACCTGCGCCGCGCGCTGGACGCGGGCGTGTCCGGTTACTTGCTGAAGGACGCGCCGGCCGAAAAACTCGCGGATTCGTTGCGGCTGGTGCATCGCGGCGGCCGCGCGATCGACCCGGAACTGGCGCTGGAAGCGTGGACGGAAGCCGATCCGCTGAACGACCGCGAGCGCCAGGTGCTGCGGCTTGCGGGCGAGGGACAGAGCGCCGGCGACATCGCGAGCAAGCTTAACCTGTCGCACGGCACCGTGCGCAATTACCTGTCCGAGGCGATCGGCAAACTGGGCGTCGCCAACCGCATCGAGGCCTATCGGCTGGCGCGGCAGAAAGGCTGGCTTTGAATATCGCGGAGACACGCCGTTGAAAAAGTTCCAGCCATCCGGCAGATCGACGATCACGGTGCGGATCTTCCATCGTGATGTCGAGGGCCTCATCGCCTTTCTCAACGATGTTTTCGAAGCGGAAGGCGAATACCAGGTCGGCCGGCCCAGCGAGCTGCGGATCGGCGATTCGATCGTGATGATCAGTGATGGTGGCGGAGTCCGTCCCGTGTTTCCTGCGTGTCTGTATGTATACGTGCCGGATGTCGACGCCACTTTTGCCAAGGCGGTCGCTCGCGGAGTGCGTGTGATCGATCCACCGGCTGCGACGCCGTGGGGCGATCGGCGTGCCACGGTCGAGGACCGCTGGGGCAATCTCTGGCAAGTCGCCACGCAACTGGCGGTCTGAGTTTGTTCGATGTGCGTCGCAAAACGCGGTTGCCGGCATCGATCGGCGATAATGAACCGCCGCATCATCGAATGAAGTCGTGAAGAAGTCCGATTTCCACTATGACCTGCCGATCGATCTGATCGCGCAGCAACCATTGCCTGAGCGCAGCGCCAGTCGCCTGCTGGTGCTGGATGCAGCGCATGAGGCATTGAGCGATCGCGCCTTTCATGATTTGCCGCAGTTGTTGCGCAGCGGCGACCTGCTGGTGTTCAACGACACGCGAGTGCTGCCGGCGCGCCTGTTCGGCCGCAAGCCCAGCGGCGGCGCGGTCGAAATCATGCTCGAGCGCGTCACCGGCACGCACACCGCCGTGGCGATGCTCGGCGTCAGCAAGAAACCGCGCGAGGACAGTTTGATCGAACTCGACGACGGCACGCCGGTACGCGTGCTCGGCCGCGACGGCCAGTTTTTCGAACTGCGTTTCGAATGCAGCGAACCGCTGGAAAAGCTGCTGCTGCGGATCGGCCACATGCCGCTGCCGCCCTACATTGCGCGGGCCGACGACGCACGCGACAGCGAGCGCTACCAGACGGTGTACGCGCGCCAGCCGGGTGCCGTCGCGGCACCGACGGCCGGGCTGCACTTCGACACGCCGTTGCTCGATGCATTGCGCGCGCGGGGCGTGGACTTCGGCTACATCACGTTGCACGTGGGCGCGGGAACGTTCCAGCCGGTGCGCGAGGAGAAAATCGAAGACCACGAGATGCACCGCGAGTGGTTGAACGTCGGTGCGGAACTGGTGGAGAAAATCCGCCACACACGCGCGCACGGCGGGCGTGTGATCGCGGTTGGCACGACCGTGGTGCGTTCGCTCGAAGCCGCGCGCGGAAAAAGCGGCGAGGTCGAACCGTTCGCGGGCGAAACCCGCATCTTCATCTTCCCCGGTTATCGCATCACCAGCATCGATGGCCTGATCACCAATTTCCATTTGCCCGAATCGACGCTGCTGATGCTGGTGTCGGCATTCGCCGGGCGCGAGTTCGTGCTGTCGGCGTACCAGCACGCGGTCGAGCAACGCTACCGGTTCTATTCGTATGGCGATGCGATGCTGGTGTTTCCCGGAGAACGCAGCGCATGAGTGCGATGCAATTCGAATTGCTCGCCACCGCTGGTCCCGCCCGCCGCGGCCGCATCACGCTGCCGCGCGGCGTGATCGAAACGCCGGCGTTCATGCCGGTCGGCACGTACGGTTCCGTGAAGGCCATGACGCCGCGTGATCTGGATGACGTCGGCGCGCAAATCATCCTGGGCAACACCTTCCATCTGTGGCTGCGTCCCGGCCTGGACGTGATCGGCGAATTCGGCGGCCTGCACCGTTTCATCGGCTGGAACAAGCCGATCCTCACCGACTCCGGCGGCTTCCAGGTGTTCTCGCTGGCCGAGCGCCGCAAGCTCACCGAGGAAGGCGTGACGTTCGCCTCGCCCGTCGAT